>Ga0181577_10003652_pt1 | contig 11923 bp, 18 predicted proteins | sample 101ome_21_FD_132468 | JGI IMG/M metagenome (GOLD analysis project Ga0181577, IMG submission 132468) | Coastal salt marsh microbial communities from the Groves Creek Marsh, Skidaway Island, Georgia - 101413BT metaG (megahit assembly) | ecosystem: Environmental > Aquatic > Marine > Intertidal...
GTTTCCTCTAGGTAATCAGCATCCTTGACTCGGAAACCAACAGAAAAAGCTCCAAGAATGCCTTCTTTAACAAGCTGTGCCACATGATCGGGCGCAGATTTAGAAATTTTAGCCTTTAGTTCAAGACCGTTTTCAGTGACTTTAAGTCCTGTAGCGCGTCCGATAGGCTTGTCATAGTTATGATTGAAAAGAATAATAGGGTTCTTTTCGAAGTTGTTCAGACCACCTTTTGTCCAAGCACCTGCTTCAATGGTGTCTCCAGCGCGGTCAAAGTCCGCAGTGCTGGCCATTCCACAAATGTGTACGCCTCCGTCGTCTTCGTCGAGGGCTTTAAAAGTGGAGGTTAGATTAAAAATCTTTTCCATCTTCTTCTTCCTTATTCGCACTCATTGCTTTGAGCGCTTCCAAACCTGAAAGGTTAGGTTCTTCTTTTACTTCTTCTTCAAACGTGAATTGCGGTACTACAGGATTAATAACTTCATCAATATCGGGATAAGTATTTTTTAGTTGACTCATTACTACTGGCCAACGACCTCTCCAACCTTTTGCTACTGAACGAGGAGTAATTGCATCACGTCCTCCAACTGCTTTTAAATACTCATTATACGTACAAGCTGAAGTCAGCCCATGACTTTTCATCTGTGTATATAATTTATTGATAATAAATTTTTTGGCTCTCATTGTTGCGGCCATATTTTAATCCTCTTCTGCTTCTACAGGGCGTCCGCCTTGTGTAGGATCTACTGCACTTCCTGCAATATTTTGTGGTACTCGAATAGTTTCACATCCGTCCATTTCTATAAAGTTCATTGCTACTCGGGCTTCATTTGGTGTAATAATTCCAGAGTTTACAAGTGATGTGTAAAAAGATGCTTGATCACGAAGCTCTGGCTGTAACGCAGGAATATCTGTAATATCTTCGGTAACACAAAATCCAAAAAATCTTTCATAAGCTACATTGAGTTTTTTCACAATAGGAAGAATTGTTTCAAGGTAGTACATTCTCATATTTGGACGAATGTTTGCATTATTTCCTGAGTCAAGCAAAATTGGGGGTACGCCAAGTGCTTTTAAAATAATTTTTTCATTTTCTTCTATAGCCTGCTGAAAATCTAACTCTCTAAAATTTACATTGGTAAGACCGTCCACTTCAATTCCGCCATCGAGAATAAGAGGTCTACGGCCTCCTGAATCAGGACTATAACGAGCTTGCCAAGATTGAATCATACGCTCTTTAATTTTCTCTGATAACGTATTTGGTGACTTTAGTACAAGACCTGGAACTGCTCCATTCTTGAAGAAATTATCTTGGAAATCTCGCATACGACGCATTAAAACCATTGTACGGAGTGCAGGCTTTAGTCGAGAAACTCCTCTATAAATTGAGTAAAAAGAGTTTTCTTTAATATGTATAATTTCATTTGGTGAAAACTTTTGAGCACCTCCATCAAAACTATAGTGGTCTATAAAAGTAGTCTTACTTGCATGAATTGTCATTTTACTTGCAGGCAAGTGATAAAGATGCACTCCATCATAGTAAATAAAAATATTTCCGTCTAATAAATAATCTGTAAAAAGATTACGTCGAAACGAAGAAATATCTTGAAATGGATTAGGCTCTTTGTTTAGTAGCAAATCCACTCGACTAGCTTTTACGCCTTTTACTATTCCTGGCAGTTTGCTCTCTCTGCTAACAATAGTATTAATTTCTGCACAGTCATCTACGATTAAGTTTACGCCTCTATTTACAATCTCAAGATCTTCATAAGCTTTTTCATAGCTAGTATAAGGCTCTCGAGTAGGCTCTGTTACCTTATCATAGTAAGGCTGAATAGGATTGAGCTTTTCTTCTGCCTCGGGAACTCTACCAATTATTCTATCATACCATGCCATGTTTATCTCGTTGAATCTCTACCCAGCGCATCTGCTTTTTTGCGGTGCCTAGACCCGGGTTTCTGCCATACAATTTATGAAGCTCCATATGGTGCTTATGGCAAATGGTAACTGTGTCTTCGTAAAGCTCTTTCCAATTTTCCTCGATAAACTCATCCCTCCATATTACAATGTATTCATCAGTGTAATGAGTTGGGCGCTCTTGCGACTTTTTCTTTAGCCATTGTTTCAGCAATGGGCTTAAAGTGTAAAAATGGTGAAAATCGAGTTCTTTATCAGTTCCGCAAATGTAACATTCTGTACCCTTTTCGTACTTTGATTTAGCTCGGTCTCGAATGTACTTGATTGGATCTCTTTTCAGCTTTTTCATTTCTAGTATCCAGAATTATATCGTGTGGAAGATAAATTGTCAAACACTATTTTTGGTAGGTATTTTAAAACCCCGTTGCGCTCGTTTCAAACGAGTATAGTGCATAACGTAAAGCATCCGCCATATGAGATGCTCGATTATGTTTTGGTTTTTCTTTTGCAAGATTAGGATTTGGATCCCATTGATATTGATCTAAACAAGATAAAACTTCAGTACATCTTTGATCTACAAGTAAATTATCATTATCTACAATTCCTGCAACATGTCCTATTCCATCAAGAACGGACTTCTTTGCATTAATAGTCGAGATATCATAATTTTGTGCAAAGTCAAATCGAGTTTGTTGTGCAGCAGAATCGATATAAATATAGTCAATATCGTGCTTTGTAATCATATCTTGTATTACAACAGCATGTTGCTCTGTAGTTCTTTCTGCATCAAGGTATTCGTCTAATACAAAGTATTTTTGGCTATCCCAATCGTAAGCAATTACACAGAAAGCAGTTGGGTCGCGATACCCAACGTCAAGACCCGCAAACACATCCATCCGACTAGTATCAAGAAATTCATTGTTTTCGATACATTGTTCGTGATTGAAGTTCCAAATCTGTCCTTCATAAGTATTAAAGTCTGCTTCGTACTCCTGACGAAACTCTGCATCAGACATTGACTTGCGAGCTTCTGATATGTCCAATTCCGACATACGCGGATTATCTTTATAAGTTGCACGAATAGAACACCATTCTGGAAATTCATCGTTAAAGCCTCTATCAAAAAACTCGGCAAACCAGTTGTTCCTGCCTCGTGGAGTCGAGATAAAGATAGCTTTTGAATTATCTTTATCAAGAGTGGGACGTAGTGCTACATTGAAGGCGTCTTTACCGTCTGCTAACGCTGCCTCGTCAAATATGATTAAATCATAACTACGGCCCACACAGGAATCAACCTGGTTAACTGAACCCATTCGAACTGTTGAACCATTGCTCAATTCGATTACTTTATCTTTTGCATTATCTTTTGCTACTTCCAAGTCAAAATGCTTGATTAGATTTCTTTGTAGATCAAAAGAAATCTGAGACAAGGAGTAGTTGGGTGACATTATTAAAATGTTAGAACCGGGCACTAATGAAACGAGTTGCCCTATAATGTTGGCGATGTACGTTTTACCTTGTCGCCTTGAAACAGCGGCGCAGACAAATCGATACTTCGGATTATTGATCGCATTTATAATTGCTTTTTGCGAAGGTAGGGGTGTCACTCCCAATAAATCTAAATATTCATTTACTGGAAGTTTTAGAAACCTTGCCTCAGATTGTAACTCAAAAATTTCGTCGGAAACTATGTCTTGCCGACTAACTTGTACTGCCATTTTTTAGTCCTGCTTGTGACTTGCTCCAAAATAAAAACTAATTACTGCTGATACCATGCCGCCTAAATATCCAAGTACAAGGTTGATTACAGCTTCGCTATTTGCGTCAGGTGGTTGTACTGTTACAAGAAATACATACCCTGCGAACATACTTACAGACCCTAGTGCAATTGCGCGAGCAGTCCAGTCTTTGCTATTTCTTTTACGAGCGTCTTGAATATCTTTTGTCTCAAGAGCAAATAAATCTACATCAAGCTCTTTCATTTTTACTTCAAATTCAAGCTCTGCTTTTTTAATTTCTGCAAGCTGTTCTGCGGACATCTCAGCCATAGCTTGCTCTAGTTTTCTTGGTTCTGGTGCTACTCCCAAAACACTTGCGATTGATTGAGCGGCGGCTCCCGCTAAGGGGCCACCAAGCGCAGTCGCTAATGTCGGTGCTACGCCACCAAGAATACTTGCTATTTTGTCAAACTTCATAAATTATCCTATATTATGAAAATATGCCCATTTTTCGGCACTTGAAGGGACGGTATAAGTATTTTGATTTTTTATTGCAGATCCCGCGCCTCCCACGATAGTAATTTCTTCAGTTTCAGTTCCACAAGTTAAAGCAATATTTTCTACAATTACTGAAATATCTCTTTTTTCCATATGCATAAGAACTACAGAGAAGTCTTCATTTGTTGTTTGTTGTGGAATATCTATGCTATAGTTTGCAGTTGAGCCGCTAACGGCTACACTTTCCGTAGGAATAAAAAATTCTGGATAAGGTTTAGCTTCATTCTGTAGCGAAAAGAAAAGATTTACAGAATCATTTCCTTCTGGAATAGATGCCGTAAATGTTATCTGCCCTGCTTGTGAAAATACCATAAATAACTACCATTTTACTTTATCAGCCCAGTAAGCAGCCGACATTTTTCCTTTTGCAATATTCCTCGCATGGCGAGCCTTAAACGACGCTCTTTTCTTTTTCATACGATCGCTTTCGCCTTTCTTAGGTTTACCTGCCGTTTTTGCACCCTGCTGTCCAAATCGAATTGTTTTAACTTTACTTCCTACTTTTGCTACAACAATATGAGACTTCTTCGGATGATTTGGTGTACGACGAGGCTTATTATATCCTTTTACACGAGCTCTAGCTAAACGCGAATCTTTTTTTCTACCTTTTCTTCTTGCGGCCACTTTTCTTTCTCCTCACAAAAGTTCGCACCATTGTGGGCTTGCCACCAGGATTTCCTGCGGCTCTTTTACGTCGTATTGCTGAACGTTTCTGTGCTTTTGTCATTCGTGCGGCTTTGGCTGCTGGAACGCACTTTGGATACTTGCCTTTCTTCGAAGTTTTACGACCACAGGCTTTGTATCCCCCGCCCTTTTTAGGGCGGGAAATATCTACCCAATTTTCCTTGAACCACTTAGTGAGTCCGCCGCTGGGTTTGCGAGCCACTACAGCTTACCTGCACCCCACTTACCCCAGGCCCACCAAGCTGCCATACCTACGATTACTCCAATAATAAATTCCATTTTTATCTCCTTACATTAGCCATGAATAGCTACGCTTTGGTGACCGACCTCGGCGAGTAGGCTGCTTTACAACATTACCGCGAGCTTTCCGCATTTTTTTCTTTTTCATCATCTTCATGATTACTTTCCCATGCGGTAACCACCGCCTCGTGCCTTATAAGTTTTTACAAGCCACCCGTTTGCATATGCTGAAGGATAAACTTTAAATTTTCGTTTAGCTTCAGCCTTTACTCGTGCATACAATTTTTTATTTGTAGGCACAGGTCTTTTTTTACGTGTAGTACGGCGCTTACTTTTTCTTTTTACCGCCACGACGCTTTCTCTTTTTCATTCCGTAAGATACGGAGCAAGGGCTTCCATTATGCATTATTTTTTACCTCTGCGCTTTTTACGCATGATTGCCATCTGTAGTGCTTTTGGCAATTTTTTCTGCTTGGCTGTCAAACCCATTGACTTTTTCTTTTTACCACCTTTTTTCTTTTTACCGCGCTTTTTACCGTGTCCGTAATGTCCAGGCATTAGTCTTCCTCTACGAAGTCTCCTTCGTCTTCGCCGTGATTTTCTACAGCTTCTTCAAAAGATTCATATACCGGTGCTTTATTTGCTAGCTCAGCTAAAGGATCCATTGGCTTTTGCATAATACCCAATGCTGCTTTTGCTGCTTCTTCAGAGTCAAATTTTCGTAACTGACCTCCTATTCGAGCACACCACCTTCCACGTTTTTGATAAATCATAGCTTATCTCATTAGTAATGTAATAATTACTCCTGCAAGAAAAACAATAATGCTTCCACTCGCGGTTATAATACGACTCTCTAACTTCTTTAGTCCGTCTTCAATATCTTGAAGTCGGTTAAAGGTAGTCTTCCATCGCTCTTCACACATTGTCTCGTGCGCTGCCATTTCGCGCTCGATTTCAATAATTCTGTCGTGATCATTCTTTTCCATTGAGTAACTTTTCCATGAGTTTGCCGTAATTACCTTGGCCAAATGGAAGAGCTGCATCGTTAATCTGAACATTTGTTTGATTACGAATATTAGTGCTTTCCGCTTTTACAAGTTCGGCTTGGGCTTTAATTTCGTCCATCCGCATCTTGTGTGCCATTGATAGTAGATCAGCAAGATCCTTTGAGGAATAAATGCCAGTTTCCTGCGCCTCCTCCAATTTGCTAGCTATCATCTCATCGAGAACTGTGGCAATATTATTCTTATTGCGATAGCCCATATCTAAGTAAACCGTGTCAATATACTTCTTGACTTCTCTCTTATTAAGTATGTCTACTACCTTATTTTCGGGAACACCCATAAAGTCGCATACAGCACGAATATTACCGTACTGCAGATAACAGTTTGCAACCTCGAGTCCTTCTGGGGAAATGGTAGTTACTTCTTTAGCCATAGATCCAATTTTACCCGAGGTGGTCTAAAATGTCAAGAACTTTTTTTGGTTGTCTATTCGGTACCGTAAGGATTAGCAAGGAAATCAAGACCTTCCCAAATATCATCAATCTCTTTCTGTAGACGATTTAATTTACGAATTAGCTCTTCAGCATTTGCTGTAACTACTTCGGCTTTTGCTACCGTAGTTTGCATTTGAGTGACTTCTTTCTCTACATCTACAATGCGAGTTTGTAAATCAAGAAGTTCTTGTTGACGAGACATAATTGTCTCAAGGTTTGTTCCGAGTTGTGTGAGTTTGCCTTGAAGTCCTGCAATGTCATTATCTTCAAGTTGCTGTTTCATAACGGCAATGTCGTTTGTGAGAGTTTTCTTGTCGTCTACCCATACTTCGCGAAAATCGTCAAAGCGTTGATTTGTAGTTTCGCTTTGCACTTCTGCATTTGCTACATTTTCTTCTAGTATCTCCAGCCGAGAGAAAAATTCGGATGCTGCCCAAATACCTCCCCCAAGTGTAGAACCAAACGATAATAATATTGCAAGGTAAACACCTTTAAATTTTGTCCCTCCGACGTCGACTTCTAGGCTGTCCAGACTCATCTTTCATTCCTGTGTGCTCGTTCACCCAGAGAATCCGAGATTTGTTGATTGAGTAAAAGTCATTGTCCCAAAGTATAGAAAGAAATGCTTTTCCATCATTCATCATATCGCTCGTTCTCTTATTGGGGTCGAGCCATAGAAGGGCGCCAATGTACTGACGCCCGTCTACCATTTTAATTGTGGCTTCTTGCCATCTGCCGTTATGTTCTGACATTAAGGTGTAGGCTCCAAATAACAAGGGTTTGCAGGATCTTGTGATGGGTAAAAACTACAAATATCTTGAGTAGGACCAGTTAGGTAGAATCCACTATTGTTTCCTGCTTGTACAAAGTCTGATGTCACGCCTTGGTGGTCAAACTGTACTTCTGTGATTGTAATCTGATTACCTGCAAAGAAAGTAATATAACTCTCTTGAGCAATGTGATCATAAGTTGTATCGTTTGCGTTCATAAAGTCTTGGCCAGTTGCGTCAACACCTGCTTGAAGATTTTCAAGTGCTACAGGATCATTGTAAACTGCTGCGACTGCGCCCCACTGTTCTGCCGCATCTCCAACGGCTGTCATCGAAGCATTGTAGTCTGAAACCATTGTACTTGTAATTCCAAGAGAATTTTCAGTGATATACACTTGCAAAGATTGTGCAAGAACTGCATCTCCGGTAAGTTGGACTTCTGAAGCAAGTTCATTAATGTAAGTTGCTTCAATAAACATTGCAGATGCGAGTACATAGTTATCAACTGCGGCTGCAAAGTCAGCTTGACGAATTTCATACTGTTCGCCAAAATATTCGGTTGCAGTCTTGCTGAAAACATCTGCTTGTACTTCTTGTAGAGCCAAGTTGTACGCATTTGCTTTTGCTTCCGTCATTTGTACAGTTTCAATATCCATGTAGCCATCTGGAGCGATTACTCCAGTTGGTGTCAAGTCTGTGAGACCTCCAACACGACGAATACCTAAATCTAGAGTTGTTCGTATATCATTACTTGCCGAAACTAAATTGTCGACACTATTCCACTGGTTCGTCTGAGCTTGTGCTACTCCTGAACCGATCACTAATGCTGCGGCTGCTGCCATCGCTTTCAACTTCATCACTCTCTCCCATTCCGAGGACTTGGTCATAATAACCTGCTGTTGATTCGCTATAATCGGGAATATACAACTCCGGATTTGTTTTCATTGCTAACATGGCTCGTTTTCCGAAAACCATACTTCCACGTACTAAAACTGGGCATGGTGTTCCAGCTTCAAACATTGCTTTCCAATTTCCATCATTCTGGCACATTCGACTTACCGCCGCAATAGTCATTCCTAATTCATTGAACATTCTTGCATCTTTTCTGCGATTACATTCTTCATCTTGAACGTACTTTCCTTTTGAATATCCAATGCTTACAATCTGTATTCCATTCGAAGAGCTAATTAAACATGTATCTGTGCCGTTGGTAATCAGCGAAGGCGCGATTGCCGTGTTTACAGGCATGGGGTTGCCCGCCCCTGCTCCTACATTTGTCGTATTTTTATTAAAACTATCTACAGTGGAGTTTTGATTATTCTGATTCAAATCTCCTTGTGTATTTGTAGGATCTGTGGGCAACTCGCCGTCATCTACGGGAGGATCTAAATCTCCACGAGTCTGTGCAAAAGCAAGCATCGGTATTAGCATAAGTAATACTAAAAAATGTCGCATAAATTAGTCCTCCTACAAGAGTATATTATAGAGTATGACCTCTGAAATGTCAAGAAATATTTTTTACTTTGTGAACTCTATCACAAAAAGCTAGGTTCTACTGGCCAAACAACCTCACTAACATTTGTAATATTAGTCAAATCTACATCTGAAGGAAAATCTCGTAAAGACTGCCTGTAAGTACGCGCTTCTGTTTTTTGTTCTTCAGAAAGAGGGCTATCTGCTACAATTGTCCAATCACAGTAAAATAGTTTTTGATTTCTTAGATCCCTGATTTCATTTCTAATATCTTCTACATCCCATTCCCATCGAGGATAGTTATCATTCCAAGTAGCATGAGGATTAGGCCTAAGACCTCTTACTTTGAACTCTTGGTCTGTAAAGTCATAGTAATGCCTTTCTATCCAATCTGCTGGATTATTTATATCAAAATTAAAATGAAAAATAGTTTTTTGCAAACTAGTGTTGTACCCTTCTGGAGGATTACTTACTGCTGCTGCGTGTTTGAGTTTTGTTATTTCTCCGTTTGAAGAAACATATGCAATATATTTTATCATCATCAATCTCCTAATAGTATTGCTGAGTAATTTTTAAAAAGAATTCTCTACGAACGATGTGTTCCCATAAAAAATTCCTGTTCTGTTATATACAGGAAAAAGGCTTTGCTGTCTTGCAGCTCTTGATGCGAAAGTTATACCGCTAAAAAATGCGTCATTTCCTGAAAGACCTGTAGAGTAGGCTCTAAAAAATTTATAACCTGAGTATATATAGGCGCCTCCTGCTTGGCTTGGGGCTAATTGAGAAATAAACGAGCGAGTCATATCAACAAAGTCAAAAAGTTTACTTGTATCTCCAGTACTGCCAAAGTCTCCTTCTACAATACTTGATTTTAATTCAGGCTCCGGTCTTCCGTCTAAAGTTCCTATTAGATGATGGCCAGTCAAAGCAAAAGAACCTCCAACAATAAGATTTCTAGAATCAAATGAGATGTCTCCTTGTTTATTTTTTATTAAAATTCCGTAATCTGAAGTATCTCCTATAGTACTAAATTCTGATGTACGCCTTAGAACTTTATAAAAGGCTGTTACTGAATTATCACTAAAATCTTTAAAATATTTAGTTATAGGATAAGATCCTGAAGAAGTACTACAACATAGCTCAACTCCTGTTGAGGACCCAACCCGGCTTGCAACTAAAATATCGTTTTCTGTGTGCAGCTCAACAGATGTTCCTGCCCCGCTACATAAAGTTGTCCACACACTATCAGCAGATCTAGAACTTTGAAGTTGTATTCCTCCGCCTCCGCCGGGAGCATTATATACAAGTATTCCATATTCTGACATAATTAAAACCTTACAATTGTAACTATAGTATTCCAGTTATTAATTTGAGAAGTAATTCGTATTCCTGTAGACTCAAAACTTATTATATCATCATAATTAATATCTTCGGCTCCTATACCTGGAGCACTAAACAAAACAAACGTATTTGATGTTGTTACTCCATTCATATCTAACTCTATTAGTTGATTGTCCCCGCTTGAAGTAAAACTTAAAGATTCTCGTTCAAGAATAACTCCGAATCTATCATTCGGAGTTATCACAGCGTCGTCATCTAAATCATAAATTTCTACTCCATATTCTGAAAAGTTTCCAAAAGCAGGCTTGCTTACATTACCACCAGTTCCTGACCCTCCTCCGGCAGTTGAAGTAGTATGTACAAAAAACTCTAAGTTTGTTGCATTTCCTACACTAAATCGACTACTTTTAGTAGTAGAAACAGTTGCTGGAGTAGTTTCTCTTATATGTATATACTCTCCTGGTCCTACATCTTTAGCACTTGAATCAAAATCTCCTGATGAAGGCGTAGTCGTTGTAGAAGAAGTAGCAAAAGTTGCAGTCCCACTAGTTCTTGCTACTTCTACCGTTTGAGTAATTGATAACACTTCATAGTATTGATCAATTTGAGTACTTACAGGCACCCCAATAAGCGGATAAAAGCTAAAATCTTCAGGAGTAGCATCTGTTGTTGTTACAGTATAAGTTGGCCCGTTTAAATACACATTTCCATTATATACTTCAACTCTATAAGTTTCAGTTTGATCTCCGTCTCCTTCATCTGGATTATCATTTACGGTGCGATTATTTGTTCCAGGATTTAAAGTAAATGTACTTCCTATAATCGTATCTGTAGTAACATTTCTGATTCGAGCTGTTGTGGCTGTATCACTACTTTGAGTAGTAAATATTACTCCTACAACATGACTGGTTGCATTTGCAGAAGCAGTAATTGTACCATTCGTATACGTAATTCCTGTATCATCATCAAAAATTGTAAAATCAGAACTATCTATAAAAGTTCCTGCTCCTACAGTTGAACCTGTTCGAAGAGTCAGTACGAAATCTTCTCCTTGAGTTCCTACTTCTCCCGTCGAGTCATCTACAATTGTTAAAACAATATCGTTTGAAGTATCTGTAAAAGTGCCTTCTCCTCCTGTTACATCATCTGTAACTGCTCCGCCTCCAGATCCTACTGCTCGAGTTACTTGCCAGTTATAAGTACCATAAACTACTGAAGCACTGAATGTAAATGTTCCGTCTCCTTCTGTGCCTTCAGCAGTTGCAGGAGTAAGATCTCCTCCAAGAGGTTTTGTAGTTGTAGTAAAAGTATCTTCTTCTTGTCCTACAGTAAGAGTGGTATTTGTAGCTGTACTTGCGGCAAGAGGAGTGGTATGACGAACAGTAAAGTTATCTCCATTTACTGCAGTTCCAGATGTTGAAGTATAAGCTCCTCCATTTCTACTGTACTCTCCGCCTGTTACCGATACTGAAGCAGTTGTAGCAATTCCTGATGCTGTAATTGTATTTGAAGTTTGAACACTTGAAAGAGCAACATCAGTTAAATCTGTAAAAGTAAACGTATTCTGTCTAAAAATAGAGAATGTAGTACCAGAAATAAGATCAAACAATCCGTCTCCGCCTAAAGATTTTGGTCTACTTGAATGAACATCAAAATTATTGTTGCTGCCTCCTTCTGCTATTCCGTGTGTTACTGTTATATCTGTATTTGTACCTGAAGCAGTAGTA
>Ga0181577_10003655_pt1 | contig 11916 bp, 11 predicted proteins | sample 101ome_21_FD_132468 | JGI IMG/M metagenome (GOLD analysis project Ga0181577, IMG submission 132468) | Coastal salt marsh microbial communities from the Groves Creek Marsh, Skidaway Island, Georgia - 101413BT metaG (megahit assembly) | ecosystem: Environmental > Aquatic > Marine > Intertidal...
TGTTGCATAATGCCACTGTTTATTATCAGGGCAATCTAACCACGCCTCTCTCTTGAGGAGCGAGTGAAATAGGCTACTTTGTTTTTTTCCTGAGGCGGCAGGGGATAATTCTAAATGGATAGATCCTCCCTTTATCGGAATCTCGCGACAGTGCGTGACAATGCAGCCGGTTTGGCGCGCTATTTGAAGAAAATCGTGTCCCGTAAAGTAGCTAATGTGCTCGTGATAAACATAGTCAAACATCCCCACGGCTAACTGTGCAGGATGGTATCCGGTTATTATTGAAATTGTCGTTCGGTCGTCCCCTAGCGATAATATATCCATCAAAACATTGATTGGGTTAGCGATATTTGCCAAGACATTGTTCAGAAATACCAGGCGAGGCGGGCGATTGACGTATGGTGATGCGGCTAGTTTCGGGGCCGAGAAGTAGTCGTTTATTACGTTCAGACCTCGGCTTTTCGCTGCAGCGGCGGGCATGGGAGCTGGCTCTACTGCTAGCAACTCACAACCATAGTGCGCCAGATACGATAGCCACGACCCATCATTTGCACCAATATCGATAACAAAATCTTCACCACATAGGTCATGACGCACCGCAATATCGGCTACTATCTCTTCGAAAGCATCAGAAAGCCCTGGGCTGGCGGCGCTTTGAAATAAATAGTGCGGGTAACTTTCTTCTAACGAAGTCTCGTTTGATACGTAACAGTGGGCGCAACCTCTGCAACGAACCACTTGTAAATCATAGTACTGGAGTTCTCTCGCCTCCTCCTCTGAGTCACAAAACCGATCGCCAAGTGGAGTGGGTGATAATTTTAGGACCGTTTGACTCTTATCAGAATCACACAGCGGACAATGACGGATTCTAGGTGCGACTGCCTGCTCTGAGCTCATCCAACACTGCCCCAGGATTCAGTGCAAAAAAGGGCCAACGGCTGGAGCGCGTGACCTTTTTGTATAGAAAACTTTTTCCGCAACCTAATGTAAAGGTTAGGTGCGCGCCCCTCATTAACCGCCACCAGTAAAAAAATTGGTTTTTTTGAGGCCCGAGAAATTTTCGGCCTAATTGGAACTCGAAAAAGCCCAAGTGCCAATCCATGTTTTTCAGGGTCGTCGTCCAATATTGCTGTAAAGTTGCCTGCCGCATCACTTACTATATCTAGAAACGTTCCCGCGATATGGTTACCACCAAAAATATACAGGTCAAAGCGATCGGCAAGTGCAGTTAATTTAGCCCGTAACTGTAGGATTTGAAGCGGCAGGCATTTCACGAATTGGTCGGCCAGAATCACCCCATCGCGATGCTTAACCGGCGCTGCGAATGAACGGGACTTCCTTACGATCACTACGCAAAGTTCCTCTCCATCACTCGCAATTTCACTGCACGCCAAAACATCAAACCCAGCGTTAGCTACGGTGCTACACAAAGAATTTGACGTAAAGTAGCTGACGTGCTCCTCCCAAAGCTGAGTGATCTCGCCTTTAGCAATAAGCTGCTTGGAGTCCGGCACCTCAATCATACAAAGGGTATCGTCGCGCATGAGATTTGTTAGGGCTTTAAAGAATCGATCCAACTCGCGGGCGTGCTCTAGTTGGTGCCGGACCAGAAGCACCGAATTCGCATCGCAGAGCTCAGAACGATGATTCTGACTGATCAGAGAGTCAACTTCTAATGGGTGCAACTCAGGGAAAAAAATCTTTTGGCATAAAAATCCCTCGACTTGCTCGCTAAGCGCTGCGACAAATGAGATGTCCTTATCCGTCAGCCCATATAGGGAGCCTTTTATGTCACGGCCCAAGCCGCGAAGGACGTCACAGAGCGCGTCCTTGATATCGTTAACGTGGCCCTCAGGCTCGACATGTTTAGCGTGCCGTACAAGTTCCAATAAATCATGGTCATGATTCGACTTTAACTGTAGAAGGCCAGTGCTAGCGTCTGTGGTGAGGGCAAATAAACTTCCAGTGGGACATCGTCCGTGAGCCGGATACGGTCTCGAGGACGGTGACAGCATCAATCGAAGATGTGGTTTCGCCATCGAGGAACTCCGTCTCTACACCTTGCACCCAAGCGCAACCGACTTACGCTGAGCATAGACGATGACGGCGGGGGAGCGATGGTGCCCGTTTGTGGCCACCATAATACTGGTTCGATTCACTAAGCAAGTACGACCAGCCGGATTGTCACACAAATTGCTACACATTATAAAATTGATCTCAGTACACATATTTACACAGCGGGCGGTAAAGCAAGGTCTATCAGCTTTTAAGCCCAATGAGCGGTTGGGCACCGGCGATGCAATTCCCTATCTCCCCATTTTCATAGGTTGGTTATTGATTTCCTGCGAGTGCAGGAATCATGCTACCGCCAGATTGAAACCTCACCGAACCTTGCTCCATTTCATTACCCTGAATAGCTAGTTTATCTAGGTTGGCGAGGAAATTTCCAGAAAGACCCGCGAGAAGCTTGCCCTCGAACTAGTAACATGGCAGCCAGCAAACGTCCCTCAGTTCTGTCAAAAAGTACAGTTCAGTACAGCTTCATCAAACTCGGCAACGAGAAACTAACGCGGCCTCGGGGCAAAGTCATATTCAAAACCGAGAATGTCGTAGCTTGCGATTAGATAACGTGCTAGTTGATCCAGAAATATTTGAAAAGGTTACGCCGTCGGGCTCATTCAGATCCATCTCCCACAACTCTAGATCTCGTAAATCCGATACCTCTTCATCGGTAAAAGGCGACCTAAGCTTTTTTGTAGGATTAGCTATGTTAACGGAATATGGCTCGATATTTTTTGTAACTGCAGCCCCCAACCCAACTATGGAGGCATAGCTGACCTTCAACCCGCACGTAATTGATGCACTATCATCAACCCAAACATCGCTCCCCATCCACGTCTCTATTTCGTATTTTTGCAATAGATTAGCGTCCCATGGCCAAATATTTGCGAACCAAACCTCTATTAAAGCAACTGTAGTGCTGCAAAAAGTTGTTACCACTGAGTTCGCTCGCTACTACTTTTCTGCCCTTGCATATCTCTGTCTTAAGATCCTCAATCCACGTGTCCGCGGATGAATTAGTTTCGTGACTGAAGCTCTTAGCGCCGCTACTCATATATGGGTTTCTCTAATTTAGGGGGCCACCAACCTGATGGCACTGGCCTATGGCAGAAAGGGAATAGACTGCTGCAGATTCTCAAACGTATCCGATTCCCAAATCATTTTTTGGTTTTCACCGAGCCACCTATATTTTTCACCCACCTCCAGGCCCTGATGACGATAGTAGTCAGCAGAAGCCACACGGGATCCTTCTACCATTACCGAATACCAGAAGAAGGGCACCTTGGAATAAATGAAGAGGCTTGCCATGCCTCCATTGGTGACGTAGTTCATATCTGCAAGGTTATAAATTGCAAGCCTTAAGTCCAGGCTCATCGAGGCCACGTCTGCAACATGCCAGTCATATTCGAAAATGGTGCGGTCTGAGAGCATGTCGTCCTGATCTGGGATTACCACCACGTGATAACCCATTTCAGTAAGCACCTCTGCAAATTTTGCCCACTCCGCTAGTCTTGAATCACGGACGCTTTCATATGCAGCCTTACGCAAAGTGAAAGTTACGATTTTCCTCTTACCATAGTTGCATATTTGCTTAGCCGCCGATAATGCATAAGCAGAGGGCTGGAAGATCTGCACATCAGCGCCCTGATCATGGATACTAGTAACCGGTGGTTTTCCATATGGCGTTACGTTATTTGTTTCTGGGTGGTAATTTGGTGGGTACGTGTGGGGGTGTGAGGCAAACATTGGCCGCCTGATTAACGAAACGTTGCATACTGTGGGTGTAATTTTTATGGTTTCTATTATTAAATTCCAGAGCCTCCATTCCCGCTCTTCCATAGAGTAGGCCTGTTCTCTTGGAGTGAGATTCCTAAATGCATCAGCTACAACGGCGACGTCAAAATATTTATATCCATTACCCAGCGCATGAGCTGAGGCAGCTACTAGAAAATCCGTGAAATCGAAGGTGATCGGCGCGGTTTTAAGATCATAATAAGCTACTAAAGTGTTTTGCTCTATCCGTGAATACACATCATGCTCCTCCACCCATCATAGACTTGTACGTTGACTGTATTGGCTACCTGAACTGTTGTTGCGCGACTTTTTTCGCGCAACAGATTGCGACTGTTTCGGCAGCTACTGGAAATCTCGACGCGGCATTGTCCATTATTTCAAACATTTTTACTCGGCCATTTTCTTTTCGTACCCATTTTAGCAGTAATCCTTCGAAGCCGTTTTGCCCAACAACGTCCAAATACGCTGTGGGCCTCAAGTTTCAAAAGCCATGATTAACAATAGTCATGGGCGCCACAGTTAGAATGCGGCTGCCCACACTCACGGGATCACTCATCGATTTGTACGCGCCACAAACATTGAATCAATGAGCCAGAGTTGCAGTATCGATTACTAGGTTAAATTTGCCACACAAAGTTGTTGGCAACGGCTCATAAAGATCGGGTATTTCTTCAGACCCACGAAAGCTCGCGATGTCGAATAAGCTAGTGTTTATCCCTTAAACCGTGAAGATGTCTGATATTTCGTATAATGTAATGTCTGATGAACTCACTCTGTGCCAAGCCAGAACCGCACCCTCATCACTTCCGGGCGTTAAAACATCAAACGATCTCTCGCCAACACATCATGCACAAATGATTTGTCTACTAGAATATCGGGACAAGACAGGCAGCAAGTATCACCCGATCTTGCGGCGCTTCAGCTCGTATCTGCTTAGCAAGAGTTATGAGAATAAGGAAAGAAGTATTGTCAATTGCTATCTAGGTCTCCTGCCCTAGCAATAGCTCCCGAAAATAGGGCTTTCCAGAGCTAAAATGATATTTTTTATTGGAGCTTTTATAATGCTGTTTCGCCATAACTTGGAAATCCACACTAAAACGAATTGCGGCAGCACGATTAACGGCAGCTCCATGGATTAGCATTCCTGGAAAGATAGCGCTGGCGCCCAATGGCACGAGCAAGGGCTTAGCCAAGCTGAAATCAATACCAGATACTATTTTTTTCGGATCATAGTTGAAGCCCAGTTTATGCCCTATGGAGTAGCGAGCTGTGCTCTCCGACCCAACATTAACCGTCTGAATATTTTCACAAGGTATCTTCTGGCTTTGCGGGACGTACCGTAAAGTATTATTCTCACAAACTCCGCGGATCGGCGTCCAGATGTTCACAGAATTCTCTAAATTCGGTCCGTAAAAAGGCTCACGATGCCAATCAATGTTTTCCTGTTCCGTCGGTAGATGTGGCCTGGAGGCTCTTAGGTACAAATTATTTTGAATAAGAAGATCTCCTGTCCCCATGTAGTTAACAATATCGCCCCTAATCGCTCGCAATATCTTCTCTTGCATATCCTCGCGAGTTAGTTGCTCTTGAGTCGCCAGCATAATTTCACGATATGTCTGCGTGTCTTGCAGGACATATTGATCTTCGGTGAGCGGGAAAAGTTCATTTATTCGAGCAAGCAACTCGGGCAAGACCTGAGTTTGATGAACTGCGATCTTGATAGACGACGCGTTTTCACTCGAGGTCTTTTCATGGGTATTCAATTTTTTCATAAAAATCAACCATACTTCCAGAGCAAGGGTCGCGGCCTCCGAGAGGTTCGGCCTCGCGATATGACCAAAGCCGTTCAAAGTTCTCATAGCATTTATCGCTAGTTCCGGGCACTTTTACAAGAGAAGGGGTCATTTATTGAGGTAGCGATTAAACAAACATATTTTTTTCAAGGAGGTATTAGGCCCGCAAGTCCTTGAGGTGGCAGCGCAGTTCGCCAACCATTATAAAGAAAGTTCAGCAATACATTTGAGCTCGAGCCATCGCATTTTAGGATACTCGCTTCAAGTATCCATCTGGGGCGACCGTAATGAGCAGCTTATGCTGAATGCTGTTGTCGATCTCAAACTCTGGATGGGTTTTGAGGTACTCCCAAACAGCCGTCTTGGGATTGTCACCCGGACCCCAAGGGCGGTCAGGGAACATATCCATGGGCATGTCTTCTACGATGGTGTCAAATACTACACAGTAACTGCCAACACTGGTGAGCGGCGCATATGCCTCTAATTCTGCTAGCACATGTTCATGCGTGTGATTCGAGTCGAGCGACACCAGCACGCGTTGAAAGTCCTGCGCAATTTCTTGCACCTGCGCGATTATCTCGGGTGCGATACTCGAACCCTGAATCATCTGGATGCGCGACGCCATCGGGTGCGCCTCAATCGCCTCGCGGTTGTGCGCGCGGATATCTATATCAATGCCCAACATCTTGCGTTTGGATTTTGCGGGATCAAGCCTCTCGCCCGCCTCAATTGCATCACAGAGGTCCATCATTGCCAGCATCGAAGCATTCATAATGAGTGAACCGCCGTGCGCAATACCAGTTTCGATAATCAGGTCGGGCTTTATTCGCCAGATGAGCTCCTGCATCGCCACCATATCTTGGGGGTATTGGATAATGGGTCGGCCCAAAAACTCAAAGTTATATGGGTACTTATGTCCAAATGATTTATTGAAAAAATCAATCTTAGCTTTATTTAATTTTTCATCCAGTGATTGCTCTCGGATATGTGACATACACTCAGCTTTAAAAGCTTGGTACTGATTCATTACATTCGCTACCTGTATAGATTCAACCCATCTTCAAATGATATCTTCTGGGTCCACCCATGTGAGTTAATTTTCTTATTATCGCCCAGCAAGATTCTCGGCTCATCCACGCGAAAACTATCCAACGAGAGAACAATATCAGGTGACTCTTTAAAAAAAGACGCGACCAGATTCACAATAGAAATCAAAGACAATGGCTCTGCTGAACTTATATTAATGTCGCCTGATACTTCTTTTTGAGAGCATATAGAAATTGCACTTGCAACATCTGAGGCATAAAGCAGGTCTCGATACGACGAAGCATTTACACCAAAAGGCTGCTTCTCGCCGCGAAACACGCTAAAGAGCGATGAAATTAACCTATCAGGTGACTCGCCGAGTCCATAAGGGAAGAAAATTCTCGCCCAAGCGAGCCCTACTCCATAGTTTTTACAAATTTGATCTGCAACGCTTCTTGCAGAAACTTTCGACACACCATAAAGCGTTTTTGGGTGCAGTGGAGTGAGGCCCTCAACGCAATACCCATAGCGCCAATCATATTCTGCGCAAGTTCCTGTAATGACCACATGCTTTCCGCCACTTTCACAGAATGCCTCAACCAACCGAATTGTTGCCATTAGCCAACTTATATTTATTGGGGATTCCCAATACTTGCCATGCTCGGTATACCATGCCATATGAATTAGGTGGGTTGGCTTAATTCGCTTGATACAATCCTTAAGATTTTCATCCGAGAGTAGGTCAGACTGAATATGCTTTTCGCTACTTAGAGCACTCCTCCCCAAGGTCATATAATCAATCCCAGTGCTCTCAAGATTTTTTATAAGATATTGACCAATAAATCCAGTTGCCCCCGTAACTAGAACCTTCATTATCTCGCCTCTAGCTTAGGTACAGCCGTCACAAATTTTCCGCCCCACTGCCGAATAAAGTTATTTTTCTCAATGACTTCCTCAGCGATATTCCAAGGAAGTATCAGGACAAAATCGGGCTTCTCCTCTGCGATCGCAGTCGGTGGCAATATCGGGATGTGGCTACCCGGCATGAACTTACTCTGTTTAGCGCTTGCAGCATCACAAACAAATGGCAATAAATCCGGCTTGACACCAGCATAGTTCAGCAACGTATTACCTTTTGCAGCGGCGCCATACGCCATTACTTTTTTTCCGTTACGCTTTTGCTCCAAAAGAAAGGCCAGCAGATCGTTTTTCACCTTATTGGCTTTCGCCTGAAAACTGAGGTAGGTGTCTAATTTATCTAAAACTCGTTTTTCCTCTTCTTGCTGTAACGCTAATACTGAGTCGTCAGTGCTTCTCGGGTCTGCCGCGTGGCAACCGAAAATACGGAGACTACCGCCGTGGGTCGATAATTCTTCAATCTTCCACACACGTAGCCTCGCTTTTTCAAAAATACGACTCACAGTGTACAGCGATAGATACGAAAAATGCTCGTGGTAAACGGTATCGAACTGAGTGTGCTCAATGAGCCGCATGAGATGCGGAAATTCCAGCGTGATGACCCCGCCAGGCTTCAGCACTGCCTTCATCCCTAGCGTGAAATCGTTAATATCCGGCACATGCGCAAACACATTGTTGCCCACGATGAGATCCGCCTGCTTACCCTCCTCAGCCAGTTGCTGACCCAGCTTTTCGTCAAAAAATTGCCGAAGCACCGGTATGCCCAACTGCGCTGCGGCTTGTGCCGTACTGTTGGTTGGCTCAATCCCTAAACAAGGAATACCAAGTGCAACATAGTTCTTGAGTAGGTAGCCATCATTCGAGGCCACCTCAATGACCATGCTGTTTTGATCGAGCGAAAGATCTCGAATCGTGGTTTCGGCGTAGCGCGCCGCATGTGCTAACCAACTGCTGGAGGTACTGGAGAAATAGGCGTAATCCGGACTAAAAAGCTCATCCGCTGGGGCGTAGTCCTCAGTTTGCACTAACCAACACTGATCGCAGACCTGAACCTTGAGCGGATAGTACTTCTCTGGCTTAGCTAGATCTGCGTGAGTTAAATAAGCATTTGAGGGTGGCGCGAAGCCCAAATCCAAGAACGTGTGTGAAAGCGGCGTTCCGCAGTGGCGGCAATTCATAATTTCATTCCCGCAAAGTCATCGGCAAGCGCCGGATGCTGTAGATCGCGCGCGGAGCGCTCTGAAATCGGCAGCGGCCATTTGATTGAGAGTCGATCATCCAACGCATTCAGCCCTGCCTCAGCCGTCGGCTGATAAGCCGCGGTGTGGAAATAAAGCAACTCGCAATCGTCACTTAGCGTTTGAAAGCCATGCGCAAAGCCTTCCGGAATCGCGAAAGTTTTGTGATTTTCTTCGGAAAGGATCTCGGCATGCCATTTCAGAAACGTCGGCGAGGCTTCGCGCAGGTCAATGGCCACATCAAATACTTCACCCCGAAGGCACGACACCAGCTTCCTCTCAGCATGAGGCGGATACTGAAAGTGCATGCCGCGCACCGTTCCAGTTTTTGCGGTCCTGGTATGGTTGATTTGGGTAAGTTGCCGAGCCTCGATAAATGACTGAAGTTCTTCAGAGCAGAACATGCGCTCAAGGTAGCCACGCTCATCACCGCGTGGCTGGCGTTGAATCACTTGCAACCCGGCTATCGGAGTTTGCTTAATAACGAAGCGGCTCATACGTTGCTGTAGGCTTGAATTTGCGAGCTCGTTACGGCAGTCATGTCTTCTTGGTTACGCCAGGCTTGATGCCACTCGACGGTCTTACGCAAAGCTGACTCAAGAGTCCACCGCGGCGTCCAACCAAGTTTGGCTTTGGCCTTACTGCTATCGAGCTTCAAAAGACCCGCCTCGTGAGGTTGCTTGGCATTGTCTGTTTGCCACTTTGAAGTGGGTATCTGTGCGCAAAGCCGCTCAACAATCCAACTAACCGGTTTAGTATCCTCATGATTCGGACCGAAGTTCCAGGCTGCCGCAAAAGCCTCACCATCTTCATAGAGCCTCTCGGCCAGCAGTAAATAACCCGATAGCGGCTCTAAGACGTGCTGCCAGGGACGTACTGCGTTGGGCGAACGAATGGTTAAGGTTTCACCGCGATCAATGGCCCGCAATAAGTCAGGTATCAGTCGATCTGTCGCCCAGTCGCCACCGCCGATCACATTGCCTGCTCTAACGCTCGCCAAATGAATACCCGCCTCGGCAAGGAAAGAATTCCGGTACGCGGCGGCTGCAATTTCCGCACAAGCCTTACTGGCTGAATAAGGGTCATGGCCACCAAGACGATCATTTTCACGATACGGCCAGAGCCATTCCTTGTTTTCGTAACACTTGTCTGTGGTGATATTGACGATGGCTTTGATGGTGCCAGACTGCCTCGCAGCTTCAAGCACACTTACTGTCCCAAGCACGTTTGCCGCAAAAGTATCGACCGGCGTGTTGTAGGACTCGCGCACCAAAGGCTGCGCAGCCATGTGAATGAGAATGTCGGGTTTCGCCAATTTGATGGCTTTATCTAGGTTTTCCAGATCACAGATATCACCGAGTGTTGAGCTAACTATGCGTTCTTGAAGCTTGGTTTCGGTAAAGAAATTCGAATCAGCCGGTGGGGCAAGCGCGTAGCCATGCACACCTGCACGTAGTTCAGTTAGCCAATGTGCAATCCAGCCGCCCTTGAAGCCAGTATGCCCCGTGAGAAAAACTGACTTGTTTTTCCAAAAGTCTGAATTCATTACCAGGCTTTCCAAGGTGCCTTACCACTGCTCCACATATCATTCAGCACAACTTTATCGCGTAAGGTGTCCATTGGCTGCCAAAAGCCCGTGTGCCTGAATGCGACTAACTGACCGTCTTCCGCTAGACCACTTAAAGGCTTGCCTTCCCAGCCAGAGGCATCGCCTTCAATACGATCAATCACTGAGGGATGTAGCACAAAGAATCCTCCATTGACCCAGCTACCATCGCCATCCGGCTTTTCCTGAAAATAATCGACTGAATCATTCGAGCCAAGTTTCACAGCGCCATAGCGACCGGGCGGTCGCATTGCTGTGAGGGTCGCGTGCTTTCCATGCTGTTGATGGAAAGAGATGAGTGCAGTGATATCAACATCGCCCACGCCATCACCATAGGTAAAACAAAACGCTTCTTCGTGATTTAGATAGTCACGAACGCGCTTGAGACGCCCGCCGGTCATCGTGTTTTCGCCCGTATCCATCAAGCTAACGGTCCATGGTTCCGCGTTGTTTTGATGCACCTCCATGCTGTTGCTTTTCATACAAAAGGTGACATCAGACTGATGGAGAAAGTAATTCGCGAAATACTCCTTAATCATATAGCCCTTATAGCCACAACAAATTATGAAATCGTTTACGCCGTGTGCCGAGTAAATTTTCATGATGTGCCAGAGGATTGGCTTACCGCCAATTTCCACCATTGGCTTAGGTTTTAGATCGGTCTCTTCCGATAGGCGCGTACCTAATCCACCCGCCAAGATCACGGCTTTCATTTTGTTATCTCCAAAACCATAAAATCTTTCTTCGAGTATTTTTTTACTTCATCGAAGAAGAGTCAAATCGGCAATAGTAATCATCCCGTCTCTAATATTACTGTTCGATATCAAGCGATAATGCGCTCCCAAAGTTGAGCAGTCTCCAGCACTCCAGAGGTCAGACTACGACACCATCGAGGCGAAATTGATCTGACTCAACTGGCTAGTATCAACCGCAAACCGAACCTTGAACAGATCAAAACTAACTTGAAACAACAATCAGCTCCCAGGGGCGCAATCCAACACCGCCGATAAGCGAATCGCTATCTCTGGCGTCATACCAGCTTTTCCCTCTATCAGGCGGCTAAAAGTACTTCTATTAATTCCCATATTCATAGCGATTCTCGAAGCAGAGGCACTCTCAAAGGGCCATATAGTTTCTGTGTCTAAGTCCCCTGCGTGCGCCTAGGCTCTTCCATCAAATTACCCCAACTGTGGTAACGGTTACCAACCCTGAAACAGCTGAGATGATAAAGATGGTAGACAACGCTCATCGGGCCGCCACTTTTGCTTACTCCAACGAAATTGACAGAATTTGCGACACTATAGGAATCAGCGGAATTGAAGTCATAGAGGTGGGGAAGTTAGCGTACCCTCGAACGAATTTGCCCACACCCGGGCCAGTTGGAGGTGTCCACTTCCCCTAATCTGAGACATCACTGATTGGAGTTTTCTGTGAGAATGAGCACAGGAGGCTGCGATGAAGAAGTCACGATTTACGGAAA
>Ga0181577_10003661_pt1 | contig 11909 bp, 8 predicted proteins | sample 101ome_21_FD_132468 | JGI IMG/M metagenome (GOLD analysis project Ga0181577, IMG submission 132468) | Coastal salt marsh microbial communities from the Groves Creek Marsh, Skidaway Island, Georgia - 101413BT metaG (megahit assembly) | ecosystem: Environmental > Aquatic > Marine > Intertidal zone...
ACGAACGAACGAACGAACGAACGAACGAACGAACGAACGAACGAACGAACGAAAAGCGACTCAACCGACGAAAGCTACCACTGTACAGTACCACAATACCACAATCTACACGCGAGAATCTCGTAAGATCATCAAGCCCGCCTCCGTGAAGAGACCAAACGCCGCGCCCAGAGCGGCACACAACCCCCTGGCCCACGGCGCGCCGTTCGCCGCGCCTTCCAACGCGCCGCCGCCGACGTATCCCGCAGCCGCGAAGGCGAACATCACCGTCGCGACATGCGCGGCGAATCCATACGCGCGCGTCTCCTCCTTGACGCCCGCCCCGAACGAAGAGGACGCGCGCGCGTTCGAACTTCTCGACCTTCGGACGTCTCGAGTCATCATCTCGTACCTCTGTTCCTCGACGGCGTCTCGCAACGCGCGCATGCGTTCGCGGTGCGCCCGCTGCGCCGCTCGGTCCTCCTCCGTGAGTTCCGGCGTCTCCGCGTCGCGATCGACGTCGAATCGAAGACTTTTCGCAATCACATTCTCGCGCACGATCGTCTTCCTCCACTCGCGTCTCTCCATCGTCGTTCTCGCGTGCGCGCACGCGTCGAACACGACGCGATAATCGACCGTCGTCTCGCACAACGATGCGCTCGCGCGTCGTCGCAGCGTCTCATCCGCGCTCGTCGACGCGCTCGTCGCGCGCAGAATGTCGCGGAGCGTATCGTTAATCTCAATCGTCACGCGCGGCGCGCGCGCGCGCGACGACGACGACGACGACATCTGGGGACGCGACCGAGAGGAAAGTGACTGAACTGACTGACTTTTCAACTTTCGACTTTGTTGACAACTACCGAAGGACGATCACGAGCCCACCTTGAAGGCGTCGCAGAATAAACCGTACAAGACGCCAATCTTGAAACAGTTCAACACCGTCGGTAACCAATCGCCGTCGCGAACCCATCGTAAGATGCCGCCCTGGTTATCGCCGCCGTACAAGACGCTCGAGACGAATTCGCTGAGCAAAATAATGGTAAACGATATGAACGCATCCTGTGGACTCTCCGGGTGCGGGAGGAGAGCGCAGATGGAAAACCCCACCAAGAGGGAGATGAGGGCGAGCGGGAGCTTTGTGAGATTTCTCTTGGCGCGCTTGAGACTTTGTTTCCTGAACGAGTCGACGACGCGTTGGAGTCGTGTGCGGCCGAGCGCGCGACTCGGTCCCTCGTCGCCGTCGTCGTCGCCGTCACCTCTCGCGACGGCGTCGCTCATCGCCATGACTATCGCGCGACGCGCGCGGCGGTGCGCGCGGACGCCCGGTGGAAGCGCGTGGGCGCGCGCGACGTCCATTTCGAACGCGCGCGCGCGCAGTCGTCCCGCGCGCGCCGAAGAATCGACGCGACGGACGTGCGCGCGCGGCGACGAGGACGAGGACGGGGACGAGGACGACGCGCGGTGCGAACACGACGCCACCGCAGACGCGTTCGTCGAGCTCATCGCGCGCATCGTCGCCACGAACGAGGGCGAGGTTGTCTCTGAGGGAGGGTTGCGAGAGGGACTCGTTCGTTCGCTCAACTTTTTTTGTTTGGACTTTGAAGAAGGAGAAAAACATAACTACTCGAATCACTCGGCCGCAATCTCGGAGAGCGAAATGAAACCAGACGCCGCGTCGTCGGCGTCTTGCGCGACGTCGTCGATGCCGTATCCACCCCACGGTTCGATCGGCGTCTTCGTCGCGGACGCGCCGCGGCGGCGAGGCGTGGCGTTTTCGACGTATCTCGTCACCCCCGATTTCGCCGCACTGTACAGACGTTCGTGCACTGACGCGCCGTTCTGACCGTCGCGGCGATTGGAAGCTAAATCGGACGATCGTTTGTTGATTTCGGGCGTGAACGTCGGGTGCGACGTCCCGCGAGCGCCGACGCGGGGACTACCGCTTTCGCTCGCGGCGACGCCGTTCGAGACGCCGCGCGCCTTCTTCTCAGACATTCGCTTCTTGAGCGCGAGACGCAGTGACTTCGGGTCCAAGTTTGGCTTGAACGTGGCGGCGGCGATCTCCGCGTCCATCGCCTTCGCTTTGGCTATTCGAAGCTTTTCCATGCGTCGCTCGTTCCACGCGTTCAGGTCCTCGAGCGTGCGGTGCGTCCCCGCGGCGCGTCTAGTGATGGGCACGCGTTCGACGGCGGCGCTATTCGCCGTCTCCTTGACCAAGCGTTCCTCTTCTAACTCACGACGCAAACGCTCGGCGGTCTGCGCCGACGCGTTGGCGTACGATTTCTGTCTTGCCGCAAAGTCTGGTAAACTCGACGTGAGCTTGCGCGTGCGAGTACCTATATGTTCAGACACGCTCGTCGTCGCCATTTTGCGTTCCTCGGCGATGGCAGTTTTTCGTCGGTGTTCTTGACGCGCCGCGGTCTGTTGATCGCGAGCGCGCATCGCTTCCATGCTTTTCTTAATCTCTTGCGGCGTCAACAACACGCGTTTCGACGTCTCCATCTCCGCGCGCCGAATATCCTCTAGTCGCGCCGTCTCTCTCGCTTGTTTTAAAATCCATTCTCTCAGTAACCGGTCTTCGACGGGTTCGCCGTCCGTCCGTCGACGTCCCTTGGCTTTGGGCTTCTTCGTCTGCGACGCGTTTGACGTCGACGACCGCGAGCGACGCATGAAGGGCGTCGTCAAACGCGCAATGTCGATCGTTTTCGTCTTGGGTTTTACATCCCCCGTTTCCTTCGACGCCGCGTTCTCCTCGCCGTCAACGCTTGACCTCGCGCCGTGTGGCTTGTTCGGCGTGCCGACGACCTGTGATGGCGACGACGGCGCGGACGCGTTCGCCGACAGCGCGTTCGCCGACGCCGAGCTCGCCTCCGTCTCACCCCCATTGAGCACGGATGCGTGTAACTCTCTCGCGCGCGTCGTCACGACGTGTCCCGAACTTCGATCGCCCGTCAACACGTACCGCGCCGCGTCCGTCGCGCTTCGAGGCGTCGCCGTCGTCGTCTTATCGACGTACGCTCGAATCGCCGAGACGCCGCGGACGCTCGCGACGTTTTCCACCTCCTCGAACCCGAACGCGGCGGCTAATTGTATGAGATCTAGAATTTCACCGTTACTCAGCGTCCCCTGCGTCCGACATTCGTTCGGTCGAGCGTCGTCGTCAGTCGATCGGTTCGAGCGTGTCGAGTGCGATCGAATCGAATCGGAATCGAATCAACCGCCGCCGCGCGAATGCATGAATTGATGAGAACGCGTACGTTCTCGTCGTCGCGCGCGTGCACTCGTTCGTTCGGTTCCATCCCTCGACGACGGCGCGCCACGCCGCTCGTCTCTTCTTTTCTCTCCCTTTGTCTCGATCGCATCCACCCGCGCACCTTTCGCAACGCTCGGTCGAGATGGTCGTCTAAGCGCTTAAAGACATCCGCGCGCCTCTGTTCCGTCTCGTCGCGTTGACGTCGCGCGCGCGCCGCCTCGTCGTCGGGGGCGTCCAACGAGGCCATGGGCGCGATCGCGATCGCCCCGCGCGAGGGCCCGGACGACGCCGCGCGAGTTGCTCGCCGTCGGGCCCGAGCTCGAGTGTGAAGAGGAGGATTCCGATTCGGATTCCGACGCGGACGGCGCCGCGAGAGAGAGAGAGAGCGGTACGCGTACACGTATATATTTCAACGGCTTTAAACAACAACGTTTTTAACAACAACGATAACGGCGAATGTAAACAACTGTGGGGGGCGCGCACACACACACACAAAACGCGATGACGGCGCGTGTGAGATTGTACTCACGAGCGCGGAGGCGTCGTCCATCCCGCCTCGACGGGACCTCGATCGTAAATGACTTCACGGTGACACGACCACACGAGACGTATGGCTTCGATCGTTCCGATGCCGCCGGCGAGAGGGGTGCCGGCGGGACCGAACCAGTGGTTTTGAGGCGCGCCCGTCGTGCGAGCGCGGCGCCCGGCGTACGTCGTGCCGTTCACCGTCGATCCGAGGACGCGTTGCGTAAACGTTTCGTCGCTCGACACGACGGCGGCGGTGAGATGGGCCTTCATCTTTTCGCACGCTTCGAGAACGAGCGGTAACTCCTCATCTCCGTACGACGTGAGCACTTGGAAAGGTCCGAAGATTTCAGTCGTGACGAGGTTGAAATTTTCTTCGCTCGCCATGATGGTTTTCAGCGGAACGAACACCGCCGTGGGTTCGACGGCGCCGTACTCGGGCGGAACGTCGTGCGCGCCTCCGTTCAATTCTTTACCACCGAACGCGATTCTGGCGCCGGGTAACGCGGCGAGTTTCGCGGTGTGGTCGAGCATGGTCTTCGTGGTCACGGTGAGCGTCGGTCCGACCGTCAAGTCTTCCAACGTTCGCTTCGACGCGAGGGCGGCGATCTTCTCCTCGACCCCCGCGGCGACCCAGTTGTCGTGCATGAAGAGGATCGATTGCGCCGAACACTTTTGTCCGCTGCACGCGTACGCGTCTTGATCGCACACGTGCGCGACGTAGTCTTCATCACCGACGTCCGGGCCCAAGATTTTCCAATCAAACCCCGCGTCTTCGAGTTTAATTTTCCCGTCGAGTTCCTTGACCAAATGGTGCCCCACGGCGGCGGATCCCGTGAAGAGCGTCATGTTGGGCTTTGTTCGACGTAATATGTCATTCATCGTGCGTCCGTCGCAGTGAATGAAATCGAAATCCGTCGGCGGCGCCCCGCACGCAATCATCAGACGAACAAACTGTTCCATGACGACGGACACCTTGGTGTCGCTCTTGACGAGCGCCTTGTTCCCCATGTAGAGGGCGCCCATGGTTTGCAAGACGGGAATCTCGAGAGGGAAATTAAAGGGTAAGATGACGCTCACGAACCCGTACGGAAACCGCACGCCGTGCGACATCTGACCGGTGTGATCCCCGGACACCGAAAAACCTCTCGCCAAGAAGCGCACGTTATCCCCGGCGAAATTTTCTAAAAATTTCCTCGTCACCACCACCTCCGCCGTCGCTTGCGCGTGCGATTTCGGCGCCACGCGCATGATGAGTCTGGCAAAGTATTCCACGACTTCTGGTTTACGCATCTCTTCCGCTAAGCGCATCGTCACGTCACCGTACATCACGTACCTCTCCGGCGCCTTGAACGGGTTGTGTAATCCGGATTTCGGGCACGCCGCGGCGGAGCGCGTCACGGCGTCCAGCGCGCGCGCGGACCTCGTCGAGGGCGCGACGACGAATGTTTTTCGTTCCTTTGCATTCATCGGATCGACCACGAACGCGCAGTCGTCGTCCTCGTCGTCCTCGATCGTTCGCCACGTCCCACCGATGAGATTGGCGCACCTCGCCGCGCCCCCGGTCGCCGCGCTCATCCTCCACGGATTCGCCGTGGGATTGGCCCACGCCGGGACGCCCATCGCGGAATCGGCGGACGAGAACGCGGCCGAGACGGCGGCGGACGACGACGAGGACGCCACTCGCACCATCGTCGGACACATCACCGTCGGCGTCGCGCACGTCGGCGTCGGCGGCGTCATAGGCACCCATAGTCGCGCGACGGCACCCCGACGACCCGTTCGCGCGATCGTCGTCATCATCATCGTCGTCGTCGTCGTCGCGCGCCGATGGCGATACCTCGCGCGTCTCTCTCGCGCGCGACCGAACGAACGAAGGCGTACCGAAATTCCAGACGCACTTCAGCGCGCGCGCGTCGCGCACTCGCGTCCTGCAGTCATCATCATCATCATCACCCCCAACCGTCAACCGTCGGATGACGATCGGACGACAGAGCGCGACGCCGGCGCGCGACGACGCGATCGAAGGGGCGACCGCGCGAACGGAACGAAGGCGTGCGAGGCGTGACGTCGAGCGCGATGATGCGTCTCGCGGGACGACGAGGCGGAAGACGCGGATGGTGGTCGGCGCGTCCGATGACGATGCGTGCGAATCCAACGTTCGCCGAGCGCTCGTTCGCGTCCTCCACCGCCTCGTCGACGAGCGCGACGGCGGCGGTGTTCGTGGATGAACACACGAGGGTGATCTGTCAAGGGTTGACGGGGAAGAATGGATCGTTTCACACCGAACAGGCGATCGCGTACGGGACGAAGATGGTGGGCGGCGTGACGCCGAAAAAGGGCGGAACGGAGCACCTCGGGTTACCGGTCTTCGACACCGTCGCCGAGGCCAAGGCGAAGACGGGGGCGACGGCGAGTGCGATTTACGTGCCACCGCCGTTCGCGGCGAGAGCCATCATGGAGGCGATCGAGGCGGAGATGGAGCTCGTCGTGTGCATCACGGAGGGAATTCCGCAGCACGACATGGTGCGCGTGAAGCAGGCGCTCATGACGCAGAGCGCCACGCGTTTGCTCGGCCCGAACTGTCCGGGAATCATCAAGCCCGGGGCGTGTAAGATTGGCATCATGCCGGGATACATTCACAAAAAGGGGCGCGTCGGCGTCGTCAGTCGCTCGGGGACGCTCACGTACGAAGCCGTGTATCAGACGACGGTGAACGGTTTGGGACAGAGCACGTGCGTGGGCATCGGCGGTGATCCTTTCAACGGGACGAATTTTATCGATTGTCTCGATCGATTCGTGAAAGATCCGCAGACGGAGGGCATCATCATGATCGGCGAGATCGGCGGCACCGCCGAGGAGGAGGCGGCCGAGTTTATTCGCCAATCGGGAACGGATAAACCCATCGTCTCCTTCATCGCCGGCACGACGGCGCCGCCGGGTCGACGCATGGGACACGCCGGCGCCATCGTCTCGGGCGGCAAAGGCACGGCTAAAGATAAAATCGCCGCGCTCGAACGCGTCGGCGCGCGCGTCGTCAAGTCGCCCGCACAAATGGGGTCGGCGATGTACGACTTGTTCCGCGAGCGCAACATGCTGTGACTCTTCCATCCCTCGTCTTGTCGCATCGCGCGCATTATCAATGTACATTTTACTACTCGCGCTACGCCGCCGCTAGTGTTCTGTCTATTCCTCGCTTCTATTCCTCGCCCCGCTCTTGCGTCACACGGCGTCCGCGCGCGCGCGTCGACGCTCGTGAAACGCGCGCATGGTCGTCGTTTTCAGCGCGAACGGGACGTCGCAACACCGCGCGCGAATCGACGACGACGTTAACGACGACGCCGCGCGCACGTCCGCCACGGTGGCGCCGCTCTCGCGCGTTAAATACTGTTTCGTCGTGAAATCGAGCGCGAACATCGCGACGTGCGCTCCCGCGAACCACACCAGTCCGATGACGTGTCCGACGGTGAGCGTGCACGCGAGCAAGACGTACGGCCACGCCGACGAGCGCCACTCGTTTCGCGCCATTTGCGCCAACGTGTACGCCGAGACGACGAAGACGGCGCACCCCATGGCGGACGACGCCGTCAATAATCCCAGAAACCATCGGTGGTTGTATTCGCCCACGCAATTTCCGAGCACGCCGCAGTGATGATCGAATCGTCGCACGCACACGTTACACGTCGCGCAGTGCGTCGCCGCGGGCGGGCGCCACAACCGACACGTGACGCAAAATTTCACGCGAAGCGCGTTCGCGTCATCGGCGTCGTCGGCGTTCGCGTCTCCGTCCCCGCGAGGACGCACCGGTTTCGTCCACGTTCCCGCGTAATCGCGACGCATACCCATCGTCCGCGCCTCGTCATCCTCTCGCACCGCCTCTTCGACGCACGCGCGAAGTCTCTCCTCGTACGTCGTCCCCGTCGTCGTCGACGCCTTTGCGTCGTCCTCGCGTCTCTCCTTTGCTCGAACCGCCTCATCCAATCGGTCGACGCACGCCGACGCCTCATCGTCCGCGTCGCTCGGCACGACGATCCCCGGATCACACGCCCGCGTCGCCCACGCGCACGCCAGACTCACGACGGCGAGCGCGACGACGCACCCCTGCCACACCAACCGTCGGTGACCGACGCCCAACGGATCGCGCGCGTCACCGTCGTCGCGCGCGAACACGGCGATCGTTCCCGACACGGCGAGCGACGGGACGACGACGACGCACCACACCACCCCTCGACACGCCGCGCGCTCGTTCGCGCGTCTCGCGTCGACGGTGGGCGTCATCGTCTCGTCGTCGAGTGTCGGGCGTCATCGCGCATCTCTCGTCGTCAGTGTGACGCGCGGTCGCTCGCTCGGTCGCTCGCGAGAGCGCGCGTGCGAGGCGTACGGAGAGAAAGAAGGCGCGCGCGCGTCGCGGACGATGGCGTCGACGACGAGCGCGACGACGAGCGCGACGACGACGCGTCGCGATGATGGTGGTTTGAGGCGGCGGCGGTTCGGTCCGCGACGACGCGGAGGACCGCGAGGGACGGCCTCGCGCCTCCCGTCGACGTCCCCGTCCTCCTCCGCCTCCGCCCCGGACGTCTTTCGCGCGTTGCTCGATCGCGCGCTCGAGGACGGGACGCGCGCGCGAGAGGATATCATCGACGTCGGCGCGAGGGAGCGGGACGGCGCGCGCGTCCCGGGGGTGACGGCGAGACGCGACGTCGAGGCGGGGACGGCGTTGGTGACGCGGTCCGTGGCGTCGACGGCGTTCGACGCGACGTACGCGAGAGAGTGTGCGTCGATCGCGTTGTCTCGAGCGATCGCCGCGCACGAGGGCACGGTGGAGAGAGCGATGAGCGACGACGTCGTCTTGGCGTTGGCGTTGGCGGCGGCGAGACGCGAACCGGCGAGCGCGTCGCCGTTATTGGCGGCGTACGCGGCGTCGCTTCCGGTGGACGCCGTGTCCACGCCGGCGCTGTACGAGGACGAGGCGTTCGAGGCGTTGGTGCCGCTCCTGTCGCTACACTTTGTCGATCGAGTGGACGCGGCGAGACGCGAGTTCGCGCTCGCGTACGACGACGCGCGGCTGACGTACGCGCGCGCGACGGACGGAGACGTTCTGGAGGAGCGCGAATTCGCGTGGGCGTGGAGCATGGTGCGCAGTCGAGCCATCACGTTTGAGGTGAAAAAGGCGTCGACCGGGCGCATCGAGCGCAAGCGGTGTCTCGTGCCGGTGTGCGACGTCTTCAATCACTCGCCGACGAGTCTCTCGGGCGACGTCGACGCGAGGGACGGACCGAACGTGCGCATCGAGACGAACGACGCGGGAGAATCGATGTGGACGACGACGCGCGACGTGGCGCAGGGCGACGCGTTTCGGTGGACGTACGGTGAATTATCAAACGAAGAGATGTGGCTCTGGTACGGGTTCGTTCCCGAGAACCCGCTCCACGGCGACGCCTCGGTGACGTTTAATTTACCGGACGCCGTCTTCGCCAACGGTTTGAACGCCGTCGCCAAGGAGGATTCGGAAGAGACCGGGGCGCTGCGGCGACGACTTCTCGAGCGCGCCGGCGCGTTGGGACTGAACGAGGGCGAAGAACTCTCATTCGTCGTCTCGGCGCGCGCGAAACCCACCGTTCTCGGCGGCGTCGCCGGGTTGATGTGTTGCGACGCCGAGGAAGTGGTCGCCGTCGCCGCCGCCGCCACCGTCGCGTCCAAGGGCGTGGGCGAGCGCGCGTGTTTATTCGAGCTCAAACCTGAATCCCGACGACGCGCCGGTCGATACGTCGCGTGGTTGCTCACGCAGGTTGAGGCGTTCGTGTGCGGCGCGACGGATGAAGAAGTGGCGGAGAGCGAACGCGTCGCCGAATCCGTCGGCGGCGTCTTCGCCGAACGTTTCGCCACCGCCAAGCGCGTTCGTCTGGGCGCGCAGGGCACGTTCGCAACGGCGCAGAAATCGCTCACGGATGAGGAACTGTTGCGAGACGGCGCGTGGATCGACGCCGCGGTGGACGCGCTCGTCGTGAGGTGAGGCGGAGGTGGATGGAGGCTGGAGGCGCGCGGTATTCATATAATTTCATTCATTCATTCTTTTGCATCGCGTTGTACGTCGTCGCGGACGCACACCAACGTGTCCCCGCGACTGTCTCGACTCACGCGGATGTCTTCGTCCACGTACACGTTTTCAAACCATCCCTCGCCGACGGGCGGAATCGGCACGCGAACCGAGTCGCCGAATCGAATCGACGCCGACGTAAACGCGAAACGTACCCTCTTCTCCGACACCGTCTCGATCGACGCGTCGACGGTGAACACGATCTCGGTGTTCCCACGCTGATATATCACCTCGTTTCTCAACCGACCCGCGTCGCCGTCGATCGTCTGATACGCGCGCGTCGCCGCCCGGTCGAGTCCCAAGAGGAAAAGCGTCTCCTTTTCCGTCGTGTATTCCAGTCGCCACCGCCCGCGTGCGCGTCGTTCGTTCGTTCGCCCGTCGTCACCGTCGTCGGCGAGCGCATCGATCGCGCGTTCAATCGCTCGTCGCGCCTCCTCGTCCGCGTCCACGCCTCGATTCGACCGCGCGAGCAGCGTCCGCAATCGCGTCGTCGTCGTCGCATCGTCGTCGTCGCGATTAGTATCGGTGGCGCGCATCCTCGGTCGCGTTCGCGCGCGTTCGCGCGCGACGCTCGTCGACGCGGCGCGCCACGATTCGGCGCGACGAGTGGACGTCATCGTCGTCATCGCGCGCGTCGTCGCGCCCGTCGTCGTCGCGCCCATCGTCGTCGTCATCGATCGACGACAGCTGGGGAAAAGTCGAACGTCGCGACCGACGGTGGGTCGGTGTGGATAGGATCAAATTGCAACGTCAGCCCTAGCGTCTAACAGCCCGCCTTGACTGAGTGTATGTACCGCCGCTGACCATCTGACCCCTCGCCCACTCAACGTCCCCGCGGCCCGTTGAGCGTACGTGACGAGTCGCCGATCCGAACACTGGCGCGCTAAGCGCGCCTACGTCAGTCGACGCGTGAAACCGCTCCTAAAATGTAAAGACTACTACACCCTCCCGCGTCCGCGCTGAAAAACCCTCCATGGGACAAAAAGCGCCTGATGCCGGGCGAACGGACGCGCAGGGTCGGTCAGTCCGCGAACCGCTTCGGCGCGACGACGCGAATAAAACGTACCTGCGTCGATGGCCAACCGTGCACTCACGAACACGCCGGCGCGAGCGTAAGGCCCGACGGCCCAGCGGCGGACGCATCCGCGAGCGACGGCCGATCGTAAAGCCCGCCCGCTCGCGCGCGATGCGAACGACGACGCGCGCGCGCGTACGAGTGATCAGTTCGTACGAAACGTTCTGCGTCGTTCGCTCGCTCGTTTGCGTTCGGACGAGGACCCGGGACGCGCCGCGTCGGCGTCGTCGAGTGACGATCGAACGCTCGCGAAGGGGGGCTTCGGGGGGTGCCCTCGCCGTCGGCACCCCCCCTCCGCGCGCGCGCGCGCGGTTTCTGGTGGCTTCTTTTTTCTTCTTTTCGCCGTTCTCCCCGATCGCGATTTCGCGATCTCGCGATCTCGCGAAATCGCGCGCGACGGTTGGCGTCGTAGAAGTCGAGAAAGTCGAGAAAGTCGAGAAAGTCGATATGGGTCCCGCGTGGGCGTCACTTCGAGGCGACCATGGTGACGAGAAAACAGTTGGCGAAGGGCGTCGCGCGCAAGGCGAGAGCGGCGACGCGGCTCGGCGAGCGCGATCGCACGCTCAATCGCACGATTCAGGTTGCCGCACGCCGCGACGTGGAACCGCACGTCGCGGTGGCTCTGATGAAGACGGCGAGTCGTCGCATCGACGCGCTCGAGCGAGGCGCGCCGGTCCGCCGCAAACGTGACATCGCCGTCGCGCCGAGGAACTCACGCGCTCGACCTGACCTTGAGGAAGGCGAGATGCCGCCGAAACCGCGTCGTGGTAAGGCGGGGTCGTATCGCCCCAAGCACGCGCCCTTGCGAAAGCTTCTCCACGTCTGGCGATGCGAGTCGTGCTTCCACGAGAACGACCCGCTCGATTCGGCGTGCGCGCGTTGCGAAGAACCGCGCGCGCTCAAGTCGCCAGACGATTGGCGTTGCTCAAAATGCCAAGCCTACGTCTACGCGGTTCGTTGCGAGTGCCCGCGTTGCCTTA
>Ga0181577_10003662_pt1 | contig 11909 bp, 8 predicted proteins | sample 101ome_21_FD_132468 | JGI IMG/M metagenome (GOLD analysis project Ga0181577, IMG submission 132468) | Coastal salt marsh microbial communities from the Groves Creek Marsh, Skidaway Island, Georgia - 101413BT metaG (megahit assembly) | ecosystem: Environmental > Aquatic > Marine > Intertidal zone...
ACGAATAAAACCTTCTATACTACCACCATTTGAAACATTCACAGGTGCTGTTTTAACAAATCTTGTCCCATCAAATATCCCTCCATTTTTAAGTGTTGTTGCCCAATAATAGCTTGTTCCAGTAGGAGAATCACCTCTAGGCGCATTACATGGAGTTCCAACTTCAAAAGGAGAAGAATCCCAATCTGTAGGAAGCCTTCCATCATCAAAATTAAACTCAGTAACACTATTTTCAGTGGGCAAATAAGTGTAACTAAATTCAACTAATGTTCCTGAACAACTTTTTGTTTGACTAAGAATATCTATTTGAAGTTCTTGAGTATATATTTTTTGAAATCCTAGTAGTAGTAGAACTATTAGTCTAATTGAATTCTTCAATTTTTAAACTTTTTATAGGGATTTCTTTTATTTCATTTTCAGATAAAAATGAAAGTCGCCAATAGTTATCACCACAATTGCTTTGTTTTGAAGAAAAAGGATTAATAATCAATCTTCTATAGTTTTCCTCATTATCAATTGAATCGTTTGACAAAAAAAATTTGACTAAAACATTATTTGGACTTTTATTAGTTATTTTAAAAAATGTATAATTGAAATTTTCATTTATAATATTATCGTAGCAATTCTTTTTAAGAAATTCGACAGAAATAATTTCATTAGAATAAAATATTTCCCAATCATTTTCTTGGAATTCAAAATTCAAAAAAAATAATATGTAAAAATAAATGCTAATCACTTAGTAAATTTATTCATTATATTTTCGTTTTTCCCTAAGCCTCCAATGTATTTACATTCAAAAAGCTCATTCATTGAGGAAAATGGCACCTCTGTTTTTTCATATTCATATGCCTCATCAAGATTTAGCGTTTTATTATTATCACCGCAACTTATATCAATATCTCTCATCATAATCTGACATGGATGTTCATACCCACAAGCGTGAGTCATTTGTAACGTTTCTTTTCTTAGTGTGTTGATATATCTTGCAAATCTGAATTTTTTAAATTCAGGAACAAGTCCTCTTTGTAATCTTTTATTTTGGGTTGCTATTCCAGTTGGGCAACTACCGATGTGACATTCTTGTGCCTGAATACATCCTATCGAAATCATGGCTTCACGCGCTATATTTACAAAGTCGGCACCCATAGCAAAAATTTTTAATATATCAGATGGAAAGCCTAGTTTTCCAGATGCGCCCCAAACAAGTTTATCACATATTTCTAATTCTCTAAACACACCGTACACTTCACTAAACCCAAAAACAAGAGGTAAAGCCACGTGATCTGCAAAACTAGGAGGTGCTGCACCCGTTCCACCCTCACTTCCATCAATTACAATGAAATCGGGGCCAATATTCTCTTCCTTCATTATTTTGGCTAATTCATGCCAAGACCCTAAATCGCCAACTGCTGATTTAATTCCAACAGGTAAACCGGTTTCATTAGCTAAATACTCAATGAAATCAACTAACTCTCTAACATTTTTAAAGGCAGTATGATGATTTGGAGAAAGAACATCGGTGTATGGAGTAACACCTCTTATTTCAGCAATTTCTTTTGTGTTTTTTGACGCTGGCAAGACACCTCCTTTACCAGGTTTAGCTCCCTGAGAAAGTTTAATCTCTATAGCCTTAATCTTGTCATATTTATTTAAAACTAATTTTTTAAATGTGTCTAGATCAAAATACCTCTTCCCATCTTCTTTTGTAATTCCACATCCAAAATAACCTGTTCCAATATGGAAAATTACGTCTGCTCCAAGTCGATGATAAGGTGATAACCCGCCTTCTCCAGTATTATGTGAACATCCTACCATTGCTGCCCCCATGTTTAATGCGGAATGGGCATTAGCGCTTAAACTTCCAAAGCTCATCGCAGAAATATTTACTATTGAGTAGGGTCTGTAAGGTTTTTTCCTTCTTCTATGTTGACCAATTATTTTAGCACAAGGGATAAATGATGGATCAGAATTATTAATATGTGAATCATTTAATACAAATGGAAACATCTTTGGGTTTATAAATACATGACCCGGTTTATACAAATCTTTATCAGTTCCAAAACCTTCATAATTATTATCACCATTAGCACTATTATTAATCCAATTTCTTTGACTTCTATTAAATGGTAATTCCTCTCCATTACTTGTAATAAAGTATTGTCTAAAGGCAGGCCCTAAACTAATTAGCAGATATCGTAAATTTCCAATTAGAGGGAAATTTCTTCTTATTGCATTTTTTTCTTGTGAAAAATCAACCACAAATAAGACCAAAATTAAAAAAAGAAAAATTAAAAAAATAACACTCATGTTGAATCGCTATTTCATTTAAAATTATAAATAAAATATCATAACTTCTATTTTTTTTATAAATTAAGGGATATTAATACTTGTAAATCAATGAATAAGGTAATGAAAATGTCATTTCTTGCAGAACCTAATGACGCTAATTACAGCGGTAATGTACATGGAGGAAAAGTCATGAAATGGATTGATGAGATTGGATATGCATTGTCTGTTCAATACACAAAAAAATACTGTGTTACCAAATTTGTAGATGACATCGAATTCTTAAGTCCAATCAAAATTGGTGACTTGGTAGTTTTAGATGCAAAAATTATAAAAATTGGAAATACATCACTTAGAATTAAAATCGATGTTTCCAGCATAGATTTAATTAAAAATAAATCCAAAAAAAACTGCGAATGTTTTATCGTTTTTGTCTCAGTTGACAAAAAGGGTAGAAAAGTTCCTATTAAATAAAGTTGAAATTGGAAAACATATTTCTATTATAATATTAAATACGCCAACGTCAACTTCTGGAAAGATATTGCTGGAAAGAATAATAGGAGCTATAATTATCACCATAGGAAGTAATAAAGGGTGATGAAGGGAAACACCTACGCTAAACAAGCTCAAGTTGAGGATTTGATTCTGGAGTCGCTTGATGGCTTGGTGTAGGGTTTCACATTATATATAAAGCGTGAAAAAGCAATATGCAAACCAACACATACTGTTTTAAATTTCATTTTAATTGATTTATGGTTAATAATACCACTAAGAAATAAAATGGAATGAAAGGAAAAACTTTTTAAAAGGTAGGGCTAATGCTATTTTGATTGTAAATCTCTTCTTCAAATGATTTAAATAAATTATACGAGTTATAGTCGTTAAATGGGAGTAATTGTGACATGTATACTAATGCAAACTCATTTTTAAAGTCAATTGTAAAATAGGTATTATAATACCCTGCCCAATAGGCTGTTCCATTAGGTCTAATTTCTGAGTTTTCATCATACGCCCATGCAAGTGTCCAATTATCATAACTATCCATAAAGCTATCTTTATCGCCTCTGGCATTTATATCAATTGTAGGCACATCGACATTTCTCCAAATTTGCTTGAATTCTGATAGCTGAGGTGTATTCATTAAATCAAAAGTTTCCTCATTAATGAGTTGCCCATTTTGATGTTTACCTTTGTTGAGCATACATAAAAGAAATTTCCCATAGTCTTCAGCTGAACTATATAAGCCTCCTCCAGCATTAAATCTTTCAACTTTGTTTGGTGTCTTGAACTCATTCTTAATTAGTTCGTTATTTTTTCTGTCTCTCCTTAAGCTACCAACTATAAGTGGATGAAGATTTTCTGGAACGTTAAACCAAGTACTGTCCATACCCAATGGGCCTGTGATGTTTTCTCGTAAATAATCCTCCAAGTTATTTCCTGATAGTTTTTCGATTAATACTCCTACCCAATCTATATTTGTGCCATACATAAAACTACTCCCTGACTCAAATAATCTTGGTTGGTAATTACTATCCCAGCCAATCTCTTCCTTGATTTTCGACCAGTTTTTAAGTCTATTACTTGTGAACCAATAACCAAAGCCAGCAGTATGCGTCAAAAGGTGCCTTAGTGTAATACTCGTTTTAGGCGATACTACTTGATTATTTGAGTCCATTATTTTTATCCTTGACATTTCTGGCAAGATTTCATCCAATGGTTCATCAAGGGTAATCTTGTTTTGTTCAACTAACTGAAGTGCTGCAACCACTGCAATAGCTTTTGTCATTGACGCTATTCTATAGATGCTTCTTTCATTTATTGTATCATTCCTATCCCATCTTGATGGTCCGAAAGAATAAAATTGAGATGTTCCATCTTTGTTAATTTTTCCCATAACTGCTGATGGGATATCATATTGTTTGCTTAGAGAATTAATGTCTAATGTCTTGTTTTGGGCGCAAGAAACTAATGCTACGCTTACTATTAATAGTATGAATTTTTTCACTTTATCGGTTTATGTTTAATAACTTATCCAATTTACAAAGAATCTGTTACATATCATTTCACAACCCCAAGCTCTAATAGAAAAACCATTTTCTAAAAATTTACCCCCTGACTTCTGTTGTTATTTTATTTAGTGAACCTGCTGTTCTGACATATTTTTTTGTATTTTGAATGTATGAAGTATGTTATTATTTTATTTAAGCTTATCGTGTCATTAACCATACTAAATGTATGGATATTAAGAGTCAATAAAAGTTCAATATATAGGGGTGGAGATTCTGTTGATTTGATGTCAGAATTTATGTCTTATGGATTATCAATTAACATTATGTATATGGTTGGTGCAGCTAAAATCATTTCAGCATTATTACTTTTAATAAGTGTATTTTTTAAGAAGCTTGAGTCTATCCCTTTAATAATCATATCTATTTTTATGATAGGGGCAATTTATTTTCACTTCAGTATAAACGATGCTTTAATAAAATCATTTCCTGCAGCACTAATGTTACTTCTTAGCATCGGTATTTATTTTTTGAAAATGATTTATAAAGTTTGACATCTCAAATCTTCCAAAATCCCACCCCCCTTTTTTTGGGATAGGAGTGCTAGAGAAGTTTTAGGGTTTTAAAATTAGTTTACCGTACAAATACCGTACAAGAATAAAAATAAAAATCCCTAAACTATTGATATACAATAATAAAGGGATCAATATTGTGGAGTCGGCGGGAATCGAACCCGCGTCCAAACAAGCTTTAAAGGAGCTTTCTACAAGTTTAGTTTTTGTTTGATTTTCGTCCCAGTGCTGACCAAAAACCGCCTACAGCTGAGCATAGTGTCTAAGGTTGAAAAACACAAGCGACACCCTTGTGTTTCGATGTTGACTTTTATGGTGCCTCAAAACAGATCGCCGTCAACAAGGGCTATCCTGAGACATCCAGCTTCCCGGCCTAGCCGGGACTTGGCATTAACGTACTATAATTCAGCTAATTATGCTGCTAGAGCGTAATTATTTTCGCCATTTAAAAAGTTGAAACATTAGATTTACGAGCTGTGTATCAGCGCTCGACTTGCTTACTCGTCTAAACAACCTGCTGTCAAAACCAGTCGACCCCAAATGTCAATGAACAATTGCTCTATGGCAAAAAATATGCTACAAATATAGGCTTTTTTGATCGAGACTTCCTAGAGTTGATTAACCGTCGAACGAAGGATACTTAAGCGAGTCAACAGTCCTTTGAGAAGGCTTAGGTCAAGCATATTGGCCCCGTCGCTTAATGCGTTTTTGGGGTCAAAATGGGTTTCGAGAAACAGCCCATCTACTCCTGCGGCAATTCCTGCGCGGGCTACGGTTTCAATTAGGGTGGGGCGTCCACCTGTTACCCCACTGCTTTGGTTGGGTTGTTGAAGGGAGTGGGTCACATCTAAAACCACCGGTGCATAGTTTTGCATGGTCGGAATTCCCCGGTAGTCGATGATCAGGTCTTGGTAGCCAAACTGGGTTCCACGGTCGGTAATCCATGCTTGAGGATTTCCGGCATCATGCACTTTTTGTACTGCAAATTGCATACTTTCGGGGCTCATAAACTGTCCTTTTTTAAGGTTGACGACCTTACCGGTTTGGGCGGCAGCCAACACCAAATCGGTTTGACGCACCAGAAAAGCTGGGATTTGCAGTACATCCACATAGGCAGCCGCTTTTGGCGCGTCTGCGACCTCGTGAATGTCAGTTACCGTAGGAATGTCAAACGTCTGGCCGACCTTGGCCAATATACCAAGAGCCTTTTCGTCACCAATGCCCGTAAAACTATCGATCCGACTACGGTTCGCTTTTTTAAAACTCCCTTTAAAAACAAAAGGAATACGCAAGGCATCGGTTAGGGTGACGATTTTTTCGGCAACCCGCATGGCCATGTCTTCGTTTTCGATAGCACAGGGTCCTGCCAATAAAAAAAACTGGTCGCTGTTATTGTGTTTGATCTTGGGTAGGCGTGAAAAGTCCATAATCATATTTGTACAAAATTACAATTTTATCGCCCGAATGGGCCCTACTTTTTTTACAAATAAATTCGGTCGCTTGCTGCTGATATTCTGCTATATTTGCCGCAAAATTCACAGATGTCCAATTTAAGAAACATTGCTATTATTGCCCATGTTGATCATGGAAAAACCACCCTAGTAGATAAAATTCTTCATCACTGTGCCTTGTTTGAGGCCCACCAAAAAACCGGAGAGCTTATCTTGGACAACAATGACCTGGAAAAAGAACGGGGCATCACCATTTTATCCAAAAACGTGGCAGTCAATTATAATGATGTAAAAATCAACTTGATCGATACTCCCGGACATGCCGATTTTGGGGGCGAAGTCGAACGAGTACTCAATATGGCCGATGGGGTTTTACTTCTGGTAGATGCCTTTGAAGGGCCCATGCCCCAAACCCGTTTTGTTTTGCAAAAAGCCATCGAGATGAAACTCAAACCCTTGGTGGTCATTAACAAGGTGGACAAAGAAAACTGCACCCCTGATTTGGTTCAAGACGCTGTTTTTGATTTGATGTTTGATTTGGGAGCCGAAGAATGGCAGTTGGATTTTCCGACGGTCTACGGCTCAGCCAAAAACGGTTGGATGGCTCCCGATTGGAAAGCTCCCACTGCCGACATAGCGCATTTACTCGACATGGTTCTCGAACATATTCCCGCTCCAAAAACCCTCGAAGGTCCTGCTCAAATGTTGATTACCTCCTTGGACTTTTCGTCCTATACCGGGCGTATCGCCATTGGACGGTTGCATCGGGGGAATTGGACGGCCAACCAGGCTGTGGCCTTGGTGAAGCCCGACGGGCAAATCCTTAAATCACGGATTAAAGAACTGCATGTTTTTGAGGGTATGGGCCGTAAAAAAGTCGAACGGGTGTCGGCGGGTGACCTCTGTGCAGTGGTAGGTCTGGAGACTTTTGACATAGGCGATACCCTGGCCGACCAAGATCAACCCGAAGCCCTACCCACCATAGCCATCGATGAGCCAACGATGAGCATGCTCTTTACCATCAACGACTCGCCCTTTTTTGGGCAAGAAGGGAAGTTTGTTACCTCCCGCCACCTCAAAACTCGTTTGGAACGCGAATTGGAAAAAAACCTGGCCATGCGCTTGGAAGAAACTGGTTCATCCGACGCTTTTTTAGTGTTTGGCCGTGGGGTGTTGCACCTTTCGATATTAATCGAAACCATGCGCCGTGAAGGTTATGAATTGCAAATTGGTCAACCCCAGGTTATCATCAAAGAAATTGACGGACGACAACATGAACCCGTTGAAAAACTGACTATCGACTTGCCCGAATCCTTGTCGGGTAAGGCCGTAGAACTGGCCACCCAACGAAAAGGGGAAATGCGAAGCATGGTGCCCCGGGGCGACCGGATGCTGATCAGCTTTAGCATTCCCTCACGCGGCATCATCGGTTTGCGTAACCAATTGCTAACCGCCACCGCCGGAGAGGCCATCATGAACCACCGTTTTGAAGTTTTTGAACCCTATAAAGGCCCAATTCCGGGACGAATCAACGGCTCGATGATCTCAATGGAAAACGGCAAGGCTATTCCCTATGCTTTGGACAAACTCCAAGAACGGGGCAAGTTTTTTGTAGCCCCCAACGAACCCGTATATACCGGCCAGGTGATTGGCGAAAATAGCCGACCCGACGACATGGTGGTCAATGTTACCAAAACCAAAAAACTCACCAACATCCGTGCTTCGGGGAGCGACGATAAGGTCAAACTGGCTCCACCCATTAAGTTTAGCCTCGAAGAAGCCCTAGAATATATCCAACAGGACGAATATGTTGAAGTGACACCCCAGTCGCTCCGCCTACGGAAAGTCTATTTGGAAGAAAACGAACGAAAACGCCAAGCGGCTAAGGGGTAGTAACGTAAGTTTAGATCCATAGAAAATCATTAGGGGCTTTAACACTTTCGTTGTTAAACACTTGGTTTTGGGTTATTAGCTCGGTTCAATACAGGTCAAACACAAAGCAGAATCTTCACATGCACCATTTGAAATGACCTAATCATTACGATTGTCTAAACACTATTTGATTTCTCGACCACATTCAAATCGATTGTGACAAATCGTCACATCTCTTTGATTAGTGCCTTGCCCTTAAGCAAAACTTCCTAGTTCATTTGCTTTTAGAAATTCATCCCGATCTTCCTACTTATAGAGGGTGCGTTGGGGCAAAGTGTTTAGCAGTAGAGTAGAGGCGTTAAGACTTTTGGGCTACGACCTCAAAGATTTTTTGATTTTCGACCTTGAAAATCCGACCGGGAAACTTCATAATCATATTGTAGTCATGGGTAGCCATCAACAAGGTCATCCCTTTTTGGTGGAGGCTTTTAAAGAGCTGCATAATCTCCTTACTGGTTTCAGGGTCGAGGTTTCCGGTGGGTTCATCGGCAATAATAAGCTGAGGTTCGTTGAGCATGGCCCGGGCAATGGCAATGCGTTGTTGCTCGCCCCCGGAGAGTTCAAAGGGGTATTTTTGGGTATTGATTGCCACTCCAACCAGGGTCAGCACCTCTTGGATACGGGCATCGATCTGGGCTGGGTCAGTCCAGCCAGTAGCCCGAAGGACAAATCGAAGGTTTTCGAAGATATTGCGGTCGGGCAGCAGCTTAAAATCTTGAAACACCACTCCCAAATTACGGCGCAGTTGGGGAATGTCTTTGGTCGAAAGCGCCTCCAAAGCAAAGCCGGCCACCTGGCCCACCCCGGCTTTAAGGGGTAGGTCGCCCATCAGGGTTTTGATCAGGCTACTTTTGCCGCTTCCGGTTTTGCCAATCAAAAAAACAAACTCCCCCGGGCTTACGGCAAATTCCACCCCGTCCAAGACTACCTTGTCCCGTTGGGCGATGGTCGCATGGGTTAAAGAAACGATGGGTGCAGCCATAATTTGTGGTATTGACCATAAAAATACTGGGATATTAAAAAAGTTGCTAAAAAAAACCGAAAAAATATACCGCAGTCGTCTTTTTCACGTTAATTAGTTAAGGGCTTATCCTACTTTTGCAATGAGAATAACTTTTATGCGTACATTTTGGCTTGTCGGTTGGCTAGTGGGTGTTCAATTGGGGGTGGCCCAGTACCTTCCCACCGGCTATGATGTTCAAGAACGGGCCCGTACCCGCTACCGTATTGGCAGTTATGCCACGGTCCAAAACGCTTGGAATGCCGTACCCAAACACGACTACCTTCCCTTGGACTACGAACAAGAAGCCTTTTATACCTTGAGTGCCGCCTTACGGCAAAATGTACCCGGTGCCGAAAAAATGCGTCTGCTGTTTTTAGACGATTACCCCCAAAGTGCCCTGGGCAACACCCTCGCCCTAGACCTGGCCCATTATTATTTTAGCAACGAAAAATACAACTATGCCCTTAAATGGTACCGCACCCTCAACCCGGAGCGCCTGACGCAAATCCGACGCCCTCGATTTGACTTCAATTACGGCTATACCCTCTTTTTGAACAAAAAATACCGCGACGCCAAACCCTTGTTTGAGCGGGTGCTCGACCACCCCAAATACGAGTCCGATGCCCACTACTACCTGGGGCATATTGCCTATCAAAGTGATGACTACGAAGGTGCGAGCTCTTCTTTTTCGCGGGTCTCCGACCGCGGTCATAAAACCGACCTGGCCTATTTTCAAGTCGATATGAACTATAAAATCGGTCGTTTTGAAGAAGCCATCCGCCTGGGCAAAGCCCAACTTTCGCAAGCCGATGCGGCCAGTAAATCGCAATTGTCCAAAATCATAGGCGAAAGCTATTTTAACCTCCAACAATATGCCGAGGCCCTCCCGTATTTGGCCGATTATCAAGGGGGCAAAGGGGGCTGGGATGCTGTCGATTATTATCAATTGGGCTATGCCTATTATCACAGTCAGGACTATACAGCGGCCACTGCCCAATTCAACAAAATTGTCAATGCCCAAAGCTCACTGGCCCAAAGTGCCTACTATATGCTGGGGGATTGCTACCTCCAGACCAACAAAAAAACCGAGGCCCTCAATGCCTTTCGCAGTGCCGCCCGAATGGACCACGATACCAACCTCCAAAAAGATGCCCTCCTGCAATACGCCAAGCTCTCCTACCAGGTCGGGAATCCCTATGAAGAAACTGCCGCTGTCTTACTCCGGTTTTTAGATAGTTATCCCGATGATGCCCAAACCGAAACGGTCGAGGCCATGCTGATCAATTCCTACACCAGTGGGGCCAACTACGAGGCCGCCCTTGCGCTTTTGGAATCCAAAAACAGCTACCGCAATCCGGCCTTGCTCCAAAAGGTGTTGTTTTTATATGGAACCGAACGCTACAATTCCGGCGATTATACCCAAGCCTATACGCTGCTCGAACGGGCTGCCAATAGTAATGAAGACAACGTTCTCCAGGCTCGTGCTACCTATTGGATGGGCGTAGCGGCCTACGAAAGGGGGCGCTATCCTGAAGCCATAGATGCTTTTTTGGCTTTTGAGCAACTCCCCGCCCGAACAAAAACCGATGAACAACAAATGGTTTACTACCAATTGGGGTATGCCTATTTTCAGACCAAAGCTTATGAAAAGGCCTTAGCCGCCTTTGAAAAGCAAGTCGCTCAAAAACTATCCCTGCCGGCCAACTACCAAGCCGATCTCTTCACCCGTATGGGCGATGCCCACTTTGCCTTAAAAGCCTATTGGCCCGCCATGGAAAAGTACAACAAGGTGATTGCCTTACGCCCCAACCGTTCGTTTTATGCCCGCTACCAAAAAAGCATCAGCTATGGTTTTGTGGACAGCAATCCCCAAAAAATAGAAACCCTCGAAGCCTTGATTTTGCAAACGCAAAACAATCCCTTTCTCGATGATGCTCGCTATGAGTTGGCCAATACCTATGCTACCACCCAAGCCTTTTCCCAGGCCCTGACCACCTACCAACAACTGATTCAATACCACCCATCAAGCCCCTATATTCCTCGGGCTTTACTCAACAAGGGTTTGGTTCATTATAACTTAGAACAATTGGACGCTGCCAAAAAGGACCTCCAACGTGTGGTGATCGATTTTTCGCGCGATAGCGCTGCCCAACAGGCCTTGACTACCCTCCAAGAAATTGCCGTTGAAGAGGGTTCTACGGCGGCCTTTCGGGAATTTGTACAAACCCATGATATACGTTCGATCAGTGAAAGCGAACTTGCCCAAACCGCGTTTATTTCGGCCCAAAAATACTATTTGGACAAAAAGAGCAAACAAGCCCTTAAACTCCTGACGGATTTTATCACCGCCTATCCGCAACACCCCAATACGCTGACGGCTCAATTCTATGTTGCCGAGCTGTACTATGCCGAGCAAGAATGGACCAACGCCCTGACTTTTTACCGCGATATCGCCCTGTTGCCCATCAATGAATACACCGAAAAAGCGCTGGTCAAAGCCACAACTGCCGCCCTCAATGCCAACCAAAAAGAGGCCGCAATCCCTTTGTGGAGACGCTTAGACAGCCTGGCCAGTTTTGAAGAAAACAAACGCTATGCGCAGTTTAACCTGATGAAAGCCACCTATGAAAAGGCCCAGTGGACCGAGGCCCAGTTGCTA
>Ga0181577_10003663_pt1 | contig 11909 bp, 8 predicted proteins | sample 101ome_21_FD_132468 | JGI IMG/M metagenome (GOLD analysis project Ga0181577, IMG submission 132468) | Coastal salt marsh microbial communities from the Groves Creek Marsh, Skidaway Island, Georgia - 101413BT metaG (megahit assembly) | ecosystem: Environmental > Aquatic > Marine > Intertidal zone...
TCGGTACTGAATGTAATGGGCGCGGGCACCCACAATGAGGCGCAGATTTTTGATGCCGCGCTGATTGCCAAGCGCTCTGAAGTCATTGGCTACGGCATTGATGCCAGACGGCAGCGGTTTCCCGACGAAACGGCTTACGTGTACCAACCCTTTGCTGAGCAGGGCCTTGAGTATGCGTGGAATGCCACCGCAAAAGCCGCGCTGCACGACTACAACACGCGAGATCTCAGTATTTAGGTGCGCAGAGCTAAGAATCTGCGCGCATACGCATGCTTAGGGCGTTTTTAGCGCCCGGCCAGAGCAACCATGCAACGACCATCCCTAGCACGACCCCAGCGCAATCGGCGGCCATGTCGCCCCATGCGCCGGTGCGTCCGGGTATCCAGAGCTGCAGGGCCTCGGTAACCAAGCCCAGCAACACAAGGGCACCGGCGGGTATGGCCATGGGCGAGTAGGGCCAGCTTAACCGGCACGCAAACGCCAGCACGGCAAACATAGCCGCATGCCCCAACTTGTCGCTGTGGACGAAGGCCACACCGATGGTTGGCTGCCAAGACAGATACACTGCGAGCCAAGTTTTTACCGAAGCCATGGCCGAAGCGGGTAACAACAGCAGGAGTGTGCTTACGGCCACCAACCCCAGCGAGAGGCGTTGACGCCACACTAAGTGTTGCGCTTGCTGCACACGGTGGCGTACCACGTCTGTCAAAGGTACACCGCCCCAGTAAAACCGGCGCAGCGACATCGCCTTTTTAAGGCGCGCGGTCGCCTGCCTAACAATAACGTTTAGTGGCGTTTTACCCCACGCCAGACGACGCCACCAGGGGCGCTTACCCGCCGGAGTATTGGCATGAGATCTAGCTTGACGCGGCATAGAGCGAGACGATCAACTCACGAATCAAAAAACAGTCTTTGAGTGTAGCCCATGCTGGGGCATCTTGTTGAACGTAGCAGCCTAACCAAGAACCGCTAACCTCCCACCAAAACCAGTGAGGCAGTCTTATATCTCGCAGGGCTCACGCACGCTACTCTAAAAAATCCGCTCTTAACTTGGCGATATCACTGTCGTTCAAGCCCAAACCCAATTTCAGATAGCCCTCGGGTCCGCCCCATGTTGCGTCTAACTCATCAAGCGCAATCTCAATTAGGGGCACACCGTCGGGGGTAATCAACGGATTGGGACGGTCAGACTTACCCTGCCCCGCATAAGCCAACATCATCTTTGCAAAGAAATTGCCATTTTCAGCGGCCGCTTTTATGTCGACATTTCCGCGCTCAACTGCCGGGCGCCGAAAATCGGTTGATAGTAAGTAGTCCTCTACCACCATCTGTCGAGGCACCCCCAAGGTGCGTAACACCAAGGCACTGGTAAAGCCTGTTCGATCTTGTCCCGCTGAGCAATTAACAGCAACCGGCACTTCACCGGCCAATAAAGTCTGAAAATAGAGCTTTAATTGCGGAATAAGCAGCTCGGGTAAGCGGCGATAAAAATGCCCACCATCAGATGCATGCTTGCGCGCGTTAGGGCCCGACAGTTCGCCCATCATGTCTTCCATCTGGTAATCGTGAGCGATTAGCGTCACGCCACTGTCTGCGCCCACCCAGGTGTTTGGGTAGAGCTTGCGCTCTTCTAGCGAACGCAAATCTACAACGCGCTTAAAGCCAAACTGGGCAAGGTAGGCTTTGTCGGCATCTGTGAGCGACACCATTGCACCCGAGCGAAATAACACGCCGCGTTTAACACGCTGGCCCATCTCAGTTACGTAGCCACCCATATCACGAAAGTTGGAACCACCTTCCAAAGGCAATAGACGCCGATAGCTGCGCTCAAGCGCTGAGTTTGCGTACGCGGTGGCATGGGCCGTGATGGTAATGAGTGGAGTGCTCAAGCTGATCACTAGGGCAATTAACGTCGCTCGTACCCAACTGGCTTTTACATTAACGTTCATGGCACTGTTCCTCATCACGCAAAAGGGGCTTACGAAGCAAAAGGCGCTTTTCGACGCAAGCAAGGCTCATCATAAAATCGATTGCGCAAGGATGTCTTCATCAAATGGCTATTAATCATATCGTTAACAGCGCGCAAACTCTTAGAGAGCATCGCTTTAGCTTGGTCAGTCAAACGAGTATGCACAGCCATCCTATTACACACCCCCGACCTCCCCTCTCTCGGCCATTTTTTAGACAATCGATTGCTGTGTACAACGCCTTCATACTTCTTATACTTCACTTCAATAAAAAACTATCGAAATGAAAATTTCCGCCAAACACAGGCAGCCTCAGCAGTGTGATGGCAAGGTTTTATCGAATTCAAACCCTGTGCAGTTAAAGAACACGGTGGCTAAAGGAGAAAAGATAATAATGAAGCGATTGTGCCTTGTTGTTTCTGCAGCGGTTTGGTTAATTTTTTCTGGTTCTGCCTTGGCTACCTCAACAGAATTTCTTTACGGATTCGTGGGTGAGCAACCGGAGAGCACACCCTACGTTATCGAGAATGGCGCAACACTGCGCTCTGGCCAGACCTTTAAGCTCAATTTTCAGTTCACCACCGGCAACTGGTTTTATGTTGCACACCTTTCTGGCGACGGCAATTACGCTCTTTTGTATGGTTCTAGCACCGGTGCTTATGGCAAAAATCAGTTTAGCTTTGATACCCTGGAAGAACTCACGCTAGACCAGAGCACGGGCGAAGAAATCTTTACGCTCATTGCCAGCGAAGAGCGACTTGAGGCCCTTGAGAGCCTTTTTGAGCAATATGGAGAAGCAAGCGCCGCAAGTAAAAGACGCTTTGGCAAACGAATCGCCAGTGCTCTTGCAGATCTGCACAAATTGCTTGAGGAACCTGAGGCCGCAGAGCTTGTGCAACGGCTTGATGCGCCAATCATGGGCGGAGTGGCCTTTCGCAGCGTCGCCACCGATGAAGCAATACAGCATAGCCTTATCCATAAGGCCACCGGTGATCGCATCGCTGAAGCTACCTTTGTCATTAAACATCAGTAAGCCATTTTGAAACCGACCACCTTTTCGTTAAAGACGCTATTGGTTGGCAACGCGCTCGTTGCAGCCGTGACGCTCTTGGTGGTTCTCCTGGTGCCCGGGGTACTCGAAGATTTTGAACTTAAGCTCATCGACAGCCGCTTTGATGCGCGGCAATCCATGGGCATGGCGCCAGCATTTTCAGACAACATTGTTCATATCAACATTGACAACTTTGCCAAGACAAAATCGGGCCAGCCCATCTGGGAGAAAACGCGCTACGCAGCACTGATTGAAAAAATTACCGCCGCCAGACCCAGGGCCATTGCGATTGACATTATGTTTGTGGATTGGGCCGATCAACAAGGCAATGACGCGCTGGTGGAGGCTGCAGTTAACGCGGGCAATCTGGTTAGCCCCTTTCTATTTGATGACGCGCGCGGTGCTGCCAGCGCCCCAGACGCTTTGGCGCTGCATATTAACCCAACGCTCGACCCCGGCGTGGCACCAAGTGTAAATGGTGTTTTGGCCACACCTTTTGCAGCACTCATGGAGCAATCGGCCGGTCTTGGCTTTGTAAATCTCAGACCGGACGCCGACGGCGTGATTCGCCGTCTGCCGTTATTGGTTGAACTTCACGGTCACCTAGCACCCTCTTTTTTCCTGCAAGCGCTTGCTATTCAGCTCGACTACGACCTTGAAAATATCCAAGTGCTGAGTGCGTCAACATTAATCCTCAGAGATTTTCCGCTTGAGAATGAGGCTAGCCCGCAAGACCTTGCTATTCCTCTTGATGGACAGGGCAACCTCATTGTCAATTATGCCGGCCCGTTTGAGATTCAGGTGTACCCCAATTCCTTCAGCGCCTGGAGTCTGATGACGCAGAGCGTAACCCCGGACTTTACCGACTCACTGGTTTTTCTGGCAGATACCTCGGCGCAGGAAGGGCAATACGGCGATGTGAGCCCCACTCCGGTTGGTGCGCTTTTCCCGCGCGCCTATATTTGGTCGAACGCTGCAAATACGCTGTTGACTGGCACACTTATCCGGCCAATATTCTCAAACGGTTTTGTGATTGGGGCGGTGCTTCTGCTTGGGGCGTTGATTGTTATAGCCGCTTGGCGACTTGATACGCTGTGGTTCAGTGTAAGCGCCGTCGGCATTCTGGCGATGTATGTCGTTAGCGCCTACGCCGCTTTTGCTTTTGGCGGAGTCTTACTCAGTCTCTTGCCCGTTCTTATTCCGCTCATACTGATCTACCTGTTCTCTAGCATTTACCGGTATTCGCAGCTGGAGCGCTACAAGGGTGTGCTAGAGGGCAGCCTAAAAAGTTACCTGTCGCCCCAACTCATGGACAAGATTCGCGGCAACCCAGACATCCTCAAACTGGGAGGCGAACGCAAACGCATCACCGTATTGTTTAGTGACATTGTCGATTTCACTGCTTTTTCGGATAGCGCCGATCCGCAAGAGGTACAAGAAGTTCTGGAAACCTACTTCGCCTCCAGCACCGCCACTATCTTCGACCACGACGGCGTGGTCGATAAATACATGGGTGACGGCATCCTGGCTTTTTTTGAAAACGATGGTGAAAGCATAACCAGTGCCTCACGAGCGGTAAGCTGCGCCGTCGAGATGCAGCGACGCGCGCACGCGTTGGATGACAAAAACCGTACTCAGAATCGTCGACCTTTTGCCATCCGAATCGGACTCGCCACCGGCTATGCCAAAGTTGGCAACATTGGTCCCGTTGAGAAAATCGATTACACCGTGATTGGAAGCGTCGTCAATCTTGCCTCAAGACTGCAGGGCATCGGCGAACCAAAAACAATTGTCATCGACAATGACACCTACTTTTTTGTAAAAGAAACCCATACAACGCAACCCCTTGGAGCACAAACGCTCAAAGGCTTTGCGAGACCCATCGACGCGTTTCTGGTTCACTCCCCCTCAGCCTGATTACGCAAGACCACACTACCGCCATAAAACACGCCCCCGTAAACGAACCCCGCTTGGCTGAGACGGAACCCAGCTAAACGGGTGAACTGCGTGAAGCTGCACGCAATAACACCCGCGCTTTTGATATCAGTGCCCTATTGCACGTTAACCGTCATTTGAGTGAGGTCTGCCGCCGATGATGAACGCCCCACAAACACCGTAAATTCACCCGTTACCCGCTCAAACGCTTGCGCCGTTACGTTGTAGACACTCAAGGGGTGATGGGAGGCCATACTATCAATCGCTAAACTCAGCTCGGTGGAAGCACCGGGCGCGAGCTCTACTTTTTCAAATGCCACCAACCGTTTGGGTGGTTGACCCGCGGCAGGTACCCCTACATACACCTGTACCACCTCAGATCCAGCCCGCTCGCCGGTGTTGGTTACCGTGACACTGGCCGTCAACTTACCGTCGGCGTACGCTGCACTTACGTCGCTCAAGTCAAACGTGGTGTAAGACAACCCATGGCCAAACGGAAACGCCACACAGGGATTGCGACCATTTACGTCCTCAGCACATTCGCCACTGACGTTGGCGTCGTACCACCGATAGCCAATATTCAAGCCCTCCTCGTAGACAACCGAGGCTTTGCCGTTGTCCCCGCCGGGAAAGATTGACGATCCGACATTGTCATCGTCGACACTTTCAACACCCGGGTACGCTAAGGGGTTATCGGCTAGTGCATCGAGAAACCCCCGGCCATCCACCGGGTAGGTAACAGGTGATTTGCCCGATGGATTGACGTTGCCAAACAGTAGGTCAGCCACAATATTGCCGTCTTCCTGCCCAGGAAACCAAACTTCTAAAATGGCAGGCCCTGCTTCTCCAAGTATCCACGGAGCGGCAGGAATTGCGACGCCAGCGTTGTCCTTAAGGACTAATACGGTTTTTGCCGGCATGTTGGGAGCTGCCGTCATAATAGCCTCAATCATGGCTACCGTTTGGCTATTGCGCCCGGGATTTAATTGGCTCTCGTCCTTGTGCGAGACGCTGCTGACACGATTGGGCATGGCGGCATACCAATCTAAATCGTCACCAATGACGACAGGTGATCCAACGCCGCGCTCGTCGTTAAACGTGGCGCGATCTGCCCCCTCCTCTGCAATGGTGCCAGCCATAATCACCACCGCGTCGGCATGGCTGGCTGCCTCAATGGCAGCCGCTATGTCGCTGTTATCATCTGCAACCAACACCAACGCCACTGACGCATCGGTATTGCCCGCGGCTATTAATGCTTGCTGAATTCCCTCTACGGGCGACACTGTATAGTGTGGTACGACATCTGAGCTTCCGCCTCCGGCGCCCATGGGCTTGCCCACAACCACGCCGCCCGCAACCGCCTGCTGGGCATACACCTGGGTTGCCTTGCCAATAACAACTACCCGCTTTATATCCGAACTAAATGGCAAGGCGCCGTTGTTTTGCAGTAGCACCGCGGCACGTGTGCCAATGTCCCTCGCTGCCGCACCACCGCTTTCAATATCGATAGGTGTCTGCACCAAAGGTCGCTCAAACAAACCCAGTCGGAACATTTGCACATACCTGCGGCGCAACGCTTGGTCTATATCGGCCTCGGTTAACTCGCCCGACTCCAGGGCAGCACGCAATAGCTCTGGTGCCCATTGTAGGGGCATTGGCATCAGGTGATCCAAGCCAGCCTTCATTGACGCGACGGTACTTTTAGCAGCAAAAAAGTCAGACTGCACATAGCCCTTAAAGCCCCAGTCGTCGCGCAATACCTTGGTGAGCAGCCACGCATTTTCACAAGCCTGCGCCCCATTGAGGTCGTTATAGGAGCACATCAGCGACGCCACATCGCCGTCTTTCACCGCCATTTCAAAGGGCAGTAAATAGAGCTCTCTGAGTACTTGCTCATCCACACGCTGCGCAAGATTAAACCGATTGGTTTCTTGCTCGTTAGCCGCGAAGTGCTTTGCCATGGCGATCACGCCCTCGGACTGGATGCGTTTGATCTCGGTCACCGCCATCAGGCCTGACAGGTAGGGGTCTTCGCCGCCATACTCAAAGTTGCGACCCAGTATAGGAAGTCGGGCCAGATTGACACCCGGGGCTTCAAATACCTGAAGTGCCAGCGCGTTGGCCTCTGCGGCGATAATTTGCCCAAACCGATCTGCAACGTCGGTATCAAAAGAGGCTGCTATGGCCATGGCCGATGGTAACGCTGTGGCTTTTGCCGATGACTCATGCGTGTAGGGGGTGAAGCGTGGCATATCCGGCACAAATAAGGCAGCATCAACACAGTCGTTCTGACCAATGCCTACCGGACCATTGGTGATACGCAGCGTGGGTATACCCAACGCCGCAATTCCTCGGACATGGCGTGCACCCAGACACTCCGGCAACTCCGGCACGATCTCTGGCACATTGCCCACCAACTGCTGAAACTTTTGCTCAAGCGCAAGTGCTGCCAATAATTGCTCGGCGCGCTGCTCCGGTGGTAGCTCTACCTGCATCCAGGGGCGCGTTGAATCAGGAGAAGGCGAAGAGGACTGCCCGCAGGCTGCCACGCCCACAGCGATACCTAAGATGATTATTAATTGGCGAATAACGTAGTCTGCTGCATTCATGGTGTGGCCCCCGATTGTTTAATTTTCCGTAGCTTATCGCCTGCGCAGTGGGTTCATTGCACACCCGCCACTAATCACTCGCCCACGCGCTAACGCGGAATCTTTACGAGCCCAATGCGGTTACTGCTGCTTTGATGAATGAGCAGGTTCTTATCGGCTGTCACCCACACATGGCGAACGATGCCGATCCCGGATGGAATGGCCCAGCTTTGAAAAGTCTCGGTGGCCGGATCAAAACGCACTAACGCATCGGGTCGCATGCCCGACTCGTTATACCAAACTACATCATCGATCACCGCAATCGCGTAGGGGTGGGACGATGGCCCGCTTGGAGAATCCCATTGTGTCACCGCCCCTGTTTCGGGATTGAGTCGGCCGATCTTGCCGAGCGACGAGTTTACAAACCAAATGGCGCCATTACTGGCAATATCGAGCCGGCGAATACGGGTGCGCTCATCGGGAATGTCGAAATACCGTATGGCAAGTGTCTCTGGGTTAATTTCAGCAATGGCGTTGGTACCGTTGTGGGCAACATACAACAGTCCATTCTGGGCTACCTTGATTCCATAGGGACGGGCCCGAGTTGCCACTTCTACCAGTTCGCCGGTGGCGGGGTTTAGCCTACCAATCATGCCCGCATGCTGGGCGGTGAAGTACAACATGCCGCTGGGGTGAAATACGCCTGTGTGTGGGTCTTTGGCTGTGGTGGGGAAAATAGCAATATCGCCGCTGACTGGGTCGAGCCGACCGATCGAGCTGTTGCTGTTGCCCATGTACCAAATATTGCCCTCACTGTCGGGAAGGATAGAGTGAGGCTTGGCGCTGGCAGGAAGCTGAAACTCCTCCATTTTGCCACTCTCTGGGTCAAGGCGACCGGCAAGTGAGGCCCACATGCCCGTCCACCAGATACTGCCATCGGGTGCCTCGATTGGATCCCGCGAGCGTTGGCCCAGCGTGGGCACCAGCCACTCGATAATCTCAATGTCAAAGTCGCCAGCGATAAGCTTGGGTTTTTTCTCTGGGCGCGACGGAAAATGCGTGGCGAGATAGTGGCTGATCGTTGTCGCTTGCGCATCGGGCAAATCCACCATGGAGGCCATGAGGTAACGCCAGGCCTCGGGGCTGTCGTAGCCCTGCCCGCGTTCGATATAAGCCGTTGAGTGGCACTTGGTGCAGACCACCTCGGTTAACGCCTTGCCCGGTCCCTCGGGTAACTCAGCCACACTGTGGATGCTGAGCAGTAGAAGACCCAAAAGACAGTGCCCCCAAAAACCCGTCGCTTGCGTGTTGTCCTGTGTCATACGTCCCCTACCATGCTCTTACCTGGTTTCTTTCAGTTGGGCCCCCAAACCCATAAAACCCGCTGATTATGGTCCTTTCAGTAACGCCATACTAGCGTTTGGCAAGCGAGCAACTACCAAACGGTTCAACAGAATAAATGCATTTAAAACGCTTAAATGTTCCATGCCTGCACTTACGTTATAGTTCTAGGGACTGATTAGGCCGTGCGTTAGCATTTTGCATGGCGTTGCGAATTTCCTCGACAGTGTCACGCACCAATCTACCGAGGTGCACTGAATCTGCGCCGGAAGTACCGGCTTTTACTCGCATGTGCCAAAAATCAGTTGTGCTATTTTTTGATCGAGATTTTTGACTCGTGCGTACCTTCATTAACAACGACAATAACGAGGTTTTTATGACTTTGACACCGATCTCAAAAGGGTTACTCGCTAGTTCGCTCGCCATTCTTATGACCGCTTGTTCTGGCGATGATGGTACCGATGGCGCTAACGGTGCCCCGGGCGACGCAGGTGCAGACGGCAGGAACTCACTGGTCAACCAAACGACTCTTGATGCAGGCAGTGCCGACTGCCCCACGGGCGGCACACGGATTGACAGCGGTATCGACGCTAACAGTAACGGTGTACTCGACGCGGACGAAGTAGACCAAACCAGTTTCGTGTGCAACGGTGAATCTGCCGAGGGCGCGATGGCCTTCCAAGAACTCTATGATCAAGGCGTCGATCGCTATCTGGGGGTATTCACCCCTATGAGCTCAACGCTGGGTGCTGATGGCGTAGTGGAACACGTCTTTGGTACTGGCGACCGCGGCCCGCAGTGTCTTCGCGGCGGCGACTATCGAATGGCAACCCGCGATGGCACCGGTGACGCTCTAATGATCTTCCTTGAAGGTGGTGGTGCGTGCACGAGCCAACTCTGTGCGGCAACTGAGGCGGCGTCCAACGATCAGTTTCGTGGTCAATTCGGCATACTCAATGGTTCTGACGAGACTAATCCAGCCGCTGATTTCAACGTAGCCTACTTCCCCTACTGCGACGGCTCGGTGTTCTCTGGCGATGTTGATTACGATGACGACGGCGATGGTATTGATGATCGCTTCCATCGAGGTGTGCAGAATACCTCCGCCGGATTAGATGTGGTGGCATCAGCCTATCCTGCGCCCAGCATTATTTTGCTCACGGGTAACAGTGCCGGGGGTTACGGTACCAACTACGCACTACCCCTCGTGCGCAAACTCTGGCCCGACACACCAATCCGAATGCTCAATGACTCGGGTGTTGGTATTGCGTTTCCCGGTTACACAGCGTTTGTGGCCAACGAATGGAATTCGACAGCGTTCATCCCGGCCAGCTGCGAAACCTGCATTGGCGCAGATGGCCATACTACCGACTACCACAAGTACCAGTTGGCTGAAGACCGTAATCTGATTACCGGCTTCATGAGTACTGCTCAGGACAGCACGATCGCCGATACCTTTATTGGCATTGGCGGTGAAGCCTTCGAAGCGGCCCTGCGGGCAGAGATGGCAGATCTTCAGGCGGCTCATCCAGATCGCTTTCGCTACCTTATTGCAGCCGGTAATGACCACACCTTTTTGCAGCGTGCCTTTGCATTACCCGTGGGCGATACCACTATCCGCGACTGGGTAGAGGATATGATCGAGTTCAACCAAGACTGGGATACAGTTACCGAGTGAACCTTAAACCGATGGCGGTGAATAGCCGCTATCGAGCTTTTCCCTGAGCTAGCCATCCATAGTCATATGGTAGAGCTATACCGATTCGTGTGATGATTCGCGCATGCTCTTGGTCGCTTTTTTCTTTGTCGCCGTTATTTACTCCGCAGTTGGTTTTGGCGGCGGCTCTACATATATCGCGCTTCTTGCGTTAAGTGATCAGCCAGCAGAGTTAATACCGTTAGTGGCCTTGCCCTGCAATATTCTTGTGGTGACCTTAGGTAGCTTCTTTGCAGTGAGTCGCCGAGACTTTGATTGGCGCATGGCAACGCCCTTTTTTGTTTCATCGGTGCCGATGGCATTTATTGGCGGCATTGTTCGCATAGACGCTAGCTTCTACTTGCTGCTTTTGGGTTTGAGCCTAGCGCTTGCCGGTGTCAGTTTGTGTGTTCGGCGAGCACCCGACGATGCCTTGATTGCTACGAAACCTTGGACCTTCGCAACACTGATTGGGGGAGGCCTAGGACTGCTCTCTGGCATGGTTGGTATTGGAGGGGGAATTTTTTTGGCGCCCATTCTGCATCACTTGCGCTGGGCCTCGAGCAAGACCATCGCTGCGCTTTGCAGTTTCTTTATTTTGATCAATTCAATCAGTGGGCTCGCCGGGCAACTTATTAAAACGGGCACTGAGCAAGCCATACTCCAACTCACCCAAGGACTGCCGTTGCTGCTAGCGGTTGCACTGGGTGGCGTCATCGGTGCGCGCTTTGTTATTGAGGGCGTAACACATCAGCGGGTGGCGCAGCTTACCGGTGTCCTTGTACTCGTTGTGGGCCTGCGAATACTATGGGCTTGGACGTCTTACATTCAAACGTAACGTAAGCGCGCGCTGTGTATAGCGCTATGGATTAGCCTTAGTATCAGAAAACGATATACGCACCGCCGCCTCGACGGCCTATTAGCGTCCGCAAGGCTTTACGCCTGCCTGTCCGTTGAGAACGGCAGGCGAGCGCAAAGCGAAACGGGCATGTCTTTATACAACGTTATTGTCAAATGACTTTATAAAATGACTTTATCAGGTGGCTTTATGAGAAAACTACTTGCTACAACATGCATTACATTCACACTTTTCGGCTGTGGTGATGCCAGTAAACCGGAAACCAGCACCACCGTTGAACCCGTTGCTGCAGCGCCCAATGTAGTCTCTCTAACCTTACCCGCTATTAGTGAACAACTGGCTGCGGGCACACTGTCGTCGGTTGATCTTGTTCAGGCCTACCTCGATCGGATTGCGGCAATTGATGCAGCTGGGCCTACGCTTAATGCAATTATTTCAATAAACCCACAGGCGTTGGCCCGTGCAAAAGAAA
>Ga0181577_10003669_pt1 | contig 11903 bp, 8 predicted proteins | sample 101ome_21_FD_132468 | JGI IMG/M metagenome (GOLD analysis project Ga0181577, IMG submission 132468) | Coastal salt marsh microbial communities from the Groves Creek Marsh, Skidaway Island, Georgia - 101413BT metaG (megahit assembly) | ecosystem: Environmental > Aquatic > Marine > Intertidal zone...
CTTGAGCATCGAAGAAAAGCCCGCCCAGCCCAAGTCCAATTTCGCGGTTCCCGGTCTCTACTTCTACGACAACGACGTGGTCGACATCGCGGCGAACCTCCAGCCGAGCGCCCGAGGCGAGTACGAAATCACCGACGTCAACAAGGCCTACCTCGAGGCAGGCAAGCTTCACGTGGGCGTCCTCGACCGCGGCATGGCTTGGCTGGACACGGGAACTCACGCCTCGCTGATGCAAGCTTCGCAGTTTGTGCAGGTCATCGAAGACCGGCAGGGATTGAAGATCGGCTGTCTCGAAGAGATTGCGTGGCGCATGGGCTTCATCGACGACGCCCAGCTCGAGGCCCTCGCCCAGCCGCTCGTCAAGAGCGGGTACGGCACGTACCTCCTTGACCAATTGCGTCGCGGACGCTGAGACCCTCGAACAATTTCTGAGCGCAAGGACTTTCCTCCACATGACTTCCATTTCACACGAAGCCCGATGGCGCGAGGCGTTGGAACAGGCCATGGCTACGTTCCTCAAGGCTTACCCCGCTTCGGCGGCGGACGGCTTGTACGCACCCGTCCACTACTTGCTCTCGCTCGGAGGCAAGCGGATTCGTCCGGTGCTGGCGCTGGCAGCTTGTGAAGCTGAGGGTGGCACGCTGGACGCGGCGATGCCGTCGGCCCTCGCGGTGGAGTTGTTTCACAATTTCACCTTGATGCACGACGACATCATGGACGCTGCTCCGCTTCGTCGCGGCCGTCCTACAGTGCACACGAAGTGGTCGGAAAACGCCGCGATTTTGTCTGGTGACGTGATGTACACGCTGGCACTGACGGCGCTTGAAGGGACCCCCGCGGAGGCCCTTCCCGACGTGTTGCGTCTGTTCAACGTGACGTCGCGCGAAGTGTGCGAAGGGCAGCAAAGCGACATGGCCTTCGAGGCTCGTGTCGACGTGTCGGTGGAAGAATATGTGGCCATGATTCGACTCAAAACGTCCGTGCTTTTAGCGGCTTCGGCGGCGATGGGCGCGCGTGCTGCGGGGGCTTCTCCCGAGCGCGTGGACGCCTGGTACCGCTACGGCGTCAACGTCGGTTTGGCGTTCCAAATCCAGGACGATTACCTCGACACGTTTGGGGAAAGTGGAGCCACGGGCAAGCAGGTGGGAGGCGACATCCTTTCGGACAAAAAAACCTTGCTCTGGTTGACCACCGAGGCCCATGCTGAAGGTCGCAACGCGTTGGAGGCTTGGGCGGGAAAACACCCTGCCACGGGCACGGAACAGGCGGAGGTCAAGGTGCGGGCTGTGCGTGAGGCGATGGTCCAGGCCGGAGCTGACGTCGAGGCACGCCGCCGCATGGATGCGCACGTCGCAGAAGCCAAGCAGGCACTCGCGGAGCTGCATCTGCCTGAAGACGTGGGTTCGTGGTTCGAGGAACTTGCCCAGCACGTGACCTCGCGAACCCACTGATTCCCCGAGAATCCTTGGGGCAGTCCAACCTGAGCGGCTTATCTTTGCAAGTGCTAAATGCCCCCTGTCCTCATGGACCCACTTTCATTTCTGAGCAACGCTGAACCTGGCGCGCTCGAAGCCCTGTACGCTCGCTACTTGAAGGACCCCGATTCGGTGGACCGCACGTGGCGTCTTTTTTTTGCCGGTTTTGACCTGAGTCGCGCCCAGTACGGGGAGGACGCAGCGTCCCCAGCTACGCTGAAGGAATTCAAGGTGTTGGACTTGATTCACGGGTACCGTACCCGGGGTCACCTCTTCACTCAAACCAATCCGGTTCGTGCGCGCCGCACCTACACGCCGACGTTGGCCTTGGAGAACTTTGAATTGTCGGAAGCGGATTTGGACACGGTTTTCCAAGCAGGGAACGAGGTGGGCATCGGCCCCGCCACCCTCCGAAACATCGTGGCGCACCTTGAGGAGACGTACTGCCACTCGATCGGCATTGAGTACATGTACATCCGCGAGACCGACCGTTTGAAGTGGATCCGGGAGCACATCGAACTTGTGAACCGGCCCCGCCTCGACGCGGCAGGACGCAAGCACGCCCTGAAGAAAATCAGCCAAGCCACGTTGTTTGAGGAGTTTCTTCAGAAGAAGTTCGTCGGCCAAAAGCGCTTCTCCCTCGAAGGGGGTGAAAGCCTCATTCCCGCACTCGATGCGTTGATTGAGACCGGCACGACACGCGGCGTTCGCGAGGTCGTCATCGGCATGGCCCACCGCGGCCGCCTCAGCACGTTGGCCCACATCCTCGGCAAGCCGTATGCGAACATCCTCTGCGAATTCGAAGGCAAGGCCTACGACGGCGACGGCCTGTTTGACGGCGACGTGAAGTACCACCTTGGCTACTCGAACAAGCAAGTGGCTGACACAGGCGAGGAAGTCACCATCACCTTGGCCCCCAACCCTTCTCACCTCGAGGCGGTGGATCCGGTGGTGGAGGGCATCGCACGTGCCCGCATCGACGCCCGCGGAGGCGATGAATCGAGCGTGTTGCCGATTTTGATTCACGGTGACGCGGCCATTGCCGGTCAGGGCGTGGTGTACGAGATCGCCCAAATGGCTGGACTCGACGGCTTCCGCACGGGCGGCACCGTGCACATCGTCGTGAACAACCAAGTGGGCTTCACGACCAACTACCTCGACGCTCGTACCTCGACTTACTGCACCGACGTGGCCAAAGTCACCCAGTCCTTGGTGTTCCATGTGAACGCGGACGATGTGGAGGCTGTCGTTCAGGTGATGAACATTGCGTTGGACTACCGGCAAACCTTCCACCGCGACGTCTACATCGACTTGCTGGGCTACCGGAAGTATGGCCACAACGAAGGCGACGAGCCCAAATTCACCCAGCCCAAGCTCTACAAAGCCATTGCTTCACACCCGTCTCCCCGTGAGACCTACCTCCAGAAGTTGCTGACCGACGGCACGGTGACGGCGGAGGAGGCTGAAGCCATGAAGGAGGAGCTCCTCGCACGGATGGAGGCCGGATTCGACGAATCAAAGACCATGGCTTGCTCCGTGGTGGACGATTTCCTCAGCGAATTGTGGGAGGGCTACCGCCCCGCGAAGGCCGAGGAATTGACCACTTCCCCCAAAACGGGAGTGGCCAAGAAAAAACTGCTCGAGCTCGGCGCCAAATTCAACACGCTTCCAGAAGGCCCCAAGTTCTTCCGAAAGGTGAAGAAGCTGATGGCCGACCGTTTGAGCATGATCGAGAACGACCAGTTCGACTGGGCGATGGGCGAGATGTTTGCCTACGCGACGTTGCTCGACGAAGGACACCCCGTTCGTTTGAGCGGCCAGGACGTGGAGCGCGGCACCTTCTCTCACCGCCACGCCGTGGTGAAGACGGAAGACAGCGAGGACGAGTTGATCCTCCTCAACCACATGCGCGAGGGCCAGGCGAAGTTTGACGTCTACAACAGCTTGCTTTCGGAGTACGCGGTGAGCGGGTTTGAATACGGCTACGCGTTTGCCAATCCGAATGGGCTCACCATTTGGGAGGCGCAGTTTGGGGACTTCAACAACGGAGCCCAAATCATGTGGGACCAGTTCGTCACTTCGGGCGAGGACAAGTGGCGCACGATGAACGGCCTCACGTTGCTCCTGCCTCACGGCTACGAAGGCATGGGTTCGGAACACAGCAGCGGCCGGATGGAGCGTTTTTTGCAGCTCGGCTCAGGAGACAACATTGTGGTGGCGAACTGCACGACTCCGGCGAACATGTTCCACCTGTTGCGCCGCCAAGTGCATCGTCCGTTCCGCAAGCCCCTCGTGGTCTTCACCCCCAAGAAGTTGCTGCGGTACCCCAAGGCGGTCTCGACCTTGGCGGACTTCAGCACGGGCGGATTCCAAGAGGTCATCAACGACCCTAACGCCTCGAAAAAGGCCGACACGGTGATCTTCTGTTCCGGCAAGGTCTACTACGACTTGCTCGAGAAGTTTGAGGACCGCGTGCCCAAGAACCTCGCGGTGGTCCGTGTGGAGCAACTTCATCCCTTCCCCGCCGAGGCGATGGCGAAGGTGTTGGCTGGCTACGCCAAAAACGCCAAGGTGGTGTGGCTCCAGGAAGAGCCTCGCAACATGGGTGCTTGGACCTTTGTGAACGAACAAATGCATCTCCACGGCATGGGTCAAGCCCAGTACGTGGGACGCAGCGCGAGCGCGAGCCCAGCTTCTGGATCTCCCGCCGTGCACCAACAACGTCATGACGCCTTGCTCGACGAGGTGGTGGCCATGGCGAAATTTTGACCTGAATCAGACGAACCAACGACACGATCATGCCGATTCTTGAAATGAAAGTCCCCAGCCCCGGAGAGAGCATCTCCGAAGTGGAAATCGCCACGTGGCTGGTGTCGGACGGTGATTACGTTGAAAAAGACCAAGCCATTGCCGAGGTGGACTCGGACAAGGCCACTCTGGAGCTTCCTGCGGAAGCGGCCGGGGTCATCACGCTGAAGGCCGAGGAAGGCGACGTGGTTCCCGTGGGGGACGTGTGTTGCTTGATCGACACGGACGCAGAGCGCCCGGCAGGTGCGGCTGCACCGGCTCCCAAGCCGGAAGCAGCTCCTGCACCGGCGGCGGCTCCAACGCCAGCCCCCGCTGCAGCGGCCCCTGCGGCACCAGCTCCCTCCGCCCCGGCCGCGTCAGGTGCGAGCCACGCGGCGGGACATGCCTCTCCGGCAGCCCGCAAGGCGATGGCAGACGCGGGCCTTCCAGCGGGCTCCATTCAGGGAACGGGCCGAGACGGCCGCGTCCTGAAACAGGACGTGCTGGCAGCATTGGCTGCGGGCTTTGACGCGAGCAACGTCCGCTCAGGCTGGAGCGGAAGCCGCGACACGCGCAGGGAAAAGATGAGCATGCTGCGCAGGAAGGTGGCGGAGCGTTTGGTCTCTGTGAAAAACGAGACGGCCATGCTGACCACCTTCAACGAGGTGGACATGAAGCCTGTGATGGACTTGCGCAAAAAGCACAAGGACGCGTTCCGCGAGCAGTTTGGCGTAGGCCTCGGGTTCATGGGCTTCTTCACCAAGGCGGTGACGACTGCGCTGGCGGAATTCCCCGCCATCAATGCCCAAATCGACGGCAAAGAGCTCATCTACCACGACTACGCGGACGTATGCATTGCGGTCAGCTCGCCCAAGGGACTCATGGTTCCCGTCGTGCGCAACGCGGAGACGTTGAGCTTGGCGGAGATTGAGGCGGAAATCAAGCGACTGGCGATCCGAGCCCGTGACGGGGAATTGACGGTGGATGAGATGCAAGGGGGCACGTTTACGATCACGAACGGGGGGGTGTTTGGGTCCATGCTTTCGACGCCCATCATCAACCCGCCGCAGAGCGCCATCCTCGGCATGCACAACATCGTGGAGCGTCCCGTGGCGATCAACGGCAAGGTGGAGATTCGCCCCATCATGTACGTGGCCCTCAGCTACGACCACCGCATTGTCGACGGCAAGGAAAGCGTCGGTTTCTTGTACATGATCAAGGAGATGATTGAGAACCCCGAGCGCATGCTCTTTGGCGGGAAGACCCCGACGGAGGTGTTGCTCGGGCTTTGATCCCAAGCTTGTATTCAACGAAAAACGGGGCTCCCAAGTGGGAGCCCCGTTTGCTTCAACCTATCCACGTCGGCCAACCAAAACCCTAAAGGAGCCGACGCTTCTCTCTTCAATTCACATACCGTGCCAAACTCGGTCAATACCGAGCCAGCGACGAATCAATGTGTTCTTGCCACGCCAAGATGCCTCCCGTGAGGTTCACAAGGTTGGTGTACCCGTGGGCGTCCTCGAGTTGACGAATGGCTTTGGCGCTTCGCGCTCCAGAGCGGCATTGGACCACGACTGGTACATCCTTGGGGATGCGAGCCGTACTCTCCACCACGGTGGCGAGCGGGATGAGGTCTCCGCCCATTTCAGCGATGCCGAATTCGTAAGGTTCGCGCACGTCGATGAGGACGTGTTCCTTGCCGCTGTCTCGCCATGCTTTGAGTTCGTGCACGTCAATGGCTTCCACCGCACGTTCTTGGGCAGCAGGGACCCCAATGCCGCAGAACTGATCGTAGTCGATGAGTTCGGTTTGGGTGGGGTTCTCGCCGTTGAGCGGATTGCGCGGGTCTTTGCGAACCTTCATGGTGCGCGTGGTGAACCCTGTGGCGTCAAACAAGAACAAACGTCCACTCAGCGTGTCGCCCACGACGGTGATCACCTTGATGACCTCGAGCGCTTGAAGCGATCCCAGAATGCCTGGAAGCACCCCAATCACGCCACCTTCCGCACAACTCGGCACGAGGCCCGGGGGCGGAGGGGAAGGGAACAAATCCCGGTAGTTGGGCCCACGCGTGCCGTCTGGCAGAAGCTCGTTGAAGACCGAAGCCTGTCCTTCGAAGCGGTAAATGCTGGCGTACACGTTGACCTTTCCTTCCAACACGCACGCGTCGTTGACGAGGTAACGGGTGGGGAAGTTGTCCGTGCCGTCGGCCACGACGTCGTACTGGCGCACGAGCTCACGGGCGTTGGCGCTCGTGAACTTGGTGTTGTGCACCTCGAGGGTGATGTGCGGGTTGAGGGAAGCAAGGCGGTCACGGGCGGCTTCCGCCTTCGGCGCGCCCACCGATTGAATGCCAAACAGCACTTGGCGCTGCAAATTGCTCGCGTCTACGGTGTCAAAGTCGACAATCCCGATTCGACCCACGCCTGCAGCGGCGAGGTACAGAAGGAGCGGGGAGCCAAGGCCACCTGACCCAATCACGAGGACGCTCGAGCCTTTCAGCTTGCGCTGGCCCTCGATGTTGAATTCGGGGATGATGAGGTGCCGGCTGTAGCGCTCGAGCTCCTCTTTGTTGAACTGAATCTGTTCCATGGTTTCCAAGTCTCAGGATGCTCAGACTCCGCCTGCAATCGCGGGAATGATGCTTACTTCGTCGTTCGCCTGAAGGGCCGTGTCTTCGCCTTGAAGCGCATGAATGTCTTCGTCGCCGACGTACACCCGAATGAAGCTGCGAAGGCTTCCGGAGTCCTCAAACAAGTGAGGCTTGAGGCCGGGGTGTTGCGAGGCGAGTGCCGCGAGAAGGTCTTTCACGGTGGCAGCTTCTTCGGTGAAGATGCCTTGGCCGTCGGTGAATTTGCGCAACGGCGTGGGGATAATCAATTGAGCCATGTCAAGAATGTTGTGATGTTGTCGTTTTTGTTTCGAGGTCAGGAGACGCGCCAGTTGTCGGGAAGGGCCACGATGGCCTCTTCGGCAAACTGCCGGCTTTCGTCCAGTTGCCAACTCCTTACGTGAGCGGTGCCTTCAGGTTGCACACTCACGATGATGTAGCTGAAATAGGGAAGGGCCACGGCCAAATCGTGTTCACTCGGAATCGCCGGGTGAAGCGGGTGGCTGTGGTACACGCCGAGCAAGGTCAACCCCTCGCGCGCGGCATGCCGCTCTGCGTTGAGGTAGTCTTTGTCCGAGATCGCGAAGCGACGGCGCTGGTCGCCTTCTTTGCTGTTGGTCACTTCGGTGGAGACGTTGACGGCGCGGATTTGGCCGTCTTCGGAACCGTAGAAGAACCCGCAGCATTCGTTGGGAAAAGCGGCTTCAGCGTGGTCGGTCATGGCCTTCAGGGCCTGGGGGTCAATGTCAAGTGGAAGAAAACTCATGGCAACAGGCGTTCAATGACTTCACTGTACTTGGTGGCGTCGTCTGCGAGTACCGTCACGATGACCCCATCTTCGAGTTCTTCGGCAAGTTGCACGGCTCCGGCAAGGTTGGCCGCGGCGGACGGGCTGATCAAAAGGCCCTCTTCCTTGGCCGCGCGACGAAGCATGGTGTAGCTCGCCTCCGTGGTGACCAAGCGCGTTTCGTCGGGCACGGTGGCGTCAAAAATCTTGGGCACACGTGCTGTCTCGAGGTGCTTCCATCCTTCCAGGCCGTGCAGGGCCGTCTCAGGTTGGAGCGCCACGAGTTGGATGTCCTTGTTGAATTCCTTCAGGCGTCGACCCGTTCCGGTGAAGGTTCCCGTGGTGCCAAGTCCCGCGACAAAATGCGTGATGCGGTGGTGCGTTTCTTCCCACAACTCAACCCCGGTGTGGTGGTAGTGCGCCATCCAATTCGCGTCGTTGCTGTATTGGTCGACGTAGTGGTACTTGTCGGGCTGGGACTGCGCCAGCTCACGTGCCACATCTTGCGAACCGTCCGTGCTTTCAAACGGGCTGGTCAAAATGAGGTCCACACCCAAGGACTTCAAAATGTGCTTGCGCTCTTTCGAGGCGTTCTCTGGAATGCACAACGTCACAGGAATGCCAGCCGCAGCCGCGAAAATGGCGTAGGCAATGCCGGTGTTTCCCGAGGAGGCGTCGAGCAAGCGACGGCCTCGAAGGGCGCCTGAAGCGACCGCATTGCGAAGGATGTTGAAGGCAGGCCGGGCTTTCACACTTCCGCCAAATTGCTGCCATTCGAGCTTGGCGTAAATCTCCACACCGGGCTTGGGGCTCAGGTGAAGCATGGGGTGCAACGGGGTGTTGCCGACGTGCCAACGGAGTTCGTCGAGCGTCGCGAGTCTGGGGTCGAGGATGGGTGCAGTCATCTCAGTTTGGGTCAAAAAAAGAAGCCCCCGTTACGAACGGAGGCTTCTTGAGGTTACGTGATTAGTCTTAGTTCTTATCCACGCACGCGCAATTGGCCCCTGTCCTGAGGACAGCAGCAGCAACAACAGCACGCCGTGGTGAAAAATTTCATAACCCTAAGATGGCGACGATTGTGGATAAATCCAAACGAACGGCAAAAAAAGTTCGACGAAAACCTACCTCAGCACGAAGAATCGCTCTGCGTCCAGTCGGAGCAGGATGCCCAACAACAGGGTGAAGCCCATCAAGGAAGACCCGCCGTAACTGAAAAAGGGCAGCGGAATGCCAATGACGGGCGCCAGGCCGATGACCATGCCGACGTTCACCAAGAAGTGCATGAACAGGATGCTGGCCACCGCGTACGCGTAGATCCGCGTGAATTGGGAGCGCTGTCTCTCGGCCAAATGCAGCACGCGCAAAATCAGAAACACGAAGAGCAAAACCACCCCCGCACTTCCAAGGAATCCCCACTCTTCCCCGACCGTGCAAAAGATGAAGTCCGTCTCCTGCTCGGGCACAAACCCGTAGGCCGTCATGGGTCCTTGGGCCCAGCCTTTCCCCGCCCAACCGCCTGATCCGATGGCGGCCTTGGCGTGACGAATGTTGTAGTCGGCGTCGGGGTTGTCCACATCAATGCCAAACAACACGTGGATGCGTTCGCGCTGGTGGCGCTGGAGGATGTGCTCCATGCCGAGGTGAAGGCCCGTGGAGAACAGCATGCTTCCCACGAGCAGGATGCTGCCCCAGATCGTGGTTTGCTTGCGGAAGCGAGGAAGGGTGGCTGCACGGGTGAGGAGCAAGGCCCCGAGCCCTAGAACGCCCAGTGCGACGAGGAACCACCAAAACCCGGAGCTCGTCCCGACAAAGGGGTACCAGCTCTCGGAGGCGCCTAACAGGATGGTCAGGACGGCGAGGACGAGCGCCGTGACGCCGAGGAGCAGCACGTTGCCGCTGAGTCCCTCGCGGTACAGCACAAACACGAAGCCCCCAAAGACCAGCACCGTGCCTGCATCGGGCTGCAACAGGATCAGACCGGCCGGAACGGCAATCAGGGCCATGGATTGCAGCCGGGTCGCCAAGGTGCGCCAGGGTCGGCCATCTCGGCTGAGGAACCAAGCGACCATGAGGGCGGTGGCGGTTTTGGCAAATTCGCTCGGCTGAATGCCAAAACTGCCCACCCCAAACCACGAACGCGCCCCGCCCACCTTTTTTCCGATCACGAGAACCGCAGCCAGCAGGGCGAGCACAACGAGGTAGTGGATGACCGAAGTGCGGATGTAGAATTCGCCCTCAATCGCCAAGAGGCCCACCATGAGGATGCTGCATACGCCCATCCAAATGAGCTGTTTGCCTGCTTTTCCACCAAGATCCCACACGACTTCGGCCTCGGCCGTGGCGCTGACGATGTTGAGCCAACCAAGCACCACCAAGAACGCCACCGTCAGGAGCGTGACCCAGTCGAGTCGGGAAGTCAGTTGCAGCCGCCGAGAGCTCATGGGGCCGGAGTGGGGTTGGTAGGTGGAACGGGCATGTCCGTTTCGGCAAATTCGGGATCGAGAGGGTAGGTGGCGCTGAGGATGCGTGCCTCACGTTCTGAACTCGCGACCTCGCCGCGGATGTACTTCTCGACGAGCAGTCCGGCAATGGGCGCCGCCCAATCGCCCCCGGCGCCGGCGTTCTCCACGTACACGCTCAAGGCGATCCGTGGGTTCTCACGCGGGGCGAGCGCCATGAACACGCTGTGGTCGGCCTTGTTCCGGTTTTGGACGGTTCCGGTTTTTCCGCAGGTGGTGATGCCGCGGGTGTAGGCCTTTCTTCCCGTGCCGGTTCGGTCTTCAATCACCAATTGCATGGCGTCGAGAATGGGGTCAAAATGCTCGGCATCCACGCCCACGTCATGGCGTTTCATCAATTCCTCAGGCTTGCCCTTTCCTCCAATGTCCCGGACCAAATGCGGTTCCATGTACCAACCGCGGTTCGCCATGATGGCGGCGAGGTTGGCCATGTGCAAAGGAGTGGCAAGCAATTCACCTTCGCCGATGCTGATGGAGTAAATGGTCCGGTAGGTCCAGTGACGTTTGCCGTAGATGTTGTCGTAGTAGGTGGTGTCAGGAACGAGGCCGGGCCGGGTGCCTGGGATGTGCCCACCCAAGGTGGTCCCCAAGCCGAAGTCCTTGACGCGCTCCGTCCACCAACCCAATCCCAAGCGCGCGTTGTCAAACTTGTCGAGGTCGGGGTGGCGGCTGACACCGCGACGCATGACGTCGTAGAAATACGGGTTGCAGCTGTGCACGATGGCACGCCTGAGGTCGTCCTGGGTGTGCGCTCCGTGGCAGCCAATGATGTCCCGGTTGCACACGATGTGCGTGCGCTCCGAAATGATCCCCTCTTGCATCGCGATCAACCCTTGGACCATCTTGAAGATGGATCCCGGACGGTACGTGCCGCGGACGGCGCGGTTGTACAAAGGTTTCCAGGGGTGCTTGGAGAGGCTGTCGTACGCGGCTCCGCGACTTGTTCCGGTCAGCAAGTTTCCGTCGTAGGAAGGGGCCGATACGAAGGCCAGGATTTCCCCCGTGGCCGGTTCGATGGCGACGACCGCTCCGCGTTTGCCGCGCATCAACGCTTCGGCGTATTCCTGCAATTCCAAATCGAGGGTCAGCGTGACGTCGTCCCCGGAAACAGGCAACGAGTCAAGTTCGGTCAACGTGTTGCGCACGTTGTTTCGGACGTCCACGAGGTGATGCCGGATGCCGGGCGTCCCACGCAATTCCAGCTCAAACTGGGATTCGACCCCTGACTTTCCCTTGTAATCCCCAAGGCGGTAACGGGAATCTCGGTTCATGTCTTCGCGATCCACTTCGCGGTACTCACCCACGATTTGGCTGGCGATTCCATGGACGTTCTGGCGCACCGGCTTGGTTCGAATCGACAACCCCGGATAGCGCCACAGCTCGGGGGACAGTTTGGCGTACTCCTCGGCGTTGAGCTGACGCAAAAGCGGCGAAGCCTTGTAACGCGAGTAGCGTCGTGCCTTCGAAAGCCGGGTGTCCAGCTCTTCACGTTCGAGGCCGAGCAAGCTTGCGAGCGCAGCAGTGTCCACCTCGGCCATGTACCTCGGCACCACCATCAAATCGTAGCTCGGGGCATTCGTGACCAAAAGCTCACCGTGCCGGTCCAGGCAAAGCCCGCGTGAAGGATGCAGCACTTCCTGCTCTTCCGTCAATCGCTCGGCCCGGTTCTTCCACTCGTCGGTGGTGACGTGCATCTGGAACAGCCGAAAGACAAACACGAGAAC
>Ga0181577_10003671_pt1 | contig 11901 bp, 27 predicted proteins | sample 101ome_21_FD_132468 | JGI IMG/M metagenome (GOLD analysis project Ga0181577, IMG submission 132468) | Coastal salt marsh microbial communities from the Groves Creek Marsh, Skidaway Island, Georgia - 101413BT metaG (megahit assembly) | ecosystem: Environmental > Aquatic > Marine > Intertidal...
CAGACCCAATTCCTGATAAACCAATAAATAAATTTGGCGATAGAGATTCGGAAGATACATTCGCCAACTTTAAAATATAGAGGAGAATATATGGATATGTTAAATAACGCAAAAGCATGGCTCTTAGCAAGATGGGCTGAAAGAACATCTTGGGACGGCGGTGTTATCGTCGGATTATCACTAGGTTACCTATTATTAGGTGGACTAGTTGATATAGTAGCTTGGGTAGCCCTTGCTTACGGTATTTACACTTTTATTGCAAAAGAAGTATAATAACCTTTTATAATGAAATATCATGGGGGAGTTTCATACTCCCCTTTTCTTTAGTTATGTTACAGCTGTGTTACAGCTATGTTACAATTGTGTAACAATTTCACTTTTTTTCACTTTAACCGTTTACATTTACAGAGAATGTGGTATAATGGTACTATAATTAATTGATAAGGAGAAAAAATGGAATTAAATTATAGAATCTTAGGGAACCAACCGGAACCTTCTTTAACTCAACCTGGACTTGAAATCACAGATTTCGAAGTAAGAACTAAAGATACTAATATCTTTGAACAAGGAAAATATCTTATTGAAAGATATATTTCTGACTATCCTGAACTTGAAGGTACTCAACTAGTAATCGATGATCCAATGACTGTTGGATTATATCCTTCACACGATGAAAATGGTAACCTATATAATGGTGTTGATAATCCTTCACCTTATGGATTTAATTCACTCGTATTAAAATTAGAAGAATTAGGCTTTTATGGAAAAGCCGCTGGTTATGTGGAGGTTGCATAATGAAATTATTTGAATCATGGACTCAACTTGGAGATGGAATTGAACAATGTCAGTTCATCTTAAACAATAAATTACATACAGGAATCATAGAAGATTTTGGTGAAAATCATATTGATGTAAGACCCATATCAATCGAGCACGAATATAAAAATGCTTATGAAAGATACGATATGGTCAAACTGACAAAAGACATTTTTGATGAAATTAATCTTGAAATATTTGATGACAATCGTGGTTGTGATAATAGCGCAATAGGTTGTGATGGTTGTTATGAACCGTGGAGAAATTTTGTCTGGTAAAAAAATGAAAGGTGATAAGAGTGTCAAGTTTTTTCAACTTTTTTCACCAAAACAGTTTACATTTACGTCGAACTGTGGTATAATTAACATATAAATTGATAAGGAGAATATAATGAGTAATCACATAAACGAACAAATCCTCGAAAGACTTTTTGACGAGGTCTCAGAAATGAGCACAGGTTCTATTTTAAGAGAACTAGAAGGTGGAATGAAACCAGGTGTTTGCGATTCTTGGGATGAAAGAGTTGCACTTACTGATAGAAATAAAGTTATTGAATCTCTTGTAAATAAAAGATTTGAAGAATTACCGGAGGGCCCTCAATAATGTCAGCAAGAATAGAAGTATTAATTCAATTAGTAAAAGAACTTACTGAAAAAGTTGAACAACAACAACAAACAATCGATAGAATTGAAAGTCTTGTCGATGAAATTGATAATAGAGTATAAGGAGTATTATGAAAAAATTTATTACAAATCCAATTACAGGTAAAACTGAAGAAATGAAACAAGACGTTTTTACAGCAAAGTTTGAACATATTGCAACTACAATACCTGTAGTAATCAAACTTACTGAAGATGAATTTAAACTTATGACATCAAAAACTGATATGGACAATAAATTTGATCTTGCTCTCGAAAGCATTATGAATCGCGGAGAACTTGGTGATACTGTTGAAGGCTTTCAAGGCAATCATTTTTTTGATGGAGTATTTTGTAACGATCAATTAAGGAGTCATTAATGTTGAAAGAAGTTAATTCACATAACGGTGGAGTTCAAAAAGTCTATGAATTTGATAACGGGTATGGTGCTTCAGTTATCAGACATCAAGGTTCTTATGGATTCTCAAAAGGATTATGGGAGTTAGCGGTTTTACATTATGGAGACCTTTGCTATCATACGCATATTACGGATGATGTAATTGGTCATTTAACTGAAACCGAGGTAGATAAATACCTCAAACAAATAGAGGAATTATAATGGGTGCATTACATATTGAATCAGGCTGGGCTGATCTAACCAGAAAACAATCGCAAAAAACTAGAACTGATGCTTATCAGTTTACAGCATATCCAGAAGATGCTGGATCTATGCTTAAAATCGAAGAGCTAAGAAACGTAATTAAATACGTTAATAAATATTCAGGTAAACATGGTGCTAAATTCAGAGTATCATTAAAAGGTAGATACGGAAGAAAGAATCCAAACTACGATAGATGGAGAGCTAAAACAGGACAATGTCCTATTGCTCATGCTCAAAGAATAGATGTTTACGTACACAGGAGATATACTTATGGCTACTAAAGAAAAGTTACCAGCATTTAAAGTTACATTCTATGATAAAAATGTAAAACAAATTGAATATACTTTTGCAAAACTACAAGAAGCAGTAATGTTTCAAGTAGGTATGAAGAAAAAAGGTTATGACACCAATCTTACAAGAGTAGAATTATGATTGAATTTATAGTATTCGCAGTTTGTTTAACTGGCGCATCCTGGCAGGCGTGGAAAGCAGGAATACGAGAAGGAGCTACTCGAACTATTGACAAACTTCATGACGCTAAAATTATTTCATATAATCATGAAGGCTCAATTGTTCCAAACAAATTTTTTGACGTATAAACTATTATAAATAGTATTACTATGCGTAAGTTCTCAGAGTTTAAAGGATTACAAGAAGCCGTAAGGATGACTCCTGCGGAGCTTGATAAGGTCAACAGTATTACCAAAGAACCAAGGATTGATATTCTCATTCGTCTTATTCAAAAAGGCGATCCAGTAGAATTAGCTAAAGGTGGTAGTGTTACTATTGAAAAAACTCCTGAGCTTATTCAACAACTACAAGATTTTAAAGCAAGTAAACAAGATAAAAAGATGGCAATACCATTCATGACAACTGATGGTAAAAACTATACAACATCTGATCTTGGTAAATCATCAGTCTTTGGCGGTGGTGGAGGTTCTGGTGGAGGTTCACTTAATACTAAAATTACAGAATCTCATCAATGTGTCATGTGTCAAGCAATGCTCGATCATGGATTACAAGATGAAGAATTCTTTACTCCGGAAATACTTACAGCAGCATATAAAAAAGTTTTTGTTGATGCTAAATTAGATGAAGTATTAGGTGTTGAAGGAGATTGGTTTAGTTCTTCTCATTTATCAGCGTATGAACTTATAAAGAAAAAATATATTCATAAGAATATGACATTTCATAGAAATGATAAAAAGATGAATTTAATATATGCACTAAAAAACTTTGCATATAAAAATTCAGATATTAAACCTATGAAAGATGATAAATGGAATCCAGGTGATATATGGGCAATTGATAAAAGCTTTGATGTAAAAAGTCTGAAAACAGATAGTATTAAATCATTAAATGAATCAATATTAGAAGCTTTTGCTAATAGAACATTAGTAGGTATATCATTAAAACTTGTAAAGAAATCAGCAAAGATTACTGAATATAATATTAAATTACCACCAGATACAGACGATCATAAGCTTACTAAGATACTTTTTCAAGGAGAAAAAAGAGGAGACTTCTGGTCAAATAAAGGCGCAACAGTATTTTATGATGATGGTAAAATGGCTCTTAAAGATAACTCACCAGGCTCAAACGTAAAAGCTGAAATTGTTCTTAAAACTGCAAGAGGTGGTGGAGCAAGTTGGGGTGTAATGCAAGATGCTACTAAACAAGTATTTAGAAAGAATTTACCAAATCATAAATCAGGCATCTATGCTATAGCAAAGAAAATAGCAACAAAGAAAGATAAAAAAGGAATTGCAATATTTTGGAAATTGTATAATCATTTTTATAAGAATGATAAGTATGAAGATTTTGAAAAAAATCTTTTAAGTAAAGACACAAACTGGATATCATCTAAGCTCGGTTGTTTATATGTATGTTATTATGTTTCAATAAATACAGGACCTAAAGCAAATAGATGGATTACAAAAATAGTTAATTATGCTGGATCTAAAGCAGAAGATTCCAGCGCATACGTAAAGGTTTATACATGATCACATTAAAAAATTACCTTACAGAGGCCGCAGGTAAGAATACTCATATGACTCATATTGAGGATCTTATTCTTGACGGCGGAGTTAAGGGGGCTCGCCAAGCAATCCTAGCGCTAAGATCACTGAGGGATATGTTGAGCGGTAACACAAAAGCACCTATGGATGTTACTGTCAAGTGGGACGGAGCCCCCGCCGTATTTGCTGGAGAAGATCCAAGTGATGGACAATTCTTTGTAGCAAAAAAAGGTATTTTTGCCAAAAACCCTAAAGTGTATAAGAATCACGCTGATATAGATGCAGATACTTCAGGAGACCTTAACAAAAAGCTTAAATTGGCATTTGATAATTTAAAAGATCTTGGTATCAAAGGAGTCATACAAGGTGACTTTATGTTTGATGCAAATGATATTAAAAAGGAGAAGATTGATGGAGTCCAGCATATTACTTTCCATCCTAATACTATTCTTTATGCTGTACCTGATGGTACGCCCTTAGCAAAAGAAATCAAAGCAGCAAAGATTGGTATTGTATGGCATACAACTTATAGTGGAGCTGATTTTGAAAGCATGAAAGCTGAGTTTGGAAAAGAAATTGTACCAAAATTAAGACCCAATAAAAACGTTTGGATGCAAGATGCAACACTCAGAGATTTATCAGGAACAGCAACATTAACAAAAGCAGACAGTATACTTATATCTAAAAAATTATCAGAAGCAGGAAAAATATTTCAGAAAATAGCAGCAAATACATTAAAAGAAATCGAAAAGAATAAAGAACTTAACCTCGTTATCAATGTTTATAATAACACTATGGTAAGAAAAGGTCAGAGAATTAAAGACACTAACAAACACGCTAAAGGTTTAATACAATTTGTTACAGATAGATATGCAAAACAAATTGCAAAGAGAACATCTCAAAAAGGAAAGGATGTACAAATTCAAAAAAGAGATGAATTATTAAAGTTTTTTGATAAAAAGAACCTAAAAAACTTAAAAAATATATTCGATTTGCAAAATTTAGTTATAGATAGCAAATTAATTATTATAAATAAACTTAACAGACTGTCAAAAATTGGGACGTTTGTTAAAACAAAATCCGGATTTAAAGTCACCGGTGTAGAAGGCTTTGTGGCTATAGATCGTATGGAAGGTGGTGCGGTGAAGTTAGTAGATAGAATGGAATTCTCTACAAATAACTTCTCGCCAGATATTATAAAAGGCTGGGATAATCCAGGCTAATGGGTAACCGAGGATATAAATGTCAATTAAATCATTCAGTGATTTTTTAACTGAAGACACAAAAGAAGTATCATTCGTATTTGGGCGATTCAATCCGCCTACGATTGGTCATGAGAAACTCTTTAATCAGTTAAAAAAAGTAGCACGTTCAGGTGCTTATAGAATCTATGCTTCGAAGTCAGTAGATCCAAAGAAGAATCCACTTCAATTTAAAGATAAAATAAAATTTTTACGTAAAATGTTTCCTAAACATGCGCGTAACGTAATGGCCGATAAAGATGTTCGTAACGTACTCGATATTGCAGTAAAACTTTACGATCAAGGCTTTACAAAAGTAACTATGGTCGCAGGAAGCGATCGTGTAAGAGAGTTTGATATACTCTTAAACAAATATAATGGTCAAAAAGCAAAGCACGGATTTTATAATTTCGAAGGTGCAATTAATGTAGTAAGTGCAGGGGAGAGAGATCCAGATGCTGAAGGAGCAACTGGTATGTCAGCTTCCAAGATGCGAGCCGCCGCTCAACAAAACGATTTGAATGTATTTTCAAAAGGGCTCCCATCGAACTATAATCCAACAGATTTATTCAACGCAGTACGTAAGGGTATGGGATTAAAAGAGTCTCACAGCTTTAGAAAGCATGTAGAATTACCACCAGTATCTGAAACAAGAGAAGATTACGTTGAAGGAAGTCTCTTTAAAGTTGGAGACATCGTCCGAATAAAAGAAACAAACGAGCTAGGAGAAATAATTGTTTGTGGAACAAACTATGTAATGGTTGAAGCCGAATCTATAAAGAAAAGATTTTGGTTAGATGCTATTGAATTATTTGAAGAAGGTGGTGCAGGAGACTGGGGAACAATTAAAGGTCTCATGAGATACCTAAAAGACACACCAGGTCAGAGACATTTCAATGAAAAGGAAGATCCTGATATTGGTAAAAGAAAAGGTTCTCAGCCAGCCGGTTATTATAAAGGTCTTGGTAAATCAACAAAGTCTAAAAGAGCTGCTCAATTTAAAAAGCAAGCAAAGATGGATGATGATAATCCAAAGGCATATAAACCTGCACCAGGCGATGCAAGAGCAGAAACAAAACCATCAAAGCATACAAAGAAATTTAAACAAATGTATGGAGAGATGGCAGAACATCTTACCTTTGAAGACTTTATGATTGAAGCAAAAGGTACAGATGCAGCTTTGAAAAAGAAAGCTGACAAATCAGGTATGCCATTAGGTATATTAAAGAAAGTTTTTAATAGAGGAGTTGCAGCATGGAGAACAGGACATAGACCTGGAACAACTGCAGTTCAATGGGGATTGGCAAGAGTCAATTCGTTTGTGACTAAATCAAAAGGAACGTGGGGTAAAGCAGATGCTGATCTCGCAAAACAAGTAAGAGGAAGCTAATGAAAAATTTTAAAGAAATTAGAGAAAAATATAGAAGTAAATTTCCTGCTTCTTTAGTTGCAGCAGCTGTAAAAATCGCTCTAGATATGGGTGGTGCTATGACTCCTGCAGTTAAAAAGATTGAAGCAATGAAACGTGGATTATCAAATGATCCTATTGTAAAAGATGCTTTAAGACAAGCTAATGAAGCTGTAAATGCAAATGAAGAAACAATTAGCGAATTAAATTTCTCATATGCATTTTTTGATAAAGCAGATTTAAACAAATATATGTTAAAAGCATTAAAAGTTAAAGGCCTTACAGTTGTTGATAGTGAAAAGAAACAAGGTGGTCATTTTGTTGTAAGAGTAAAAGCAGACGATAAAAAGATTATTGCAAAATCAAATGCTTTAGCATTACAAGCAATGTCATAGGATTAAAAATGAATTTAGAAGAAGCATATAGAAAACAAGTAGTAGCAAAAGAAGATGGTCATGTTGATTCAGCAAATGTAAAGAATCAATTAACATCTTTAAAAAGAAATGCTGAACAGTTATTAGGTCAAATAAAACCTGATTCAGAATATCCATCATGGTGGGTAAACAAATTAGTAAAAGCTGCTGATTATTTAGATACTGCAAAAGACTTTTTACAGAATAAAGTCGATCAGGGAGAAGTTAAATGAAAACATTTAAAGAGTTAAGAGAAGAATCGTTCAAACTAGTTGATATGGATGATGCATCAGCTGCAAATGCTCAAAAACTAGCTAAAAAAGCTGGACTTAAACCAGTAGTAAAAAAGACTAAAACTGGGATTGATGTAACGGTTGTTGGTTCAAATAATAAAGTAGCTAAATTTATTATGTCTCTACCTGAACAAACAAATTTAGAAGAGGCAAGAATACCTATGTACAAACCAACTAAGTTTGAAGGCAAAAAGTTCGATAGAAAGAAAGAAATTAAAAGCTTAAAGAACATGCAAAAGGCAATTCACAAAGTTGCAAAGATGCAAGATGCTATGCAATACACTGCTGAAACAGGTGGAAGTCCTAGAATGGGAAATCCACATGCAATATATCAAAGTTTAGTAAATGCAGAACAAGCAATATTTGATTACATGGGTGGTATCGAAAGAGGATATTACGATGGCATTATTGACATGGATAGAGATTAAATGAAATCATTTAAAGAGTTAAGAGAACAAACACAAAACGAAGCTTCGTATGTAGCAAATGATATGGATATGGTTCGTTCTATACTCAATAAAATAGAAGACGATTTTTCTAAATTACATTTAAAAAAACAATTTGAAAAAGGTTGGCCAACGTTACAGACATTAGCAAAGATAGCAGGTTATGGTATAACTAAAAAGAAACAAGCAAAGGGACGTACATTTAGATACGATTTAAAAAAATGATAAGTTTTAAAGATTTTTTATTAACAAATCCAGGAATGGAAAAAGATGCTCAAATAGCCTATAGACGTATGAAAAGACGTAAGTCACAAGACTATGGCAATAATAATGAAGAAAAAAAAGGTCTTTGGCATAACATAAATCAAAAAAGAAAGCGTGGCGAGAAAATGAGAAAAAAAGGAGAGAAAGGTGCTCCTACAGCTGCAGCCATGAAATCAGCTCAAGGCAAATGAAAAATTTTAAACTCTTTTTAGAAGGCGAAGGTAAATACAAAGGTGAGACTTGGGAACAGGGTTACAAGAGACGAGTTGTAAAAACCACTGATCCAGAGCATAAGGAAAAGGGTTATAACTGGCGTATTAAAGGTAAAGAAAGAGATGAAATCTCTATTAAACTCTATAAGTCTAAACCAGACTTTAATGAGTATAAAAAACAAATGAAAAGAGTTGCAGGACACGAATTCGGTGGATAGTTTTTTAGAACATATACAAGAAAGATTTGGTCTATACGAAGGTACATATGTGCCATTAGAACAACCAATGATTGAAGAACCTGAACTTAATAAACCAAAGAGATCTTCTGGTCCAAGTAAGTATGTAGTATACGTAAAGGACCCAAAGACAGGTAATGTCAAGAAGATTAACTTTGGAGATGCGAAAGGTGGTCTCACATCTAAAATAAATGACCGCGAAGCTGCAAGGAATTTTGCTTCTAGACATAATTGTGATATGAAGAAAGACAAAATGAAAGCAGGTTATTGGGCATGTAGATTACCGAAATATGCTAAAGAATTAGGACTTAAAGGTGGCGGAAACTATTTCTGGTAGAATTGATTTTCCATTTATGTCAGAATACGATGTAGGTGGAGAAATTAGAGAATTCGATATTAATCGTAATGATGACGAATATGTATGGCATCGCGATGGTGAAGATCGAGAAGTAGAAATTCTCGAAGGTGAAGGTTGGCAATTTCAATATGACAATTGTTTACCTTATCATATTAAACCAGGAATGATATTCGATATACCAAAAGGCGAATATCATCGATTAATCAAAGGTTATAATAACCTTAAGTGTAGGATAATTAAGAAAAATGGATGATAATCAAGTTTACACTATTCAGTCTCAAAGACTGGATCGATTAGAAGAAAAGATTGATCAGATGGCTGATGCTATTGTTTCATTAGCAAGAGCCGAAGAAAAGATTACAACTCTGACTGAATTTAATAAACAGCAATCAGAGCAAATGCTAAATCTTATAAATAGAATAGATCGAGTTGAGCTAATGGTTAACAGCAATGCTAGCACGGTCAATATAATTAACAAGGTATTTTGGGTTATCGTGGTTGGTCTTATATCGGCCATTACATGGGAATACATAGTACACTTGGGAGATAAAATTTAACGGAGAAAAAAATGAAATTTAATGACGATATTACAAACAGCATTGCAGCCACCGTCAAAGACGTAATGGAAGGTAAAGCTGTCAAAAAAGAGGAAGTAAAATATCCTCATAAAATGTATCACCCTGAAACTGGTGAAGAGGTTGAAGTCAAAGACAAGGCAGAACATGAAGCATACTCTAAAAAAGGTTATGTTCATGAAAAACCAAAAGTCAATGAAGTCGAAGAGCCAAGAGCTAAAGGTGAAAAAGATTTTAAAGACAAGCATGTTGTCAAAAAATCTGGCGAAAAAGAAGATGGTACAGTAATGAAAGAAGAAGCTTTGGAAGAAAAAAAGAAAGACGAAAAAGTCGAAGTTGAAGTTGAAGTAGACGGCGATGAAGAAGACGAAGAGTCTCAGGAAGAAGAGCTTTCAGCAAAGCAAAAGAAGTACCAAGCATTCTTTAATAAAGCACTTAAAAAGTTTGGCGTAAAATCACCTGACGAATTAGAAGGCGATAAGAAAAAAGAATTTTTTGATTACGTAGATAAAAATTACGAAGCAGACAAAGAATCAGACTAAGACATTCGTTATATATAATATATGATGAAAGTATTTGATGAATTGAATAGTAAGAACTTTAAGCTTTTTGCTTCTCAACATTATAACAATCCGGAATGTACGGATGTTGAAGAGTTTAAACAGGACTTAAGTAGATTTAAGTATCTTAAAAGACTTCTTACACGATATGAAGAACATGGTGAATTACAAGAACGATTAATTCTCAATCACCTAATTGTCTTATATAATGTGTTTGGAATCGAAGCCTGTAATAGAATGATATGGTATAAGATAGAACAACATCACTATCAATATATCAAACCATTCTTAGTATATCTTCACTATCTACCAGAGGATGAAAAGGTTGAGGTAGCAATGGATCCGACGATAGTCGATATATTAAGAGAACTTTAATGGGATTAATATCTAGAACAGGAGATTTATTTTACGCGTTTCGCTTTTTGAAACTTCTTGTCACTCCGTTCGAGAAGACACCTGCATTTGAACTTGGAATCATCGATAAAGATGGTAAGGTTCTTAAAAAAGCAGCTGAGCGTAATTCACCTGAAGAAAAATCCGCGTATACAGTTTTTCATAGACTTGTATTTAATATCAAAAGACTCTTAGCAAAAGTGCCTGGTGGTAAATCAGTTGTTGCACGATACGGTGCAGCACTCTTTTTAATTAAAGAACATACGGGCATGTCTGAAAAAGCAATTATTAAATCATTAGAAAAATACTTAGAAACTGATTTAGAAATAAACGAAATTAACGAAAATACTTGGTATCAAGATTATGAAGATAGACTGATGCCCGGTAATTATATTCTTTTAGAAGATGCAGTATCAGTAGAGACTGGTGAACCTATTGCTTTCAAAAATGAAAGAATAGTAGTAGAAGATCTACAAACAGCAGTTGGGAGCTTTGCTCATATAAATATATACAGAGTTAAACATAAAAGAACTAATCAAGACATATACATAACAAATAGAGATATTAGTAGATGAAAGCAAGAATGACATTCAAAGATTATAATGATATGTGGGAAGACGCAGCTGCAAACGCTGTAGCTCATGGTGGTGTTTCAATGCCTGCTGATATGATGCCTAAAGACAAACACAAAAAGCATAAAGCACAAGTTCAAAAAAGAATATATGATGGCAGAACTAAAGAGGGTAAAAAGTTTGTAGAACGTATCCTCGCAAGGAGAGCAGCACGTGAGCAAATTAAAATTAATTCTAAATAAAATCAAAGAATTCTGGTATTGGTTAACTAGACTCTTTTCCACACGATATACAATAGTAGTTTCATTTGATCAGCAATGGGGAAATGCTGATGATCAAATCTATGAGCATGTGAGAAAAGTAATTAAAGCAAATTTTAAAGAGTTAAGATTTGTAACTGAAGATAAACGTAAAGTTCATATAAGAGGTATGGCTGGATTAAGATATAAAATAGAGGAAGAATAATGAATCAAATGTTTATAGGTATTATTCTTGTTATGGGTTTAGGAGGTTATTATCTTTATAATGAAAATCAAACTCTCACAGCGAATAATATAAAATTAGAAGCTGCCGTTGAAGAACAAAAACAAACAATGGCAATTATGAAAGAGCAATATGAAAAACAAGGTAAAGCTCTCATGAACATGAGCAGACAAAATGCTCAAATCGAAAAGGAAAAGGCAGAGTATCTCGCAATATTCTCAAGGCACAATTTAGACTTACTTGCTCTAAAGAAGCCTGGATTAATGGAAAATAGATTTAATAAAGCAAGTGAAGAAGTGATGGAGGGAATGGAA
>Ga0181577_10003676_pt1 | contig 11890 bp, 8 predicted proteins | sample 101ome_21_FD_132468 | JGI IMG/M metagenome (GOLD analysis project Ga0181577, IMG submission 132468) | Coastal salt marsh microbial communities from the Groves Creek Marsh, Skidaway Island, Georgia - 101413BT metaG (megahit assembly) | ecosystem: Environmental > Aquatic > Marine > Intertidal zone...
ATGCCGGCACTAAGAACGGCAAAGACAAATGCGTCAAAACATCTAAGAAAAAGTAACTCTAAACACATGAAATCTATCGCTATCCTCCCCGCTATTCTCCTTGCATCTGCTCCCGCTTTTGCTGGCCCCTATGTAAATGTGGAAGCCAACTCCGGTTTCCTCGGCTCTGACTACAGCGGCACTTCTACTGACTTCCATATTGGAACTGAAGGTGCATCTGGTGTTGCCTCCTATGGCATCCAAGCTGGCCCCACTGTTGTCTCCCCTGACGGCGGTGCAGCCGAAACCATTCTGACCGGTAAGGTCTTTGGCTCGGTTGCTGCAAGTGAGAAGCTCTCGGTCTATGGCGAGATCGCTGCAGCCTTTGATGACGTCAATAGCTACGGCACCAAAGCAGGTCTGAAGTATAGCTTCTGACATTAAAGAACAGGGCTGGACTGGACAAGCGCCTTGCCAGCCCTTACCAAAGTGCGCTCATACATACCCTGACAAATAACACGCACTTACTACTTTAATGACTGCTTCAATCTCTTTGAAAAAACAGTCGAGTGCCTGGGATCAATTTTGTGCCTGGGTAACTTCGACTAATAATCGACTGTACGTTGGCTGGTTCGGAACACTGATGATTCCGTGTCTTCTGGCCGCCACCATTTGTTTCATCGTTGCCTTCGTGGCAGCACCACCTGTTGACATTGATGGAATCCGTGAACCCGTTGCAGGCTCCTTGCTGTATGGAAACAACATCATATCGGGAGCCGTCGTTCCGAGCAGCAATGCCATCGGACTTCACTTCTACCCAATTTGGGAAGCTGCTTCACTTGATGAATGGCTGTACAACGGGGGTCCATTCCAACTCACAGTATTCCACTTCCTCATTGGCGTCTATGCTTACATGGGACGAGAGTGGGAACTTAGCTATCGACTAGGCATGAGGCCTTGGATCTTTGTTGCATACTCTGCGCCGGTTGCTGCTGCGACCGCTGTGTTCCTTGTTTATCCGTTTGGACAAGGCTCTTTTTCTGACGCTATGCCCTTGGGGATATCCGGCACCTTCAACTACATGCTGGTATTCCAGGCTGAGCACAATATTCTTATGCATCCTTTTCACATGTTGGGTGTGGCCGGCGTTTTTGGTGGGAGTTTGTTCTCTGCTATGCACGGCAGCTTGGTCACGTCTTCTCTCGTCCGTGAAACGACGGAGGACATGTCATTGAATTACGGCTACAAGTTTGGACAAGAAGAGGAAACTTACAACATCGTTGCAGCGCACGGATACTTCGGGCGACTTATTTTCCAGTACGCATCCTTTAACAATAGCCGCAGCCTTCACTTTTTTCTGGCTGCTTGGCCTGTTGTTGGTATTTGGTTCGCTGCTCTGGGCGTCAGCACGATGGCTTTTAATCTTAACGGCTTTAATTTTAACCAGTCCCTTCTTGATAGTCAGGGACGTGTTGTTCGTACTTGGGCCGACATCCTTAACCAAGCGAACCTGGGATTTGAAGTCATGCACGAGCGCAACGCTCACAACTTCCCTCTGGACCTTGCTTCTGTTGAAGCATCTCCAGTCGCCTTGTCCGCCCCCACCATCGGCTGAGGCTGAACCGCCGTCCGTTCATCCACACGTGTGGACGCATGTCGCCTGATCATGGAACGGGGGTCAGGTACTTGGAGAATCCAAATGGCTGTCAAAGTCACCTACAAGTATCGCGGCGTTTCTTACACCAAGACTATTAATCGTTAATGGCTCATCAAACCTCCAAGCTTCGGGCGTCAATCACTAGGATTGGGCCTGGTCCTGAAGTAAAGGAAGAAGAAGAACCTACAACTGAAGAAGAAGAAACTCAGGAAGACCCTGAGTGAATCGTTGGGAGAGCACCTCAGAGTCGGACTCTCCCTTCCTTGGCGTTGGCCCACTACGGTGGACACCCTTCGCCGTCTAGACGGTGGGATAGACCACAAATAATTGAATAAAAAATTTTCTCAAACGTTTGGGAGCAAGCTTAAACATACTTACTCCTACTAATGGCACATCAATCATCTGACTTGACCACGTCTCTAACGAGGCAAGGTCAACTTAACGGCGCTAATGACGCCCGCGCTTTGTATCTCAAGCTTTTCTCTGGCGAGATGTTCAAAGGCTTCGAGTACAACGCCATCGCTCGTGACCTGGTCATGAAGCGTACCCTTAAGAACGGCAAGTCTCTGCAGTTCATCTACACCGGTCGGACCACCGCTGAGTATCACACTCCTGGTAACGCCATCCTTGGCAACAGCGACGGTGCACCTCCGGTGGCTGAGAAGACCATCACCATTGATGACCTTCTGATCTCCAGTGCATTCCTGTATGACCTGGATGAGACCCTGGCTCACTACGAGCTGCGTGGCGAGATCTCTAAGAAGATCGGCTATGCACTTGCTCAAAAGTATGACCGTCTGATCTTCCGTGCAATTACTCGTGGTGCTCGCGCCAAGAGCCCTGTGCAAAAGGCCAACTTCATCGAGCCCGGTGGTACTCAGATCCGTGTTGGCTCTACGACCAACGCCTCTGATGCTTACAACTCGACCAACCTGGTCAACGCCTTCTACGATGCAGCCGCTGCACTCGACGAGAAGGGTGTCTCTAGCGATGGCCGTGTTGCCGTCCTGAACCCCCGTCAGTACTACGAGCTGATCCAAGCTGTCGGAACCAATGGTCTGATCAACCGTGATGCTCAAGGCACTGCACTGCAGTCTGGCCAAGGCATCATCGAGATCGCCGGCATCAAGATCTACAAGTCCATGAACATCCCGTTCTTCGGCAACTACGGCACGAAGTACGGCACTGGTTCTGCAACCAACCCTGGTGTCACCAGCCCTGGTGAGACCGGTAGCTTCGTGGGTGAAGCTCTTGAGGATGGTCGCAACAGCGTGACCGGCATCAACAACGATTACGGTCAAGCCTCCAACTTCAACAACAGCTGTGGTCTGATCTTCCAGAAGGAAGCAGCCGGTGTTGTGGAAGCTGTTGGTCCTCAGGTCCAAGTCACCAGCGGTGACGTGTCTGTGGTTTACCAGGGCGACGTGATCCTTGGCCGTCTGGCCATGGGCGCTGACTACCTGAACCCCGCCTGTGCTGTTGAGCTGTACGCCGGTACTGCCACTGCACCTGCGCAGTTCGGTACTGTCCAATCCGCAACCAACAACGCTGGTTACGGCGGTTAATTTTTTCTTTTACGGGGACTCTTCGGAGTCCCTTTTTTTTAACTACTGACAGATATGCCTTTTCCTACTTATGCTGTATCCACCGAACTGGATGCTGTAAATCAAATACTTAGCTCGGTGGGACAGGCACCTGTCACCACACTAGACCTACAGAATCCTGAGGTCGCCATTGTTGTCAACACCCTACGTGAAGTCAACAAACAAGTTCAGAGTGAAGGATGGATCTTTAACACTGAACGTGGTTATGAGTTAACTCCTGACAGCACTACAAACGAGATTGCTTACCCAGCTAATGCTTTGCAGATTGACTGCAATGAAGCACACAAAGGTAAGTACGACGTAGTCCGTAGAAGCAGCAAGCTCTACGATCGACTCAATCACAAATACACTTTTACTGAAGACATCAAAGCTGACATTATCTGGTACTTCGACTTCACTGATGTACCGGCACCGATCCAGGCATACATCACAGCAAGGGCTGCACGTATGTGCACTGTCAAGATGGTCGGGGATGCACAGCTGAATCAACTTCTGCAAGAGCAGGAGATTCAAACTCGTGCAGCCGCCTTGGAATATGAATGCAATCAAGGTGATTACTCCATGTTCGGATTTAGGGACGGCGAGAACCACTACAACAGCTATCAACCATTCCAGGCACTGAAACGATGAGCACTATTTCCCAAAGAATACCTTACCTATTTGGTGGTATCTCTCAACAACCTGACATTAAGAAGAGGCCAGGAGAGGTACGTGATTCAACCAATGCCTATCCTGACTATGCACTGGGTATGCTTAAGAGACCAGGCGGCAAGCATGTCGCGTCTCTTGAGAATGCAGCAGCTAGCGGACGTTGGTTCTCTATTCTGAGGGATGCAAGTGAGAAGTATGTAGGCCAGTTTGCTAACGAGATCTTTCGTATCTGGAGCATCACTGACGGCCAGCCACGCAAGGTTGACATGGGGTCCACGGTTACATACCCAGGCACCTGCAACCAAACCACGGTCGGCACTGCACTAGCCACATACCGGACAGCACAGGACGACACTGCTGCCAAGCTTGACCTGTTGCACACCGCACAGGCTGACTACGCAGAGAAGCTTGCTGGTCAGACTTCCACAGTCCAGAGCCTGTTTGCTGTCAACTACAACTACCCCGGTGGTGCTGTTGAGCAGTACCTGACCTCAGGCATCCTCAAGACAGAGGCTGGGGTCTTCACCGTCAAGAATGCAGACACTGTCGTAGCAGTCAGCTCGACCCTCCCTACGGGGTATGCACTAGGTACGGAGCTCACAGAAGAGCATCCCCTACTGGCATCCCAGGGGTACCGGGTCTACCAGGCACACCTGACAGTCGCTGCTACTAGCAACTCCACTGAGCTGACGGCAGCCACCACTGCCATGAACACGGCTCAGACCAACTACAACACTGCTGTGACGGCTGAGGCCACTGCCAAGACGGCATACAACACAGCCATTACCAACTGCAATATCAGTGCCACACCAGCCACCAGCTATCTGAAGGATGCAACCGCTGATGACATTGAGTTCCTGACGCTGAATGACTACACGCTGGTACTGAACAAGAGCAAAGACGTAGCCCTGACCAGCACGACTGAACCTGCTCAGCCTCACCAGGCACAGGTTGTCGTCAATGTCGTGGCTTACAACAGCACCTACAGCGTGACCCTTGGGTCAACGACGTTCTCCCACACCACTCCTAACGACACCTCAGGAGCGACCACAGACGGCGGAACCATCGCTGCGGCTCTGGCCACAGCCATTGATGCCAACGCCTCTTACAGCGCCACACAGGTAGGTCCTAGCGTCTACATCAGTAGCAGTAGTGCCTTCTCTCTGGAGGTCAAGGGTGGCTCCCAACAGGACGGCATCTATGGCTTCCAAGATGAGATCCCTAACGTCTCTCGCCTACCGCTTCAGTCGAAGAATGGGTACGTAGTCAAGATTGCCAACTCGACTGACCTGGACATTGACGACATGTACGTCAAGTTCGAAACCTCCAACGGTCAGAACTACGGGGTTGGCTCCTGGGTTGAGACCAGAGCACCTGGCATCAAGTATGAGTTCGACCTGAACACGATGCCTCATGTCCTGGTACGTCTGGCAGATGGCAGCTTCTACTACGGCCAGGCAGATGGCTCCACACAGGGAGGCGCAGTCCTGCCTAAGTGGACAGACCGGCTGGTAGGGGATGACACCACGAACCCATTACCCAGCTTTGTTGGGAACAAGATCTCGCACCTGTTCTTCCACAGGAACCGACTGGGTGTCTTGTCTAACGACGCTGTGGTCATGAGTAAGGCGGGTGACTTCTTCAACTTCTTTGTAACGTCAGCACAGGTCACGACTAACGATGACCCAATTGATATATCTGCATCAGCTACTCGACCAGTATTTCTTAACTACGTCCTGCCTTCCAGTGTTGGCCTGGTGTTGTATGGAACGAATGAACAATTTATTCTGAGTACTGACTCAGACATCCTCAGCCCTACGACTGCGAAGGTCAACACGCTTAGCAACTACGAATCAGATCCTGAGGTGAGGGCCGTGTCACTTGGTACGACACAGGCATTCATCTCAAAGACTCCTGTCTACGCACGCCTGTTCGAGCTGTTTGAAGTCAGTGATGACAGGCCGCCTCTGATGCGTGACAACACACAGAGCGTGCCAGAGCTAGTTCCTCAGACAGTGGACAACCTGATTGCCTCACCTGGCTTGTCCATGGTGTCCCTGGCAACGTCAGGCTCAAGCACTGTCTACCAGTACAAGTTCTTCCAACAGGGAGACCAGAGGGCTGTCAGTACTTGGTACAAGTGGGACCTGACCGGCAAGCTGCTGGATCAGTTCTTTGATGACAGCACCTACTACGCCGTCACCTACGACGGCAGCAACGTCTACGTCAAGTCGTATGACATGAACCAGTCCAGTGAGTCAGGCTTCCTGACCCTGCCGACTGGGGAGAAGACGGACGTGTGTCTGGACCTGTGGAACGTCAACCCCTACAGGACCTACGACACCAGCACAAAGAAGACACGGGTGTTCCTGCCTTACGAAAAGGTCGGCACCGAGAAGCTGACGGTGGTAGTCCTTGGTGGCTACATCGGTGCAGCGTCCTCTCTGACCAGTGCCTCTGTGGGTGCGACCCAAGAGGAGACGGTAGCCGGGTCTGCTGGTGGGTACTACGTAGACATCGATGGGGATTACAGGGGACGTGACCTGATCATTGGATACACCTATGACATGTCCATCAAGCTCCCTGAGTTCTACGTCTACAAGCAGAGCAACGACCAAGTAAGTAACGACGTCACCTCCAACCTCATCCTGCACAGACTCAACGTCAGCACAGGCCTGAGTGGTCCGGTGACCTACAAGGTAAACATCACAGGAATCCCGAGTTACAACAACACGGTGTCGGTGACATTGCCTAACACTTACTCACTAAACAACGTAAACCTCCAAGCTGAGGCCATCCACGTCGTACCTATACATCAACGAAACAAGAATGTCAGCGTAGAAATCTTTGCTGACAGTGCCTTCCCTGTGTCCATCCTTGGAATCGATTGGGAGGGTAAATACACCAAACGATTCTATACACGTGCATCTTAACCACCTTATAAGACGTGCGGGCCTCGCTGATATTGCTGAGGTCTCATTAAACCTAAGAGATGATGACATACGTGAGGTAGTAGAGGGAGGCGGGATAAACCCCGTCCTCTCTATTCTTCATGATTACCTGAACTCTGACGCCGTTGTGTTTCACGTACCAAACGGCAAGACTGCCGGTATAGCTGGCGTGTCTGATGACGGCTGTGTGTGGATGCTATGTACACCAGCAATCGAAGAATATCCAGTCACATTTGTGAGAGAAGCAAGGCGGTGGATTGAAAGCCTGCCGCACGCAATACTCCACAACAGGGCTGACATTCGGAACACTACACACTTGAAACTTTTAAAACATCTTGGGTTCAAGTTTCTACAGGTAATACCTGATGGACCTAACAACATCTTATTCGTAGAGTTTGTAAAACTATGCCAGTCCCCGCATTATTTGGAATAGCACAGGCCGGACTTGGCTTGATGCAAGGGATCTCAAAAAACAGAGAAGCAAAAAGACAAGCAACAGCACAACATGGTCAAGCTGTATTTAGGAATCAGTTCCAGAACTTGATGATCGATCGTCAGAATGATCTGACTCGGGAAAGGTTTGGCAAACAGGTTGATCTAGCTAACACTCAATTCCAATTCAACCGAGAGGCTGCTCAACGGGCGCAATCTGCTGAGCAGGTGAGGATGAATGAACAGATGCAAGGGTTTGCTTTTCAGCAAAGCAACATGCGTGCAAGTCTGCTTCAAGCTCAGGGAGCCAACGCCGCTGCAGGTCGTGCAGGAAACAGAAGCTTGGCAAGAGCTAGTGCAGTAGCGACCTTAGGAAACTACGGACGACAGCAGGCAGTACTGGCTGAGAACTTGGCTAGTGCACGTGGTCAGTCCCGACGAAATATGGAACGTATTTCACGACAACGTTTGAGTGCTGATAACAGAGCATTCTCTCAGGTAGCAATTCCCCCTCAACTACAAACACGCAACCCTGCACTTGCTGCACCAACCATGCCTCGCATGAACATGGGGCTAATGATTGGACAAGCTGCATTTAGTGGCTTGTCAACTGCATACAACATGACTTCGCCTGGTGGCAAGTTCCTTGGAATGAAAAAACCCGGTGGTACTAATTAATGGAAGAATTTGAATTTAGAGCACAGTACTCACCATCAGCCACCCCTGAAGCGTTTGAGCCTGTAGAAGCAGTTGATACGACTCAATTGATGGAGCGTAATCAACGCATTGAAGAAGACAACATGCGTCGGCGGTTGAAGGAAACTGCTGACGAAATGGAACGTCAAGAGATAGCGCTGGCCAGTGTCAACGAACAACAACTAGAGCAGATAGCTCAGTTCTCGCAGACCGCCTTTAAGACTCTGACGTCTGCTGCACAAGAGTTTCAGAAGAAGCAGGCAGAGGATTTCTTTGCTGAGGGTATGGACGATGCCAATAAGATGCTCGCCCAGAATCCAGACTTTGATGCAGACGAAGAAGCACTGCGTCTGGAGGATGAACAGTATCAGGCAGACATCACTAAGCAGCAGAAGGCTGGCCTACCTAACGATGTAGCCGCACGGCTACGCACACTATCTGGGTGGGCTAGGTATGGATACTTACGTGGATCCATCACTGCACTGGGTTATGGCTATTCAGGATTTCTTGACCAGGCTTTCAGGACTGACAATCAAAAGCTAGAGCTTGATGGCGAGACATTCACCATTGCTACTGCTAAAGGTGTCTTGCAAAAGCGTATGGCGTTGAACGTTCTGCAGAAGAAATACTTCCGCATGAATGGCATGGGTGATGTGTCACCAGCCATGTTGAACAAATATGCCATGGACCAGATGCGCAAGGCTGAGGCTTCTGTCCTCAGTGTTGAGCGTGAGGAAGAGACAAAGAACCTTGAGGCTGAACAGAGAGCTACAGCAACTGGTGAGTTCACTTTAGATGCAAGACGTGCTCCGAACGTTAAGGCACAAGCAGGTCTGACCAAGAAGCTGATGACTGACTTCATGACCAAGGGCGGCATGACTGCTCATGAAGCACGTGTAGCAATGGTTGAGGCTGTGTATACTCATGCGTCAACAATTAAAAATCCGTATGAGCGTCAGGCTTTTATTGACTTCCATCTAAGAGGAGACAAAGATACAATAGTCAAAAAGCCTTACATTGAAGACAAGCTATACGCAGGGATTATTGCCAATAAGGAGCTTGAGTTCCGTCAGCTTGATCTGAAACTTGACCAAGTAGAGGAAGCAGAAAGGCAGCAGGTTGGCAAGGATTGGACTCAACAACAGTTAGATCTTATTGAACAGACTCAGATATCCACTGGCCGCATTCCCGACGATGCTTACATACAGAAACTACGCACGGAATGGAAGAATGACCCAGTACTGTCTAGCTTAGGTAGATTCCCATCTGAGCTTGACGGATATCCCACGCGGGAGCAGATGGATCTTGAAGAACAAAAGGCCGGTGCGTTAGCTGACTTCAAAGAAGATAGCCTCACCCTGGAGCGTCTCAATAACAAGTATCCACTGCTGTTGCAGGATGAGAAGTTTATCGAAATGGCCAAACAGACTGAGGCCAAGATCGGTGGTGATGGACGCTATACATACACGGGTTGGACCACCCTTGAAAAAGGACTACATGCAACAGTTGTTGAAACTGCAGGTCTTAATGCACGGCATGAAACCAGGAGTATCCACAGTACTGATGCAACAGCAGGTAACTGAAGATCTCCACAAACGTGCTGCTGAGATTAAGTCAGCCAACAAAGATAAGACTTGGGCTCAGTCATATCAGGAAGCAGCTTTATCGCTGACAACTGAGATCAAAGCTGGTGCAGGCAATCCCAACTCACGCTATGGCTTAAGTGGATACGGATCCGCTGCTAGCTGGAGTATGTTTCCAAACTCTACCTTTGGCGGAAGAGAAGAAGCTGAAAAGCTGGCTCGCATCAACGAAGCACATGGCCGAACTTATGGACTTAAAGGCTTAGAAGATAATACTAACGGTCACTTCTCTAAAGAAGAGATTGATGCACTAACAAATCCACAAGCCGATGAAGCTTTGCAGCAAACGTCAACGTTCAAACTGCGGAACTACATCGACGCACATAACAGAAGTGTAAATAGGAAAGATGAAAAAATCACTTACAGTCAAGGTGTTGCTGCTCTCAATCGTTCTATCGGAAACAGCAGTGTACAGCCTAAAAAAGACCCTTACGAGGAAGTTGCACAGCGTATTGATGCTCAATACAACATCACCCAACCGACTGTGGCACGAGCTAACAAGCTTGGTGTCATTGGCAACCTTCCTCCGGCAGAGATCCGTACCGGCACTCAGGGCGCTTACGACGTAAGTCTGACTGCTATTCACTACGGCCTGCCAGAACAAGTCGCTCCTATTGCTGGTGCTGTCTGGGCCTTGGAGTCCAGTTGGGGTAATAAGGAGAGCGGTGACAATAACTATTTTGGAATCAAGGGAGAAGGTACTGTCCGTGATACTCAGGAATACTCGAATGGATCAATGGTATCGACGAGCGCTGAGTTCAAGGACTATCGATCCAAGCGTGAAGGCATTGGTGATTTCGTCAAACTCCTACAGAAGCCACGGTACGCAGCAGTCTTAACTGCTTCTACACCACTAGAGGCTTTAAAAGCCCTCAAGGCTGCTGGATATGCAACCGATCCTGATTACGTATCCAAGACTTCAAGCATCCTCCGGGATATGGGTATCAATCCCAAGCGACCTTTTATCAATCAAAACCTGACTGGGGCCGGATCTTCCAATCCTGCAACTATGGGTGCTGCTGCACGTGACTTCATTACCGGTAACACTGGTGTAGGTACAGGTGCACATGTCCATGTTGCATTGAATAATCCAGACCAAGTAAAGGTAAATCCATCTTCAATTCTAGACAACCTATACGTCAACGGTAAGCCTTTACGTACTCAGTTTGCAAAGACCAGTGGCTACGGCCCTCGTACTGCGCCAACTCCAGGTGCCTCTACTTTCCACCAAGGTATTGACTTCGCCACGCCAACAGGTACGCGAATCTCAGTACGTGGTGCCAGGTATATGGGGACAAGCTATGACAAAAAGTCCGGCTACTACAACATCTATCGGCTTCCCAATGGCTATGAAATCCTGCTTATGCATGGACACAGATCAAATGCCGGGTAACAAGTAATGACAGAAACTCCTACGGGAAATATGCCAGAAGATCCTAATAAAGATACAAGCGCTCGCTACGGCGACTTTCAAGAGCTTGTAGAGCAGGATCGAATGAACAACCCTGATGCAACTTCACCGTTGACAGGACTGAGCTACAATCAAGAGAAAGAAATAGAAGAGGCGAAAGCGGAACAACAGGCACAGATTAAAGCTCAACAAGAGAAAGAAGCTCAAGAGCGCCAGAATGCCAACCCTCTCCAAGAGATAGGCACTGCAATTGTGGGTGCTGGCATTGATGCTGTAGAAGGTATTGGTGGGACGGCGGAGATGCTACTCACCGGTAATGCCTTTAATCCTGAGTTTGAGCCTTCCTGGTTGCAGGTTGATGACAAGATTGAGCCTATGAACAAGACCGTTTGGGGAAATATCCTTCGGACTGGTCTTGAACTAGGTCTTGGTACATGGGCGACTATGGGTGTCGGACACCTATCAAAGCTCAGCAAGGTTCAAAAGTTCCTCACGAACCCTGTAAAAGCAGGTGCTGTTGCAGTGTTTATGAGTGAGACTTCAAATGAAGCCACTCTCAACGACAGTCTGAATGGCGTAATGCCGTGGCTAAACGTCACCACTACCAGCGAGACGTCTACGCCTATTGAAAAGAAGGCAAAGCACGTCCTAGAAGAGTTGGCACTTGGTGGCATTGCAGCACGAGTCTTCGGCCATAGAGCCGGCAAGGCTGTAGCCCAAGGCCTAGAGGACGGAACCCGTGGCACAGGCCGAGCAGTAGAAGTCATCCAAGGTGAGCTGGACGTCGTAACCAAACAGCTGGACGACCTGCCTGAAGGGGTGACGACTGAAAAGCTCAAGCTGATGAAGAAGCAATCACAGCTGGG
>Ga0181577_10003677_pt1 | contig 11890 bp, 13 predicted proteins | sample 101ome_21_FD_132468 | JGI IMG/M metagenome (GOLD analysis project Ga0181577, IMG submission 132468) | Coastal salt marsh microbial communities from the Groves Creek Marsh, Skidaway Island, Georgia - 101413BT metaG (megahit assembly) | ecosystem: Environmental > Aquatic > Marine > Intertidal...
TTGCCACTCAAAAAAGGGGCTTTAAGCCCAAATATTTAAGTACAAAATTTAGGTTCATACAAATTATGGACCTAAATTTATACGCATAGTTGCGATCTTTTTGAAGACTTGGCTCATGTTTATTCTCGATAAGCACGGTCATCTATTGGATGAGTGAAAGGCGACGATGTATGTCGCGCCTGAGTCCTTAGTATTCCAAATATATATTTACCCAATATATGGCAGGATCTAAAAGTCGAAGCATTTATCAATGCTACCATACAGAGCGCCCACCATCAATTACCAGATTTTGCCCAGTCATATACTTCGATGCGTCACAACAAAGAAATTGGAGTGCTGCATGATACTCGTGTTTGGCGGCCATCCTTCCGGCGGGTATCAACTTTGATACGCGTTCAATAAACTCTTTAGGCTGTTCTGCCTCGACTCCACCTGGGGAAAGTGCATTACAGCGTACACCTGCGTTTGCCCAATACGTTGATAAATAACGCGTTAATCCAATCAATCCAGTTTTAACAACAGAGTAGGATATTGGCTTAACATTTTGCTTCTCGTTCGGAAGGTCTTCGCTTTCATACAGACGCTGGTCGGGAGCAATTACCGACAAATCTGAGGCAATATTTACTATAACTCCACCGTGTAGGTTTTTGGATATCATGAAGCCAAAATATTTAGAGCACAAGAAAGCCCCTGTAAGGCCAACATCAATTTGCATTTTCCAATCATCTAGACGAAAATTTTCCAACCGACTAGTGTTCACTATTCCAGACGTAGTCACTTGAGGGTTTACAGCAGCATTATTAATTAAAATATCTAGGTTTAAATGTTGATGTTCTAACTCTGTTTGTACGTTTCTCACTGAGGCTTCACATCTAACATCTAATACAAATGAATAAAATTTTCTGCTTGGGTACTTTTCTTCTAAAAGGTTTTTCTGCGTCACTAATTTTAATTGATCTACGTCAGTCAGAATGACATCACACCCAACATCTGCAAGCGCAAGGCAGTGTTGTAATCCTAATCTACCTGCTGCACCGGTAATCAGTGCAGTTTTTCCATCTAGTCTAAAGTATTCCAAGATTGTTCCTCTCTAACATTAGCAAAGTGTTATCAGTTGCTTCATCTACGTTACTAGGGTGAAGAAAATTGATGTTTTATCAGTTTAAATAATGCACAATACTTGAAATTTTTGAACAATTAAGCCGAAACATGTAAAATTAAGAACGCACTTGACCACCATCAATGGTCCAAATAGCGCCACTTGCAAACGCACTCTTAGGCGACGCAAGATAACATACGAGATTCGCAACATCATCTGGCGTACCCAAACTTCCAAGCGAAACGTTTTCTTGGAGCATTTCTTGTACTGATCGCTGATTTTCCTCAATTTTTCGCGACCATACCGAGCCCTCAAATACAATGTTTCCGGGTGCAACTGCGTTGATTCGAATACCCTGCCTTCCTAAAGGGCGTGCAATACCACGAACATAAGCGTTCAAAGCCGCCTTGGCAGTCGAATACGTTATTGGTGCTTGATGTATAACTTCAAGCCCACAAATCGAGGAAACGCAAACGATCACTCCTTTGGTGGCAGCAAGTGGTTTTCGAGCAGCTTCAACTATATTCGTTGCACTCCATAAATTTAATTCAAAAACGCGCTTCCATTCCTCTAAATTTTCTTCGCCAGGGTATACCGAGCTACCGCTACCCACATTACAAATCACAATGTCTAACTGGCCAAAAGCACTTATTACATTTTGAACAAGATTTTTGGCATCTTTGGGGTTTGTCACATCTCCACATACACCTAAAGTACCGGAAAGCTGTTCAACGGCATTATTTAGGGAGTTTTCATTTCGGCCATTAAGTACAACACTACAACCTTCTGAATACAATCCGCGCGCAATAGAGAACCCAATGCCACGACTTGAACCAGTTACTAAAGCTACCTTCCCTTTAAGATCTAAGTTCATCAAAAAACCTGCTTAATTTCTCGAGAAATTATCCGAAATTATGATGTAGATCATCTAAACCATACTGAGCCATCCAATTTTGTACCATCTTTTGATATTTTTGTAATACTTCAATATGTTTTCCATCGAGTGCTCTAGCTGTTTGAAGAATAAAATTACCTTGATACTTACTATTTGACAGCAATGAAAACACCTTGTCAAAATCTGCACTACCACTCCCTAGTGGAACGGTTGTTCCTCGAACTATACGATCCTTTACATGGACATTGAAAATTCGACTGCCGAAAGCTTTAAATTCATCTACTAAGTCAAATCCCTGAGATGCACTATTACCTATGTCGTAATTAATTCCAAACGTACATGAGGGTAAGCTGTCAAGAAAGCGTAAAATTTCCTTAGGTTCATAATCAATTTCAAATGCAATTTTCAAATTTTTACTTTTTAAAAAAGCTGTAATCGAAAGCAGATATGCAACCAACTTACTTTCTTGGTTAGGTGTTTCAATCCGGCCGTTATCCACCAATGGTAATACAATAGTGGAGATTCCTAAATCAGCACAAGCTTGGCACACTGCGAGAAAATCCCGTTTCAAGTCGTTAGATCTGTCAGAAGATAACTTCCAAAAAGGCGCTTGCATGAAGCAATCTCCAGTGACAGATTCTATGTTTAACTTGTGCTTCAAACATAGCTTTGCAATTTCTCTACGACCAGAATTCGTCATGAGTGGGTTTTGTTGCAGCCCATCTTGATCGATTGTCCATTCCATTAGGTGTAGGCCAATTGCTTCCGCTTTTGGAAATTCCGTCCGCCACGTCGATACTGGAAAGGCCTGGATTTTACCGTTTATCTGATCGCACAAACGACCCTGCATGAAACCTATTCGGCTAATCATTTGTCAAACAAAGTAATAGATTAGAAGTGCACTTCAAATTAACGAGCCTCTCAATATATTTCTTATTAAGCGAATGCATTTCAGCGGTTAACCAATCAGAAATGCTGTGTTCGCGGCCCTTCAAGTTAATAGGGCTTAAACCAACCATGCAGTCATTTTGGGGTTGATCATTCATTATCCAATGGAGATGGTTCAACAAATTATAGTCTTGTGTAAAAGCCACTGTGGCGTTTGTAGCTGAGAAACCCGCCATTTCAGCTACCTTCAGCAGTGAAGCTTCAGTAAAATAATGCAAGTGCGCCTTATGATAGTAAAAAGATTTATATGATGGTATATCCCAAATAGATAACAGTGGGTCTCTTAAATTTGGAACTTCAATGTAAGCTTTAGCACCGTAAGCCATAACTTTCTTTATGTTTGCTAAGAAGGCAACTGGATCTTCGACGTGTTCTAAAACCTGAAAGCTACAAACAATATCATATTTCTGGTTAAAAAACTTAGAATCCTCCAAATAATTAGAATCGCACTCAACTCCGAATTCTTGTGACAAATAGTTACAACATTCATTATCTAACTCTATCGCATGTATGCAATCTACTTTATTTTGAATATGCTTAATGAAAACTCCAGAAGCCGCACCTATCTCCAAAAGCCGATGACTTTCTTTTAATTCTGGCACTATGGAGTTAAGCCTTTGATCCTGAAATTGTCCATAAATCTCTAATATTTCTTTTGCATTGGTCTGAGCAGTTTTTGATTTATGGGAGTATTCAGAGCGATATTCAGTTTCATAATAGCTTTTTACATCGCCGATGGTGTTTTCGGTTAAGAAACCGTGCTCGCAATGCATGCAATAATGAACAGTCCCTTCACCACGACGCAACTGGTGCGTAAGCAACTTACGTGTACCGACCGTGCATATTGGACAATTCTCTTTTGTTCCAAAAGCGAGGGACGCTATCGCTGTATTCAACTTAGAATCTCCACAAGTTCTATTAACACGTTTTCAGGGCCAGTAGCGTATATTACTTTTACCGATCCATCAGCAGACACTTGCGCGCCGGCTGGAAAGGCTACGCCTGCATTCTTTAATCGTTCACATGTTTCATCCATATCATCTACCGTAATAGCCAGATGTGTGAACCCCGTCGTAAATGGCGTTCCATCCCAAAAGCTTTTATTGGAATGACTATGAAATTTGAGTAATTCTAACATTTGTCCACCTTCAGGTGCCATGAGTTTTACTGTAGTCAGTTCTACGTCAACGAGACCCATCATCGCATCGATTTGAGGCCCTGCTTCCTCCATTGTTTTCGATATGGAAAAACCCATCACGTCACACCAAAAATTGAGTGCTCGCTCCAAATCATTTACCACAAGCCCAACGTGTCGAATAGCCTTGATCATTCTGCTAAAATCTCGGCTATTGCCTCTTTAAACACAGCAATTCCCTCTAAAAGAGCAGCGTCAGAAATCGTTAGCGGAGGTCCAATTTTTATGGATTCTCTTCCTGTATGAACCACCAGGAGTCCCTTCATCATACAACGCTCAGATACTTGACTTGCAGTTTTAGCGTCTGGTTGTCCTGAATTTTTATCTCTGAAAATCACTGCCATGATGAGCCCCTCACCTAATACCCAAGAAATTTGATCTGGAAACAGCTTTTTTATTGCCTCAAGTCCGGTTCGGAGTATCTGACCCCGACGTTCTGCTTCTGCAACCAGGTTTTTTGTTTCAAGCTCTTCTAAAACTGCCATGCCAGCCACGCATACGAGTGGATTGGCTGAATGAGTGCTACTCATGTTTCCTATTTCGGGCAAATCCAATATATCTGCACGTCCTACCACTCCCGAAAGTGGCACCCCCCCCCCCATACCCTTACCAACGCATATTAAATCAGGCGTGGCACCATAATGCATGTAGCCAAACTTTCGCCCTGTTCTGCCAAACCCTGCTTGCATCTCGTCGAATGTCAGTAAGATACCGTAAGTACGACAAAAATTTTCGATCTCCTGCACAAAACTCTTCGGATAAAACACTGCACCCCAACCCTGAAAAGTTTCCAGCATAAATCCACAAATATCCGTTTCAAAATTAACCCCTGATAGCTCGAGGTTTTTGATACTCTCTCTAAAAAACGCAGCACCGTTAGCCTCATCAACTTGCCATGGGTATGGGAACGCAATGAAGTGAATATCTTTGTCATGGTATCCAATCCACTCTCGCTGTGGCAAATTACTACTCATCATTTGAGCACCAAGCGTTCGCCCGTGCCAATTGTTTTCGACGCAGATAATTCCTCGCCTTTTCTTTAGAGTTTTTTTCGCATGCATCCTCATTAACTTCATTGCCGCTTCTGTAGCTTCCGTCCCCGCTGATAACAAAAACGCTTTTTGAAATGGATCACCACAGAACGAAATCAATTTTTCTAGATATTCTACACGCTTAACGTTTCCGTATGCATAACAACTATAGAGCGGCTCTTCCAATAACGCCTTCATCGCGGAGGTCACGGCAGCGTTTGAATGGCCAACGTTAGCCACGAAGATTGTTGATGTAAAATCGATCCACCGATTTCCAGCGATGTCATAGACACTAAAATCATCGGCCTTAGCCCAAATTATTGGGAGTTGTCCCTGCATTGAACGCGATTCTGTATTATTCAGTCTTTCTAATATTTCAGCTGTCCCGGGTGCGGGTATCTGCGTTTTTATTTCACGAAACTTTGTCTGTACTTCTGGAACTTCTTGAGGGGTCACATTAAACTTGTAGGCGCTCATGGTTATTCCTCATTCATCGAAAAGTAGTTTTTTATGTTCTTGGTGAATTTCAAGCTCTAGTTGTAAAAACGAAAAATCGTCTTCGGTATCTATTTCAGATACTCTATCAGTGATAAACGGGAGGACCCTACTTCCATGCAACAGACCAGTTTCTTTGATGAATTGCGCTGACAGTATATCTACATAACCATTTGCAGAATAGGTAGTGGGAAAATCTTGTCTACCGTAATTGGCAGAATCTAGCGAAGTATCATTCGATCCGATACTCTTTAAAAATCCACCGGGCGCCATTTCAAAACTTTTGTATGCAGACTCAGACATAGCGTGCACTGATCTAAGTGCTGTCGCACTGGGGCTAGCTAAAAAAGTTTCAAACGCTCGGTCAATTACTTCAGGTTTTCGTAACGGTGTAGTTGGCCTAATGTGAAAAATATGGGCAGGTAGGCCATTTTCTTCACTTAAAAAATCGAGAGCATGCGCAACAAATTCAAAATCGTTCGACTCATCTCTAGCTATTGAAGCGGGGCGCAAAAAAGGAACTTCGCATCCCCATTCGCGAGCAATCTCAGCATATACTTCTGAGTCAGTCGAGAGTATTATCCGATCAATATTTTTGCAAATTTTACACACCTTTATTGACCAAGCAATCAAGGGGTGCCCCCCTAACGATCGAATATTTTTGTCGACGACGCCTTTAGAACCTGATCTTGCTGGGATCAAAGCCAAATTGTATGTCATTCTACGACCTTCCGTGAAAATATTCTTTTTCAACCAAACCACATAAAATGTGACCAATTGTTATGTGTGCTTCTTGAATACGCGGCGTCTGTGTAGAAGGAACTTTTAGGCAATCACATGTTTGTGCAAGAACGCCACCATTCGCACCTGTAAATGCAAGCACTTTAATTCCAAGCTCATGCGCTTTTCGTACAGCAGCGATGATATTTTGACTATTGCCACTCGTACTAATTGGAATAAAGATGTCATTCTCTAGTGCCAAGCATTCTAATTCCCGCGCAAAGACTTTTTCATATCCATAATCATTCGCAATAGCACTTATGGCAGAGCTGTTAGCTCCTAAAACAATCGAGGCCAAAGGATCTCTATCAAACATAAATCGCGACAGCAATTCTCCCGAAATATGTTGGGCGTCGGCAAAACTGCCGCCGTTACCCGCAAGAATGATTTTACCACCAAGTTTAAGCGAAGATACACACGATGAAGATAGCTCTTCTAATTTCTTCAAGAATAGTTGATCGGACAAAATTGCCCTCTTTAATTCTATTGACTGGATCAGTTCGTTTTTTATAGTTTGTATCATAATTTTTTTTCCAAATAATTTAAAGCTTTCCAAAATCCTTGACCACCGTTTTTATGTCCCTGCCAGATTTCTGGAATGAACGATGCTTCCGGACAACCCTCATTCAAAATTTTGCTAAGGCGATCAAAATCAATTTCGCCTGTACCGACTTGCAGTCCCTCTCCATTAATTCCTTTTGCATCCCCTAAATGCAGATGAGCCGTGATTGGGGCAATTTTTGAGGCAAAATCATAGAAATCTGAGCCAAAACGATTACAGGTCAGTTTTGAATGTGAAATATCAAAGCACATACGCATAGAAAGCTTGTCACACCACGCCAATATTTCATCAATATGCACAAAAATATTTTGATATCGCTGTCCACCAAAATGCCACGGAAACGGCGCCATCGTTTGGGGAATTAGCTCAACTCCATCTAAATCTAATTTGCTCAAACTTTCCGCAAAGATTTCATAGCGCAGATCTTTTTCCCTGTCTGACAAGGGATAATCCATGGAAAATCCACCTACATTCGCCACAATCAATGGGCGAACTGTTTTTGGAAAAAACGTCTTTAGACTGCGCGTGACATCAATAACTCGTTGTGTTTCTAATAATGATTGCGCACGATAGCCTGGATCAGTAGAAGCCAAATCCATTAATCGGCTTTGGGAGAAAAGTTCAGGGGCGTGTACAACAAAATCGCTAGTATATTCTCCTAGTAAGTAGTCACTCACAGGCAAATCCATGTCTGAGTAAGATAAGTGGAATTCCCATATGTCAGGACACACACGCTCTGCGTATTCTTGAAAATCATGAAAGCGAATTGGGATGCCCCAAGGCCTTCTAAACTCATAGCTTCGAGGTTCAATAAGATTACCGCTCAGGTCTGACTCAAAAAAGAAATCTTCTGCGAGCATATCGCGATTAAGAGTATGGCCGACTAGCTTGTCATAATTCTGAGGAGAGAGGCCTTGTCCTGGGCTACACACTTTAATATGTTCAGACTTTAGTACAAGACCTTTTGTTAATGCCGTAGCAGCCACAAGACTTTTTCCTAAATTTTCTCTGTTTATCACCTCGCCCTGCGACATAACGCGCTTCTGCCCGCTTCCGAGCGCTTCTTCAATGTTTCGAATTCCTTTAACCATGGCAGAGAATTCTTGGTTGGTTAAACTGGCTGCATGATCCGGCCCCTCCATGCATCGGTCCAATGTCAAATGGCGCTCGATCACACAGGCGCCCAGCGCAGCAGCAGCCAGCGAAACTTCTATGCCTCGCTCGTGTCCTGAATACCCAATCAACGAATGCATATCACGCAAAGAGTTCATCCATCTTAAATTTATATCCTGCAATGGTGCAGGATAGGTGCTGTTGCAGTGCAACAATGCAAACTCGCATTCACGCGACCTAAGAAAGTTCATTGTTGTTTTGACTTCTTCCAAACCACTCATGCCAGTTGAGAGAATCAAAGGCTTTTTAGTACAAGCCAAAAGATCTAGAAGGGGCAGATTTGTTAGATCTGCAGAGGCCACTTTATAGGCTAATACTCCAAATCTTTCCAATACTTCTATGCTCTTTGCATCCCAAGGAGTGCAAAGATACAGGATACCAATTTGCCTGCAATACGCTGATAATTTTTCATGCTGCGCGACGGTAAGCTCAAACCGGTTAAGCAAATCAATAATATACTCGGCGCCTAGATCATCGCCACTCTTTTCTAAACTCCGCCGCCTGTAGACTTCATCTAAGTGCCTCATTTGAAATTTAGCACAGTCAGCCCCAGCACTTTTTGCAATATCAATTAAAGTAACCGCACGATCAAAATCTCCATTATGGTTATTACCAATTTCAGCTATTATAAATGCTCGTGAAGATCCAATTTCGAACTCACCAATTTTCATCTCGAGTCATCCCAAGTAGGGTAATTATTTTCTCTCACGCTCCAAGACTTCAACCCTAAATCATCAAATTGAAACGGTTGCACCATCAAACCTAGGTTTTCTAAATATTGTATCAAACTATGCTTTTGAAATGGAGGCACATAGAAAAGGAAAAACCCTCCACCACCAGCACCCAAGAGTTTCCCACCCAGTGCACCTTGCTCAATTGCTCCGTCGTAAATTTGGTCCAGATCAGTTGTGCTAATTTGCCTACTAAATTGTTTCTTTAACCGCCACGATTCATCTAGTAAACTGCCTACTTTTGCGAGGTTACCACGAATTAGATTATCGCGTAAGTGATAGCAAATTCTAACATTTTCCGACATTAGCATATTGGTTTTCATTTTGCTCATCTGTTTCTTCTGGTCAATATGTAGCGCTCCAGAGTCATGCGTGATTCCCGTGTTACACAAGATCAGACTTTCTTCTAGCTCGGATAATATATCGCCACCAATACGAAGTGGATGAACTACATTTTGCAGTTCATGAAATTCAATGAAATTAAAACCACCGAACACAGTTGCGTATTGATCCTGCCAACCACCGGCAATTCCTAATAAGTGACGCTCCGCTTTATATGCGATCTCCGCCAATTCATGAGGGGTCCATTTATCGGTTCTAAACTGATTAAAACAACCCAAAATAGCCGCACAAACAGTCGCGGAACCACCTAATCCAGATCCAATTGGAAAATCAGAATCTATGCACAGTTCAAAACCAAAATTAGGCCTGATGGCCTGTAATACCGATTGGATTAATTTAAAGCTACCTTTTTCCCTGAGTGCGGCATCTAAATTGGGGGCTTTTAGCGTATCTCTTAAATCAAGAGACTCAATCAGCACTCGGCTATCTGAGCGCTTTTTAAGTGTCGCATGACAAAATAAAGATATGGTTGAATTAATCACTGCGCCGATATTTTCCCCAGAGAAGTAGTGGGTTAGATCTGAACCACCACCACCGAAGCTAATCCTCACAGGCGCGCGAGCACGAGCAAAAACTGGCTCTTCAGCTGGAATTTTTTGATTATCACGAGTAACGACATTAACTAGCTGCCGCTCGTTATTTAAGACTGGCAATACCTGTACTTTTTCATCAAACTTCTTGAGCAATAGCTCTAAAGTTATTCCATCTTCTACCCAAGTAAATTCCTTATTCATTGCGCTCACTATTGGCTCGTCTAGCGTCCCACCGGCCAGGAGAAAGCGCCTGACGTCGCCATCTGTTGCTACACCACGAATTTCATTCTTTTCGTCAGCAACAAAGACCACCCCGAGGTGATTTTTTTCAATTTGAATGAGAGCATGTCTTATGTTAGCGGCACAACCGACTATGTATTGCTTAACATCCATTAAACTAGCTCTCAGCACCATTATAAAGCGAACAGAATCGAAGATAATCTTCGGGTACTCCGATATCAATGAAGGACGTCTCAATACAAACAGCCTTTAATTGCTTCTTTTTTGACAAGCTTTTCAATACATCTTTCTCCAAGGAGACTGGACCGCCTGTCCAATTTTTAAAATCAGTCGGGTGAAATTTGTAAAGACCTGCATTTATCCAACCAGGTTTTTTATCTCCCTTTTTTTCCTTGAACTCTGATACAAAACCCTTGTTATTAAAGGCAATCTCCCCAAACCGCGAAACATCCGAAAGCATCACAGTTACTAAAGCGGCACCATTTACCCTACTTAATTCACAAATCCCAGCTCCTAGCCAGGTATCTGCATTAGCCACCAAAAAACTATCATTAAGCTTCAGATGCTTAACAGCATTAGCGACCGCGCCGCCGGTATCTAACGGTGTGGATTCAACAAGATAAGACACCTTGCAATCTTTTAATAAATTAAATTCTTTTTCTTTGAGAAACTCAATTATATGTTCCGCCTGATAATGCAAAAGAAATATAAAATCATTAATACCTTGCCTCATCCAATTTCGTATTTGTAGTTCAACGAACGGCTGCTTACCAATTGGCGCAAGCGCCTTGGGGGCATTTGGGACAGTCTGTCTTAGCCGCGTTCCATAGCCCCCGGCAAGTATCATCAGCTTCAATGTTAACTCCCAAATTCAGCGCCACTGTTCAAGTAAGCATTAGCTTGATGCAAATTTGCAATGTGCAAATAATTCAAACCATTTAATTGCGGATCCTTTTTAGAATCAAATAATAAATTCACTCCAATGCCTGCTGCATTACCAGCAGCTATATCACTGGCCTTATCGCCAATTAAAACAGATCGATTAAGGTCAATACCGAAATCAGCTTTTGCGTCTAGAATCATACCCGGGTTTGGTTTTCGAGATGGATGTTCTTTTCGGTATTTGCTTTTTGCTGCGGCTGGATGGTACGGGGAGTAGTATACTTGTGTAATTGGCGCTTCATTGATAATGAACTCATGGCACATCCATTTCGTCAATTTCAAAAACTCACCTTCGCTGTAATACCCCCGACCAATTCCAGATTGATTTGTAATAATAATGATCAAAAATTTTCGTTTGATCGCGAAACGTACAAGTTCAAATACTCCATCAATAAATTGGAAATGCTCACGCTTGCAAACATAACCATGATCGATATTTATCACTCCGTCTCTATCTAAAAATAACGCTGCAGAAAGCATTTAAATTCCTATGAATTCTATTTTCAATTCAAAGCCTAATTACTAAGTTGATGTCATTAGCTGAACGGCCCACAACATCCGATTAGTGGTAATGTTGATGAATCATTTAAACAATTGTTTTTTAGTGAATTTGACTACCATAAGAAACGGCATCGATAGAATTTAACCTACTAAAGATATTTACCTTGATCATTGCATCTACCATGTTGGCAGCTTGTCAACCAATGGTTATGGCAAGTTCTTCGACAGCAAGCTCAGGACCAGACACAAACGCAACTACATTAACCGTGCACGAAACTGTTCCATTAAAAGGTTCCGAAAAGGTCTCCGTCCATGCATATTCATATCTTAGGATGAGTGCTTATTGCTCACGAACAGTCGCAA
>Ga0181577_10003679_pt1 | contig 11889 bp, 22 predicted proteins | sample 101ome_21_FD_132468 | JGI IMG/M metagenome (GOLD analysis project Ga0181577, IMG submission 132468) | Coastal salt marsh microbial communities from the Groves Creek Marsh, Skidaway Island, Georgia - 101413BT metaG (megahit assembly) | ecosystem: Environmental > Aquatic > Marine > Intertidal...
AGGCTCGACATTAGAGGCAACTTCTAATCTTGTTTTTATGGAAGGTAACGGTACAAGCCAGCTTGAATTTAATGGAACTTTAGGCCGATCAATTACTGTTGGGGCTTTTACTTACAACAAGTTTGTAGCTAATAGTGCATCCCTTGGAGGCACTGATTATTACATTGTTAATACTGGTGGTGAATACGATGTATCAACAAATGTTCTTGAGATTGATGACACTAACGACAAGCTAACTGTGAACGGCGATCTTATTATTGATAAGCTAAATGCAAATCTTCAATTTGATAATGGATCAGGCGTAGAAAAAGGCAACATAGGAATGAGTGGTGGAGCAATGCAGCTTGCATCTGACACCACGATTGAACTTTATTCTGATGGTGCACCTTTGTCTGGTGGCTCTTTGGCTCTTACTGTAAATCAAAGTGGTTCAATTAATTTTGAGCCATTAAGCTCTGATCCAAGCTCACCCTCTGCTGGTGATGTATATTACAACTCTTCAACAAACAAACTGAGATGCTACAATGGTACATCTTGGAATGATCTATTCTAGGAGGTCTGTACATGACTATTAAACAGCAGGGTGGTATTTTCGGTCGAAACCCTACCTTTAATGATGTTACCGTTGATGGTGAGTTAAGCGCTAACTCAACTGCTTCTATAGGTGGTGATGCGACTATTGTTGGTGATTTAACTGTAAAAAAGAGCAATGGAAATATTGTTCTTGCAAACGACAGTGGCGTTGATAAGGGCGCAATTAATATGTCTGGCGGTGCTATGCGCCTTACTGCCGACACTACTGTTAGTGTTTATACAGATGGTAGCCCGATTGAAGGTGGCTCTTTAGCATTTGATGTCACAACAAGTGGCAACATTGCTTTTCCATCAGGCCAAGGCATCGACTTCTCTGCCACCTCTGGCACTGGCACAAGTGAACTGTTCGATGACTATGAGGAGGGTTCTCTTAGCAGTTTAGACGTTCAAGATAGCTCAGGCAATTCAGCCTCCACATCTACAAAACGTGGTCTATACCGCAAGATCGGCAACATGGTTTTTGTGTCTGCCGAAATCTATAACGTAAACACATCTGGCCTTACTTCGGGTGATCAGCTTAGGGTGTATGGCTTGCCTTATGTATCTGCTTCGGCAGGACACACAAATTATGGAGCAGTTCAACTTAATGATTTCACGCTGTCTGGTTCGGCGGGAACATTTGTTCAGAACGTCCAAGGCGCTGACTATGTTCGGTTGCAAATGAATACTCTTGCTGCGGGTGGTGCTGATAGTGTGATCGTCAGCGATGCGGCAAGTGGGACTGCCGATATTTTCTTTTCAATAGCATATCCGACTGACTAAGGAGTAATCGATGGCACTTACAAAAGCACATCACCGAATGATCGCAGGGTCAGTCTACAATGTTCAAGACTATGGTGCGACAGGTGACGGAACAACAGATGACAGCACAGCTATCCAAGCGGCTGTTGATGCGGCGTCAGCTGCTGGTGGTGGCATTGTATATTTTCCAAAGCCTTCGTCAAACTACAACATTGGGTCAACAACGATTGTTCTGAAAGGACAGGTGCAGATGCACGGTGAGGGCCGAGAAAGCACACAAATTTCTGGAAGCAGTGATGTGTTCCAGCTTGGCAATCCAACATCAGGGCCAGCATTTAACTGTTCTATTCGTGATCTAAAGCTAACAACGACTGACGCAACAAAAGCATGTGTTCTTGTGTCTGGTGGCTCTGCTGCTGGTGACACTCCATCTGGTGAATTAAACGCAAGCCAAGTTAAGTTTGATGGCGATAATGCTTGGCGGTTTGACACGGCTAACTTTTTCTACTCAGGCTTTTGGGAAATTGATGGTTGTATTTTTAAGAAATACACACACTTTAGCACAACACAAGCCTTGAACGATCAGGGTTCTGGCATGTTGGTTAATACCGTTCGTATTACTAAATGCACTTGGAACACAACAGGCAGTGGGACAACTGATTGGGCGTGTAAGATTAGTGACACTAATAACTACATGACCACAAGAAACTTTACTATTGATGAATGTGTTTTTGAACGTAGTGATGGCGGCGGGATAATTATTTATGGGGGCACTGGATTTAACATCAAAGGTGCTTGGTTTTATGATCTAACTAGCAGTACAACCGTTGTTCAAATCCAAGATAGCGTTGGTCAAGTAACACTTCAGAATGTGTTTGGTCGCCCTGTTGGATACACTGCTAAGATTGTAAACCGATCTGAAAGTGGCGTTGTGATGATAAACACCAACGTCGATAGCATTGACAATGTTACCGCGCAGACATCGAGCAGCCTTCCTCGTGTCTTGCATATGTTTACAAATGAAGATGCGGCAACACTGTTTGAAACAACATTCAGCAGCAAAGGCACATTCATCAGTTCCCCAGCCCCTGCTGGCTTGCAAGCAATGACAATGACAATTCCTGCAACAACTGGCACTGGCACGATAGCCGTCCCAGTTTCATCTTTGTATGACCACACATTGTTTAGTCGCATTGTCGGCTTTTCATTCCGCATGGGGAGTGCAGGGACATCCGATCCTGGGGCAACATATGATTGGGGTATTCGTTTGCGGGATAGCACTAATGGAACATTGTCTAGCTGGACAAATGCCAACACTGCTGTGGCTGCATATGAAACCATTGATGCGGAAATATCTGGGGTAATGGATGGCTCTGACTTTACAGATTGGATTACAACTGTGGCTCAAAACAATCTGTATATTGATGTAGTCAAGAATGGATCTGGTAATACTGTGAACCAGTTTGAAGCCACAATTTATGTAATGTAAGGAAACGACATGGCTCTTAGTAAAAGCATAACCAAAACGGTTTACGGTCAAGAGGTCGTAATCCCAAACGCATATATCAAGATCAAACGGATTAGTGGTCACAAAGGAAACTTATCTGTTTCTGTCTGGACCTACAATCAAGCTGATGGAGATGTGATTGAGCAAGATAGTGTGACGTTTGTTCCGTCAACTGCATCTGGTTCAGAAAACTTTATCAAGCAAGCATATGAGCATTTGAAAACTTTGGATGCTTATTCAGATTGCACAGATATTTAATGCGCCTAGTGCGTGGACAGTCCAGCCAAGGAGGTAAACATGGCACTGACTAAACTAACAATCACCGACAAGATCGAAACTCTGCATCTCGCAGCGGGCTATCCTGTCATTCAGGTTCGTGAAGCAACGATCATCGCAGAGGATGGTGTGGAAATTAACCGCAGCTTCCACCGCCATGTGCTGACCCCTGACGCCGATGTGTCTGGCGAAAGCAATGAAGTGCAAGCGATTGCTGGTGTGGTATTTACAGCAGAAGCACAGGCTGCATATGCGGCAGCCCAAGCTCAGGAATAAGGTGTGAGCGATGGACAGAAGGACCGTAGCTTCGGCACATCAACGCATCGATGGCCTGGAAAAACAAATTGTAGCGATCGAGACTGAAATGAAAATTCAGTTTAAGGATCTGTTCAATCGAGTGAAGCGATTAGAAGGTATTTTAATTGCAGCCTCGGGAGCTATCATCCTCATGCTTGCATCGATCCTCGTTAAAATGGGGTAGAGGTTAATGATCGATCCGCTTACAGCTCTTAGCGTAGCAAGCGCAGCGGTCGGTCAGATCAAATCTCTTGTTAGCGCTGGGCATGACGCCAGCACCGCGATCGGCAAATTTGCTGGCGCCTTTTCTGATGTCCAGGAAGCGCATCGCCGCGCAACCAATCCCCCCTGGTATAGATCTTTCTCTGGATCGATCGAGGAAGAAGCAGCCAATGCCTTCGCCGCAAAGAAGCAGATGGAAAAGATGAAGAAGGAGGTCGAGCAAATGATCTCCTGGGTTCATGGCCCGAGCGGCCTTCAAGAATATAAAGAGATTATCCGCGACATTCGCAAGCGCCGCCAGGAGCATGAGTATCGCAAGGAGCGGATCAAGGAACAGATTATCGAATGGGTCGTCGGCATCATTGCCGTACTTGCTTGCGCAGCTCTCATTGGCTGGATGATATACCTAGTTGGTTTGAAACAGGGAAGGTGGTGAGGGATATCCAATGATGGATGGACAGATAGATATTCGTTTGATTGTAACATTGCTAGGTGTCGCAGCCTCGATCTTCGGTGGCGCCGCTGTTGCTAAGATGCGGATTAAAGATCTCCAGGAAGATATCTCAGAGATCCTTGCCTCAATTAAAACAAACGATAAGCGGATCGATGCCCTGGAAAACCAGGAAAGTGTTATGGCACAACGCCTCGATATCATAACCAAGATGAACGCGCCCGAGCTTTTGAGACGGGACCATATGCAGCTCGCCTCTATTCTTTCTGACATTGCATATTTGAAAGCGGAACAAGAGCGGATGCACAAACTCCACAATGGCGCACACCCGCCTGTGGCAAGCGAGAGGAAAGCAACATGATCGGAAATTTAGTTGGAACCCTTGTCGGTCCAGTAACAGGATTGCTCGATAAGTTTATCGAGGACAAGGATCAAAAGGCAGCTTTGGCCCATGAGATCAGCACGATGGCCGAGCGACATGCCCAGGAGATTGCCCTCGCACAGATCGAGGTCAACAAAACAGAAGCGGCAGCGGGTTGGTTCCGTGGTGGCTGGCGCCCCGCAGTCGGGTGGATCTGTGCAGCTGGCTTCGGTGTAAACTTTCTCATCAGTCCACTAGCGGCGGGGTTCGGAATCACAATTCCCCAGGCTGATGTCGGCGTGATGATGCCTGTGCTGACAGGTATGCTCGGCCTTGGAACGCTACGCACCTTTGAGAAATACAAGGGGGCCAGCAAATGAGTTTCAAACTATCGCAGCGCAGCCTGGACAAACTCGAGGGCGTCGATGAACGCCTGGTCGGGGTGGTTAAGTCTGCAATCCATCGCACCAAGATAGACTTCGGTGTGATCTGTGGCCTTCGCACGATCGAGGAGCAGCGTGAGCTGGTGGCCAAGGGCGCCAGCCAAACGATGAAGTCCAAGCATATCGATGGCATGGCCGTGGATCTCATGGCTTATATTGGGTCGCGTGGATCCTGGGAGCTGAACCTGTATGATGATATAGGTGACGCTATGATCGAGGCTGCTAGGGAGATCGATGTCCCGTTACGCTGGGGCGCGGCTTGGCATGTTGATGATGTGCGAGAATGGGAAGGCACATGCGAGAACTTAATGAACTCCTATGTGGATCTTCGCCGCAGCCAGGGCCGCCGACCATTTATTGACGCACCACATTGGGAGATTAACGATGGCTAAAAAACCTGGACTATGGGCTAACATCCACGCTAAACGTAAACGAATTGCCGAAGGCTCGGGCGAGAAGATGCGCAAGCCTGGTGAGAAAGGGGCGCCAACAGCTAAGGCGCTTCGAGATAGTGCAAAGAAAAAGATGAGGAGATCTTAATATGCCTATGGGTAAAGGAACATATGGGTCGCAGAAAGGTAGGCCACCCAAAGATCAACAGATGACCAAGGCTGATGTGATGAAGCTGGTCAAGGATCCCGACATTCGCAAACTTGCAATGAAGAAAATGAAGGCAATGAAAAAGGGCAGCTAGGTAGCTGCCCTAAATATTTCTAAGATTGGCAATCGCCCGATGCGATTGTTCGCCGCTCTCCTGTAGTTATACTCCTCCCTTGTAACTAACAGGAGCTTGTCTCCGCTCTGTAAAAGGAGACATGTGATGCCCTGGCGCGACCACATGTCCGCTTGTCTGATCGCTGCCAGGGCATCGTCAAACTCCAGGGCGTCCATCACAAGATAGTGAGACCGTTCTTTAACCCAGCTGCTCGTTGGATCCAGCCTCGGCGTTCAATCGCCGCCAGGTGTTTGGCGATCGTAGCCTGGGCAATTCCAAATTTTGCAGCCAACTCTTTCTGTGTCGGCGTCACTCCTGTCTCTGATTGTATCGCAACGATATGATCGAAGATCTCTCGCTGCTTTTCAGTCAGGCTAAACTTCACGCGCTCATTCATCATTCATCTCCGCACCTAGTCTGCGCAAGTGCAGCTTGTAGGTATCGATAACGTCTTTGGTTTTCATCTCGCCTAGCTGATCGATGCGTGCCTGGTTCTGTTCGCGTACCTGGCGAAGCATTGTCATCTTCTCGCGCGTCTCGATCGTGTCCCCATCAGGCGACATCTGGAGATTGGCGTAAACGCTCATCATCTTCTTGAGCATGTCCACATAATCCTGGGATGTGTGCGGCACCTCTTTGCCATACGGGTTGCCCAGGTGATTGAACACTTGCCAGGGGCTGAAGTCTGGATCGGTCTGTACCTCGACCGCTTCCTCGATCTCTGGTTCGATCTCAGGCTCTGGCTCTGGAAGAGGCTCAGGGGCTGGCTCAGGCGCCGTGATTTGATCGAGGGGGTTTGCCCTGGGTGTAACGTCCTTCGGCTCTGACGGGTAGTCCTGGGCCTCCTCAGCGGTGATTACACCCTTGAGGGCATCAGGGAACGCATCGCGGATAGCAAATCCTCGAGCGCGCATCTGCAACATGCGGTCTGGATACTGTGACCACGGGCCTTGTTTGCCCCATAGCCGAGCGCGCTTGGCATCAGCAACGCTGAATTGCGCGATCGTTTCCTCGATCTCTTCGCCATAGCGGCGCTTGACCTTGCAGTATGCCGTGCGTGCATCGCCATCACCCTCAATCTTTTCATTCACACCCGCGCAGCGGGGATCGTTTTTGACCAGGGCCAGGGCAGCATCGCCATAAACAGAGGGCTTGCCGTTGATGATTGCAATGTTCTGCAATGCCTGGAGCGGTTGCAGCCCCAGCTCATAGCCCCATTGCACAGCTACCAGGATGTCCTGGGGTTTGCGCTGGTAACTCTTTGGCACCATCTCAGAGACTGATAGCATCTTGGAAAACTCCATCGCCTCGGTCATGTTCTGTGGTGCAAGTGTTGGTAATTTGCTCATGTTAAACCTCTTTCACGCTAACTGATTTCTGTCGGGTTGTGCTTTCTGGCTTCGCTGGTTCCAGCTCACCTTCGCAATGCGGGCAGAGCTTCGGTGGCTTGGCTTTCGCTGTGCGCCAGGGCCAGGTCACTTTGTATTGTTTGCCTGTCTCGCTGTAGACCGCGCCAACTTTATGATTGCCCAGCGCTGCCATCAGCTTCTCAGTGGCGTCTGCTTTTAGCTCTTCGCCAGCTTTGATTGCTTTCACCCCGTCCTGGTAGATCTCAACAACTCTTGCCAGGTCAGGATCCAGCTCGACCTCTGGCTCTGGATCTGGATCATTATATTTCCAGCCCAGCTCTTCGACGTTGCGCGGCTCAGGCCAGGTGCCTTCGTCCATGTGGGTCTCGAAGTCAATCACTGCCTGGGTGATTAGCCTGGCGGTGTCCTGGTGTTTAGGAAAGATATGGATCTCGACAGTGCGTCCGCTGTAACAAGTAAATAGGATCCCATACTGGGCGCCGTGGCACATCATGCCAGCCTGGAGCTGGAGCGGTCCTCGATGTAACGGTGGATCCGTTGGCTTCTTCGGCACGGTTGTAAACTTTGCCTCGAGGATGATCTTGCCTTCGATCTCAATCATGCCAGCATCATTCATTACATAGATGCCCTGGCCTTCATTGGTGTGTATCTCCATCGGCTTTGGCAGATCGATGATCCCATCGTCAGAATAGAACAGCATCAGGTTGGGATGCTGCATTGCTGCCTCTTCTCCATCGACGGTGTGGTGATAGATCAAACCAGGATCGATGCCCAGCTGGCGCAGTCCTCGCTCCAGGATGATAGGCTCGATCGCGGATCCGATGTCAGCTGGCAAGCTGTCCAGCTCTGGCCGTGGCTCTCCTTTGTTGTGCGCCCTGGCACGCTCGAGAACGTCATATGCTGATTGATAGGGGCTAAAGCCCAGCCATGCTGGCAGCACGCTGCCGCTCAAATGATTATCAGGTGATAGTTTAGCCATTGATATAGGTTCTCCCTTGGTCTGTGATTTGCCAGATAATTTCCTGGCGATTTCGTGAATTAACTTTGCGGCGTCCGCTGTCCTCGACCAGCCCAAAACGGGCCAGCTCTGTCAGTCTTGGCTTGACCGAATATAGCCATTCATCCATAATGCTGGACAACTCCTCTCCCGTGGCTCCTTCTGCCTGGTTGGACAACGCCTCGAGGGCTTGCTTCCTGAGCCCTGTTACGCGGGGGGCGACTTGCACTGCCGCAGCCACCTCAGTATCTGGTGCGTTTCGGTGGTGCATTTTTTTGATATCAACTTCATCCATTTCATTGGCTCCTTACTGGTTCATATGGAATTAAGAAACAGTCCCCAGTTTCCCAGGATCCGTCAGGGTAATAGATCGGCTCTCCGCATCCGATCATCCAGTTAATCAGGATGATCGAGATCATACCGCTTGCGATCGCTATCAGGATCAGAGATCCAAGCGCTTGCCATACGCGATTCATGCTGCACTCCTTTCGATAACATTCTTAACTTGTTGTGGTTGCCACATTGGGCCGTGAACGGGATCAGGCAGAACAGGTTGATTGTTCTTGTCGATCCGCAGGGGAACGCGCCACTCGTTCAGCTCTTTAGCCAGGGCGCGCAGACTGGTGTGACCGTAGCCCTGGAGCTTCTCGATGTAAGGCATAACGCGCAGCGCATTGTCAGCTGCTTTGGCAGCCAGAGCAGCACCGCCAGCAGCGGCGCCGATCTCAGGGGTTGGGCTGCCCAGGGTCTTGTGCTTGCGTACCTGGGCCAGACCTTCGCGGGTCCGTCGAGAAATACGGCGGCTCTCGAACTCAGCGATCGAGGCCAGCAGCTGAATGGTTAAGCGGCTAACATCAGGATCATCCATGTTGGGCATGTCCAGGGCAACAAACTTAACCTGGCTGTCCATCAGGTTAGCAATGAATGACAGGTTACGCGCCAGACGATCGAGCTTGGCCACGATCAGAACGGCGCCTTGCTTGCGGCACTCATCGATGGCGGCCAACAGCTGGGGCCGATAGTTTTTACGACCGCTCTCGATCTCGACAAACTCTTCCAGGATCTCGCAGCCTTTGGCGCAACACCAGTCCTGGACCGCATCGCGCTGGGCATCGAGACCGTTACCAGCCTCGCCCTGGCGCTGGGTAGACACACGAAAATAAACGATCGCTTTCATTAGAACTTGCCCTCCCTAATATCTGCAATCCGCTGGTCTTTGTCGAAGTATTTAACCTGGATGATTTCAACCCCAGCAGCTTCGAGATCAGCAATGTAATTCTTAGCGTCAGTCAGAGTATCCTCACAGCCGACGAAAGATTTGTGCGGGGTTTTAACTTCATACCTAATCATGACTTACTCCAGAAAAGCAGGGTGTTTCCAATCACCTTGGAAGATATGCCAGGCTTGCCGACCAGGTTCTCCAGGAAGAAATCCTCGAGAGCCTTGGCGCTGCCGAACTCGATCCTCCGCACCATCAGGCCATTGACCTCGACAATGCTGGTGGCGACGACCTCCTCGAGAAAGAAGGTCACTTTACCAAACGAAAACTGTTGCTCGAACTTAGTCAAAGAAGTTGCCCTCCACCCACCGATATTTGCCAGGGCCGTTCTCCATCCAGACGCCCTCGGGCAAGACGAACTGCTTGTTCGCCTCACCCATTGCCGCGAACACATCCTTGTAGGCTTCGGCTTTGAACTCTAGAACCTCGCCGTTGTATTCAAACTCATATGGCATTACGCATACTCCGCAAAGATATCGATTACTTCTGGTGCATCTGCCTTCCGCTCGTAGCTCCAGGGCGCATCGTCATAGCCAGGCATCTTCCGCAACATGCAGTCGATGAAGTTGTCTATGTGATACTGGCCAACAAAATCGCTCTCGTAGTCGGCATCCCGAAACTGCCGTGCCTCACATGCCTGGTAAGCAAAGCATTGAGCCATCTTGACGAAATCGATAGCCTTCAAGTCCAAGTCAGGCCGACTTGCCTCGGCAACGCACTCAGCCTCATAAGCCTCGAAGGGCTGCTCGTTGTTCATCCAGACCGCATCTTTGGCGCTATACCGCTCCTCGATGGCAACCCAGTTGGCTTTGGCTAATGCCTTGGCCATGCCTTTAGGGCTGTTGTTATAGCCCCGAACATTGACACCGTTGCGGCTCATGGTATTGGCCAACACGCCGATGTGATCTGCATTACAAAGAAATGCACTCATTTGTTTTCTCCTTTTCTGCCTGGAACTGTCTGTCGATGGCTTAACTATCGCCTTCCGACAGCCTTGATACTAAGTGCGATATCGCTTACTGTCAATAGGGCAATCGCTATTTTTTTTCGAGGATCGGTAATTGACTGTAAAACGACAGAAATCAGCCAACCTGGTCGGCTTCTATCTTCGCGTCCCAGCCCAGCTGAAAGACCGAATCGATGCACTTGCCCAGGAACAAAAGACAAGCCAGGCCCAGGTGGTGGTTGACCTGGTATCGAGAGCGCTCGAGCTGCCAGCCCCAGATCCAAAGGTTTCGGACTGGCTCAAGAGGGTTGGCCAATGACGGGCAAAGAATGGAAGGCACACTATGAAAGCTATGTCGAGTGTGACTTCTGTGGCCAGCAAACCAGGGGCCGCATCTATCCAGATGCTCCAACCAAGGTAAAGTGTGGAGCCTGTAACAAAATCATTGCCTCGGCAGTCACGCTGCCAAAGGCGCCCTGGGTCGAGGATGATCTCGGATGAAGGATGCCGTGCATGTGATTATGGCTGGGCAACCAGTCGGCAAGGGCAGACCGAGATTCACTCGCGCTGGGCGTATATACACACCAGCAAAGACCAAAGAATATGAAGAGAAGCTGCGATCAGCAGCCAGATTGGCCATGAAAGACCTGGATCGAGATCCAACAGAGATGCCATGTCGTGTGGTTATCCTGGCGCAATTCGAGATCCCAAAGAGCTGGCCCAAGTATAAAAAGCAAGCAGCCCTCACGGGCGAAGGAAATTACAGACCAGGCAAACCAGACATCGACAACATAGTAAAGGCCGCTCTCGATGCCATGAACGGTATCGTGTTCAAAGATGACGCACTCGTCTACAAGATCGAGGTCGAGAAGCGTTACGGGCAGCCTCTGCTCATTGCATCGGTGTTTTATGATGAGTAACAAAAGCTATGCCAAAGATAGAAACGCTGAGAAGCAAGGATCTCAGGAAGTATTCGATCCTGCCAATCAGAGCCGTGCAAGATCCGCAGATCAACAGGACAGCAGCTCTCGCAGTCCTCGCAGTCATGTGCAGCTACACCGACGAGCTGGGCCGCACATTCGTATCACAAGCAAGAGTAGCCAAAGACCTGGGCATCAGCCGCCAGGCAGCCAACAAACAGATCAAGAGGCTGCACGACCTGGGCTACCTGGTCTATGCAAAGAAGCAGTACAAAGGCCAGTCAACCAACACAGTCAAGGTGGTCTATGACATGGATGTAAAGGACGACCAGGAAGCACGCTCAAACCTCACTGCAAAGGAACAAATGGAGCTGGCAGAGAGAGAAGCACAGCTTGTTAATAAGCCTGTGAGTAAGTCCTGGGATATCCAACCAGGGCAAGATGAGGTGCAACCCCAGAAGTTGCAGGGGGGTGCAACCTCTAGGGTTGACAGGGGTGCAACCTCAGAAGTTGCACATAACGAGACACTAACGAGTAATATTAACGAGTATAAAGATAAAGCTAGAATGTTGTGTGTTATGTTTTTACGAGTTGCTGATGCTTATGGCACTCCACGACAGTACCAGGAACGAGACGAGCAGATGATGCTGACCTGGGTTCGTAATGGCCTGACAGCTGATACTTGGAAGGACATCCTGACCAACCACATCGAGTATTGCAAAAGAAACAGCAAGGACATGGCTCGAGGTATCGGATACTTCCAGGAACCA
>Ga0181577_10003680_pt1 | contig 11888 bp, 12 predicted proteins | sample 101ome_21_FD_132468 | JGI IMG/M metagenome (GOLD analysis project Ga0181577, IMG submission 132468) | Coastal salt marsh microbial communities from the Groves Creek Marsh, Skidaway Island, Georgia - 101413BT metaG (megahit assembly) | ecosystem: Environmental > Aquatic > Marine > Intertidal...
GAGCGCGGGCACGACATGTGGTTGCTGACCAATGGATTTGATGAGGTTCAGCACATCAAGGTGGAAAACTCTGGACTTCAGCCCTACTTCTTGGGCGTCTACACGAGCGATTCTTTGGGGGTGAAAAAGCCACACAGCGAGGCATTTCAGCGCTCGGCGCAACGAGCTGGTGTGGCCATGGACGCCGGGGTGGTCATGATTGGCGACAGTTGGGAAAGCGATGTGCAAGGAGCCCAAAACGTCGGTTGGAAGGGTGTCCATTTCAACCCGTCAGGTGAAGTGCGCCCTGACGCTTGGCGCACGGTGAGGTCCTTGCGTGAATTGCTGGATTTGCCCTTGGAGGTCTGACGTACCTTGGGGCCATGTCAGAGAAAGATCCAAAGGGGAAGCTCAACATCGAGCTGCCCGAAGACGTGGCGACGGGGGTTTACGCGAATTTGGCCGTCATCACACACAGCCCTGCCGAGTTTGTGATGGACTTCATTCAGGTCATGCCGGGAATGCCGAAGGCGAAAGTGAGAAGCCGCGTGGTCATGTCCCCGCATCACGTCAAGCGTCTGCTCGGCGCGTTGGCTGAAAACGTGCAGCGCTTTGAGCAGCAACACGGGCCCATTCAGGACCACGGTTCTTCCGATCCTGGAATGCCGTTGCCCTACATGGGACCTCAAGGAGAAGCTTAACGTCCCGCGATCCAGTTGCGGGATTCGCGGAAAACGCCCAACACCTGCCCGTGAAGGTTGTCCTTCAGAGGAGGCAAGTTGACGCCGCGGCTGCCGTTGTGGGGCACGTGAGCTTGTTGGGGATGGAACCACGTCAGGTTGCAGGAAGCTCCCTTTTCCACCTGGACGTTTTCCAAGGACAACACGTGCCTCGGTCCTGACGTCAATGCACGGACGAGGGCAGCGGTGGCTTCCTCCACACTCGACACTTCAGCAAGTCCACTCAAGGCCAAGGCGAATGCCGAAGGAAGGCTGGCGACGCCTTCAGGGCTCAGCATGAATTCGACGTCGTGGTGTTCCAAGTCTTCCGGGCGGTGGTCGCTGATGACCACGTCCACGGTGCCGTCGAGGACGCCTTGGCGAAGGGCATCTCGGTCCGCTTTGGAACGGAACGGCGATCGAACCCGGAGGGTGCCAACGAATCCCCGCAAGTCCTCGTCGCAGTAGGCGAGGTGCAGTGCCGTGGTGCCACACGTCACCTTCAGTCCCGCTTGTTTGGCCTGGCGAACCAACTCCACCCCAGCCGCAGTGGTGAGGATGGACAAATGCAATCGGCCTCCGGCATATTTGAGCACATCGAGATCCCTCGCCACGCGGAGTGTTTCCGCCTCCGACGGAATGCCAATCAAGCCCATTTCTGTGCTGACCACACCCTCGTGCATGAGCCCACCCGCATTCAGGTCGCGGTCCAGAGGGTCATCCACAATGGTCTTTCCGTGGACTTTGCCGTAGGTCAGTGCGCGCTGCAGCACACCCACGCGGTCTTGGGGTGCGTCGTCCGTGAAGGCGACTGCCCCTGCTTCGCTAAGGTCGTGCATCTCGGCAAGTTGCTTGCCTTGGGCCTGTTCCGTGATGCAGGCAAGGGGCAAGGCTTGGGTCGGAATGCCTGCATGGTTGGCGCGTTCCGCTGTGGCCACGAGGTTGCGCACGGCCACGGCGTGGTCCACGCATGGGTGGGTGCTCGGAAGCACGGCCACTGCCGTGAAACCGCCTTGCGAGGCAGCCTTCAATCCCTGGCTCAGTCCTTCCTTCGTTTCTTCACCGGGTTCGCGGAAATGCGCCTGGCCATCCACCCAGCCGGCGCTGAGGCAGCTGCCTTCCGCATGAAGGAGGGTGGCTTCAGGAGCATCGAGGGTGGGGGCGATGTCCGCGATTTGGCCTTGGTGCAGCAGCACGTCGACCACCTGGTTGTGCCACGGACCTTGAGGGTCGAGCACGCGAGTGGATTTTAGGAGAACAGCGTGTTCCATCGGCGGAGGAAGAGGGTTTCAAAGGCGAGGGCAATCAAGGCCGCGAGGAAAAAGTACCACGCAAGTCGTTCGCCTGCAATGTGTTGTTCGACGAGGTCCCCGACTTGGTCTGCGGATTGCGACCAAACCGGAATGTCCGGCCAACCCAGGCTTTTCACCGTTTGGGTCCACTCGTCGGGAAGCCACGGATCCATTTGGGATTCCTGCGGTTTGTGGTTCAGCCCAAACGTCGCGACGAGCTGGCCGTCACGTCGCACCTCGTACACCCCGGGATCGGCAAGGACATTCCCCCAGCCGAGGCGGGTGCCGTCCGGAGTGGTGCGTACTTCAGGGACCACCTTCGAGTTCGTTCCCTCAGGCTGTGTGGATGCACGCTCGATGAGCCAAGCGATCTCTGCATCGCGGTTGGACGTGGAGTCTCGACGAAGCGCCAAGGTCAACGCTTGATCTCGTCCGAGCAGCAATCGGCGCCCTTGGGTTTGACGCGCCGATTCGGCCATGCGAAGGAGCGTGGGGACAAACAGGCCGTGTCGCGTCAGGTTTCCCGTCTCCAATGGAGTGCCCAGCATGTAGACGTCACCTTTGCCTGCCGTTCCTCGGACCAAACTCAAATACGACATGCCGTTGGCTGAGGAAATGAGCTGTTCTTCCGTCGAGGTGGGTGTTCGGTCCAAGATGCGGTCGTACGTGGGCCAATCGACGCGCGAAGGAATGGAACGGAAAACCCCGCGGTACAAGGGGTGTGTCCAGCGGACTTCCGCGACTTGGCCGGGCTCGCGGACCCACCCGCGCGGAGCGCTCAGACTGAGGGATGTGCACATGTCCAACGTGCCTGTTCCCGCGCTGTCCGGGATGACGAGCACGGTGCCCCCGCCTGCAACGAATTGCTGCAACAGGGCAAGCGCACCGGTGGACGGTTGCGTCAACGCGTCGGCCACCACCAAATCGTACCCGGCCAACACTTGGGGAGAGGGAAGGGCGTCTCCTCGATCCACACTCAACGCAGGTCGGGCCGACTCCATAGCTTGGTCGACGGATTGCGAGGCTGCCCGGAAGGGGGTGGTGGCATCGGTCCAGTGGAACACGTCCACGGCGGATTCCACGTCGTACCCGACGTAGTGCACGTCGTCAAATTGCACCGGTGCGTCTTCCAGCGCCACCTTCAAACGGTGGGGTCCTGGTTCACCGTGCGTAAAGTGCAGAACCGTGTCCGTGGTCAAACCAGGAACAAGGTTGAAGCTTCCAATGGCCTCCGTAACTCCGTCCACGCTCAAGGTGAGGGGAAGCCCGTCCACCCCTTCGGAGGCGTCATGAGCGACCCGGACGTGGAGGGCGGCGGGTTGGTCGCGCAAAGCGAGGGGCGCGTCAAACCAAACGGAGTCGATCCAGACGTTGGGCACGGCATTGGCCTGAATGGGCAACACGTGCCACGCGACGCTGGTGTCGGGAACCGTGGACGTCAACACGTCGTGACTTGATTTCTGCAAGTCCGTGATCCAAAACGCCCGAGCGGTCGCGCCATCCGCCCGCCGGAACTGGTCGAGGCTGCGTTGCATCACCGCGTCCAAATCCGGGGCATGGTTCGAAAGCTGCGCGCCTGCGATGCGCTCAAGGGCTTCGCTCTGGGTCAGAAACCGTTGGTCTTGGCCAGAAAACTCGCTCGTGAAGACGTGGAATTTGTCCGTTTCGTTGAAGGCCTCGACGAGCGCCGTGGCTTTTTGTTTGGCCTCTTGGATGAGCGGCCCCACTTCTCCAGAGGCCATCATGGAAGGACTCGTGTCGAGGTAGATGGACACCGCTTGGCGCGCCGAAGCTGCGGTCGCGTCTTCCGGCATGCGCATGGGGTCGGCAAAGGCCAAAACCAAGGCCGCGAACGCCAACATCCGCATGGCGAGAATCAACAGGTTGCGCAGACGATGGCGGGACTGGGTCTCTTTTTGGACGTCCTTGAGGAAGGCGACGTTGGAGAAGGGAATGCGTTTGAAGCGCCTCAATTGCAGGAGGTGCAAGGCGATGGGAATGGCGAGCGCCAAGAGTCCCCAGAGTATGTCAGGCCTTCCCCACACGTGGCAAATTTAGCCCGATTTTAGCGGCATGGCACCTGAGGACGTCAAGGAGTTTTTATTGGAGAAAGCGGACCAGTACGAGGTGCCCGATTTTTTGCCGCACGACCCTTTGTCGATTCCGCATCGGTATTCCGATCGACGGGACGTGGAAGTGGCGGCCTTCTTCGCCGCAACGTTGGCGTGGGGCAACCGAGTTTCCATCTTGAAAAGCCTTGACGACTTGATGGCGCGCATGGATCACGCGCCTGGAGCGTTTGTGGAGGGTCACGAGGCGTCCGATTTGCGCGTTTTTCAGGGATTCGTGCATCGGACGTTCCAGGCGGAGGACGCCCGCGGATTTGTGCGTGGCTTGTCGCAATTGATGGCCGTTCACGGCTCGCTCGAAGGGGCCATGATGGCAGGTTGGAGTCAGCCGAGCCGTCCTGAGGGTTTGCGCGACGCCCTCACCGACTTTCACCACGCGTTCCTCGATTGCAGCGGCGTGGCACCGCGGACCAAAAAGCACGTCGCCAACCCCGCCGCCGGTTCGGCCGCCAAACGCTTGAACATGTTTCTCCGGTGGATGGTGAGGTCCTCTGCGCGGGGTGTGGATCTCGGCATGTGGAAGGGCATTTCGCCGTCCGCACTTCACATCCCGTTGGACGTGCACACGTCCAACGTGGGTCGAAAGCTCGGGCTGCTGAAGCGCAAGTCGAACGACTGGAAGGCGGTGGAGGAATTGACTTCCTCCTTGCGAGCCATCGATTCGGAGGACCCAGTGCGGTTGGACTTCGCGTTGTTTGGGTTAGGAGCGATGGAGGGCTTTTGAGGGAGATGCCTGACCTTTGCACTGTGAAGGTTCGCGACACACGAGACGGGAGCAAGACGCTACATCGACCAGACTTGGAGGTGTTTTACCACAGCGTGCATGGCGCGTGGAGTGAGACGCGTCACGTGTTTGGCGAAATGGGGTTGGAGGCGGCGTTTCAACGAAGTCTTGAAGGGCCTGTGCGTGTGCTCGAGGTCGGGTTGGGAACGGGGTTGAACGTGCTTGACGTTTGGTTGCGGGCCCAAGAGCGACAGCGCGAGGTCGTCCTGCACAGCCTCGAGCCCCATCCCTTGTCGTGGGAAGAGGTGGAGGTGTTGGGGTACGATGCGTTGACGGGCGTTCCGAAGGACGTTTGGCGTGAGGTGCATGACCGGGGAGACTGGGCGGACGACTTCCTGAAATTCTCCCGGTGGCCACACGGCCTTTTTGAAGCGCCTTTGGAGGAGCAGCATTACGACGTCGTGCTGTTCGACGCGTTCGCACCGGCGGCGCAGCCCGAGCTTTGGACTCCACGCGCCATGGACCGGATGCGGTTGGCTTTGAAGCCGGGCGGCCAGCTTGTGACGTATTGCGCCAAAGGAGACGTCCGTCGCGCCATGGAAGAGGCGGGATTTGCCGTGGAACGCGTTCCCGGTCCTCCAGGAAAACGCGAAATGCTTCGCGCCACACGCGTGGATCGGCCGGCGGGTCGGCTGAACGTGCGGGTGTACATGATGGTCACCCGCCTCAACCCCTCCACGGGAAAGCCGCAGGTGTTGGTTTCGTACGAACGACTCCCCATGGGCGGTGTCATGAAGTTTCCAGGCGGAGGGCTGGAGTGGGGTGAGGGCACGACGGCGTGTTTGCGCCGCGAGGCGCTGGAAGAACTCGGACAACCTGTGGAGGTCGAGCGTTTGGTGCACGTCAGCCAACGCGCCCACATCAGTTCGTTCGACCCCAACCAGCAGGTGATCGCGGTGCACTATGCTGCACGACTTGAAGGCGAGGTCGTGTTCGAGGACGACGGCGTGTTGGACGACGTGTTTGGCAAGCGCGTCCCCATGATGCACCAAAGGCTCGGATGGCGCGACGTCCACTCGCTCGAAACGCGAGAGTTTCAATTTGCTTCCGATCGCGAAGCGTGGGATGCCTGGCGAGTTCAGTCTGCTGAGCTCAGTTGAGCAGCCCCCAACGGTGCTCCACGCAGTCGTCGATGCGGCGGCACAGTTGCTCCGGCGTGAAGGTGCGCCACCCCATTTCGTTCAATTCGCCACCGAGCACGAAGTAAGAATCCAAATCGATGGCCTGCATGTCCGCCAGCACGTGCTCCCTGAAATTCAACAGGGCAATCCACCCATCCGCATCCATGACTTCGTCGAACCACTCTTCGTAGTACGCATCGTCGCTGTGGTGGAAGTTCAACACGTTTTCACCGATCAGCACAAACTTCGAGACGCCGCCTGCCATCAACGGGTCAATGACCTCTCGCTTCAACAGCATGATGTCGTTGAACAAGCAGTCGTTCCATTCACCAATGAATTCCAGCACCGCGTACCCCTCGTCGTAGTCGGCGTAGAGCACCTTGGTGTAGAGGGTTTGGCTTCCGAATTCGTCCCATTGAGGGTGGATGTAGTGGTCGTAGACTTTCAGGTGAAAGGCAAACTCGTTGTACACCCGGTTGTAAAATGGGCTCTGCGGGTCGTCGCTCGCGATGTAGTGGTTCCGCCACGCGTAGTAGGGCTCAAGCGCGTGCATGGGCTCAGCTTGCGTTGTGGGCGTCGACGGCGGCGCGAACGCTGCCGTGTTGTTCCAATTGCACCTGCGCTTCGGCCAAATCCAACCCCGTCGCCTCCGCCACCATCCGGGCGCCACGCTGCACGAGCTTGGCGTTGGTGAGTTGCATGTCCACCATGCGGTTTCCTTGAACGTGTCCGAGCCGGATCATCGCCGCGGTGGTGAGGCGGTTCAGCAACAGCTTGGTGGCGGTTCCGGCTTTCATGCGCGTGGAACCCGTGACGAACTCGGGTCCAGTCACGGCAACGACGGGGTGGTCGCAGGCGTGAACGATGGCGCTGTCCGGGTTGCACGTGATGCACCCCGTCAGAATGCCGCGCAGCCGCGCTTGACGCAGGGCCCCAAGCACATACGGGGTTCGGCCACTCGCGGCAATTCCGACCACGGTGTCGCGATCGTTGATGTCTAGCGCCTCCAGATCCAGCCATCCTTGGGCTTCGTCGTCTTCGGCGCCTTCCACCGCGGCACGGATGGCTGCGTCGCCGCCCGCCATGAGCCCCACGACAACATGTGGGGCGACCCCAAACGTCGGAGGGCATTCGCTCGCATCCACCACCCCAAGTCGTCCGCTCGTTCCCGCTCCCAAGTAAAACAGGCGTCCGCCTTGCTTCATGCGCGGCACGAGCTCGTTGAGGAGTCCCTCAAGGGCGGGCAAGGCTTTTTCCACGGCGGGTTGGACGGCGTCGTCCACGTGGTGCATGGCGCTCAGCAATTCGGCGACTGACATCTCATGCAGGTTGTCGACGGGACCGGGTTGTTCGGTAGGGGGGAGTTGGTCGGGCATGCTCCCTCAAATGTACAGGAGGAAGCTGTGGGTCAGATTCCCGATTGAGACCAAATTTCCCAAGCCTTTTCCGCTTGAAGACGGAGCATGTCCTCGCCGTTCAAGGCATGCGCGCCTTGGCGTTTGGCCTCCTTCAACAACACCGTTTCCGCAGGGGTGTAAATCAAGTCCACCACGAGGTGATCTGGGGTCAGGAAGGAAGTAGGGAAGGGGACCATCTCGCGGTCGAGAGGGTGCATGCCCACCGGCGTGCAATGGACCACGAGAAGATGGTGTTGGAGCACGAATGCGTTCAATTCGTCGTAGCCCAAAGCAGGTCGCCCGTAGGCCACGGTTCCCTCGGCGCTGTTGCCTTGTCGAGACACGCCAAGGGCTTCAATGCCCAAGGAAGCCAGGACGTGATGGACCGCGGCAGCGCTCCCGCCTGTGCCCAATACGAGGGCCCGCTCGTGCCGGTTGGCCAGGAACGGTTGGATGGACCGCTGAAATCCCCAAACGTCCGTGTTGTGCCCCACCCAGTCGTCACCTTTCCGCACCAGGGTGTTCACCGCGCCCAACGTCCGTGCCTCCTCCGACAGGTCGCTGAGATAGGGAAGGATGGTTCGTTTGTGCGGAACCGTTACGTTGAGCCCCACAAGGTTGGGATGCTCGGCGACCAAGTCGGGAAATTGTTGAATGTGGGGCAGGTCAAAAGCCCGGTAGGAGATCTCCGTTCGCCCCGCGCGTTTCAGAATGTCGGCGAAGAGCGTCGGGCTTTGGGAATGGCCAATGGGGTGCCCCAGCACGCCCAGCAAAGGAGCGCCTGTGTTCATGCGCTCGCCTTCATGCCTCGCGCGTCTCCCCAGCGGTGCAGACCCCAAACCACCGCACCCCCCAACACCGCAAGCCCCACCACACTGGCCAATTCCACGCCCAGCGTTTCTGGCGCGACGTTTTCCAGAAGCCACTCCTCGCGCCCGTCGCTGTGGGTGTACAGCGGCCGCACTTGAGCTTTCCACGGCCAAAGGGCCTGGAGAGAGCCGACCAAGAATCCGGTGAGGATGGCGAGGGTCGGGCGGCGCTTTGTTTCCAGCAGCCACTTGAGCACCCGGCTGAAGGCCAACAAGCCCAAGAGGGCGCCTGCACCAAAGGCCGCGATCTTCGTCACGTCCAACGTTCTGACGGCCAGCAACACCGGTGCATACGCGCCCAGGATCAGCAGCAAGAAGCTTCCGGAGATCCCCGGCAAGAGCATGGCGCAGATGGCCAACATTCCCGCCGCGACCAAAAAGGCCGGATGTGCGGATTGCACCAACGGCGGAAGCGACGTGATGAAGCCTGCCACGGCACACCCTACAGCCGCCCAAACCCAAGCGTCCAGACCCCATCCCCCAACGTGCTTGCCGACCAAAGGCACGGAGGCGGCCACCAGCCCCACGAAGAAGGCGCGAAGCAAGGTGGGCTCATTCTCGAGCAACCAATGAAGCGGGGTGGCCAGCGTCACAATGGCGGCGCCAATTCCAACGGCCAAAGCGAGAAGGAACGGACCGTTCACAGCGCCCCATGCCGCTCGAAGGTCACCCTTCAACACGGCCTTCAAGCCGTCTCCGCTCAAGGCGGACAAACTGTGGAGCAGCGGATCGTAAATGCCGGCAATGAAGGCGACAGTACCTCCGCTGACTCCGGGTACGAGGTCGGCCATCCCCATGGCAAAGCCCTTCGCGGTGACCGTCCAAGGCCATTTCATGCCACGTCCAAGTTGGGGTCAACCTCGGACGCCCAAGCCTTGATTCCTCCTTCGAGGTTGTGGATGTTGTCAAAGCCGTATTGCTGGGTGAGCGCATGGGTCACCGCTGCGGAGCGCGCGCCGGAACGGCAATGCACCACCACGGGGATGTCCTCGGGGATGTCCGCGATTCGCTCGACGATGTCTTCCATCGGGATGTGGACACCGTCAATGTGGCTGACCTCACGCTCGTAAGGTTCTCGGATGTCGAGGAGCATGTGTTCCAGACCATCCTTCCGCCAGGCAGCAAGTTCTTGGACCGTGATGCTGTTCATGACGTCAGTCGTCGGCGAGGATTTCGTCGTCTGGGATTTGGCGCACGCCTTCGGCCATGGCCTCCGGAAGGTGGTCGAAGAACGTGTCTCCGCGCAATCCAAGGCGCAGGCACTCGAGCGGGATGACGTCGTGCGGGCCGATGTTGCCCAAGTTGACGTTGGCTCCAAACTGCTTCAAGAACCACACCTGTTGCGGTTTTTGCGGCGCCTCCCAAAGGATGTCCTCGAGCTTGACCTTCGCCAGGATGCGACGAACCAAGGCCGTGTGGGCGGTGCCGTTGGGGCGGTAGATGCCGACGTTGCCGCTTTCGCGCGCCTCGGCGATGACCTTCCAGCTTCCAGCTTCCAATTCCTTTTGCATCATTGTCGTCCACTTGTTGGGGCTGATGAGGATGCCGGCCTCTTTGGATCCAACTTCACTCAGCACGCGGTAGCGCTTGGAGAGGCGGTGGATCATTTCGCATTTGTCGTCTTCTTCGATGACCATGGAACCGTCACTGACTTCGACGGTTTCGAGTCCGAGGTCGTCCACAAAACGCAGAAAATCGTCCAGCTGCTTTCGCACGAAGTAGGCTTCAAACAGCGTCCCGCCGGGGTACACCATCAATCCTGCGTCGTGGTAAAGTTTGATTTTTTCTTTGACGTTGGGGGTGACGACGGAGGTGCCAAAACCGAGTTTCAGCAAATCCACTTTGTCCGCGTTGACTTCCAAAAAGTCCTCGGCCTGCCGCAGGCTCAGTCCTTTGTCCATGACCATGGTCAAGCCCGATTCACGGGGCTTGGTGGTGCGCTCCGGCAGGTGGTTGAGGTTGTGATTCATTCTTCAGGGTTTCATGCGTGCGTACCGACTGGCCACACGCGGGTCGTCGAGAAGACCTGGGTAGTTCTCGAGCAACCGGTTCATGCCATCGTAGTCCGACATCAAGAGGTGGTCGAGGAGCCGCAGGGCTTCTCCGTCCATCCGCAGGGCGAACAGGCTGACAAATTGTTTGTACCCCAGCGACGTTGAGGTGGGTGGGACGTGCTCGAAGGCATTGTCGAGCAGGTTCAAAGCTTCTTCGTGGGCTTCGAGGATTTGCATGTTGTCCACGCGTTCTTCCCACGCTTCGAGGTGCTTGGGGTTGCGCTCCAGCAACTGCACCAAGCAGGTGTCGGCGTCTTCGTGCCGCCCCAGTTTTTTCAAGACCGTGGCCATCATAAGCAACGTGTCTTCGTGGTGGGGATGCAGCAACAGGGCCTGCGCGAAATGCTCCAGGGCCGCGTTGTAATCTTCACGCAGGTCGTCCAGCACGCCCAACCCCACATGCGCTTCGAGGAAGTGGGCGTCGAGTTCAAGGCATTGCACGTAGTACTGCTCCGCCTCGTCGAGGTTACCCAAGTGTTCGAGGCATTCGCCCATGTAACAGAAGGTGCTGGGTTGTGGAGCGTCGATCAAGAGCGTCTCGCGATGCACCTCCAAGGCGTCACCAAACCGTTCCAGCGCCGTGAGGGCCTCAGCTTTTTGGTGGTAGGCAGGCGCAAAACTGTCTTCAATGGCGATGGCAAAGTCGTAGGCATCCACAGCCTCCTTGTATTTGCCAAGTCGCTGGTGCGCGTTGCCCAAGTTGTACCAAGCCGCAAAGCTGTAGGGGTGGTCGTCGAGGTACTTGGTGTAAAATTCGGCGGCCTCTTGGATGCGGCCTTCCTTGTCCAAACAGAACGCCAACTCGTACAACGCCGTTTCGTTGGAAGGGTCCTCTTTCAAAGCCTTCAACAGGATACGTACCGCCTGTTTCCACTCCCCCATGTTCTCGTGCTCGAGGGCCACGTCGATGTAAATGTCCTTCTTCAATTCGGCATCGGCGAACTCGAGCACCGCATTGAAGTGCTGAAGTGCCAAGGTGTGCTCGTGCATCTGGCTGTAGATGTTTGCGAGCGTCAAGTGGATTTCCTCGTTTTGAGGTTCAAACGAAAGGAGGTTCTTGAGGCGCGGAATGGCTTGGACGTGTTTGCCGTTGCTGGCGAGGATTTGGGCCTCGCGGAGCTGAAGGGACAAACTCTCAGGGTACAACCCACTGGCGTAATGATGAACTTGTTGGGCCTTGCGCACGGAGCCACGCTCGAGGTAGTGCTCAATGAGCATCTCGAGGTCGTCGTGGTCGAAGAACTTGGAATCTCCCGCTTCCACCATGGCTTCAAAGGCCTTGGCGAGAGCGAGGATCTGGTCTTCTTCTTGGTGTGGACGTCCTTCGTCGTGCATTCCCTCCTAAGGTACTGTGCAAATGTCGGAAGAAAAGGCAGGGGAAGGGGTGGATTTTGAACAGGATTCGTGGAAAAAAAGCAGCAACCCGGTAAGGAGGTATCTCGGCAGGTCGGCCGAGGGCGTCCCTACCTTGCGCGCATGTTGATTGCGTCGATTTCGGGAATCCGAGGAACGGTAGGCGGTCGGGCTGGCGAAGGCCTGAGTCC
>Ga0181577_10003685_pt1 | contig 11873 bp, 8 predicted proteins | sample 101ome_21_FD_132468 | JGI IMG/M metagenome (GOLD analysis project Ga0181577, IMG submission 132468) | Coastal salt marsh microbial communities from the Groves Creek Marsh, Skidaway Island, Georgia - 101413BT metaG (megahit assembly) | ecosystem: Environmental > Aquatic > Marine > Intertidal zone...
TACAGAATATTGAAAACTTCATCTTTTCTCTAAATGGAGTCTATGCCACCGGTAATCCATTCACGCTTCCAACAGCCAAATACAGAGATATTTTTGGAGACATCGTTTTAGGCTACGATCGAATAAATAACTATCGAGCTAATCGTCATGCGCGAGTGGATATGCGATTTGAGTGGTTCTTCTCCGACGAGGTACAGAGTCTTGAGCTTATGATTTACAATTTACTCGGCACCCGAAACACGGATACCGTTCTGTCTCGTAGAGATGAGAATACCACTACGTATAAGTATACGGCTTATGTACAATCCGGATTTTCACTATTACCATTCATCACTTACCGTTTAAGAATCTAATCATGAAGAACCTGTTATACATATTCATACTAATAGCTCCGTGGTTGCTAATCTCATGCGGCAACGAGAGACCAATTCCCAGCAGTCAGTTACCGGAGTATACCGACCAGCTGATTGTTAACAGCGTTTTGAGTAACACCGAAAACATTTCGATTTATGTTGGGAAGTCCGCAAATGCGTATTCGGACAGCGTCCCAACGCGTTACGATAATGTAGATGTTCAGTTGGTTGCAAACGGAAACACAGTATCAGTACAATACGACAACAACACGAATAGGTTTGTCGCAAATCGGAAACCCGTTCCCGGACAATCATACGAGGTTACAGTTACGGATAATGCCGGAGTCTTGTCTACAACCAATGCGCGGTCGCGTATGCCAGAAGAACCTGTAAGTAAATCTGTTCGATACGTCGAAAATGGTGCAGTTGATATTAATGGAAACCCTTCTGACTTATTATCACTCATTTGGACAGATGTATCAGGTAATAATTACTACATCGCTCATTTCTATTATTACAGCGAAGTGGCAGATCTTTACTTGCCATTCGATTTTGCCATGACGGATGAAACGTTATCACACCCGGAAACTGTGGAGCTAAATGATGGAGGTTACCTGTTTAATGACAAGCTGTTTAACGGTCGAGAAAAAACGATATCGGTAGTGCCTCCCGGTGGATTGGTCGCAGGTAATTCGGATGTACTGTATCTAATCGAATTACAGACAGTTACTTCTGACTACTATCAGTATATCACAACGCTACAGAAATTTAGAGATCAGCAAGACTTTCAAGAGTCAGGTCCATTTGGTAGTGCTGTGATCGTACACAGCAACATCAACAATGGTCTGGGTGTCTTTTTAACTACGACTTTAGCCAGCGATACAATACGCTAGGGAGGTGAGACTTAATCTTCAGGACGAGCCCACTTTGGATTCGTAAGAAGTGTAGTGTCTTCCAAGGTGAGTAAGAATGCCAGTAAGTCCAATTTGTCTCGCTCGCTCCAAAGACGTGGTACAGGTTTACCATCTTTTGTATGTTTCCTAAGATCAATCGATAGTGTTGGTGATATATGAAATCCGGTGTCGTAGAAATCTAATACTTCCATCAGGTTTGAAAACCTCCCATCGTGCATGTAAGGTGCGGTATGACGTAAATTGATTAAGGACGGTATTTTGAACTTACCCATATCGTCCGGATTGCCTGTTTGAGCGTAGAGTCCCGGGTCTGATTCCGGATTCTCGTTTAATCCGTTGTTTTCGAATTTGAAGTTTGTTGTAAACGTTGTTACGGTATGACAGTGAAAACAATCTCCTTTATTCTCGTCGACAAACACCTCAAATCCACGCTTCTGGACTTCGTTTCTGAGTTCGTTACCAATTCCGGGAACCGATCTATAATTGTATGACACTATAGACCGCATGAACTGAGCACGCGCCTTCGACATCGTTTCTACGGTTATTGTTGAAACACAGAAGGCTTGGTAGAACATGGCCGGATATTTGTCACTCTGCTGAAGCTTTCTTACTGCACGGAAAACGCTTTCATGCATCTCTACTTCAGACTGGATAGGGAAGAGCACGAGCTCTTCCAATGAGTTGGCCTTACCGTCCCAAAACAATTTTGGTGACCACCCTAAGTTTGCAATGGGCATTGCGTTGCGAGTACCTTCGAAACCATCTATACCTGTACTGAATTTCGTGTTCTCAGCAAATGCATGCTCTTGTTGGTGACAGCTTGCACACGCCTGTGTGTTGTCACCAGATAACATTTTCTCATAAAAGAGATGCCTTCCGAGTTCGATCCCCTCAACAGTCATTGGATTATCCTCTGGAATAGGCATAGGAGGTGTGTTTTGTGGTAGCTCAAGTTCGTAAGGAGTGCCACATGAAATGATTTTGGTGGGTAGAGGCGCGTCTTTACGGCAACCGGATGCGAACGGCAGGATTAATGCTAATCCCGCTGCGTAAATTGTCCGTTTGTTAAGTATTCTTGACCGCTTGTTCATCGCCCCTTATTAGTTTACCGTAAAGATACAATATTGAACCACGACGTTGCTTGAGCTAAGCAATATTTGGTTAACATTGTCGTCACAAATTGTGAGCTGTTTGAAACACTACATCGGAGTACTTCTTTTTGTTTTGCTGGGCACCCTCGCTCACGCACAAAATGCAGAGATTAAAGGCTTTGTTTACAACAAGAAGACAGGTGAGGGTGTGTCGTATGCAACCATCGTGGTTGCTGACAAACCGCTCGGTGCAATGACCGACGAAAATGGTTTTTTTACACTCGGAGAAGTCGCTCCGGGTAACTATATGATTTCTGTCATAACAGTGGGTTATGATACGCTAGAAGCTTCAGTAAGTCTTAAACCATACAAACCTCAAGTTCTAAAATTATACATGCAACCTAACTCGAAAACGTTGGGTCGGGTACAAATTGATTTAGATCGGATAAAAAACGAAACCACGGTTCGTATCTCAGAGGTAAGTGTAAGCCCCAAACAGTTGACTCAAATACCTACGGTAGGAGGTGAGCCGGATTTAGTTCAATACCTACAAGTACTTCCAGGTGTCGTTTTTAGTGGTGATCAAGGTGGTCAGCTGTACATTAGAGGAGGTTCACCTGTAATGAATAAAGTATTGTTGGACGGTATGACCATTTATAATCCGTTTCACTCCATTGGACTTTTTTCAGTTTTCGATACAGATATTTTAAAAACAACCGATGTATACTCTGCAGGCTTTTCCGCTGAGTATGGTGGTCGGATTTCGGCTATTGTGGATGTAAAGACACGCGATGGTAATCGTAATAAATTGAGCGGTAAGGTGAATGTTAATCCATTTACGTCAAAAGCGTTAATCGAAGGACCGCTTCGTGGAGCAAAAGCAAATAAAGAAGATCGAGCCAATGCCTCGTATATCCTGAGTTACAAGAACAGTTACTTGGACCAAACGTCGAACCTATTCTATAATTATGTAGGAGATGAGGGGCTGCCGTATTCCTTCAGTGACTTATACTCGAAACTGTCTTTCAATTCAAATTCTGGAAGCTTTTTGAAGTTGTTCTATTTCGATTACAACGATTTAGTTGACTTCCCGAATACAACTACCTATAACTGGAAGTCGAATGGATTTGGTGGTGAATTTTTGTTGGTTCCGTCCCAATCTAAAAACGTAATCGATGGTTTCTTCGCCTATTCAGATTATCAAATCGACCAGATTGAGACCGATGAACGACCACGCCGGTCAGGCATTAACGGATTTAACCTAGGTTTAAACTTTACATACTTCTATAAGAAGTCGCAACTGAAATATGGTATGGAGTTGAATGGATTCCAAACCAACTTCCAGTTGTACAACTCGGTAAATCGGAAGATTACACAAGAGGATAACACGACCGAATTAGCCGCATTTGTTAACTACAATACCAAGCTTCAAAATAGGTTTATCTTAGAGCCAGGACTACGTATGCAGCGCTACGCGTCACTAGGGAACACGAGTTTTGAGCCGCGTTTGAGATTTAAATGGTTGATTTCTGAAATCTTGCGATTCAAGCTCGCAACTGGTGTTTACAGTCAGAACCTAATTAGCGCATCCAGCGACCGAGATGTAGTGAATTTATTCTACGGTTTTTTGAGTGGACCAGAGGATTTACCAAAAACGGTTGGAAACAGAAAAGACGTAAACCACCGTATGCAAACCGCTAATCATTTGGTAGGTGGTTTTGAAATTGATGTGGATAGTCTTGCATCCGTGAACATTGAAGGGTATGCTAAGGACTTTACCCAAGTAACCAACATAAATCGTGATAAGATTTACGATGATAATCAAGAGAATCTGGATAAGCCGGAGTTCTTGCGGAAAGACTTTATCGTGGAGACAGGTTTAGCTTACGGATTCGATGTTACCTATAAACGTCAGACCGATCGTTGGTACTTATGGCTAGTTTATTCTTACAATAATGTTTCCCGTTACGATGGCGTTCGCACGTATCAGCCGCATTTTGACAGACGACACAACATCAATGTGGTTACGTCTTATGCGTTGGGCGAAGACAAACAGTGGGAAGCAAATATTCGGTGGAATTTTGGAAGTGGTTTCCCATTCACACTAACTCAAGGTTTTTACGAGAACATTACGTTCTCTGATGGTCTGTCCGAAGACTATCGAACCTCGAACGGAGATTTTATTGTGGGGTATGATGATTTGAACCGAGGCAGATTGCCATATTATCATCGGTTAGATGCAAGTTTGAAACGCACCATTGAATTTAAGGATCACGAAAACCGGAAAATTGAGATAATTGCGAGTTGTACGAATATTTACAACCGTGATAACATCTTCTACTTTGATCGAGTGAAATATAAACGCATCAATCAATTGCCGGTTCTCCCAAGTTTGTCGTTTAGTTACAGGTTCTAGCTTACTTTTGATTATGCGTATCTCCATTGCGGTACTCCTGATCATGTGGTGTTTGGTTACCAATGCACAAACCAATTGGTTACAAACGAATGTGCTCACGTCTTACAGTGGTGTATCTCAAACCTTAACATATAATCGTCAAGTTTCGAGTTTTAACTATGGACTTGGAATTTTGCAGAATTACAGTCAAGCGGCTTTTCCCTGGTCTCAAGCTCCCGGTTTGTGTGGTCAATTAGGTTTTGAGTTGGTCTCCAACGAAAAGCTCACATCTAATGTGCAGTTGTTTACAATGTTTTATCCTTCGTCACTAAGCAGGTTTACGGAGGCATATGCCGGATATGATGTAAAGTATGATTTAAGTGAACGATGGGGTGCAGATAGTTTTGTGAGTTTTGGTGTTTTTAATGAAAGCGGGCCAAATGGTTCGTATGTAATAGGTGGATTTTCGTATTGCGTAAGCTTTGGTATTTCATATCGATTGTAGTAGGACTAACCTCATGTTACTACCCTGATATTCAGCGTGACCAAGTAGTAGTTCTTGGACATGGTGGAAGTGGCTTTGTAACACTTAACAATCACCTGCCACCCAATTCCGAGGCCAGTATTCGTCGGTCAATTGAGATACAAGGTGCGGATGGTATTGAAGTGGATGTACAATTGACCTCAGATAACCAAATTGTATTGTACCACGATGATTTGTTGGAGTCTAGTACGAATGAGTCGGGATATATCAGTAATCGTAGTTTGAAAGAATTAGGAGGCATTCAGTACTCTGGAAAAGGAACTGCGCTTACAGGTAAACATTCAATATGGTCGCTTGCGGAATTAGTTGAATATCTAAATGGCTTTGATGCAGCATATTGGATTTCATTGAATATTCAGCCACAAGAAGAAGTAGAAGATCAGGACTATGATACCATTTTGGTTGAAAGTCTTATTCAAGAAATCTCGAAGTACAAACATCCTGAACGAGTTTTTATTGAGTCACCAGAATTAGATCATCTCGAGATAGGAGTTAACCATTCCGGTCCAAACCTCAAATGGATGTGGGTGATAGACATCAATGAATCAAACGTAACTGAGTTGCGGGATATTGGTGCACACGGCTTTGTTACGCATTTTTTGGACGAGGATGAAACATCCGTAGAACTAGCGAGATCCTATGATTTGGACATCGTTTTTTATGGCTTAAAAATTCGGCAGGACTTCCCACGAGCGCTGGATTTACAACCGGATGTGGTACAAACCGACAATGTGCCTATGACGCTGTCTTATCTTGAACAGTGAAAACAATGCGTGAATGCTTGAATGCGTGAATAATAATTGAGAATACTTGGATGAGGATTTAAACGTACCCGTCATTCTGTTCTCGATACAACGATTTCTTACGTCAATCGCCACTCGAACTGACATTCCTGTGTTACTTTGTGACTCTGTGATCTCTGTGAGCGAATGACAATGCTTGATTTTTAAAGCCATTAGCTATTGGCTGTTAGCCGTTAGCTAATTTTCAACTTTCCATTTTCAACTTTCCACTCTCCTCTCTCCACACCAAGCCTAGCCACGAATGCACGAATGGCAAACGAATACACGAATTGTGCAGCCAATGGCCATTAGCAATGTGGGAGAGAGGTAGGCGCGATAATTCTAGAGCCTAAAACGAGTCGAATCCTTCGAGTAGAACATTTAAGCTCAGGAGTGTATTTCTTGCAAAATCAATACGGCCATACCTGGCGGTTGATTAAACAATAAATTCGTCAGTACTTCAACGTGGGAAGCTCGATTACATCTCGTACCAAGAATACTCCTTCAAAGTCTTTATTGAGCTCGTGAAGTAGCTTTTGTGCATCTATTTTGCGATAGAAGTTGCCTACGCGAACTCGCCAACTTGGTTGCATGTACTTGGAGTAAACTTCAGAAGCTAATTCCGGGTATTTCGATTTCAACTTCTGCGCTACCTTTTGAGCATTTTCTCTGTCCTTACCAAAGTAGATTTGAATTCGGTACCCCCACAAATCAGTGCTGTCCACCTTGTTCACTTTTTTATCTACCAGTAAATCCAGCTCAGCACCTCCAATAACATCTATCTTTCCATCTTGCGCAAAGGCAGTGCCTGCACAAATCAATAGAATTAATGAGGTGATTAGGTTTTTCATATTTCCGAAGTTAGGCATTGAGACCGTGACACTTCTTGTATTTTTTTCCACTTCCACATGGGCACGGATCATTACGTCCAACTTTTTTCTCTACCCGAATAGGTTGTGTATTCTCTTTCTGAGTAACCTGCTGAGGTTGGGTTGGACCAGTAGAACCAGGTGTGTCGTCTGTTCTGCTCGTCTTTAGACCTTCGTCAACACCGCGCTGTTGTTTTGCTTCCTTCACCTGACCCGGGTCTTGGTTTTCAATGTAACCGCGGTAAAGCATTGAAAGCATTTCTCCGTTCAACTCATTTACCATGTTCTTGAACAGGTTAAACGACTCAAGCTTATATATCAATAACGGATCTTTTTGCTCAAGTGATGCATTGTTTGCAGCTTGCTTCAAATCATCCAATTCGCGCAAGTGCTCTTTCCAGTGTTCATCAATTGTAGCAAGCGTAGAAATACGTTCGAAGTTATTAATCAGGGTGTCGCACTTATCCTCCAATGCCTTGTCTAGATCAATCACCACGCGTAATGCTTTTCTACCATCGGTGAACGGTACATACACGTTTTTTACTTGATCTCCTTTATTGGTTCGGATTCCTTGAAGAACCGGTAAGGCTTGAGCTTTAATAAAGTCGTTTTTCTGGAAGTAATGCGAGCGCATTTGTTCAAAGACAGTTTGAACAACGTCTCTTCCTTTTAGGAAGTTGTCCTCGCTTATCTCAGGCTCCGTAGCCAATTGGCGCAAGCATTCAAGCTTGAACCCTTCGTAGTCACTAGCCTCTTGATACGCGGCAACTGCTTCTTCAACCCAGTCATAAAGCGCATTATTTATGTCAACCGACAAACGTTCTCCAAACAAGGCGTGGCGTCTACGTTTATAAATCGCTTCACGTTGTTTATTCATCACGTCGTCGTATTCCAAAAGACGCTTACGCATGCCAAAGTGGTTTTGTTCCACTTTTTTCTGGTTTCGTTCTATCGACTTGGTAAGCATGGAGTGTTGTATAACTTCTCCATCGTCATATCCAATGGAGTCCATCACTTTTACAACACGATCTGAATTAAACAATCGCATCAAGTCGTCTTCCATCGAAACAAAGAACTGAGACGATCCAGGATCTCCTTGACGACCGGCACGACCACGTAACTGTCGGTCTACCCGACGAGATTCATGACGTTCTGTACCAATGATTGCCAATCCACCTGCATCCAAAATCTTTTGGCTCAGCTTGATATCTGTGCCACGACCTGCCATGTTGGTTGCAATGGTTACAGCTCCTTCCAGTCCGGCTTCTGCGACAATCTCTGCCTCAAACTGGTGCTGCTTAGCATTCAGCACGTTATGTTTTATTTTACGTATGTTGAGCATCTTACTCAACAACTCAGAAACTTCTACGGAAGTCGTACCAACCAATACCGGTCGGCCTTGATCACGCATCTTTAAGACTTCATCAATTACAGCGTTATATTTCTCCCGCTTTGTCTTGTAAATTAAATCATCTTGATCGTCTCGTATAATTGGTTTGTTGGTTGGTATTACAACCACATCCAGTTCATAAATTTCCCAGAACTCGCCAGCTTCTGTCTCCGCCGTACCCGTCATACCGGATAACTTATGATACATTCGGAAGTAGTTCTGTAGAGTTACCGTTGCAAAGGTTTGTGTTGCGGCTTCTACCTTAACATTCTCCTTTGCTTCAATTGCTTGGTGAAGACCGTCGCTGTATCGGCGACCGTCCATAACACGACCTGTTTGCTCATCAACGATTTTAACCTTGTTATCTTGAACAATGTATTCTACGTCTTTTTCAAACAGGGTGTATGCCTTTAACAATTGGTTTACCGAGTGGATACGTTCTGACTTAACAGAGAAATCACGCATCAATTCATCTTTCTTTTGTTGACGATCAGTATCAGAGATTTCCATTTTCTCCAATTCAGCAATTTCTCCACCAACATCCGGAATAATGAAGAAGTTGCTGTCCTCACCAGACGCCGTAATTAATTCAATTCCTTTATCGGTAAGTTCAACCTGATTATTTTTCTCATCAATTGTAAAGTACAAATGCTCATCTACCTTAGGCATCTCTTTCTGATTGTCCTGCAGGTAGTAATTCTCCGTCTTCATCATCAATGCCTTCACACCTTGTTCCCCTAAGAACTTGATGAGTGGTTTGTATTTAGGAAGACCTCGTTGTACTTGAAACAACTTAAATCCGCCTTCTTTGTCGTTTCCTTCCTTGATTAAACGTTTAGCTTCCAATAGAGCCCCACTCAAGTATTTCTTTTGGGCATCGGCCAAACGTTGGATTCTTGGTTTTAGCTCAGCAAACTCATGTTGATCTCCTTTCGGAATGGGACCGGATATGATTAAAGGTGTACGGGCATCGTCAATCAACACCGAATCCACCTCATCAATCATTGCATAGTGGTGCTTTCTTTGAACCAAATCACTTGGATCATGAGCCATATTATCACGCAGATAGTCGAAACCAAATTCGTTGTTGGTTCCATACGTAATATCAGCTTCATATGCTCTTTTACGTTCTTCAGAGTTTGGTCGGTAATAGTCGATACAATCTACTGATAAACCATGAAACTGGAAGATTGGTGCATTCCATTCACAGTCACGACGTGCCAAGTAATCGTTTACTGTTACAATGTGTACGCCTCGTTTCCCAAGCGCATTTAAATACGCAGGTAGGGTAGACACCAATGTCTTTCCTTCCCCTGTGGCCATCTCCGCAATTTTACCTTGGTGAAGTACCACACCACCAATCAACTGGACATCGTAGTGCACCATGTTCCAGTTTACAGTAGCTCCGGCTGCATCCCAACTGGTTGCATACTTCACTTTGTCACCATCAATAAGAATATGAGGTTTGTTCGCTGCTAGGTCGCGGTCAAATTCACTGGCAGTGGCTTCAACAAAGTCATTTTCGGTAAATCGTCGAGCCGTTTCTTTAACCACGGCAAAGGCTTCAGGGAGAATGTTTTCCAGAACAACTTCAAGTTCTTCGTTACGCTGTCCCTCTAAATTGTCTACTTCCTCGTACCAGTTTTCTTTCTCCTCAATCTGCTCCGGACTTGCGGAGTCTATTTTTTGACGAAGCTCTGCCAATTGGGCATCTATATCCGACAAATGGTCATTGATTCGGCTAATAAACTCATCTGTTTTTCCTCTCAATTCATCATTGCTTAACGACGAATAGCTTGAATAAAATGAGTTTACTTGATCAACATATGGATCAAGACCTTTGAGGTCTCTACTGGCTTTATTTCCGAAAACACCGGAAATACCTTTTACTAATTTACCAATCATAATTCCTTGAACGACCTGTGTACGGTCATTTCAATCCTTTTAAAACTGTGCCACCCCTGAAACGTGATAATGTGTCAGGAAGATTTTGTTACTCAGTATCTCTGAATGTATAAATGTCTTTGTACCCGTCTACGCTCTGCTTAAACTGCATTTCGCTATCTGTGATTGAAAGGAATACATATTTAAATCGGCTGGAAGACGCGTCTACGATATCCATGGTATCACCGTTGTTAACCCATGTCCACCGACCATCAAGCGATAAGCTTAGTCTAAGCGTTCCATCGCTCATGAATTCGTGCTCAATCCCACCTGCGGAATTTGTTGAGTACCATACCTTATCGTACAATTTGTCTTTGTCGCTATCCGACAATAAACCCGTTGATGTATTGTTGCTGCCGCCGGTCCCATCGTCGCTACAAGATGGAAGAATGGCCACCATGGCCGCAAGGCTGAGTATTAAAACAATCTTTTTCATACGTAACTTTACTTTCGAAATATTAAGTAGCCAAAAGTAGCAGAAGCGGAACGTAAAAACAACGTGCTATCTGCAATCTATTCCACAACATCGATAAGGGTACCCTTATCCCAATTTTCGATTCTGATTTTTTTATTCTGATGGTTGTAAACCGTCCACTTTCCATCTTTCAAACCGTTGTGAAAGCTGCCAACTTGTTTCCCGAATAAACGCGAGTGGCCAATGACCCATGGGCCGTGTTTCTTGCCGTTTTCATAAGAACCTGAGGATTTCATGCCCTCAACACTGGCATTTTCGAACCATTCGCCGGTTTTCTGTCCGTTGATATAAGAACCTCGAGTGTCAATCTTCTGATTTGCCCATCGAATGTATTCTCCGTGCAGATTTCCCGCTTTATAGTTTGCTTCTTCAATTTTATATCCCACGGGTGAATTCCCAACTGGAGGCTCATACTTGTATGAAGTGCCGTCCAACTTGCCCTTTACATAGTTCTGTTCGGTAAGTTTATTGCCTTGTGGGTCGTATACTATCTTGGTTCCATCCAGAAAGCCATCTTTGTACTCGGCTTCTTCTCCGATTTTACCACTACTGTGGTAGATGGTTGAAGTACCGTGCACGACACCGTATTTAAATGAGACAACTTTTCGCTTTGTACCTATTTGGGTGTATGATATCACACGGCCGTGAGGCTGGCCTTCAACGAAGAATGCTTCTTGTTCAAGCTTGCCATTTGAAAACCACAGTTTCATTGGACCGTCTTTCTTACCAAGTTTGTAGGTAACGGCTCGCTTCTTTACGCCGTTTTTGTAGTACTCTGTGAACAAACCATCCAATTTGCCATTCACGTAAGTGCATACTACTTCATCGTTTCCATTATCGAACCACGCATGATACGAACCATTGCGTACACCATTGGTGTATTGCACTTGTTTGTCTTGCCTGCCGTTATCGTAATACGATTTAAACCAACCGTCTATTTTTCCGTTCTTCCATTCGACACGTTGCCAAGTCTTGTTGTTGGCGTGTTTCAGGACAGATGATCCTGAGAACGGACTGCCGTTGTGATAGTACAATTCACCTTGTTTGGTAAGTTGCTCAAAGAATACCTTGGTTTGCGCTGTTGCGGCTAAACCGGAGAACAAGGTTATCAATACA
>Ga0181577_10003692_pt1 | contig 11855 bp, 10 predicted proteins | sample 101ome_21_FD_132468 | JGI IMG/M metagenome (GOLD analysis project Ga0181577, IMG submission 132468) | Coastal salt marsh microbial communities from the Groves Creek Marsh, Skidaway Island, Georgia - 101413BT metaG (megahit assembly) | ecosystem: Environmental > Aquatic > Marine > Intertidal...
AGAGAGGTGGTTGCCTCATGTTCCATAATGGCGGTGTCATTGGTGCTACCGTCTATAGTGACAGCGGTGACTTTAAGATGGATGTTGTGTGGTGGACTATTGATGGTACCACGCTGACGTATCAAGATAATGAAGTATCTGCTGCTGCTGTTGGAAGTATCACGGCAACATGGCGCGGTGTAGACTTAGTGTATGATGAGGCTGAGGGTGCCTATGTGGGTTATTCTCAGGCAGACAATGACATTGCTGCGTTTAAGTTCTCCATTGCCTCTGATGTGATTACACATAATGCACAGGTTGCTACGACTCTCACCACGCCTGGTAGTGGTTCACGGATCATTGCCAAGCAAGGCTATGCACTATTTGAGAATTACCCTGGCGGTTCCTCTTACGGAAAGATGCAAGCTGTTGTGGTGCCAGACTTCTCTGGATCCTCACTTGATGTGGAAAATGCCACTCAGAATTACAGTGATATGAGTGCGGGGCAAAGTTATTGGGGTCATGCAGAAATACACGGGAAACACGGTCTAGGGTTTTACGCTCAGGACAAGAACTATCCAATAACCTGTGTGGTGAATACGAGTGATAGCCTGATTAAGGTTGTTGATGCGAAGAATGGTTTTAGTCTTGGTGATGCCACGGCTGCTATGGGTCAGACACTTTACGGAAAAGAACACGTCCTCTTCACTGAGGACTTGGATTATCTCATATTGGTGAGTCAGTACAACTCACCTCTGTATATGTACGCTGACCTCTACAAAATTCCATAGAAGAGAAATGTTATGATTGTTGCGTTTATTACGTTTATGGCTGTGGTATCGGCTACCATATTCTTTTCGTATTGGCATGGCCGTGGTGATGGCCCTGACCTCAAGAAGCAGTGGTATGAAACCAAGGGTGTGCTGATTGCAGGAGAGGCTATTGTTGGAGCATTAGCCGGCTTCCTCATGTTATTCAACCCAATTGGATTGCTTGGCTCTATCATATCGCCTTACTACTGGTTCTTATGGAGAACGAGCAAGCAAGCCCGTGCAGAGTTGGATTACATGGGGCGTGTGAGAAATAAGATTATAAAAGTTTTACAAGGCTATTACTTGCCTACAGGGGTCAACTGTCTCCTGATTCTGGTGGGTTCAGTCTTAATAGGGGTGCAGGTTGGGGACTGGAGATATCCATTGCTGGTTATTCCATGTCTTGCTTCTGTTGCGGCACCTTACATAACCGCCAAGAACTTTCGCAATGACCCTGGTGAAACCGCCAGATACAACCGTGCGAGGGTAGAGATTGCCAACGGGTTTACGGGGGGTGTGAATGTCGCCTCTGCAATATTGGTATCATCTAAAGTTGTGACGGTTATGGGTTATGGATTATGAAAAAGAGATTAAATCTATTCTTGAGTTTTACGGTCAAGATGATGTCATGGATGCAGCTGCAAAAGCAAAAGCGTTTGATATCTGGGTACATACCGCACCCGTTGGCTTCGCAAAGGTAAGCGGTACAGGTGTATTCTTAGAGGTTAATCAGACATTATGCAGATTCTTACAGATGACAGAGCCAGAGGTGATTGGAACCGCCTTTGCAAGTATCACACCACCACCCTTGGACAGTTGGGACTTGGCAATGGTGGAGAGAGTCATAAGCGGGGAGATAGACGATTACATATTGCCGAAAGTGTACGAAATTGCGGAGAAAACATATCGCTTTGCAGTCATTCACCCTGTTGGATTCAGAGGATTAGACGACTCATTCAGTCACTTCTGGGTTCTAATAATTCCAACAAACCAGGAGGACGTGGAAAACCTACAGATGGAGATGGTGGGAAAGGTTATACTACCGCCAGAATTATCTGTGTCTCAAAAGAAAAAATGGCTCCACTCCCTGATGAGTTACGCCTCAAAATATCCGAAGGAGATGGGGGGGATAGCGGGGACAATCCTGATAGCAATTTACCTTCTGATAAAAAAGATGGCAGACGAGCATGGAAAGTCCGTTACAGACTTCCTCCAAAGCCTGTTGCAATAGCCGCATCAGTAATGCTGATGGTGTCCTTATACTCATGCCATGGCAAAAGCTGTGAACTGAGCCTTTTTGATATGTCGCTTCACCAACTGAGCAACATGAGAATTTCAACATAAAGCATAGGAGAATGATATGCGCTTTCTAAAACAATCCACTGCGGTCAGTGTTGTCATTGGCCCTATCGTAGATGCCACTGATGGCCTTACGCCTGAAACTGGTCTTGACCTCAGCACGGCTGATGCTGCGGAACTCTTAAAGCACGGTTCTGGTACCGTGGTAGATATCAGCGGTGCAACGCTGACTGCCATTACTGGTGCTGATGGTTATTACACTCTGGCATTGACTGCTGCTCATACTGATACGCTTGGCCAGTTGGCTGTGGCTATTGTTGACACGTCATTATGTCGCCCTGTACGTGAGGACTTCCAAGTTCTTCCTGCCAACGTGTATGACAGCCTGTTTGGTGCTGACCTTCTCCAAGTGGATGTTGCACAGTTGAACAACGCGGTTGCTGCTTCTGCTATCCTCAACACCAACAATGATGGTGTGAACGCTGATGTTACGCGCATCAGCACAAGTGACAGTGCTGCAAACAACCTTGAGAGCGGTGCATTAGCACAAGTTCCTGGATCCTGCGTGACGGGAAGCACAGTAACTTCCATCCTGACCAACCTGACTGAAACAACCAATGACCACTACAATGGCCGTGAGTTGATCTTCACCAGCGGCAATCTTGCTGGTCAGTCAGCATCCATCTCTGACTATGCTGGCGCCACAAAGGCACTGACGGTAACGAGCCTCACAGAGGCACCTGCCAACGGTGACAACTTTATCATCGTGTAAATTGAAGGGTTAATCCTTATGTCTACCACTCTAACTGGCTTGGCCATAGCTGGCCGCTCACGCACTATTCCAGCAAAGACACCTGCTGACTATCCTGCCCTTGGTGTTCTTGTGGAGGAGTTTGACCTCTGGCGTGAGGGATATGATGGCGCGACTGTGACCATCTACAAGGCTGGTACCACAGACTTGATGCCATGTTACACAGACATTGGATTGACCATTCCTGTTGCCAACCCTGTGACTCTGCTATCCAAAGAGGACAGCATTGGCCGTAAGTTTGGCAAGTTCAACCAAAGCATTTACGTGCCATACGCATATGAACTGGACGTAAATACCATTGAACAGACTGGTATCCAGCGTGTGCCTATCACTACGCTTGATGGTCAGAACGCATCTGCTGCATACGTGAAGTCTAAGACAGGCTCCACCAACCGGCTGTTGAGTGAACGTTTTGATGACGATATACGCGCTTTGGACTATGGACAGATTGGGAAAGCACCTTCTGTTGATACCGCAACTCTGGCGGCCGCAATCTCTGCTGCTGCTGAGAATGGCGGTGGACGTGTTCACCTGCCTCCTGGCACCATCACAATAACCACCTTAAGTGTACCCTCCAGCGTGGTTCTGGTGGGTGCTGGTAAAGGTATCACCATTATCCAGAGCCAGACCGCTGAGAATGTCCTGACAATCACTGGTAACGGTGCTGGTCTGGAAAACCTCACGGTTGATGGAGTGTCGCTCAATGAAGGCTCAGTAGGTATCTATGGCCTTGGCCGTGATAACGTGTGCTTGACCAACATTGAGGTGAAACGCTTTGACACAGGCATAAAATGGCAAGGAGGCCAAAATCATGTTTACCGTAATCTTATCGTTTCTAATTGCGCTTATGGTGTACGTTGTCTTGGTGATAGTAACGCCAATGGCGGTGGTGGCGGTGATGAGTTTTCTGGATTGGATTGGTTCCAAGGTAAGGTTCAAACGACTACGAATACCGGCTTGGAGTTCTCTATTATTGATGACTCAGTACGACACAACACAATACACGAAGTAGACTTTCTGGACAATGTGGGTGCATCTGGTGCTATCTACGTTGAGGGTGCTGACTTCACACGCATACGCGGTGGATATTGGGATGGTAACGACATTAACATTGATGTGCGTGATTCTACTGACACTCAACTCACCAACCGCCGTGTGGTGGGCTTAGAGCTCATTGGTGGTCAGATTGATGATGGTAACTGCAACTTTGATGGCTGGTGCCAAGATATCATCCTTGACCGCATGGAACTCAACGCTACTACGCTGGTGATGAATGTTCCTGAAAACCCTATTCTCCTTCGCAACTGCGTAGAGGATGGGACACTGTTCACAGGACAGACAACCAAGGTAGAGCGTTCCCGCACGTTACATAATGGCGTGATTAAGGGCGAGACAACAGATGCGACTGTGACCGAAGCATGGAGCATGAAACTCAATCCTAATGAGGTTGTGTATCTGGACATTAAAGCGACCGCCGAACAAGTGAACGGTTCTGACTTTGGTGTATGGCATGTTGGCCATGCAGCACGTCAGGCACCTGCAACCCTCAATTATGATGGGCAAAGTGCCAACTTTACTGTTGGTAGTCAGATACAGGGGGCAACAAGTGGTGCCACTGCAATCATTGCTTCTGATTCTGATAGTGGTTCCTCTGGTACTCTGAGCCTTGCACAGGTGTCTGGTACCTTTGAGAATAATGAGATTATCAGTGAAATTGATGGCTCTGGTTCAGCCCGTGTGAACGGAGTAATAACTCTGGCTGCAACTGCTGAGGTAGGTTCTGAGACTGTTCACCATAGCGCAGGTAGTAACAGCGGCGCATTACCAACAGGTTGGGACTTGAACTTTGCTGTGAACGGACAAGAGATACAGGTAACGGTCAAAGGCGCGGCAGGTAAAAACCTTGTTTGGAATCTGAAAATTGACCGCACGGTACTATAATGGATTGGCGCACAGTAAAGATAACTGACCCTGTTTTTAAGAACGTAAATGAGACAGCACTGACTGCTGGCCTTAATGCCTCTTTGGAGAATGGCTTTATCAACTCTGCTGGAGGTGTGAGCCGATTTCCTCAGTTGTTTGACTTTGCTGACCTGCCTGGTGAGCGTCCTGTGATTGCTACAGAATGGCGTGGTGACCTTATTGGTATCACTGGCGGTAAGTTCTACCGCATCAATTGTGAAGATGGTACCAACGAAGATGTCACTGGTGCATACCTTTCAGGCCCATCACGTCCTGTCATCACTCGTACTGAGGATGAACTGGTTGCTGCTGCTGGTGGCCCTATCGTGCGCTTGAAGGGTGAGGACACAGAGATTCTGAGTGAGGATGCTCCAGAGGCTACGCATGTGGCATACTCAGGTGGATACCTTGTTGGTAATGAGCCTGGTAGTGGGCGGTTCAATTACACTGAGCCTGGTGATTATGATAACTGGCCTGACCTCAACATTCTGAGTGCTGAGGCAAAGCCTGACAACATCACGTCCATCATCACCACTGAGTTTGATGAACTTATCATGGCCGGCCCATTAAGCATTGAGCAATTTGACCAAGCACCCAATGGTAACCGTCCGTTCTTCAAGCGGTGGGGACTTGCTGCTGGCTTGGCAGAAGGTGCTGAACATACACTCATATCCGTTGATAACCGTATCTGGGGACTCAACAAAGAGCGTGAGTGGGTAGCGTTCTCCACTCAGCTTGGCCGTATTGAGTCTGGCGCAATCCAGAATAAGCTGGAAGAACTGGATGATATCACAGACATATGGGCTGCTGAACTGCCTATCTCTGGACATCGTTTCCAAGTGATTCAGGCACCATATGCAACCAACCCATATGGTACCAAGGGTGTTACGCTTCTGTATGATTACATGGTAAAACGCTGGTACACGCTTTATGGGTGGGACACAGAGAATAGCCTCCCTGCCCGTTGGCCTGGTTGGTCACACGTACAGATTGGTAAGAACCATTTTGTTGGTGGCAACGGAAAGGTCTACAAGTTGGGAGGACATAACCTTGGCGTTGAGACACAGCGCATGTTGTTCCGCACAGGACACTATAACAACAAAGGTATGCGTCCTATCCGCGTCAACAGGACACGCATGAGAGTACGCCGTGGCTACACTCCTGCTGGATCCTCAGCACCAGTTATCTCACTTCGTGTGAATAAAGATAACCGTGGCTTTGGCCGTTGGGTACGCCGTGACCTTGGTAAGGTTGGACAGCGTGACATGATTCTGAACTTCGGAAGCCTTGGCACTGCTGATACGTGGCAATTTGAGATTATGATAACAGATGCGGCTGAGGTGGATATCTCCTCCTTTGAGATACTTGCACAGGACTTGAACTAATGGCTGATGAACTACCTATTCTACCCACTGCCCCACGGCTTTCTGGACAAGCACAGGATGATATCTTGTCACTCCTGAACTGGACAGAACAGATTTATGAGGCACTGGTAGGAGTGTTGAACGTCCTCTACACCAAGTCAGAGGTTGATGACCGTATTCCACGCAAGCCAGCGATAGCGTCAATCACTGAGGATTACACTATCCTTGGCACTGACGGGACAATCTTGGTCAACGCCACGGCTGCTGCTGTGACAATCAAAATGCCGAGCGCAGCAGAAAATAAAGGACGGATATTCACCGTTCTTAAAACGGATAGTGGCGGTAACGCCATGACCGTTAATGGGAATGGAGCCAACATCAATGGCTCTACAACACAGTCAACCAGTACCCAATATGGGAAATTTACGTTACAATCAGATGGTACCAACTGGTTCCTAATCTAGGGAGAATACTATGAATCGCACTATCAACAGTCCTGCCGCTAACAACATGGCCGCTCAAGGGCGCAATGGTGATACAGAAGTTGCACACGTTACTCCTGGTGAAACCATTGTTCCGCATAGTATTCAGACACCTGAGGTGATGAGCGTTCTTTCTGAGGAGTTCCAGCGGCAGGGAGTTCCTATGTCACGTTATGTTGTACAAGGTCGCCGCACTAAGCGCGGACCAAACAGTATCAATCCAGAAACAGGTCAACCAGAGTTCTTCCTCAAGAAGTTGGCCAAAGCTGCTACTGGTGCTGCCATTGGTTATGCAACTGGTGGTCCCGCTGGTGCTGTGATGGGTGGTGTAAATGGTTTAATGTCAGAGGATGCTGCTGGTAACCCTGTTCCCGCTGGTAGTCCAACTGCTGTTGGAGGAGCTGGTAGTCCTACAGCAAGCATCCGTCAGACAAAAGATTTAGGAAAGACAATCAGTCCTGATTATAAGACGCAGGTCTTTATTCCTCAGGCTGAAACCCCCGTTAATATGCCTTCTGATTCACCACCTTTGGGTCAGGAGCAAAAGGAGAGTGGACTCCAGCAAGTACAGGAGAATGGCATGGACAAAGCATTACAAATTCTAATGGGTTCTGGCATGGGTGGAGGAGCATTAAACTCCACCAACCCAATGACTGGTGCCAGTGAGTATTTTGATTACTACGGCAATCAGAATGGCGGTGCGCCTAACAGCGTGAACCCAAGCACGGGTAAAAAGGAGTTTGCTGATACCCGTGGTGATTACAGCAACACAGGCGTTTATTATGAGCCTGTACACCCATCAGAGAAGGCTGCACGTGCGGCTGGTTACCAAGGCGCGTTTGGTGCTGGTGGTGCTGATGATTATTTGGCAAACAATCCTAACGCCAATAACAAGTACCGTGTACAGATGGGCTACGCTCCTCAGCAACGTGAGGGTGCTTCATACGTGTCTCCTGTCAATACAGCCCAATACAAAGACGAAGATTATTATGGTGAAGGCCGTAACGACACAGAGCGTTCCATTCGTGCGCTTGGTTATGCTGGTGGCTTTGGACGTGGACAGGCTGATCAATGGCTTCATTCTAAGTACGGCTCTGGTTTGACCCCTGACCTGATGAATAAAGGACAGGCAATCTTAAAGCCTAAACCTCGCCCAACGTATGAAAGTCAGGAGAACTTCACTCAAAGCAATCCGAACTGGAATAATCAGGGGCAACAGCCTGAATGGTTGACCTCCATCATGGATAAGTTCAATGATCTTCTTGGCCGCTTTGATGCACCAGAAACCAATGACAATGAGACTGCAAGTGCTGCCACTACACCTGCTGTGACTCGCGTATCAAGTCTGTCTCCGACTCGCTCACCACGCTTCAAGTCACGCCGCTATGCTGGTGGTTCTATGGCACGTAACTTCTAAGGAGTAAGATATGTCAACTAATCTACCATGGAGAGATGCTGTTAGTGCTGGTACTCTAGCCCCAAACCCTGTGGTTGATGGGGGAGGTATCTTCGGCTCTATAAAAGCTTCTGCTCCTGATATATTAAAAATAGGGGGTACTATTCTTGGTGGTGAACTCACTAAGAGCGGTAATAGTGATGCTTCTGCTGAACGTGCAGCTGCATTGCGTGAGGCTGGTAATATCGTTGAGGGTGGACTGGATGACCGTCAATACTGGACAGAGATTGGCCTCAATGATATCCGCAACCTCCTGACCACAGGATATCTTGACCAGTCTGGCCAGATACGCACGGCTGCTGATACCTTTGAAGATGCCAACATTGATGCTGTAAATGCGTTTCGCCGTGCGATTATGCCAACCTTGTCCTCATACGGACGCGCACAGTTCAACAACGTAGATGAATATGGCCGTGATGTTGATGATGCTTCTCAGGGTGCTGCTGAGATGTTGTCAGAAGGTGTGGGTGCATATCAGGATGTTCTGAGTCCATATCTTGAAGCTGGTGAAGGTGGACTGGATTACACAGAAGATGTGATGAACCTCAATGCTGCTACTGAGGTACCATCAGACCAAGTTGGTTCTTTGGGGTATTTCCAACAGATTCTTGCTACTGATCCTAATGAACTCACGCAGTCACAGCAATTTGCCAAAGAAGATGTACGCCGTGATGCGCTGGCCAACCTTGCGGCCTCTGGCCTACGTGGTGCTGGACGCGGTGGTGTTGCCACTGTGAGTGAAGCACTGGCTCGTTTGAAAGCACAGCAATATGACCAGAACATACGCCGCCAAGATGATGCTGCCCGTATTCTGGCTAATGCAGACCTGAACGCATATAACCGCAATATCCAGCGTAAGGATTCTGCTGCTGATGTCCTGAATAAGTTTGGGTACCAGACAACTGGTAACGTAGCGACAGCATACAATAATCTGGCTAAGACCCTTGGTGATATGCAATTCAAGACTGGCATGGATAAAGCTGGCACAGAGTACGCAGCGGCAAGTGATATCTCTGATCGTTGGTATGACCAAGGCTCCAATATCAGTGAGAAGATTCATGGTGCAAGCACATCAAGTGCTGCCAACTCATACAATGCTGCAACGGCTCTGGCTAATCTGACTGGTCAGCACTATGGCAACCTTGCTGATGTTGCTTCTGACCGTTACACGTCACGTGGTAACACCAGCCTACAGAAAGCCAACACACGTGCTGGAACGCTTGATTCTTCTGCCAACCTTGATTTCTACACCAACACAGCCAACAACAAGGTTGATGCTGATACCTTTGGACGTATTGGTGGCATTATCAACAGTGAGAACAAAGCCAAAACAACGGGTACCACAGGTGGAACCCAACATGATGTTATCGTAAATTAGGAGGTCACAGTGTCTTTTATTACCAACAACGCTGGTACCGTTCAGCCATATCAGGCTAAGGTAGAATATCGTGAGCCTCTTCCTACCGAGAACGCGCCTATGGCTGCTTTTGATCGTCAGGTAGTACGTGACCAGAAAGACCAGCGTTTTGAACGTCAGGAGCAGGATGCCGCTATCAATCGTGAGACTGAGGCGTGGCAACAGATGATGAAAAACCCACAACGGGCGCCAGACATTGCCGCTCAGTATGGTGTGGAATACACGCCAGAGATGGGTGAGATTCTGAAAGATGAGCAATTGTCTCAGCGTACTCTTGAGGCCGCAACCATGGCACAGAAGATGGGGATTAACCATCCTGAGACATTGCGTGTGTGGATGCGTGAGTACGTGAAGCCTGGTGGTAACGTGCTTTCAGCACAGACTGCCACGCAAGGCATGAAGTCAAAGTATGAACGTCCACGCTCAGGCAGTAATGTTCCAAAGACTACTGGACTGCCTAAGGGATATATGTGGGGTGCTGACGGTACCGCCACGCCTATTCATGGTGTTGACCCTCGCCAATACAACACTGACCCATTGAAGAACCCTAACCTTCCTCTGCCATTGCGTATGGAGGGTGAGGCTCTGATGAACTCTGACATTCCACAGCAACGTAAGATCAATGAATGGTTTGAACGTGCGAAGCCTTATCTGGAGCCGCAAGGTGGTGCCATGACACCTGACCAATTAGGTGGTATGATTAACCCACAGCCAGAACTTAATGTGGGTGATACCATTTCTGTCCCATCTCTTGAGCAGATGAACAGTAACAAGGTCACAGTGAGCAATGGCAAGGAAGTATTCCGCATTGCACCAGAAGATGTAGAAGATGCAATGAAGGATGGTTTTGAAGTAATACAGTAAGGATTCAGATATGAGTGACTGGAGAACAAGAGCGGAGCCTGTGGCTCCAGCAACCCAAGCAACCGAACCAGTCACAGCAAGCTGGCGTGATCGTGCAGAGCCAGTTGAAGAGTCCAGTTACGGTGATATTCTTGAAAAACACGTTGAGAACCTTCCTGCGTCTGCAAAATCGGTTGCTGGTAGTTTGACCCAACAGGTGGCAGAAGCCCCTATATCCGCATTGGGTAACTACGTTGATTCCCTCCCCAAAGAAGATGACACGCTATTTGAGCGTTACATAGAGAACCCCGTTGAACGGTGGGCTGCTACTATGCAGATGCTTACCATGGGACTGCCTTCTGTTATTGCACATGGTGTGTCTGATGATCCTGCTGCTGTAGGTCAGGAGATGCGTGAAGAGGCTGAGGCAGAGATTGCCGCTAACCAGCCTATTATTGCTGATCGTGACAGTGTGAAGGGTTATGTCAGTGATGGTGCGCGTTCATTGGTAGAGATGGGCCCTGCTGCTCTTGCAACCATCCTGAGCCGTTCTGGTGCGCCAATGCTTGGTCAAGCTGCTGTAACTGGTAACGCCCGTTCATACGGTGAACAACGTGATGCTGGATCCTCACCAGCGTTGGCAACCAATGCTGCTGCTGGCTCTGGTGCCGCAGAAGCCGCTTTTGAGCTCTTGCCTGTCAGCGCATTGTTGAAGCCTGGTACTGGTGTACTGAAACGCTTTGCTGTGTCTGCTGGTGCTGAGGGTGCATCAGAGATGCTTACTGAGGCTGTGCAGTCTGGCATTGAGGCAGGAACCATTGATCCTGACATGACGCTTGGTGATGCACTGGAGCGCATGAAACGTGCTGGTATCATCGGTACTGGTGTTGGTGGTGTTATGTCTGCTCCTGCTTCTGCTGTGGACGCATACCGTCAGCGTAAAGCACCAACCATTGACGGTGACTTTGAAGTTCTGACAGAAGAACAGACCCTCCCTGCCGAAGGTTCAGAATATGTACAGAAAGAGTCTACTACTGAACATATTGACCCTGCATTGGTAGAAACACCTCAGCCAGCTGATGCTGCTGAGGCTGAGATATTTAATGCCATGGACGCTGACCAACAGAAGCGTATGGCCGATAAAGTAGATGCTCCACAATCTGAACTGGAGCAAGTGATATCCACTGATAAACCAGTTGAGGATATCGTGCGTGAGACAGACCTCATGCAACCCCTCCCCAATGAAACCGCCATTGAAGTTGATAATGGTGACGGTACACAGTCCGTTGGTATTGCCTACATGGACAATGAGACAGGAGCCGTGCGCTACCCTGGCCAAGAGCCTACTGTCTCACAAGAAAGTCTCATAACGGGTGATCCAACCCCTGAAATAACTCCTCCACAAGGTGAAGAAGAAGCCCTGCAAGAAG
>Ga0181577_10003696_pt1 | contig 11851 bp, 11 predicted proteins | sample 101ome_21_FD_132468 | JGI IMG/M metagenome (GOLD analysis project Ga0181577, IMG submission 132468) | Coastal salt marsh microbial communities from the Groves Creek Marsh, Skidaway Island, Georgia - 101413BT metaG (megahit assembly) | ecosystem: Environmental > Aquatic > Marine > Intertidal...
CAGTCTCGGACAATTCGTGCATATTGGCGGGTCGATATGTGTAGGCGTTCATGGAATCGGCCGGGCCAAAGGTATTCAGAACCAACCATCAGCGGTTCTTGCATCCACTTTTCCATCGTTATATTTTTCAATGACTTAAAAGAAAATCTCATAGAATACTAGTTCTATGAGATTTTGGATCTGTGCTGTTGAGTATAGCGAATGAGCCTCCCCCGCTAAACCGGTCCACCGCTATGTGGGAACGGGGTTTTGTGTTCCGCACAGTGTCGCGAACACTGTGTTCAACACAGTGTTCGTACTCATTTCACCCTCAAACCACCAAAAACACACTTTTACACACACCAAAATTTTTGTATTCTAATCCACAGTAGTAGAACAGAAATCTACTAACACCTGCATTGAAAATCCTCGTGTCGGTGGTTCGATTCCGCCCCCGGGCACCACTTTTACAAAGAAAATCAAATACTTAACTTGGCGATATACACGCTAAGCGTGTATTTTCTAAAAACACACCTAACACACACTTTTTGCTGTGTTTGTCGCCAAAATTTGCGCGGAATCGCTGTGTTGAACACAGTGTTAGCGACAGTGTGGTTGGGACACAGTGGTTAGGACAAAGTGTTTGAGCCTAAGCGTTGGCATTTGCTTGCAGCCCGCAGTGTTTGAAAAAGCTCAATTAAAAACACAGTGGTCTGCACTGACACTCGGCATAGGGCCTTAGTGCCAACATGGCGCGGGTTCCCAAGCTGGAATAATACTTCTGCGGTGCTCGTTTGGACAAACTGGCCTTTCATCCCGCACAGGCGCCCGCCCCGGCAAGGCGTCCAAATACCGCGCCTGAAGTCAGTCCAGATCCACCCGGATAGCCATTAAAGAAAACGCCGCCGACCAATTCCCCGCAGGCGAACAGACCGTCGATGTCTGTTCCGTCCGGCCGCAGGACAGCACCCTGTTCAGATACCTTTAGTCCGCCGTAGGTAAACGTAATGCCTCCAGTGACAGGATAAGCGCGGAAAGGCGGGGTGTCGATCGTTTGCGCCCAATTGGATTTTGCCAAGTCCAGCCCCCGTGTCGCTTTCCCGTCAAGCGTTGTCGGATCAAAAGGAACATCGCCGTCGACGGCCCCGTTGTAGTCTTGCAGCGTCGCAAGGGCGGCTTTCATGTCGACGCCTTCCAACTTCGCAGCCAATGCCCCAAGCGTGTCTGCTTCGACGAAGTGGGCATCGTGGAAATGGTATTCGCCATAAAGCAGATCGGTGACTTTGCTGTCGAAGACTTGCCAGGCAAAATGCCCGGGCTGCTCAAGAACGGCTCGGCCGAATTGCGCATAGGTGTAATTACGGAAGTTGATGCCTTCATCGACAAAGCGCTCTCCGTGCGCATTCAACATGATGCCGAGGAAATAGCATATTTTACGGTAGTTTTTCCGCTCGCCCGCAGGCAGGTCGAGGTTGCCAAAATTGGCCATGTGCAGGTCCATCGGCGTCGCGTGGCAACCGCTGTACAGCCCGTATTCCTGCGCGCCAAGGCTAAGCGCCATGAGCAAACCATCGCCAGTGTTGTGCGGTGTGCCGCGCACTTTGGCCTTATCCCAATCGGTCCCGATGTACTTTTGACGCAGCGCATCGTTTGCCTCAAATCCGCCACTGGCAAGGATCACAGCGTCGGCGTGGATTTCTTCATCGCCTACAAAAACACCTGTGACGCGATCGCCGCCGGTCATCAGGCCCGTCACCGCGCTATTATAACGGATGCGGCCACCAAGGCGCTGGAAAGCGGCCAATTCCATATCGAACAGGCCAACACCCTCGTTTTGTGCTGCCAGCGTCAAACCGCCCCAGAACACGTGGCGTCCGTTCTTTTCAAAACTTTGGCGGCTGTAGATCGGTTCGAATTGCACGCCGTGCCCGCCCAACCACTGCATCGTCGCAAGTGACGCGTTGATCAGGGTGTTCTGCTCCGGCGACAGGTTTCGGCCATCGTTGAAGCCTAAAAGGTCCGCGGTGAATTTCGCTTTGGAATACCCGCCAAAGTCAGTCACCGCGAGGCGGGGATCATCGGGGTTTTGCAGTAGCGGCAAAAGGTCATCGCCGCTATCATAGGCAAAGCGCATCGCGCCGGCTGTGTATTTGGTGTTGCCACCTGCGAGCGCCTGATCCGCCTTCTCGAGCATCAGCACCTGAGCGCCGCTCTCTAGGGCAGCGATACCCGCGCACATCGCTGCGTTACCCGATCCGACGACGACAATGAACTTTGACATTGTGTGATTCCTTCTGTATTGTGACATTGTATCCGCTTGGATACAATTTTGAAAGCATCGGATGACCTACCTCAATCCCCAGTCTGACAAAGCCCCAGAAAAATCGCAGGGCTTCGTGGCATATGACAAATTGCATGCTGCCATTTCCGAAGGGGTTTATGTCCCCGGTGACCGGTTGCGTGAAACCGAAGTCGCAGAACGCCTCGCACTGTCGCGCACGCCAGTTCGTGAGGCGTTGCGAAAGCTGGAGGCGGACGGCATCATCGAACACCGCCCACATCTTGGCGCTGTCATTCGTACATTGTCGCATGGCGAGGTGGTTGAGCTTTATGAAATGCGCGTCGTGCTGGAACGCACCGCAGCCGAGATGGCCGCAAAACATGCCTCGGAAGCCGAGGTGGATGAGCTTGAATCGCTAAATGCAGAGATTGCAAAAGCGGCAGCCGTCCCGCATCTGGCAGCTGCGATCAACCAGCAGTTTCACCGCTGCATCTACCTTGCGACCCGCAACCGGTTCTTGTTGGAATCCGCGCGGGCATTAAACAACGCATTGATGTTGCTTGGCCCAACGACCATGGCGGATGAGGCAAGGATCAGCACCGTTTGTCACCAACACCACGACATTATCAACGCGATCCATATGGGCGATGTCGAGGCCGCAGGTGCCACTGCAGAGGCGCATTTGCAGACATCATTGCGACACCGATTGATGGTCATGCGTTCATGATCCAGTTGTTGATAACCTACGCCATCGCGGCCGCTGGGGTCGTCTTGTTTAAAGCTCTTGGCCTGCCGTTGCCTTGGCTGCTGGGTCCGATTTTTGCCTGCCTTTCCGCGGCTTTGATGGGGGCCCCCTTGCGTGGTGTGAAGATTGTCAATGATGCGATGCGCTCGATCCTCGGGGTCGCGGTCGGCGCCACGTTCACCGTTACTCTATTGGTGTCTATGGCGGACATGTGGACTACGCTTGTCCTGATTCCTCTCATGGTTTTTCTGATCGGCATGATAGGCGTGCCCTATTTCCAGCGCCTGTGGGGTTTCGATGCTGCCACAAGCTATTATTCGGCCATGCCTGGAGGATTGCAGGACATGCTGGGCTTTGGCGAAGAGGCCGGCGGCGATGTGCGCGCCTTGTCATTGATTCACGCGACGCGGGTGATGGTGATCGTGGTGGCATTGCCATTTGTGTTGCAGGGCTATTGGGCTTTGGATCTGAGCAACCCGCCAGGCGCGCCCGCATCCTCGATTGGTCCGTGGCAGTTGGGGCTGATGGTGTTCTGTGGAGTTGTCGGCTGGCAGGTGGCCAAGGCAGTGGGCATGTTCGGCGCGTCGATTTTGGGGCCAATGTTGCTGGCGGCCATCTTTGCATTGCTCGATATCCTGCAAAACCGACCACCAGCCGAGGCGATCTGGATGGCACAGTTTTTCATCGGCATGACTGTCGGCACGAAATATGTGGGCGTCACGATGCCAGAAGTCCGTCGCGACGTAACTGCTGCACTCGGATTTTGCGTTATCCTCATTCTTCTCTCGCTTGGCTTTGCAGAAGTGATCTATTTGATCGGGCTCGCCCCGCCCTTGGAAACATTGCTGGCCTTTGCCCCGGGAGGGCAAGCAGAAATGACTGTGCTGGCGTTGGTCGTTGGTGCCGACATGGCCTTTGTCGTGGCGCACCACGTTCTGCGGATTGTGGTCGTGATCCTTGGCGCACCGATTGCGGCGCGAATGTTCAAGACCAAACCTGTGGGTTAATCATATGGATCGGTACACCGTCTGCATAGGCGTTAACCTGATCGAAGATATCGCTAAATTGCAGGTCAAATTCGTCTTCGGTGACGTAGCCGATATGTGGCGTTGGCAGCACGTTCGGATGGGTCAGCAGCGGGTGCGCCGTATCGCGAAGAGGCTCAGTATCGAAAACGTCAACAGCGGCGTGGATCCTGCCCTTTGCGATCTCGGCCTCAAGCGCTCCTGTGGCAATGAGACCCGAGCGGGACGTATTCACCAGCAGGCTGCGCGGAGCCATCGCCGCCAGATCATTCGCCGTCACAATGCCCCGCGTTTCGGACTTCAGCCGGACATGCAGACTGACCACATCGGAGGTAGCAAAAAACGCCCCGCGGCTTTCGGGAACTTGGTGCCCATCGGCCAAAGCGCGGGCACGCCCGTCGTCGGACCCCCACCATTGGATATTCATACCGATCGCGCGCGCATACTGGGCAACAGCGCCTGCGATACGTCCGTACCCATAGAGCCCCAGGGTGCGTCCACGCAACGTCCGCCCGACACCCATTTGCCAATCCCCTGCGCGGATGCTGGCCACCTGCTGCGGGATTTGGCGATAGCTAGCAAGGATGAGTGCAAGCGTTAACTCAGCTGCTGCATAGGACGGGGTATCACTATGCATGTTCGAGCAGAGTAGCACGTTATTTCCGGTGCATGCTTCGACGTCGATATGCGGATAAACACTGCGCTGGCTGATCAGTTTGAGGTTGGGCAGACGTTCGAGCAGATCACGGGTGATCTTCGTGCGTTCACGAAACAGCACAAGGCACTCCGCCTCGGCCACGCGCGCAGCAAGGCGTTCAGGGTCTGGTTCATGATCTGTCCAGACCGTCACATCATGCCCGTTCAGTTTGGCAAAGCAGGGCAAGCTGCGCAGTGTTTCGAACCAGTCGTCGAGAATGTGGATATTCATGGTGCCCAGATGCCTTTAGGGATCATAACCTCGCCTCGCGCAAGCAAGCGCGCGGTACGGATCAAACCTGCGGAGTTGAGCGTGATTCCAGTGTCCGTCATGTCATAGTCCACCAAGACGTCGATGGTGCCAGAGGCGTGTTCCAGCACGATCCTGGCAGGCGTCTCATTCGGAATGGCCGCAAGACCCTCTGCGACCGTTCCCGGTGTAAGTACGCAAGAGGCCAGACATTGCGCACCTGTGACTGCCATTGTGGGATGCGCCGACCACGGCATGAAATACCGCGTTGCAACTGTACCGCCATCGCGGGCAGGTGCGAGAATACCGAACTTGGGTGTTACGGATGTTGCGACATTTTTGATCCCCATCGCTTCACCTGCCTGGATGCGGACGGCCTCCATGCGGGCAAAAAAGTTGCGGTTGTCATTCAGTTCGGCGGCGGTCTCATAGCCTGTCAGACCGAAGGCATCCGCGCGGGCAATTGCCATGGGCATGGCAACATCCATGCAGGTGACGTCGATCCCTTCGAATGTATCGCGCAGGTTGCCAGTGGGTAGGAACGCGCCCGTTGCCCCGCCAACCGTGTCCATAAATTGCAGCCCTACAGGGGCTGCCGTGCCAGGGACGCCATCGATCGCTGAATGACCGTCATAAATGACACCATCTTTGCTGGTCTGCACTGTGGCCTTCACGCGGGCGCCAGTATTGACGGCAAGGATGTTCACTGAAGTCTCGGCACCTGCGCTGGGGACCAGACCCATCTCGATGGCGGCGGGGCCCACACCTGACAGGATGTTGCCGCATGTCGGTTTGAAATCCACCTTGCGGTCTTCAACGCTGACTTGGGCAAAAAAGTAATCTACGTCCGCCCAAGGATCGTCCGAGCGTGAAATCATCGCAACCTTTGTTGTCACCGCGTTGCCGCCACCGATCCCGTCGATGTTCAGTGGATGACCTGACCCGACAACGGCAATGAGAATCTGCGCCAAAGTATCGAGGTCTTCGGGCAGATCAGCGCGGTTAAAGTAGGGACCGCGCGATGTGCCGCCGCGCATGAAGTGGAACGGAATTGCTGTTTGTGTCATGTCAATGGCCATGGAAGTTTGATGAAGTTTTGCAGCAGTCCCGACGGGAAGTCCCGGTTCAGCGTCCATGCCATCGCGCAGATAAACGCAATGCCACACGCCGCATAAATCACGGCGAAGACCCATGATTTTCCGACGCGATATCGGATGAAACTGACAAGGAAGATGGCCAGAGAAATGATGAACCCGACAAGCGCAGTGCCGACCAGCAGCGCCGCAAACCATGCGAGCGTCTCCCACAGACCGTGGGTGTTATCATCGGCCTCGAATTTTTCGCGATCTGCGAACAGGGGATGTGTTTCCGGACGGATCCGCATCTGGATCAACAACACCGCAGCACAGATCAAGGCGACCGTCGCCACGAAGACAGGGAACACGCGGTCCATACGTGCAAAGTCAGGGATCAAAGACGCGTTTGTATAAGCCACCGCGATGTAGCCCGTGATGACCAGCAAGAAGATCAAGGGGGCGCGTTTGCCGCCGGAATTCACTTCGCCCTCAGCCATGATATTCTTGGCTTGGCGCAGACCTACGACGACCGACAGAATCGTGATGATGACGAGGATGACCACGATAGGGCTGAAAATGTACTCGATGCCTTCATCAAACCCTCGACGGAAACGGGAAGCTGCGATTTGATAGGCTTGGTTCGTGTAACGTTCGGCGGGTGAGGCTAAGACGAAACCGATCAGGAACGCTGGGCGCGACCAATCGAAACGGCGCATCATGATGCCAAGAAAGCCGATCGCAAAGAGCGCGACAAGGTCCATGATTGACTGGCGTGATTGGAACGCTGCGAACGAGATGATCATGAATAAGAAAGGGGCCAGCAGGGCAAAGCGGATATTCGTAAGCCGTGCAATCCCCCCCGAAGCTGCGATGCAGATCACCGTGCCGACCACGTTGGCCAAGGCCAGCAGCCAAACGATGGCGTAAGTGAAATCAAGGTTGTTCTTCAGCATCGAAGGACCGACTTCAATCTGGCCGGTGCCAAGCAATGTGATGGCGGAAATAAAGATTGCCATGGATCCTGAACCAGGGATGCCAAACAGCAGGGTCGGCACCAAACCGCCACCTTCTTTGGCATTGTTGGAGCTTTCCGGCCCGATCACGCCGCGCACGTCGCCCTTGCCAAACTGGCTTTTGTCCTTTGCCGTCTGCACGGTATGGCCATAGGCGATCCAATCCACGACAGAGCCGCCCAAACCGGGGATTACACCAACTATGACCCCGATCAACGAGCAGCGTACTGAGAGCCAGATGTTCGCCCACCAATCCTTGACCCCCAACAGCCAGCCGCCACCAAGGCTTTTGCGGTCGGAAATGGAACGGTCCTGGCGCAGCAATGCGACGATTTCAGGGATCGCGAAGATCCCAAGGCCCACGATGACCAACTTAAGACCGTCCATCAGATAGGGCGTGTCGAAAGTCGACATGCGCAAAGCACCGGCGCTCGAGCCTTGCCCGATCGTACCGATCAGCAGGCCGAGACAAGCGGCGAGGATCCCCTTGATCGCCACGCGCCCTGCAAGGATGCCCACCATTGATAGTCCGAAAATCGTGACCATCAGCAATTCAGGGGTCTGAAACATGAGCACGATGGGGCGTGCCGCAAGAATAAAGAATGTCAGAAAGGCCGCCCCCAAAAGCCCACCGAACAGCGATGATGCGAAGGCTGCGGATAGTGCGCGCGCGGCTTGACCCTTTTTGGCCATCGGGAACCCGTCAAGCACCGTCGCCTGACTTGCCGATGAACCGGGGATGCCCATGAGGACAGACGCAAACGTATCGGATGTCGGCACAACCGCGACCATGCCAACCATCAGTGCCAGACCTGTCAACGGCTCCATCCCGAACATGAAAGGCAACAGCAACGAAAGGCCTGCGATACCCCCAAGCCCGGGGAACACCCCGATGCACAGACCCATCAAAACACCCAAGACAAGGTATCCAAGGACGTGAGGTTGCAGGATCATGCCGAAGGCATCTCCGAGAGCAGGCAGCGCGTCTAGAATGACCTCCAATGGAGCCTCCGATCTAACGAATGGTACTGAAAACGCGAAGACCCCCCGCCTGAGCGAGGGGCCAATGGTTCACACTACTGGAGAACAATCCCGTAGCTATCTTCCAGCCAAGCCTTGATGAAATCGCGGGCCTCTTTTGGCGCTTGGGTCGCGCTTGCTTTGGCAGCTTCAGCGGAGGCGCCTGTCAGCTGCGGATATCGACCCAGACGTGCCACGGAGATTTCAGCCCAGTCCGCGCGCTCTTGGATAGCTGCAAACGCGTCAGAGTAGGTAGCGATAGCAGCTTCGGGTGCGCCTGCGGGCAAGAACACCATCTTTTGAGCAGGGAAACCAGAGATGAAGAAGGCTTTCCATGCATCCCACTGGGTGCCACTTGTTTCGCAAACCGGGTTTGCTTCGCACACTTCCTTAAAGCTCGGCATGTCGGGGAATGTCGGGTCACGTACGATGTTGCCGTTCGCATCCAGAGCGCCGAAGGAGAACCAAGGCGTTGCTGTGCCGGCTTCGACCAATGGCACTACGCCAGATAGGTAAGACGAAGATGTCTGGTAATCGATTGTGGCTTCGCCACGCTCGAACATCAACCGACCATCTCCACGGCCTTCGATGCCGAACACGGGCTCGACGTCGAGGCCCAACATCTCCCATGCGAGCAGCGGGACGAGGTCAAGTCCAGTGGCACTTTGCGCACCATAAATGAAGTTCTCTTCATTCAACGCGGTTGGATCAGCTGCATAAGCTTCGGCCATCGCGGGTGGCAGGTAGGCAACGCCACCTGTTCCAGATGCTAGAACAACGTTCCAATCGTTGTATTCGTAGCGCACGCGCGGATCGTTCAGCAGGTAAGGGAACTGGGTTGAACCTGACGAGCCGAAGATCGTTGTGCCGTCCTCATAGCTTAGCCCCTGAAAGTGGTTGGCGCCTGTTGTCGAACCAGCACCGGGCATAAATGTTACAACGACAGTAGGGTTGCCGGGCAGGGCTTCGGATAGAAGTGGAGCGTAGAAGTTCGCCCAACGGGCCGATCCACCGGTCTCGGAGAATGGAATGATCCACTCGACGGTTTCGCCGGTAAGATCCAACGCATGGCCGTCAGCTGAAGCTGTTGTAGCAGCAGCGGCAATAACAATTGATAGCGCGGCGTTGCGCGCGAAAGAAGTATAGGACATTTATTCCTCCCAGAACATACACCCCTCAATAGGGCCTTGATGCGAATCAAATGGCTGTCCAAGCCGGTCTGATTGAAGTTAGTATGACGATCAAACTTGCACGAACCTTGCATCGGGCCACAAAAAGGGACGCAGACCCCCATGCGTATCGTAGTCGTCGAAGACAATCGGAACGTCGCCAAAGGCATTGCCTATGTGCTGCGTGATGCAGGCCATGCTGTCGATTTGATCCACGACGGCGACGAGGCTGACATGTTCCTGCGCGACGACGGAGCAGACATTCTCATACTTGATATCGATCTACCAGGGCGCGACGGCTTCAGTGTTCTGCGCGGGCTGCGTCAACGCGGCGATATGCGGCCCGTTCTGATGCTGACTGCCAAATCGGACATGTCGGACAAAATTGCCGGCCTTGATGCAGGTGCTGACGACTATATTGCCAAGCCTTTTGAAATGGCGGAATTGGCCGCAAGGATCAGGGCGCTGAGCCGGCGCGCGCAAACCGCTGATTTGCGCGAAGTTCGCATTGGCAACCTGGCTTTTGATGCGGTGGCGCGGCAAGTGTTTGGGCCTCGTGGCACCTTGGACTTGCCCAGACGCGAGGTTGCCGTTTTTGAAGCCCTCTTGGCCGCACAAGGCCGGACGGTTTCTAAACAGGTGCTATTGGACAGCGTCTATGGAACAGGAACAGCCGTTGAGGAACAGGTGGTCGAAGTATACGTGTCCCGGCTGAGAAAACGCATCCAAGAATTTGGAGTTGAAATAAGGGTTCAGCGGGGATTGGGGTACATTATGCAGGCAGTCGCATCATGAAAGGGGCGCCACAACGGAGCTTGTCTTTGCGCGCCCGCCTCACGTTGATCATTCTTTGCCCTTTGATGGTGATTGCCTTGGCCGTCGGCTATTGGGCCTACCGTGACGCGCAGATCCGGGCTGCGGAGCGGTTCGACTTGTCGCTCTTGTCGACTGTGCTCGCAATTTCGCGCGATACCGCGCTCAGAGGCGGTGACGCCCTGAGCCCGGAGACGCGGGACCTTCTACGTGATACCTCCGGTGGGTCGGTATATTACCACGTTTATGCGCCAGACGGGGTTTACGTGACCGGATATGCAACACCGCCGATCCCGAAGGACGGTGCGATCAATCGCGCGGAACAACAAACCTTCTTTGATGCCAACTATCGCGGAGTACCTGTCCGGGCACTGCGCTTTACTGACACCATGACGTTTGACGGGTTGTCTGGTCTGTTCACCTTTACGGTCTGGCAAGAAATGTCCGTGTTCCACGGTTTCGTCGAAAGTCTGTCGCGCCAGACTTTCTTTGTCATATCGACGCTTTTGTTAGCCCTTGCTTTGATCGTTTGGTTCGGGGTGCGTATCGGTTTGACCCCGTTGCTCGACCTGCAGACTGCCATTGCACGCAGATCATCCGACGACTTGGCCCCAATTCAGAGGGCAGTTCCCGCAGAGGTAAAAGGGATCGTTGGCACGCTGAACAGCCTATTGATGGAACTGGCTGCTACATTGCGGGCAAAGGACGAGTTCATCTCAAACGCGGCCCACCAGCTTCGCAACCCGATTGCGGGGGTGCTTTCGATGTCCGAGGCGGTAAAATCTGCGACGACACTGCAGGATGCGCAAGAGCGAAGCGAGACACTTGTTGACGCTGCGCGCGAAACGGCGCGACTGACGAATGCGTTGTTGGCTTTCGAACGGGCAAAATCTCCGAAGCCAAAGGAGGCACTGCTGGAATTGTCACTGCAAGAGGTCATTCAAGCCGTCGCAGAACGAACTGCACGCGCGCGTCAGATACAGCACGTAGAACTCATTCAGAACATTCCCGATGACCCGCTGCTCTTGTTGGCCGATCCAGTCCTGCTTGAGGAAGCAATTCTTAATCTGGTGACAAACGCACTTGTTCATGGCGGGAAAAAACTAACGACGATTCATATTCTGGCAGAACGGCGTGAGGGCGCGATTGCGTTAACGATCACGGACAATGGTATCGGGCTACGGCCAGAGCAGATTCCCTTGGCTATATCGCGTTTTGGTCAAATCAGAGCGACAGGTGGCAGCGGTTTGGGTTTGCCAATCGCACAAGCGGTCGTTGAAGGTATCGGAGGTCGATTCGATGTCGATTCAGCACAGGACGGGCTCTGTATCCGATTGGAGCTTCCGCTATTAGCGTAGTTGACTTGTTATCGAGCTTGTATCAATCGGACGCTTCTGCTTCAACAGATGGACTATCTGGCTTTTATCGACCTCTACTATGACAGGATCAACGCCTTTCATGTGAAGGACGCTGAGTTTAAACCTGATGGTCGTCAGCGGGTTTGTTCCGGCTATCAGCCTTGGGCGCAGCGGGCAGGGCGGTTCCGTTCCTTGGGAGATGGGCAGGTCGATTTTGCCGCGATCTTTTCCAAGCTGACACAATATGGTTATGACAGTTGGGCGGTTCTCGAATGGGAGTGCTGCGTGAAATCTGCAGAGCAGGGGGCCGCAGAAGGCGCGCCCTTCATTGAAAGCCATCTGATCGAGCCGCCTGCGCGCGCATTTGACGATTTTGCAGGCGGCGAAAGGGATGAGGCGCAAATCAAAAGGATGCTTGGACTATGA
>Ga0181577_10003700_pt1 | contig 11845 bp, 20 predicted proteins | sample 101ome_21_FD_132468 | JGI IMG/M metagenome (GOLD analysis project Ga0181577, IMG submission 132468) | Coastal salt marsh microbial communities from the Groves Creek Marsh, Skidaway Island, Georgia - 101413BT metaG (megahit assembly) | ecosystem: Environmental > Aquatic > Marine > Intertidal...
CGGCGGCCATCGGCGTCTACCTCGGAGGGGTCAAGGGTTGGAAGGATTTTGAGCTTAAATTGTACCCATATGGCGGACTGCCCACAACCCACACGATTGAAATGAAGCACGGCCCGGCGTTTGCGTTCACTCGATACGGTGACACCGTGATCCCAACGTCTGTAGCCACAGAGGGGGAATTCCTCCACAGAAATGAGACAATAGGATGGTGGCTCTATTTGGACGATGGAGCGGGGAACACAGAGTGGGTAGAATTGGCCCGGAATACAGAGGGAGTCTTGGGAGGGGCTGCGGGTATTCCGGCCCGTCTCACCCTGAAAAACACCCAAACCGGAACGCCAACCAGCGGCACGGCCACCATCGTCCCGGCGAATTGTGTGGTGATCGTCCACCTCCAAGATGACGACCTCCACGCGGTGGAGTTGGATATCCCCGCACAGGACGCCTATGGAAATCGGATCCAAATCGGATCCCTGTGGGTGGGTGAGGTCTATGCGTTCCCAAATGGTCCCGACCTCGGCACCAGATACACCACCACCTCCTCCACCCGCGTCTCTGAGACAGACGCCCGGATCACCACCACACAGGCGGTGGGACCCACACGCCGAGAGATCTCCTTGGCATGGACTGCGTTGGATTTCACAGGCGAGGGAGAGGGCCAGCAATCGGATCCCAATTTCACCTATGCAACGGCCGCCGCCGGCGCTGTACCGATGGCCGCCCCGGATGTGCTCCCCTACACCGTGGATGGCCTCTATCGCCTCTGTAATGGCCCGGAGGTCCCCGTGGTGTACCTCCGCCAGTTGGAGAAGCAGGGGGCAGGGTCACAGGTCCGTCTCCTCACCTGTAGGACCGATGTGATACCCGCGATCATGACAGGCCAGACCACGATCCGAGACACGGCCGGAGTCCCCGGCACAATTGACGCCAAGACACGCGGAGAGGCCCTCACAATCACGGAGATCGTCTAATGGCCAGCCGCCGCCCACAGTCCACCGAGATCCGCTCCGCCCGGCCCATTTTCGCCCTCGTGGTGGAGTGGCTCGGCCGTGTCTATCGCTTCTCCACGATGGAGACGACAATCACGGACAATGCCGGCCGAGAATACCGATTCTCCGGATCCCTTGACCTCAGAGGGTATAAAGACCAGATGGGGAGACCGGGGACGGCGGATACTGGAGGGGTCGCCTCTCTTTCGGTGATTTTCTCAGACGTCAACGTAATATCCGAGTATCTCCGAGGGCGGGTATTGGAGGGGGCGACGTGTGAGCTATCCATGATTTTTGTGAGAGACGGGGCCGTCTCCACGGTCTGGGAGGATCGGATCGTGCTCATGACAGGGACCGCCTCACAGCCTCAATGTGGATTCCCAGACCGTGACAACGGATTTGCCGCCTTCTCCGTGGTGGCGCGGCCCTTCGATGATAAATCCCCCATTTTGGACCCTGCCCACCGTATCGGAGCCGACACACAACCCTCCTCCTCTGTGGACTACTATGGGGCGGCCTATCCGCTCGTATTTGGTAGCCCCGGCGATAGCGATATCCCCGGCTCACCCGGCTACCTCATCAAGACGACGCCGGGGGATCGGCGTGTGTTGATCGCAGAGGGGGCCGTGGATGCTCCATTTGTCACGATCTCAGATGAGGAGGGCGACCAGTACACCGCCCGATCTGTACAGACTGATACGGACTCCAGAGGGGCCCTCTATAGCTATGTCTCGGTGTCCAGTGCTCCCCCCGGCTTCGCAAACAACGATGGAAAGCATTTTGTACACTGGGACTACAACGGGGCCGATACCTACGGGAAAATAAACCCTTACGGCCCTTCGGGACTTAGAAAAGCCACAGACATCCTCCGCTATCTCCTCGGCCGGGCCTCTACGGTGGACAATGCTGCATTTCAGGCGATGGCACCGGTATTGGATCGGTACACCCTCGGCGGGTATGTCAATGATCTGTCCCTATCGGTATGGGCCTTTGTATCGGGTCAATTGCTCCCCCTCCTACCCGTCCACATTCGGAACGGCCCGGACGGCCTCTATCCGATTTCCCTTTTCCCCTCATTGTACCCCTCACAACTGCCACAATTGACGATTGATCCTGTGGAGGGGTTAGAGCAGGTATCCCCTGTCCAGATCACCAAAAAACTCCGAGATCTGGTCAATCACACCGCCCTCTCCTACTACTACAATGCGAGAGACGACCGGAACACCCGCGAGCTGCTCGCCACTCCTGACAGCGGAGCCACAGGGCGCTCCCGTGCCACCTCTGCACAGCGGAGCCGGGAGATCTATGGAGTGAGGGCCGGACCCACGATCCAAGGCGATTACATCGACTCAGACGACGGGGCACAGCAGATCCTCCGGTGGCTCATGTATGATCGAGGATTCCTCCACATGGCTGTCCAGATACAGGCCGCCCCTCGCTATGGCTGGCTAATGGTGGGGGATCATGTATCCCTCACCTCGGCGGATCTTGACCTGACAGGCCGCCGGGCCGTGGTGACCTCCAAGGCATGGGAGGGGAGCGCATGGCGGTTTGTGCTGTCTTGGAGCCTGAACCCGATAGAAGCGACGTTTTAGAAGAGGGGAGAAAAATAAATTCCCTTTTTGTGTGTTTTCTTGTTGCGTACCTCTGAGGTATCCTGTATATGTATTGTGTCGGGAGGGAAAACAACCCGGCACACACACAACGGAGAAACATCATGGAACATCAAATCATCGGCAAGGCACACATCGAGGGCACCCAAAAGGGCTACGTTGTTTGGGTCAAGACTAATAAACGCTCAAAGGCACAATTGACGGACGCCAACCCCTCCTACGCGAACGCCCAAAATGACGCCCACAAAATCAACAATGGCGCATGGATTGGGCTCCGCAAGGGTTACGAATTGTCCGTAAACGGTAAGACTCTTACCGTATCGAAATAAGCCAACAAAACACGCCCCCACCCCCTCCACCCCCTCCACCCGGAGGGGGTTTTCTGTTACCACATCGGAGCGCCCACCTCATCCAGCGTGGAGAGCGTAGAGGTCACCACAGCCCACTCCACGCCCTCTGGACAGTCTGCATACAGCCGGAGGCCCTCGGCGGCGCTCTGGATACCCTGTAGGCCCTCCACGCCCTCGGCCTCGACTGTGTACCGCTCCACGTCCGGATCCGCATGAAATCCACCCCTGAGGGCTGCACAAGACACGGGGATCCGCTCCACCAATCCACACCCCTCCACGGTGGAGACCGTCCACAGATCCACCACCGCCTCTCCGGTACAGTCCACCGAGAGCACAGGCCCCACTCTGAGGCCATGGACCTCCACGCCCTCCACGGTGATCCTGTGAGCCGCCCACTCCCCCACCTCAATACCGGAGGCGAGCTCGACACAGGCCACCCGCTCCGATGTGGTCTGGTATTCTCCGCAGCGATGATAGGGGCTATCCAGACACGGCCGAGAGCACCCCTCCACGCCCTCCGAGGCGGTATCGGTAGCAGAGACACAGGCCCACAGAATCACGGCCCACATAGGCACCTCCGAGGGCATATTATCACCCGCCCCTCCATGTGGTGATAGACTCACAGAGAGAATAGAGATAGGCAACCACAGACAGGGGGGATCGGCGAGGCCATTGATTTGACCTCAGACCCGCAACCGGCGTTCGGCGCTCAAACATCGGTGGGAACCACCGCCGTCCAGATCAGGGGCCCGGCTCATACCTCATTCGCCATTTTCGCCACAGGCGCGGCTTATGTCTTTAATGATGTGGACGAGGGCGGAGCGGTGCCAGCCGCCACCGCCCGAAAGGCCTGCACGGCTAATCAGATGGCCGCTGGGTTGGTGCTGGTCTTTGGTGGTGCTGTCCCCGGCCAGAGCTACGGGACCGTCTGTATCGCGGCACAATCTGGGACTGTTGACGTCGAGGCCTACACCCTCCCACCTGAGAAGGTATCGGCATGATCGGCCCTATCCATGTATTCCCCACCTCTGGCGGTGGCGGAACATCACTCAACGAAATTACCATGGATGTCGCTAATTTGACCGATGGAACGTGGACTCTATACGACCCGGATAGCACGATTGATACGAGCTATGGGACAAACGGAGTAACGTACAACAGCGAATTCAATACAGTCCAATGGAACGCGGTTAGCAGTAATTCCGATAAAAACTGGAATTCCAGCGGCAATCTCAGAGCGCCCCGATGGTATAAACTGCTGAAGATCTCAGACAATCAGATCACCACTGGATCGCATTTTACATCCACGATACGACTTGAGTCCGACGACAGCATTAATGATTTTAACAGAATCTTAGTCGCAGGTCCGGCCATTGATCCGACAGCCACTGTCGACACATCTATCTTAGGCACTGGCGCTATTTTTCTAAAGACCACGAGTGGGAATCAGACTTACGGATCATGGACGGTCAATAACTCAACCCGTAGCTCCAGCGCCTCTATCGAGTATTGCAAAGCCGTAGCTCATTGGGGAGGCGATTCGTCAGGATCTGTGCAACATATCGTCTACGATAGCAGTGATGCCGCAGTGAACAGCAATGGCCGGAATACGAATAGAAATGCGCTAACGGGCAATCTCACCACAAACATTTATCTAATGATCGGTATCGGGCCCGGTGGCAATACCATCAGCGTCTCAGCTGGTGATCAGCAGAAATTTAAGGTCTCATTTTTGAACGTTAGCACGGCGGTTCCATGATCCACGTTGACTATAATCAAGTCTCTACCTCTTCTATCTCAATTGATGATACTCATGGGACGTCTGTAGACGTTGATGGATATGTGATCCCTGTGATCATCTCCAATGCCGAGGCCGCCACCCTCCTCGCTGCATACGACGAGGCGGATACCACCAGCCCCTCCGAGGAGATCTCTAGAGAGATCGCAAGGGCGGTGCTCTCGGCCCTCCTGAGATACTCCACCTCCTGAGGATATCCAATGCTCCGCCCCCTCAAGATTGGACTTGATATCCAACACCTCGGCCGAGTACGGCGGCCGGGTGACTATGGGGCCGCTGTGGATCTGGATGGAGATGGACACGCGGACCTCTTGGAGGCGGTCCTCACCCCACGGATCGCTCTCGGTGCGCTGGAATACCTCCAACAGATGGGCCACCGGGTCTATCTCTTCGGAGATGGGAGCTACAAGGAGCGCCACGCACGGGCCGATAGCTACCGCCTCGATGTGTATTTGGCCCTCCATCTGAACGCCGGGGGCGGTGACTATGGGGCATTTTTTTACCACCCAGAGAGCCCCCCACAGAATGGAGAGGCCCTCTCCAAGACCATCGCCGGCGCATGGTCGAGCGCGGGGACACATCTTCTCGGCGAAGATTTTAGCGTCAAATCCATATGCTCCAAGCCCACAGACTGGACGAAAAACGCCCATTATACCATTAAGGGACTTGGGCGGTCTGCTTTTCCGGTTGGGATTTGCTGTGAGCCGTGGTTTTTAGACAATGAGGCCCACCGGGCGGCATTTGCCACGGCCGAGGGCCTCCAATTGACAGGGGCCGCGATTGGCCGAGGGATCCAATGGTGGGCTGAGTCCAAATATTTGTAAATGAGGGGGAAAGGTGAAAATTCAAAAGACAGATCTTGTTGATCTCTGGAAAGAGGACCGCGCATCCAATTTGGTCCGCCTGTCTGTATCGCTGGCCGATGGTCTCGGTATTGACGATCTGATCAGAGAGATCGTATTGGAGATCCTCCAGAAATCATACCGCCCGGCGCTCGCATGGCTGGTCGGGCGTATCGTGGAGGCAGGCCACGCCCTCGATGAAGCCTTGACATGGGACCGCATCAAAAACGAGTCTATTCGTGATTTCTTCGAGGATCACGACGACATTGGAGCGGGTCTCCTCCGTGCAATCTCGGCCCTCTCTGAGGTGATAGAGGCGGATGTGGATCTGATCAAAAATCAGAGCGTCGAGGATGTCTCGGCTGATTTGGCGGTGGATCTGCTCGGAGGTGGGTCCGTCCGGGGTTTTTTTCGTAGGGGCCTCTCTCTGAGGGGCCGCCCTGTCTCTGAGGTGGTGGACCACCGAGACCTCCCCAAAATCATCCGCCCCACGGAGGCCGCCGAGGAGACCGCCGAGGAGGTGGCCGAGGTGGAGGACGTGGAGGAGCCACAGGCCGATCCTGAGACCGTGGAGGAGGTGGAGGAGCCTGAGGCCGAGACCACCCCGGCGGATCGTGCACGAGCTGCCCTCAATGCAGACACGGCCGAGGCAGAGAATACGGATCGCACCTCACAGCCTGCTACCGCCTCTCGGCGTAGATCCCGCCGCCGGGTGATCCGGTGATCTCCTCTCTCCTATTTCTCTCCCTGTGGGGGTCTCCTCAGGCCCTCGCAGACTGTCCGGAGGGTCTCCGTCCCTGTGAGACGGTGGACGCCCCTATGCAGTCCGTGGAGGTGGTGGAGACAGGGGCCGAGGTGGTGGAGGTGGTGGAGGCCGAGGCGGAGCCTGTGGTGGTGGTCTTGGATGAGATCGCCCACATGGGGCCCCGGCCGCCGTACTGGTACGAGTGGATTACGGATCTACTCTGGATACCCGGCGAGATCCTCCATTTTTGCGGCATCATTGGAGCGGATCACCGAGACGCGGCCGCCCTCGGTGTGCTGTATGCCCTCCTCCACCGCCTGTGGATGTGGGGCTATGCTCCATTGGCTCCGTGGGTGGCTGTGATCCGCCGCCGCCTCGGATTCAATGACAGGGGCGACGTTTCAGGCGAGGACGTGGAGGATCTGATCTCTTGGCAGGTCTCCGAGGTACTGGATACCCACCTCTCCGAGACGCAACGGGAAATCAACTTGCTCCGGACTCAAAACGAGATCTTGACCAAACAGATTGCCGCACAGCAGGCCGCAAATGTGGCCCTCAGAGACGCCTCCGAGCGTTTGCTGGCCTCGGCCTATGGTGCCGCCGGCTATCCGCCGGGCGGTGAGTGATGAGCCGTCAGGAGGACCTCCGGGCCTATCTCCGCCGTCTCCCTGTCTCCGCCCTCCGGGCGCTCCACCGTGGAGACAGTGGCCCCTCCTCGGTGGTGAGGTATGCCGCCGAGGAGTTGGATCGGAGATTCTCAGAGTGGGCGGATACTCTGGATGGTACACGGGCCGAGCGGCTGGCCACGGTCAACGCCAAGGCGAGCGCGTGGACCACACAGGGCCACCACCTCCTCCCCGTCCCTGTCCCCCGGATCGTGTCCCGTGTGGTCCGTCTCCGGATTCTGGAGGAGCAGAGCGGCCACACCCTCCGCCCCCTCCCCCCCATGGCCTACCACGCCGCCCCCCTCCCCCCGCTCCGGAGATCCGCAGAGATCACCGTGGGGCATAGCCTCCGCCTCACCACCGAGGCGGCCGGAATATTGTGGCGCTGTCTGCGGATGTCTGTGAACTAACGAGAACAGAGGGACAAAGAAGAGAAAGAGAGATGAGAGGGAAAGCCCCTCTCTTTTTTTTGTGTTTTTCTTCTCTTTTCCCTTCCGTATCTCTGAGGGATCCACTATATAGATTGTGTCGGGAGGGAAAACAACCCGACACACACACAACGGAGATCAAAATGTCTTACGCAACATGGCCCACTGCAAAAATCACAGGCAACAAAATCGCAGACGTCCGCGAATACTTCAACACAGCTACCGCCGAACTTGCCAACGGTTCTATCGTTCGCCCCACTCTCCGCACCGCTAAGATCGTGGTGGATACCGCCTATCTCATCGGAGACATGGCGCTGGTTGTCGAGGCTAACGGATACCGCAGCTAAGAGCCACAGGCCCCCACGGGGGCCGCCTGTCCGGGGCTGTTACCGCCTCGCTGACGAGGCCCATGGAGGGCCGAAACAGGACACACAAAGGAGATACAATAATGAACCTCGAAACCATCAAAACCGCGATTGATTCCGCCGATGAGGCCACCCTCTCAGATCTCCACGATCTCCAAGAGGCCCTCTTTTCTCATGTAATGAAAACACGTTCCTTGGAGGAACTGGCCTCTCTCCTGTCTCTCCAGTCTGATCTCTTCTCCTCCATCTCCTCAGAGTATCGCCACGAGCTCGGCGTCCAGAGTGGATCATGGATTACAGACCTGCCCGTCTTCTCTGAGAACGCGCCCGATTGTACCGTGGGCGTGTGGTCTTGGGACGATACCCACGCCATCACCGGAGAGGGCTGGGCACAGTGGGAGATTGTGGAGCGTGAAGCATGAAAGCCCTACGACGCCAGATAATCAAACGGCTCCACTTGGAGCCCACCATTTACGGGGATCAAATGATCCTCACCACGGATCGGCGCTCGGTGGTGATCACCGAGACCGAGACCGGGTATCTCCTCCAAATGGATACAGCCATGTTGGATTTTGAGGCCCCGGCCGATTCCATCGAGACAGCAATTCTCACCCTCCAAAAATTGATCCAAATCGGGAAAAAGAAATGAGCACACACAACACACACAAGACCAGCCCTGTCGAACGTGAGCCGGCGGCCCGTGCCGTCCGGGTCCTCATGCATCTCCTCCACGGTGTGGACACTCACAAGGGCCTCCAAGAGGCCGAGGGCTGCCATCGCCACACGATCCGCCGTGCCCTCGATGCTATCCAAGAGGCCGGAATCGACCTCCACCGAGGCCGCCTCTATGTCAGGGTTCAGCCCTCAAGTCTGGACGCCCTCCGGGCGGCGGTAGAGTGAGCGCCGAGTATCAGACGATCCTGATGGACCCCCCATGGCATGAACGCGGTGCGGGGTCCATTAAGCGTGGGGCGGATCGTCATTATCCCCTCATTAAGACCCCGGATCTCCCCCGCGTCATTCTGCGGTCTCCATTGTGGAATCCGGCGGAGAATTGTCACCTCTACATGTGGGCCACCAATTCTTTTCTATCGGACGCCCTGTGGCTATGCGGTACGCTTGGTTTTAAGTACAAAACCAATGTAGTATGGACCAAAGAGGGAACCCCGGGCCTTGGCCAATATTTCAGGGGCCGTCATGAATTGCTGATCTTCGCAGTCCGAGGCCGTGGATATGCGGTCAAGACCGAGAGCCGATCCCTCACCTCGTGGATCCACGCCCCAAGAGGCCGCCACAGTGAGAAGCCGGCGGCATTTTATGATCTCATCGAGAACCGATCCCACGGCCCCTATCTGGAGATCTTCGCACGATCACAGAGAGAGGGGTGGGACTCGTGGGGAAATGAGGTCTAAGAGGCCCCACAGGGCCAACAAACAAGGGCGGAGGGTATCACCTCCGCCCTTCTCTTATTTTGGCTCTATTAGGTGATCAGACACCCACAGGGCCACGGGTATGATCTGCTGTGGCACCACCGCGTTCCCTAGTGCCTTCAATCGCTCTCGATCTCCGGGCCGTTTTCCTCGGACTCGTGGGGGCTCTCCGGGGGGCTGTGGTCCGGGCCCAGCTGGCCATCGGTGTCCAGCAATGTCCAGCCAGCCGGGAATCCCATTAGCATCTCCACCCAATCCGCCGAGAGGTACGGCCTCTCCTGTGGGGTCTCTGTGTGCCCGGCCTTGATCGATCTCATCACCTCGCCCACTACCCCATCGGTCTGGGTGATCCTCGACGCCGGGAGAGATTGATCCTTGGCATCGTGTGCGATTGGTGTGGGCCACTTTTTGTGTGGCATTTGTGTGTGCCCGTCCCGCATTGATCGCATTACGGCCGGCACTATGCCTCCTGTCCATTCCATATTCGCCGGCGGCAGGGACATCCGGATGTAATCCGTTGAAAGTGGAGTCGGCCACATCTGGCGAGCCATCACAGTCTCTAAATTTGGGTTTTTGTCCAATGCTCTCTGTGGTGTGATTTGTGCCTGCATTGCGGTGCAGGTCCTCGGAGTCGGCCACCCTCCACGCGACACAAAACCACCGGTTTCGCTGGTGTGGTGCTCCCACGTCGGATGCTCGGAGACAGCCCCACCGCGCATCATACCCGCATTGGGCCACCTCTCGGAGAACGTCTGAAAGTCCGAGAGTAACGATGTTTGAGACGTTTTCCATGATCCAGATTTTGGGTCTAATTTCGCGAACGATTCGCGACATTTCGAAGAACAGGCCGGATCTCGCACCGTCCAATCCCCTCTGGAGGCCGGCGCTTGAGATGTCCTGACAGGGGAAACCTCCGCAGAGGATATCAACAGACTCGGCGTTTTCTCGTGTGATTTCTCGTACATCTGCATACCTCTCCGCGTGTGGCCAGTGACGCGCCAATACGCCCCGACAGTATTTATTTTGCTCTACCTGCCACAGGGTACGGACCCTGTGACCTCTGCTCTCAAATCCGGCATGGAGGCCGAGCTCGAGGCCCCCCACACCGGAGAAAAGAGATCCGATAGTGATATCAACAGACACGGCCGCCGCCCTCCTCGATGAAATGGTGGGGGAGGATATTCCGGCGGATCCATGCCACACGGGCCGCGTTTTTGTGTGCCCTCCCCCGGCGGCGCTCCCATTCGGGGTACAGGTGGAGATCCACCCACCGAACGTATCCCACCCATCCCTCCACGGTCTCCACCTCGGCGGCGATCCGCAGCCCTGCCACCTCGGCCACCTCCTCCGGGGTGTAGACTCGATCCACGATCTCCAGACCAATCCCCGGCGCTCCCCAGATGAGCACCCGGGGCGCGATCATGCAATGCCAGCCCACCCAGCTATCCGGGCGGCCTGTGAGGCCCTCTGTGGCCTCTCTGAGTACAGGCCCCATCATGACCGCCACAGGGCGCGAAACATCGCCCACAGAGGGCACAGGGCCACCGAGAGCGCCCCCAATTGTACGGCGGTGTCAATCACAAGGGCCGAGTCCTCAGAGATCAGAGAGATCAGGACAGAGAGGAGGGAAAATAGCACCAGACCGAGGGCAAAAATTGCCAGATAGAGGGCGGTGATGTTAATGTGTGAGCGTGTGTGAGACATTGTCTCTCCATGTGTGTGGCCGCCCTCGGTGTCATGAGCATCGAGGGCGGTTTGTGTTTTAGGTCTCAGGATCCACAATGTGGACCTGTACGAAAGCGCCGGGGACATCGCCGGCGCACTTGGTTAGGGTCAGCTCTACGACGATCCGATCATCGGTGAGCAGTCCCCCTTGGACAAGGGCGTCCAAAATTGATTTGGCGTAATTGTCAAGATCCCCACGGGTAGGGCATGGATAGTCCTCTGATCCGTGCCAATAGCGGCCGTGTACGGTCCCCTTGGCGGGTTTGTTTTTCGGCCGTTTGAGGGTGATCTCAATAGATACCGCCACCGCCTCAGAGATTGGGAGGTGGCTCCAAGACTTGGAAACCAGATTGGCGGCGTCTTTCTTCCATTTTCTGTATTTTGTGTTGGTGTATGTGATTCGGCGCACACTGTCCCACCGAGGCCGAGAGGCTGGGACAGGCTCGCCGTAGAATTCAATAACTGCAATGGGGCGGCTCATACGATCACCAAGGGAAGACGTTTATAGACGAGGACGGCCGAGTGTGTGGCCTCGGCCTCAGATTTGAATTTGTGGAGAGAGGATCTCTCCAGATAGGGGCCGAGCTCGGACGCGGCCCATAGCTCCCATCGGTATTCTCCGGAATCGTCCCGATACAGGCGGATGGTGTATTCGTCTATCTGCAAAATTTTCACGAGATACCCCATCACTCACCACCTCCGAGGGCAGGGCCGGGGGGGCTATGGAAGCGCCCCCCCAGCTGATCGAGGAGGGAAATTTGGGGGATAGTATGGCGGGCCCATAGAATAGAGAAAACCCGGTCCCCTCCGTTCGTGATCATTGTGCTGTGGTCCCCTCATTTGGGGTTGATTTTACGATATCGACGGGGCCGGGTTTTAAAGAGCAGACCACCTC
>Ga0181577_10003702_pt1 | contig 11841 bp, 13 predicted proteins | sample 101ome_21_FD_132468 | JGI IMG/M metagenome (GOLD analysis project Ga0181577, IMG submission 132468) | Coastal salt marsh microbial communities from the Groves Creek Marsh, Skidaway Island, Georgia - 101413BT metaG (megahit assembly) | ecosystem: Environmental > Aquatic > Marine > Intertidal...
AGCAACAAAAACTTCTTGGTGATGTAAAGTTTACACAGGAAGTGTTGTGCGACTTTTTGGGATCTACAAACACTTTGATCAGTGCAACAACCATTGCTAGGCTGAGTTCCCAAAGCCCGACTTATGAAAAAGACAATTTACATATATACCAAGATCCAAAAGAAGATCACTACTACTGCATATGTGTTGACACGTCACGTGGTATTGGTGGTGATTATTCTGCATTTACAGTATTAGATATCACACAAATGCCCTATCAAGTTGTTGCGACGTATAGGGACAATTGAGTTTCACCGATGCTTTACCCAGAAGTAATAGCAGAGGTGGGTACTGAATTTAATAATGCATATATTTTAGTTGAAACTAATGATATTGGTCAACAAGTAGTAGACATTTTACATTCTGAAATAGAATATGACAATATATTTACGTCTGCAACAGAAAAGGGAAAACAATATTTAACTTCTGGATTCAAAAAAGCATCGAAGCTAGGCATCATGACATCCCAAAGAGTCAAAAGACAGGGTTGTTTGGCCTTTAAAAACTTGCTAGAAGAACAGAAGTTACTTTTATTTGATGCTGATATTATACACGAGATATCTACGTTTATTGAAAAAGCAAATAGCTTTCAAGCAGACGAAGGATATCACGATGACTTAATAATGACATTAGTTCTTTTTGGGTGGCTCACAACACAGCCATTCTTTAGTGACTTAATGGACGTTAACGTGAGGGAAGGGCTTTACAAATCGCAAATGCAAGATATTGAAAGCAACTTAGTTCCGTACATAAGAGATGACGGACAAGATGAAGTGGCTTTTGTAGCTAGTGGCGATGTGTGGTTCTCTGCTGATGATGGTAAGTTGTTTGAAAGTGAAAATATTGATTTTTATAAATAACATACGAAATCGTTTTTAAACGAAAAAGATCATCGTAATAACGAAGGAGAAATAACATGGCTTTTCAGCTTTCACCTGGTGTTCTGGTTCAAGAGCGGGATTTGACCTCCGTTGTCCCAGCCGTAGGTACCTCTATTGGTGCTTTTGGTGGCGATTTTACGTGGGGGCCAGTAGAGGAAGTTCGAACGCTTTCCTCAGAAAACCGACTTAAAGAAGTTTTTGGTACACCCAATAATACAGTAGCAGAAGGTTGGTTTACTTGTGCTTCTTTCTTGGCTTATGGAAGTGCTTTGCGTGTGGCACGCGCATGTGGTAGCTCGGCACTTAATGCTGGTTCTAGTGGCGGTATTTTGATTAAGAATGAAACGGACTACGAAAATAATCATTCTGCTGGATCGAATGCTATCGGCATGTGGGCCGCTAAGTGGCCTGGTGCGCTTGGAAACAGTCTTAAGGTAGACTTTTGTGACCACGCAACTTTTGACGCTGGTTCTGTTCTTTCAGCAACTGTAGATTCTGGTGGTTCATTGTATGACGCGGCAACAACTACGATTACCTTTAGCTCTCCAGGTGTTGGCGGTGTAACCGCTGAAGGTGAGTTGACAATTGATACTGGTATCGTTACTGGTATTTCTATCACAAATCCTGGTGAAGGTTATACCGCCCCGCCTACCATTACCATTACTGACACTGGTACTGGAACTGGTGCAACTGCCACTGCAACGATTTCTACTAATTGGGCTTACAAAGATCAGTTCGATGGCGAACCCACCACGTCTCAGTTTGCATCTGATATTGGTGCTCAATATGACGAAATGCACATTATCGTAATCGATGAAGACGGTGCATTTACTGGTGAAGCTGGTTCTGTTCTTGAGAAGTTCCCCTTTGTGTCCAAGGCGGCGAACGCTAAAGATGATACTGGAGCTTCTTCATACTACAAAAATGTCGTAAACACTCAATCAAACTATATTTGGTGGGCCGATCACCCCGTTGCCGAAACCACTATGGGTGATAATGCAACAAATGGTTTGGTCTATGGTTCACGTTTTGGTACTACTGCGGCTTCACTTAGTGGTGGTGTAGATGCGGCACCCGCAGATGGAGACATTCAATCAGCCTTTGATTTGTTCAGCAACGATTATGAAATCGATGTCAATCTTATCATTACTGGCGGTCACAATGCTGTTGTTCAAAAGTATGTTCAAGACAACATTGTAACTGTTCGAAAAGATTGCGTTTCTTTCCACTCTCCTTTACGAGCATCTGTTGTAAACAATGCTGGAAGTGAAGCCACTGATATTGTTACTGACCGAAATGCATTGACTGCAACTAGCTATTCCGTAATGGATACAGGCTGGAAGTACATGTATGACCGCTACAATGATGTTTTCCGTTGGATTCCTTGTAACGGTGACACTGCTGGTCTTTGTGTTAACACGGACAATGTTGCAGACGCATGGTTCTCTCCCGCTGGTTACAATCGCGGATTGATCAAGAATGCTACACGTCTTGCATACAACCCAGGAAAAGCAGATCGTGATGATCTTTATTAAAACGGTATCAACCCCATCGTAGGTTTTGCTGGTTCTGGTATCCTTCTGTTTGGTGATAAAACCTTGCAAACTAAGCCTGGTGCTTTTGATCGTATCAATGTACGTCGATTGTTCATCGTACTTGAGAAAGCAATTGCTACTGCCGCTAAGTTCCAGTTGTTTGAAATCAACGACGAATTTACACGCGCACAGTTCACTAGCTTGGTTGAACCCTTCCTCCGAGACGTTCAAGGCCGTAGAGGTATTTTTGACTTTAAAGTTGTATGTAACGAAAGCAACAACACTGAAGCTGTTATTGATGGCAACCGATTTGTTGCTGACATCTTCATCAAGCCATACAAGTCAATCAACTTCATCACTCTTAACTTCATCGCTACTCGTACTGGAGTATCGTTTGAAGAGGTTGGCGGTTAATCGTATAAATAGACTGAACTCAATAGGAGAAATTTAAATGGATATCAATGAGTTTAAGACACGATTGGGCGCTGGTGGTGCACGTCCTAATCAGTTTCGGGTAATCCTTTCGTACCCCAGCTATGTTTCTGCGCCCCCGCTATCAGATTCGATTCTGGTAACGGGTGCGTCTCTTCCCGCCTCAACTGTTAATCCCGCGATTATTCAGTACAGGGGTCGTGAAGTGAAGCTTGCTGGAGAAAGAATTTTTGATCCGTACACAATCACAATTGTAAATGATACTGAGCAACGTATTCGCCGCTCTATGGAGCAGTGGATGGAAGGCATGAACAACAAGGGAAGCAACGAAGGTCGATTGACTCCTTCTGATTATCAAGCCGATCTCCGTATCGAACATCTTGATCGAAACGATAATGCACTCTCTGGTGGTGAATACCTTCTGCGGAATGCTTTCCCAATCCAGATGTCAGAAATCGCATTGCAGTATGGTCAGAATGACATTCTTGAAGAGTACACGGTTACCTTCCAGTATCAACATTATGATATTCTTGGTGAAAATCTGGTCGCTCCAGGTTAATTAGTGGGTTAATTTAATTATGCAAATTTTTGGGTACAACATCTCTAAAGCGGAGAAGCCACAGAGCGAGAAATCCTTTGTGGCTCCTACCGCTGAAGGGGCCATAGAAACGATACGTGCTGGTGGTTATTACGGCACGTATCTTGATATTGAGGGCGTAGCAAATACCGAAGGCGAATTAATTAAACGTTATCGGGATATTGCTATGATGGCTGACGTTGATGCGGCGATTGAAGACATTGTTAATGATGCAATTTCTTATATCGACAACGAAAGGCCAGTAACCTTAAACCTAGATTCGATTGATTATTCAGCATCTGTTAAGAAATCGATTCTGGTAGAGTTTGAGAAAATACAAGAGCTTTTAGATTTTAGAAACAAGGCTCAAGATTATTTTCGTCATTGGTATATCGATGGTCGGCTTTATTTTCATAAAGTAATTGATGTTGATAATCCGAGACAAGGGATCAAAGACGTAAGGTATATTGATCCTAGAAAAATTAGAAAGGTTCGAAACGTCATCAAGGAAAAGAATCCTAATGGCGTTAACTTTATTAAAGACGTTGAAGAATATTTTATCTACAACGACAAAGGTTTAAAGACAAAACCTGGTCAATATGCTGGTTCAGAAGATAGTAGCGCACTGAAAATAACAAAAGACGCTATTGCATATTGCCCAAGCGGATTGGTAGATCAAGATAAAAATATTGCATTATCTTATCTACATAAGGCAATTAGGCCAGCCAATCAGCTAAGAATGATGGAAAATGCTGTTGTAATTTATCGTATTACAAGAGCGCCAGAACGTAGAATTTTTTACGTTGATGTAGGAAATCTGCCAAAGATGAAGGCAGAACAGTATCTCAAAGACATTATGGATCGTTATCGTAACAAGCTTGTCTATGATGCAAACACTGGAGAGATACGTGACGATAAAAAGTTTATGTCTATGTTGGAAGACTTTTGGCTTCCGCGTAGAGAAGGCGGTACTGGTACGCAGATAGATACGTTACCAGCAGGTCAAAACTTAGGACAGATTGAAGACGTAGAATTTTTTCAGAAAAAGCTGTATCAATCTCTGAATATTCCCGTATCACGTCTTGAACAACAGGCTGGTCTAAATTTTGGTCGGGCGGCTGAGATAAATAGAGACGAACTAAAGTTTGTTAAATTTATCAATAAGCTACGAAGAAAGTTTTCAGCATTACTTAATGATCTTCTCAGAACACAGTTGGTTTTAAAGGGGATTATTACTGAAGACGATTGGGTAGAAATAAAAGATGATTTACTTTATGAGTATGCTTCTGATGCGTACTACTCTGAATCAAAGAATCAAGAGATTTTGCGAAGTAGAGTAGAAGTTTTGCAAGGTATGGCACCCTTTATTGGTCAACTTTACAGCAAACAATACATACAGAAAGAAGTATTAAAATTGACTGACGAAGAGATCGAACAGATAGAAAGAGATATGATGTTAGATCCGTCACAGCAACAACAAGGAGAGCAACAGAATGAGCAACAGTGAAGAAGCAATCCGCTCAATGCTAGATAACATGGCGGCTGGTAATGCCGCTGAAGTTCAAGCCCAGTTCAACGACATTTTGGGTCAGCGTATCAATGCCGATTTAGATCAACGGCGCACTGAAATGGCTCAAAATATTTTTAATAATCCCGAAATGATCAAGATGGGCCTCGCTGATGGCGATGAGAAAGTTCTTGATGGAGAGGATTACGCAGAATTCCAAGACCAAAGTGGAGACGAAAATGAAAACGTTTAAGCAATTCCGTGAAGGAGTCGAAGTAGAAGTTCAAGAATCGCCCGTAGATGGCGTAGAAAAAGGTTCTTTAGAAGGCGATAAGCACATGTGTGCCAGCAAAATTTTTCACAAAGAGTGGCAAGAAGGTACGCCTATCTTTGGTGAGCATGCTGAACCCGATGCTGATGGTCACATCGCATGGTACAAGGTCATGTTTGAGCATGGTATTGAGACTGTAGAAGTTGCCGATGAGCAAGTAGAAGTCTTGATGTCAGAAGCTCACATGAACCATAAAAAGAAAGCCTATTAATTTACGGAGAATAAGTAAATGGCATTCGCTAAATCTAATTTAAAGTTAACACAAGTACAGGCCGTGGTTAGATGTAGCGGAACTGGTGGTGACAGTGGGACAATTGACATAGATGTAGATATTAAAAAGTCAACTGAAACTGCTACTAGCCCATCGGTTAATATTTCTAGAGTTCACTGGAACTGTGACAAAAACGCTACAGTAACCATATCTAGAAACAGCGTTGATATAATGTACGCACACGGCACAGGATTTACAGATTGGTATGGCTGGGCAGAGAACACAGAAAATACTTCAGATATTGCAATCTCCATTGATGGTGGTGATGCAGTTGTTTGGCTGGAGCTTTCTAAAAATTCTGGATTTGGTTCTCAGCAACACCAAGGCGCAGATGGAGACTTAGGATAATGAAACTAATAACAGAAGTCACAGAAAGCTTGCGATTCCTTGAGGAAATCAACGAAGAAACTGGAAAGAAAAGTTTTTATATTGAAGGCCCGTTTCTGCAAGCAGAAGTTGTAAACAGAAATGGTCGCCGTTATCCCAAGGGTATCATGGAAAAAGAAGTGGCTCGCTATAAGACAGAGCACATTGATAAGGGTCGCGCTTATGGCGAACTAGGCCACCCAGAAGGGCCAACCATTAACTTGGATCGTGTGTCTCACATGATCGTTGGTCTAAAAGAAGAGGGCGACAACTTTATTGGTAAGGCCAAGATCCTTGGCACTCCGATGGGAAATATTGTTAAAGAGTTGATGGCAGAAGGTGCAAACCTTGGCGTTAGCTCACGTGGTATGGGAAGTCTAAAGGAAGTAGATGGTGTTAATGAAGTACAGGAAGACTTCATGCTTGCTACTGCCGCCGATATTGTCGCAGATCCTTCTGCACCCGATGCCTATGTACGCGGCATTATGGAAAATAAAGAGTGGGTTTTTGTTGATGGAATCTTTGTTGAAAAGGATATTGAAGAAGCAAAGCGTTCTATCAAAGAATCTAAAGTTCGTAATCTTGAGGAAGCTAAGATTGCGGCCTTTACTACATTTTTAGATAAATTGTCTAAATTTTAATTTTTATAAATATAAGGTATAACTCAATAATAGGGAGAATACAATGGGTGTAGAGTCCAAAATCCGAGAACTCCTTGAAGGCAAGCAAGAAGTTGCCGAAGTGGAGCAGATCGAAGAGGCGGCTGGTTCTCGTCCTCTTGACAAATCACAAGGTGATGCAACTAATCCCACACAGGGTAGTTCAAACGCCAATCCAGAAATGCAAGATCTTTCTGGAACTGGCAATCCAGAAGGTGGCTTGACCGCCCCTATTGGTAAAGTTGCATCTGGAAAGGCTAGCAAAGACGGTACGCTTCCCGATGGCGCTGGTGCTGGTAAAGCACCTAACTACGCTGACGGTGAAGATCCCCGTAATGTAGTAGGCCAAGCTTCTTCTAAGGGCAATGTTGCTAAAGAAGAAGTTGAAGAATCTGAAGACGAAGTTCTTGAGGAAGAAGAAGTAATTTCTGACGAAGAACTTGAAGCAGTATATGAGTCAGAAGAAGAGTTGGAAGAAGAAACTGAAGAAGATTCTGAAGCCGAAGAACTTTTCGAAGCAGACCTTCAAGCTCTTTTTGCGTCTGATGAAAACCTTTCTGAAGAGTTTAAAGTACAGGCCGCTTCTATTTTTGAAGCCGTAGTTAGTGCCCGTGTTACTTCAGAAATTCAGCAGATTGAAGAAGAAATTGCTTCACAAGCTTCTAAGTTTGTAGAAGAGTTTAAGGAAGAAATGGTTGAGTCAATCGACAAGTATCTTTCTTATGTTACTGAGCAGTGGCTTGAGCAAAACGAACTTGCTGTTGAGAACGGTCTGAAAAATGAGATCACTGAAAGCTTCATTAAAGGTCTCAAGAACGTATTTGAAGAGCATTACATTGACTTGCCAGAAGAGAAGCTTGACGTATTGGCTGATCAGCAAAAGCAAATCGATGAGCTTAACGAAAAGCTTAACGCACAAATCAACGAGAACATTGAAGCTTCACAACAGCTTGACTATCTGAAGAAGCAAGCAGTGTTTGAAGAAGTCTGTGAAGGACTTGCTCAGACTGAAGCTGAAAAGTTTGCAGTTCTTGTTGAAGACGTGACCTTTGATGATATGTACCAGCAGAAGTTGGAAGTTATCAAAGAAAATTATTTCCCGAAAGAGAAGGTAGCAGAAACCGAAAAGCTTGCCGACGAAGGTGTTGAAGTAGCAGAAGAAGTTACCAACAGCATCATGAATCGTTACGCAAATGCTATCTCAAAAGCGGCTAAGTTTTAAGTGTTTGACTGCACTATAAAAAGTCTAAATAACAATAACTTTTAAGGAGAAAGTGTAATGTATCTTTCAGAAGAACTCCAAAAAAAGTGGTCGCCTGTTCTTGAGCACTCTGATGTGCAAGAGATCAAGGATCCCTACCGTAAAGCTGTAACTGCGGTTGTCCTTGAAAACCAAGAGAAAGCTCTTCGTGAAGAAAAGCAAGCTCTTTGGGAAGCCACTCACGAAAACGCAACTGGCGCTTCAATTGATAACTACGATCCCGTACTTATCTCTCTGGTTCGCCGCGCACTGCCTAACTTGATGGCATATGACGTAGCTGGTGTCCAGCCTATGACTGGCCCTACTGGTCTTATCTTCGCTATGAAGAGCCACTACGCTAGCCAAACTGGTACTGAAGCTCTGTTTAACGAAGCTGATACCGACTTCTCTGGTGCTGGTACGCACGCTGGTTCTAACCCCGTTGATGGTGCTTACACCACGGGTACTGGTGTATCTACCTCTACTGCTGAAGGCTTCGGTGACAGCACGACTCTTAACGAGATGGCATTCTCAATCGAGAAGACCACCGTTACTGCTAAGTCACGTGCACTGAAGGCTGAGTACACTGTTGAATTGGCGCAAGACTTGAAAGCAATCCACGGTCTTGACGCTGAAGGCGAGTTGAGCAACATTCTGTCTCAAGAAATCCTCGCTGAAATCAACCGTGAAGTCATCCGAACGATCTACAAGGTTGCTAAGACGGGTGCCGCTTCAACTGCGACTCCTGGTACTTTTGACCTTGACGTTGACTCAAATGGTCGATGGTCTGTTGAACGCTTCAAGGGTCTGTTGTTCAACATTGAGCGCGATGCTAACGTAATCGCACAAGACACTCGTCGCGGTAAGGGTAACTTCATCATCTGTTCTTCAGATGTTGCAAGTGCTCTGTCCATGGCTGGCGTTCTTGATTACGCTCCTGCTCTGAACACTAACCTTAACGTAGACGATACTGGCAACACGTTTGCTGGTGTACTGAATGGTCGTTACCGCGTATACGTTGATCCTTACTCAGCAAACACTGGTGCCGCTAGCCAGTTCTACGTTGCTGGATACAAGGGTACTTCACCGTATGATGCGGGTCTGTTCTACTGCCCCTACGTACCTCTGCAAATGGTTCGCGCAATCGATCCGTCCACCTTCCAGCCCAAGATCGGCTTTAAGACTCGGTACGGCATGATCGCTAACCCATACGTAACTCAGTCTGACGGCACTACCGATGCTGATACGTTCACTGCTGATCGTAACCAGTACTACCGTTCTGTCAAGGTTACTAACCTGATGTAATAAAAAGAATCCCTTAAGGGACGTTTTTGGGGGAGCTTCGGCTCCCCTTTTTTTGTCTTATAAATATACTGTAGTAATTGAGTTTTAATTAAGGAGATATCATGGCAAAAAAATTTAGTATTGGTGGTGCATCACAAATCGAACCTACGCACAAGAGAACTTCTCAAGGTAGGAAATCAATAAAGCTTTCTTCAATGAACAAAACAAAGAAAAGAGCTTTTAAGCGATATAGAGGACAAGGGAAGTAATGACTCTAGGTCTAGAAACAACCGTTGGTCTTGGTAGTTTTGCTACGAACAACCCAACAGAGCTAGATTATTTAAAGCCCAATGGTTTTAAATTTCTCATCACGAATATTCCAAACGTGGCATTTTTCTGTCAAGGTGCTAACGTCCCAGATGTTGGTGTAGGCGTTGCAACTGCATATACGCCACTATTGGATTACCCACTTCCTGGTGAGAAGCTAACGTATCAACAATTACAAATTCGTTTTTTGATTCAAGAAGACATGGCAAACTATATCGAATTGTATGAGTGGTTGAAAGGCATTGGCTCACCCACAAACACAAAAGAGTATAGTGACTACGCCGCGTCAAGAGAATGGACATTCCCTGGGATTTCAACATCTGGAAATGACAGGCTTTTGAGTGATTGCATTCTTATAATTCTTGACTCAAATAATAATCCCGTGAAAAAGATAACTTTCATTGACGCCTTTCCAACATCATTGTCGGCACTCGACTTTGATATAAGTACTGGTAACACAGACTACTTTGTTGGTCTTGCTTCATTTGCTTTTAAATATTATAGAATTGAAAACGCTTGATATAAGGATACATTATGACACTGGAAGAAATCCAGATAGAGTGGGATAACGACTGCTCTATTGATATTGACAATCTCGCGGAAGAAAGCATTCGTATCTCAAAGCTTCACGCAAAGTACGTTACTCTTCTTTCTAACTACAAACTTCACTCTCGCAAGGCTGAGTCAGAAATGTACGCCATGCGTAATAGAAAAGTAAAGTGGCTCTCTGGTCTTTTGAGTAAGCAAGAACTTGATGAACTTGGCTGGGAACAGTATCTTGGCAACAAGCCGCTGAAACAAGAGATGTCTGAAGAACTCAACTCAGATCCAGACATGAGAAAACTACTGGATAGAGTAGAGTATTTTCGCGCTATCAATACAACCCTAGAATTTATTCTGAAAAGTTTGCATGGTAGGACGTGGGATATTAAAAATGCAATTGAGATGAAGAAGCTCAACGAAGGATGGTAATTAGCGTAAAGAAAAAGAATGAGGCATACTTAATTGTTGACGCTGATGATAGCATCAAACAAGAAATATGCGACTTCTTTACTTTTGAAATTCCTGGTGCTAGGTATATGCCTTCCTATAAGGCAAAAGCTTGGGACGGGAAGATGCGTCTCTACTCTCTGGCTAAGAGAGAACTTTACGTTGGTCTATTGGGTCACCTAAAAGAATTTGCAAAGAGAGCGGGGTACGACATCGATATTGATGTTGCTCCAGTTGGCGAAAAATATAGCGCAGAAGATTTGAATGCTTTTGTTGAATCTTTGAATCTTCATTCTCAAGGCAAACCCATTGAGATTAGAGACTATCAAAAAGAAGCGGTACTGCAAGCGATAAACCATGGACGTAAACTTCTTTTATCCCCCACTGCTAGCGGTAAGTCTTTAATACTTTATACACTGGTAAGGTATCATCAACTTCACAATAGAAAACAGTTGATCATTGTCCCCACCACTTCATTGGTTGAGCAAATGTATGGAGACTTCAAAGACTACTCTTCTAAGGTGGAGTGGAGCGCTTTGGAGAACTGCTATCGAATATATTCTGGATTTGCCAAAGATAATCGACACCCCGTAGTTATAACAACTTGGCAATCAATTTACAAAAATAGTCCTAAGTGGTTCTCAGAGTTTGATGTTGTTTATGGAGATGAAGCACATCAATTCAAAGCAAAATCTTTAGTAACAATAATGAACAGATGTTTCGATACTAAGTTCAGAATAGGCACTACAGGCACTCTAGATGGCACCAAGGTAAACAAACTCGTACTAGAGGGTATCTTTGGCCCTGTTTATAAAGTAACGAAGACAAAGGATCTCATGGACACTGGACAGCTAGCTTCTTTAAAGGTCATAGCGTTGATGTTAAATCATCCAGAAGAGAGCAAAAAGATTGTATCGAAATATTCTTATCAAGAAGAAATAGAGTATCTTGTATTAAATGAAAAAAGAAACAAACTTATATCACAGCTTGCTTTATCGCAAACGGGTAATACATTAGTATTGTTTCAATTTGTTGAAAAACACGGTAAAGTATTGTATAATCAAATAAAGAAACTGTCAAACCAAAAAAGGAAAATATTTTTTGTATCTGGTGAAACTAAAACTGAAGATAGAGAAGCTATACGCAGAATCACTGAAAAAGAAAGAGACGCAATCATTGTTGCTTCTTATGGAACTTTTTCTACTGGCATCAATATTAGGAATCTTCACAATATTATATTCGCTTCTCCTTCAAAGTCTAGAATCAGAACCCTACAGAGCATTGGTAGGGGGTTGAGAAAAGGTGATGCCAAGGTGTCTTGTAATCTTTTCGATATTGGTGATGATCTCACATGGAAGAGCAAGAAAAATTATACGATGTTGCACATGATTGAAAGAATTAA
>Ga0181577_10003704_pt1 | contig 11839 bp, 9 predicted proteins | sample 101ome_21_FD_132468 | JGI IMG/M metagenome (GOLD analysis project Ga0181577, IMG submission 132468) | Coastal salt marsh microbial communities from the Groves Creek Marsh, Skidaway Island, Georgia - 101413BT metaG (megahit assembly) | ecosystem: Environmental > Aquatic > Marine > Intertidal zone...
CATCATAACAAAACAACCCAAGTCCGTGAACGTAACGCGAACGATACAAAAGAACTCACCGAACAGATCGATGCCCACAAGAAGAAGACCGAGGACGACAACATCGAGATCTACGAGAAGGAGGAGATCTATGAGCAAGTTGACAAGCTTGAGAAGGAACTGACCAAGGAGATCGAAAAGACCCTTGAAGATATTTTGCCTGAGGCGTTTGCAGTGGTCAAGGAGACCGCTCGTCGTTTCAAGGATAATGGTGCCATCACCGTTACTGCAACCGACCGAGATCGAGAGATCGCGCAGGAACGTAATAGCGTGGTCATTGAAGGCGATAAGGCGACTTGGAAGAACAAGTGGGAGGCCGCAGGGAATGAGATCACTTGGGATATGCTCCACTACGATGTTCAGCTCATCGGAGGAATGGTACTTCACCAAGGTAAGATTGCTGAGATGGCTACCGGTGAAGGAAAGACATTGGTTGCAACCCTTCCCGTTTATCTCAACGCGCTTCCCGGACGCGGTGTGCACGTGGTTACCGTAAACGATTACCTGGCCCGTCGCGACTCCGAATGGATGGGTCCGCTCTTTGAATTCCACGGTTTGACCGTCGATTGCATTGACAAGCACCGCCCCAACAGTGAGTCGCGCAGAAAGGCCTACAAAAAGGACATCATCTACGGTACCAACAACGAATTCGGTTTCGATTACCTGCGTGATAACATGGCGAGCCGTACTCAGGATCTCGTTCAGCGTGAGCACAACTTTGCCATCGTGGATGAGGTGGACTCCGTACTCATCGACGACGCCCGTACACCATTGATCATTTCGGGACCTACTCCGAAGGGGGATCAGCAGGAATACATGGCCTTGAAGCCTCGCATTGAACGACTCGTCGGCGCACAGCGTAAATTGGTCACCGAGCGACTTTCTGAGGCTAAAAAGCTACTCGCCTCTAACGAAGAGAACACACCGGATAGCAAGCAGTTGAGTGCCAACCTGAAGAGGGGAGGCGAGGAGCTGTTCCGTTGCTATCGAGGGTTGCCTAAGAACAAAGCCTTGATCAAGTACTTGAGTGAACCTGGCATCAGGACTACGCTTCAGAAAACGGAGAACTACTATCTCCAGGACCAGGGAAAAGAGATGTACAAGATCGATGACGATCTGTTCTTCACCATCGACGAAAAGCACAACAGTATTGAACTGACCGAGAAAGGTATTGACCTGATCACGGAACAAGGTGATGATCCGAGCTTCTTCATTTTACCTGATATCAGTTCTGAGCTTTCAGATCTGGATCAACGCATCCCTGACTTGGATGAGCGAGCTAAGGTGAAGGATCAATTGATCACCGACTATGCTGAAAAGGCGGAACGCATTCACGCCGTGAATCAACTTCTGAAAGCCTATGCGCTTTTCGAGAAGGACGTCGAATACGTTGTCATGGAAGACAAGGTCAAGATCGTGGATGAGCAGACGGGTCGTGTCATGGATGGCCGCCGATATTCGGATGGTCTCCACCAAGCCATCGAAACGAAGGAGAATGTGAAGGTGGAGGCGGCAACGCAGACCTACGCGACCGTGACCCTTCAGAACTACTTCCGTATGTACAATAAGCTGTCGGGTATGACCGGTACAGCCGAAACGGAAGCAGGCGAATTCTGGGAGATCTATAAGTTGGATGTGGTGGTCATTCCGACCAACCGTCCGATCCAACGAAACGACGATGAGGATCTCGTTTATAAAACAGCCCGTGAGAAGTACAACGCGGTGATCGATGAGGTAGAAAAACTCAGGAATGCGGGTCGTCCGATCCTAGTGGGTACCACCTCCGTTGAGATCTCCGAATTACTCAGCCGCATGCTCAAGATGCGTAAGATTCCTCATCAAGTTCTGAACGCAAAATTGCACCAGAAAGAAGCTGAGGTTGTCCAGGAAGCAGGTAAGGCAGGCACCGTCACCATTGCAACAAACATGGCAGGTCGTGGTACCGACATCAAGTTGGGTGAAGGGGTCAAGGAGGCAGGAGGTCTCGCGATCATCGGTACCGAGCGCCACGAATCACGTCGAGTCGACCGTCAGTTGCGTGGTCGTGCCGGACGACAAGGTGACCCGGGTTCATCTCAATTCTTTGTTTCTCTGGAAGACAACTTGATGCGACTCTTCGGCTCAGAGCGGATCGCCAAGTTGATGGACCGTATGGGTCTTCAGGAGGGCGAAGTGATCCAGCACCGCATGGTGAGTAACAGCATCGAGCGTGCGCAGAAGAAGGTCGAGGAGAACAACTTCGGTATCCGAAAGAACTTGCTCGAGTACGATGACGTGATGAACTCACAACGTGAGGTGATCTATCGTAAGCGCCGATATGCCCTCTTTGGAGAGCGTATGGGTGTGGAGACCTCCAACTCGATCCACGATGTGTGCACGGCTATCGTCAACGAGTATCAAGACGCTCGTGACTACGACGGATTCGAAATGGAGCTCTACCGTTCCTTGACCATTCCATCGCCGGTGTCTGAGGATGAATTCCTACAACGCTCTCACGAAGAGTTGGTCGACGTGGTCTTATCCAAGGCGATCGAACACTATCAAAAGAAGAATCGCTTCATCAGTCAGGTGGCGATGCCGGTAATCCAACGTGTACACGAGACACAAGGAGAGCAGTATCGAAACATCGAGATCCCACTGACCGATGGAAAGCGTACTTTGCCGTTGGTGGTGAATATGGAAGAGGCAATCGAGCGTGAAGGACGAAACATCCGTCTGGAGCTCGAGAAGTCTACGACACTAGCCATGATCGACTTGCATTGGAAGGAGCACTTGCGAGAAATGGATGATCTCCGTCAATCGGTCCAGAATGCTCGCTATGAGCAAAAAGACCCGTTGCTGATCTATAAGTTCGAGTCCTATGAGCTTTTTGAAAAACTCCTGGAGAAGATCAACAAGGACATCGTCAGCTTCTTGTTCAGAGCACAATTGCCGAGTCAGCAGGCTGATGAAGCTCACGCTACCCAAGGGCCACAAGCGGATCCTGCCTTGGATCAGGTATCAGCGACACGTCGTGATGTGACCGCCAATCCAAACGAAGCTCAGAATCTGTCTACCAATGGTCCGGGTCAGAGTGAGATGAAGAAGGAGCCGGTGAAGGTGCAGCGCAAGCCGGGTCGAAATGATCGTGTAGAGATCCGTGATCTCAAGTCAGGCGAGACCAAGGTGGTCAAGTTTAAAGTGGCAGAGCCGAAGGTCGAGCAAGGATTTTGGGAGATCCTTCAGGTGATGGAGGAAGATTGATAGAGTAGACATCAAATAAAAAAGGCCCGCATTAGCAATGCGGGGCTTTCTTTTTGGATCAGTTGTTTTACTGGATGATCACAGGGAGCTCACTGCGGTAGTCACTGCCCTCAACAATAAGTACATAAGCACCGGCACTGATCGCAGAAACGTCGATCTGAGCGTTGTTCAATTGTACCTTGTTTTCCATGAAGATGATTCTATCGGTTAGGTCAGTCAGCGATATCGTAGCGATGTTCAAAGAACGGGGGGCTACGATGTTCATCACATCTGATGTCGGATTTGGAAATACTCTCACGATATTACCATCTAAGGAAGCAACACCAAGAGGGTCCATACCAACTATGGTCGTAGTTTGATCGCTTCCACAATCATTGCTGATCGAAAGGGTCACGGTATAGGTCACCGGTGATCCCGACCAAGCATAAGCGTGTTGTGGGTTAGGATCATTGGAAGTGTTGCCATCACCGAAGTCCCAAGTATAGGAGGCATTGTTGCCAGCGAATTGGCTAGGTGCACTCGAGAAGAAGAAGTAGTTCTGCACGTGAGAATGCGCGATTCCAGCTACTGGTTCATCGATCTCGAGAAGCGTGAACGAGTCTGTGCTCAAGCATCCAAACACGTCGGTAGCGCTCACCGTGTAGTTGCCACTTTCTGACCGTCAAAAACCAAGAGAGTAGAAATAGTACCCCCCTCTTTCATAAAGAAACTGCGCTTGGGGATACGCTGATTGAAAACGTTCAAGCCGATTGACCTTCACGGAGATCATGATGGGTTTGTCGCTCGTATTCAAGGAATGTTCATTGAGCTGATGTGCAGTAGAAGGGGAGATCCGCCCATAGAAGTAGTGGGCATAACTCTTGTAACCGTAGGGTTCGAAGTACACATCCTCATCGGCATGCTCTTCGAAGAACGAGATCGCAGCATGCTGACTGATCCGCTCGATCATGGGTACGATTAGGATCATGGTAGAGAAGATCGTAAAGGCCGTGCCCAAGGTCAGCGTTCGCATTCCCAATAAGGTGGATCGTCGCAATCGAATGAAAGAGAGGATCACAAGTAGGGCGAAGGCGAATCCGATCACCCACTCCCACCCATCCACTGGCACCTCTACGGAAAGGTTGCCCACAACAAATGGATCTTTAATCAGGCCGACCCACTGATCCTTCCACAGGATCGCCAAGGGCGTTGCGATCAATGCCAAGGCGATCACTAGTCCCTGGGTCAAGACCCAGACCCGTTGCCAAAGTGGAAGGATACTTTGTTCTTCTATCGCTCTGGTGATGACCAGGGTCGCGAGATATGCCAGGGGCAAGTAGGCCATCGAGCTATAGTGAACGATCTTCGTGGTAACCAGCGAGAAAAGGATCATCACCACCCAAAACAGCAGTTTCATCCAAAGTGAAAGACGATGATCATCCCCAATGAACTTTCGATGAAATGCGGGTAGGGCAAAAACTGAAAGAGGGAAGCAACCGAGCAGGACCACGGCAAAGTGGTAGAAGAAAGGTTGTTTGTGTCCTGCAACGGGGTGGAGCAAAAGATCGAGTTGATAGGAGACAAACTCTTGAAGGAACCACGGTCCATTCTTAATGGTCTCATAACCAAACCATAGCGTGGAAACTAAAAAGGCCGATAGCGCAAACCATCCCGCTGATTTCCACGGAAATGATACTTTGAATCGTCGGTAACCAAGCCAAGCGAAAAGCGTCAAAATCAAAAGGAGCAGTCCAACCGGCCCCTTGGTCAGAATAGCTGCGCCACTGAAGGCGCCGGCTAAGATGGCGTTCTTGGTCTGCTTCGATTCCCCGTGCTCCAATACCAGGAAGAGATGGTAGATCGAGAGGAAAATGAATAGGTTGAACCAAGGATCGATAATGCCTGAGCGGAAGTAGAGGTGGGGAAGGAAGCTTCCGATATAGAGCAGCACCCAGGTCCATCCAAAAAGCCGTCCATGCCATCGTCTTCCGATCTGAAACATGAGTGTTAGGGTGACTACCCCAGCGATTGCGTTTGGTAGTCTCGCCGCAAATTCTCCTACGCCAAAGAGCTGCATGGCCAAAGCTTGCATCCAAAAGAAAAGAGGCGGTTTTTCCCAAAATTGTTCGAAGTTGATCTGTACTTGAAACCAGTTCCCGGTGAGCAGCATTTCTCGAGCGCTCTCTGCAAAATTGATCTCGTCCCAATCGAAGAGATGCACCGAGCCGAGAAAGGGAACAAATAGCAGGATTGCCAGCGTCCAAAGAATGATATGGTCTCGCCTCATCATGAGCGCTCAAAAAGTTCGACAAATCCCTTTTCTCCCCAACTTCTCGTGCGAAGAAAATGGTAGGCAAGCATGGTAATCGATGTTCCGATGATACTACCTGCATAAATGTCTTCGAAGAAGTGCTGACTTATGTAAACCCGGCTGAACGCGGTGATCCATGCGATGGCGAAACAGGTCAATTGTACCCAGCGATTCGTACTCATCATGGCCAGGAAAATGAATGTGGCGAAAGCGGCGGTAGCATGCCCGGATGGAAAGGAGAACTTGGAGTGAAGGTCAACACCATCGACAAAGTGAAGTATGCCCATCTCCTTGAATACAGAAGAGGGGCGATAGATGTCGTGAAACACCTGCCTTTTCAGCAATTGAGTCACGATCGCGGAGCCAGCGAATCCGAGCAGTCCAATCACTCCGTATCTGATTCGATAAATGAATCCGAGAGCCACGATGATAGCACCAAAGAGACCGTCACCGAGGTAGGTGACGTAGCGAAAGAAAACATCTAGAATAGGATGGTGATATTGATTGATATCGACATGGAGCGCTTCTCGCTCCGTGATGATGATCACGCCAAGTCCAAAGGCCATCCAAAGGATGAAGGGCAGAATAAAGTACCAGATCGATCGGATCGTGGCGAGCATATCACTTTTTCTTTGTCTGAAAGATACGCGGCTTTATCAGACCGCGCTTACTGGCCCAATATTGAACGGAGGTTCCTAAAACGCCTAGACCGTACTTACTTGAACGAGCGAAGTTGATCGATGATGCCTCTTCGAAGTACTTGGTCGGACAAGTGACCTCTGCGATCTCGAAACCTGCGTGGAAGATCTGGCAGATCATCTGGTTGTCAAAGACGAAGTCATCTGAGTTGGCTTCGAAATCGATCGTTTCTAGGATCTCCTTGGAGAAGGCGCGATATCCCGTGTGGTACTCGCTTAGTTTTTGACCGATCAGAATATTCTGGGTAAGCGTCAAGAACCGGTTGGCTACATACTTGTACAAAGGCATTCCTCCGCGCAGTGCACCTTTTCCTAAAATTCTACTAGCAAGCACCGCGTCATATAGTCCACTCGCGATGATATCTGCAATGGCTGGTACCAGCTTTGGGGTGTACTGGTAGTCGGGGTGAACCATGATCGTGATGTCGGCTCCTAACTCCAAGGCCTTTCGGTAACAGGATTTTTGGTTGCCACCATATCCAAGGTTTTGCTCGTGCGTGATGACGTGCTGGATCCCTATCTGCTCGGCCAACTCAGAAGTCTTGTCCGAACTCTTGTCGTCAACCAAGACAACCTCATCTACGATGTCAAAAGGAAGCTCATCGTGCGTTGTCTTCAAGGTCTTCTCTGCGTTGTATGCAGGCATGACCACTACTACCTTCTTTCCCCGAATCATGGCCGCGAAGGTAGCTAACTCATGTGTTTAAGAGGCGATTATTGCAATACCACACGATAGGTCTGTGACTCCCCCTGATATTCCAAGGTCATCAGATATATTCCTTTGCTGAAGGCACTCAGATCGATCGTGGATCGGGTCGTGATTTCTTTTGATTCGAATACCTTTCGGCCATCTAGCGTAGACACTCCGATGGACCAATTTCCTTCAGCATTCGGGAGATTGATGTTCACGAAATCCTTGGTCGGATTTGGGGAAACCTGAACCGCATTGGCCCATGACACCTCGGCGATTCCTACGCACTCATCGACAAACACAAGCACCGAGGCGTCGGCGTCACAGCCGTTTCCATCGGTTACCGTAACGGTGTAGGTACCACCTGAATCCACCGTGATGGTTTGGGTGAAGGCTCCCGTTGACCAGTCAAATGAGGATCCTTCGTTACCTGCGTCAAGTGTGATTGAGAACCCTTGGCAGAGCTTCATGCTATCAGCCAAAGAGATGACCGGCTCCTCATTGGTATAAGATACTTCAGCTGACTCAGTATAAACACAATTGTTGTCATCTGTGATGGTGACGGAATACGTACCTATAACCAAGGCTGTCTGGGAAGCTCCCGTTCCACCATTTGACCAACTGTAAGCATATGGAGCTGTCGCCCCGGTATTGTTGATCTCCAATGAGCCGTCTTGACTGTCAATGCAAGTAGGATCCGTGACGGTGAAGTTGGTCTGAAGGTCGGTTGGCTCTTGGATGGTGTCTTGATATAACGCCTCACAGTTGCTTTGGTCAGAGACAGTAACGGTATAAATACCTGCAACTAGGCCCGTCGTGGATGGTGACGTTGATCCGCTCGACCAACTATAGCTCAAGTTTCCTGTGCCACCGAAGGCAACTACTTCCATTGAGCCGGTATTGTCGCCATGGCAAGTAACATTCACTAGGTCTGCAAGTGAAATCGTAATGGCCGTTGGCTGGAAAATGTCTGCTGTATCTTTCAATTCACAACCATTCGAATCGAATACGTTAACGATGTATTGACCCGCCTGCAGACTATCTGCGGTTGCTTCGGTATCCCCATTAGGCCAGAAATAAATGTATGGTTGCACGCCGCCACTGACACTGACTTGCGCCGAACCCGTTGCGTCGCCATTGCAGAGGGGTTGAGATATAATGGTGATGGTGGAAGACAGCGGATCAGGCTGGCCAATAGTCACCTCATTTGTGTCCGCACAGCCGTGCGAGTCAGTCACGATCACTTCATATACCCCTGTATCCAGATCCATGATGCTCGAAGTAGTCTGACCCGAATTCCAGGCGTAAGTGAATGGAGAGGTTCCGCTTGAGACGGAGGTTGAGATCATTCCTGATGAATCACCATGGCAGAGCACGTCCTGTATGGAAGAAAAGCTGATGGTTGGGTTGGGAAAGATATTCACGGTGAATTGATCACAAAGTCCTAATCCACCATTCCAGAAATTATTGGCGTAGTAGGTGGTTGTGGACGTTGGGTTAACCACGATGCTGGCGCCAGAATCTATTGGGGTAGAATTGCAAGAACCAGTATACCAGTAGGTTTGAAGACCATAGGTGTTGACGTCGGTCAAGGTAACCGGACCGTATCCATCGCACACGAAAGTGTCGCTGGCGGCGATTTGTGGAGTTGGAATCGGACTCCTACGCACGAATGAGGTGCGGCATCCAAAATTGGTAGAACAGGAAGCGTTTACGAAAATGTGCATTCGTACCGTCGTGCTCGTCGTCGTTTCGAAGATAACCGAGTCCGTTCCAGATGCTAACGACACGTTGGAGGTGTTCGTGATGTTGATGAAATCTGTCGAAATGGACGTTTTGAATACCCAGATGCCCGCGGACAAGTTGACGGTATTGTAATCGTCAGGAATGTTACAAGCTGCGATCTGCTGTTGTGTGAAGATGCTTACGTTTGGGGTGAAGCTTCCGTATGCAATACTTGCTACACACTGGGCCTGAGAAAGCTGGGTAGAAGCGAGAAAAAGAGTCAAGGTGAGGAGTAAAAGTCGTCTCATAATAACATGGTTTGAACTTAGAAAGATACGGGTTCTCTTCATGTTGTAACATGACCGGGGTCAATTAGACATTGTCTACAGAAACCTAGCTAGCCCAATCCGTGCGATCCAGACTTCGATACTGGATGGCTTCGGCTAGGTGAGGAGTATCGATCGTAGGTGAGTTGTCGAGATCCGCAATGGTGCGACTAACCTTCAGGATTCGATCATAAGCTCGTGCCGAAAGTCCGAGTTTTTCCATGGCTGTTTTGAGCAAGGCCTGACCGTCTTCGGTAATGGAAAAATACTGGCGGATCATTTGCTTCGACATCTCAGAGTTGCAGTGGATGTCCACCGATCTTTCGTAACGCTTCACTTGTATCTCCCTGGCCTCCATGACTCGTTTTCTTACCTCTGTGCTCATTTCGGAGCGGCGCTCGTCTGACAACTCATCAAAGTTGACAGGAGGGACTTCGATATGGATATAGATTCGGTCCAGCAATGGGCCTGAGATCTTGTTGAGGTATTTCTGGACGACTCCTGGTGGGCACACACAGTCTTTTTCAGGGTGATTGTGAAAGCCACAAGGACAGGGATTCATGCTTGCGACCAGCATGAACGATGCCGGGTAGTCAACGGAGAAACGCGCCCTAGATATGGATGACCCTGCGCTCTTCCATGGGTTGGCGCATGACCTCCAGAACTGTTCTCTTAAATTCAGGAAGCTCATCTAGAAAAAGCACTCCATTGTGGGCTAATGAGATCTCGCCGGGCTGGGGGAATCCACCACCTCCAACCAAGGCGACGTCTGTGACTCTCTATAATGTGGGGGAAAGGAGCATGTTTGCTTAGCCGTTAGTTGGGGCTAGTTTTTTTCTTTGTGTTGTCAGAGTATGGAACTTTCTTCAAATCTAGGATCGTCGATACAGCCTTTGTGGCAAGTCCTTTTTTGTCAAAGCAATGCAACAGCTCGAATTTACCAGGCGTTGTTTCTAAGTATAGGTCATAGGTTTTTGTCCGATAGGTTTTTTCCATCCCTCTGCTCATTAGATGAATAGAGTCATTCGTGAACTCAAGCTTTATGGAATTCAGTTCAGAAAAGTCAATCCAATTTCCTATTCGGTATTTGTTGAATGATTTATAAACTCGAATTCGCTTGTGTTCAGAATCAATTTGGATTCCAGACTTAACGAGCAAGAGAGTAATTCCTACGGTAAATGAGATTAGCAACACGGTGTATACAACAACAGCACCGAATGTGCCTAAATGATGAATAAAAAGCCCTTCTTGATAAAAGTCGATGTACAGAGTGATGGGAGTGAGAAGTAGAATGAAGAAAGCGGGTATTAGGTAATCGAGTGTATTACCTTCGTCAATATTCATTTTTTTCAAATTAGCCCCAACGGTTCTCGGCTATGGCAAGTGCAGGATTTCAAGGCACTTACCTTTCCGTTTAGCTATTAGTTTATTTTGTGTAATCACTTTCGTTTTAGCAATTTAGCCCGCATTTGCTATAGCCGATGTTATGGGCTGGTTTTCTTTGTCTTAGACAGTTACTTCCTTTGGGTTTTGTCCATATTGATTTTCTCCGGAATTACTGTCAGTTACCATTAGAACTAAAAGCCATATTGCCCCAATTAGTGGAATTAAAACAACTAGAATCATCCAACCACTCTTCCCAACATCGTGAAGTCGTCTTACTGCAACTGCTAATCCTGGAATGAAAACTGCTAATGCATATAGTCCATATAGTGGGCCATATCCAACTCCTTCAATAGCAATTCCAAGAATGTTGTCGAGAATCATTGCGACAATTCCAAAAATCATATTGAACAAAATAAACATCCAATATTCTTTTCTTCTTGCTCTTCCTTTAAAATCAGCGTACTGTTTTAAAACTTTTAAATACCAATTCATAAATTTTCCTTTTTAGTTTTCCTACTCGTAAGGGGGTTCGGTTACACCCCGTTTTTTTAATGGTCGCTAGTCTCCATTTTAATTTTTGGTCTGTAAAAACAGTCAAGTAATACAAGAATACAATTTCTGCAGTTCTTGTATCTGTTTGCTATGGCGTTTTTTTTAACTTGCCCATAACGGCCATGGCTATGGTACGTTCAGGCCATGATTCGCCTGCGCCACAATAGGTTGTGGGCGGGCAGCAGGCGCAACGAAAATTCCGTAGCGAAGACCAAATTTAATCTACAAGATAAGCGTTGATCGGAAAAGCCTGAATGTGCCATAGCCGATAGTTGTATTCCGTGCATTTTCTTTCAGTTCTTCATCGTGCTATCCGTTGGAATTAAAACGGGAGCGACAGCATGCGCGTTAGCAGCAGGGCCTGTGGGATGAGAACCATTTAAAATCATGAAAAGGAGCAGGGAAGAGGCGGCTAGATTAAAAGCTAAATAAGACCGTAAAGTTTCGGTGACTGCATGGAATACAACGGTAAGTATAAGCCCCGTTTTAATGGGGCTGATATATTGTTATGGGCTGGTTTATATCTTTAATAAGTCTTTTTTCTTTGCTTGGAATTCATCTTCCGACACAACTCCTTTTTCTTTGAGTTCATTTAGTTTAAGTAGTTCTTGTGTTACACTTGACTCTATTTTTGGCTTATTTGATTTTACTAATCCAACAATAGCCAGAGGAATTGCATACAACATTCCGAGCATTCCCCATCCTGCAGATGCTTCTAAATCACTTTCAATAAATGATGCTATGCAAATCAAAGAAAGAGAGAACCATACAATACCAATGATTGACATTATTTTCATAATTATTTCCCTATTTAGTTTGCTTACTCGTGTGGCTTTTCGGTTACACCCCGTTTTTTTTAATGGTCGCTAGTCTCCATTTTAATTTTTGG
>Ga0181577_10003705_pt1 | contig 11839 bp, 9 predicted proteins | sample 101ome_21_FD_132468 | JGI IMG/M metagenome (GOLD analysis project Ga0181577, IMG submission 132468) | Coastal salt marsh microbial communities from the Groves Creek Marsh, Skidaway Island, Georgia - 101413BT metaG (megahit assembly) | ecosystem: Environmental > Aquatic > Marine > Intertidal zone...
ATTGGCTATTGGCTATTGGCTATTGGCTATTGGCTATTGGCTATTGGCTATTGGCTAACATTCAATCATTCAGTCATACAGTCATTCAATCATTTCTTCCTAAACCACCCCTTCTTGCGATATTTCGGAACGTTCTCGTAGTTGTACGGACAATGACGGCATTTGTTCCCGCAACAAAAGCCACGCTTACGATGATAGGCTTCCGTCATTACCAGAAGTCCATTCTTGTCAAAATAGTAATCCTCATTGTTGTCCTTATGCTTCATCTGTGCTCAGCGATGCTCCACAGTTAGAACAAAATCGTGCTTCTTTTGTGTTTGGACCATTGCACTTACCACAAATTTTACGACTGGCACGCTTTTGATCAGCATACTTAACCCTAACAATTCCGGTAGGCACGGTAATTACAGCGTATCCTAGAATCATTAGAATACTGGACAAGACTTTTCCGGTTATGGTTACGGGTGTGATGTCTCCATAACCCACAGTGGTTACGGTTACAATTGCCCAATAAATACTCATCGGGATACTCGAAAATTTGTTTTCCGGATGATATTCAAAGTTGTAGGCGGCATTCTCAATCACGTACATGCCGGTCCCAACCAGGATTACAACAATTAAGATGAAGCCCAGAAATACGGTGATTTTGGCACTGCTGGCACGTATAGCTTTTGTAAGTCCGGATGCTTCCTTGCTGTAGCTGGTAAGTCGCATTATCCGGAAGACTCTCAGGAGGCGTAAAGCCCTGATAACTAAAAGATATTGAGATCCATGCACAAAAATACTCAGGTAGGTAGGTATCGTGCTGAGTAGGTCAATAATGCCCCAAAAGCTGAATATGTACTTACTTGGTTTCTCACTTAGAAGAATGCGCACAAAGTATTCGATACTGAACAGGATGGTAAAGCCCCATTCCAAATAGAGCACAATTTTTTGGGTGTTCAAAGAGATGTCCGGAACTGTGCTCAACATCACCACGAAAACGCTCAGCAGTATGGCCCAGAGCAGGATTACATCAAACAATCGTGCATCCGGAGTTTCTGCTTCGAACACAATCTCACGCCATTTTTCTTTTGTCGTTAAGTGCTTTTTGTCCAGAGTTCTTTGTGACACGATTGGGTATTTACTCAGTTGATTCGTCTAAAAAATATCGGAAACCAATGTTTAGTTGCATGCTAGTTCCAGATGTAAATATTGAGTTCCGAATGGCTGCATGATTCGGTGTAGTGTGCGTAATATCAAAGAAGTTATTTCCGGCAATCCCCAACTTTGGGTTTGCAGAAATACTGATGTTAACCGATTCATTTATAGGATATTGGTAGCCAATATTCAGATTAAGCATGACAACTTGAGCATTGAATCCATTGTCGGTTATGGTGTATGATATATTACCTTGATTTAAGTTATTTGGATCTAGGGGTACCTGCGGACTGAAGTAGGTCTCCTCAATTCCGAGTTTAGTGAACGCCAATAGAGTGAAACCTGTACCGAAAATAAGGTGACGTGGTTCGTATTTTCCTTGCCAAGTTTTAACCCGATTGAAATTAAAAGGAATCATGTAGGACGTAAAAGTATTAATTGGCGTATTGGTAAAGTACGCTCCACCGTCTTCCGTAAACAAGGTGACATTAACTCGATAATCGGATTTATAGATTCCTGCTTCAAGCTGATAACCCTCTTGAGTAAGAACACCGCCGGTTACGCCAAATGTCGCAGCCATTGGGTTTGCAATCTCAATGCTGTTGTCAAACGGTCGGGCTCCAGAAGAAGCCAGTCGATACAAGTCGAATTTTGGACCAATGTCCAAGCCAATGTAATAACGTGATTGAGCCTTTATATTCAAGGCACTCAACACTATCACTAGAACCGTTATACTCCTTTTTACGACCATAGGCTAAGTTGTGGATCTTTTATTTTAAAGCTTTTGCGGTGAAAAGGTGACCTACCGTGTTCACCTACCGCTATACGATGTTCGGGGGTTGGATAGCCCATATTTTGTTTCCAATTGAAAACCGGGAACTCCTCGTGCAATTTAGTCATGATATCATCTCGGTGTGTCTTGGCAAGTATAGAAGCAGCGGCAATATTCTGAAGTTTACCATCGCCCTTTACCAGCGTCTCATGCGGAATTGCACCAAACGGTTTAAACCGATTTCCGTCCACCATTATGTATTCGGGGACTGGTTTGAGTTGTTCTAGTGCACGGTGCATGGCCAGTATGGAAGCGTTCAAGATGTTGATTTGATCGATCTCTTCATGGGAAACAATTCCAACACCCCACGTGAGTGCACGCTCTTCAATTATCTCTCGCAATTCGTCCCGACGCTTACGATTCAATTTTTTGGAATCATTCATCAGTTCCGATGTGAAGTTTTTTGGCAGAATTACGGCAGCTGCAACCACAGGTCCCGCCAAGCATCCACGCCCAGCTTCGTCACATCCGGCTTCCAGTAAATCAGGGTGTTTGCACAAGGGAAGCATAGGCAAAAATAAGCTATGTTTGCAAAACCATAAGTGATGTACAAGTACCGACAAACACTCTATCAAAACTACTATTCAAACCATGCCGGTACTACCGACAAGGACAAGCAACAAGCACACTTTGACCAGCAGAAAAGATACTTTGTTCGTGAGTTTAAAAACCACGTTCCCGCCAATAGAAACTTAAGGGTTTTAGATATCGGTTGTGGTTCTGGTTCATTGCTTGCCGCTCTTAGTGAGTTGGGTTTTTCAGAAGCGTACGGAGTTGACCTGAGTGAGGAACAAGTTGCGATGGCGGCACAATTTGGTGTCAAGAATGTGGTTCAGGGCGATGCTAAGTCATTCCTCGATAAACAAAATGAGAGTTTCGACTTGATATTCGCAGTAGATCTTATCGAGCACTTAGGTAAGGATGAGCTGATCGAGTTCTTGCAGTTGGTTCAAACCAAGCTTAATTCAGGCGGCCAGGTAATATTTCGAACTCCGAATATGGACGCACCGCTTGCTTCAGCATTTGCGTTTGCCGATTTTACACACGAAGTGTTTTTAAACAAGAGCTCCGCAAATCAAATTATGAAATCGGTAGGTTTCAGTTCTGTTCATGTTGTAGAGGGAATCATGTTCATCGAGAGCCCGCTGAAGGAGTTGCTCCGAAAAATAACGTGGGCATTGACCAAACTCGTTTTAAAAATTCAACTCTTTGCAAGTGCACGTACTTGGCACGATGTAGTCTTTTCACCGAACATGGTGATCATCGGAAGAAAGTCATAGAATTCGTTAGTTCGATGGGGAGTTATTTAGCTCACAGATTAAACTCCACGCCCAGGTCTTTCGCCACGTCACGGAGATCGTCATAAACTTTGTCGATTACTGGGATTCCTTCTTTACGACGAATAGCTTCTTGCCTTTTTTCAGGTTCTCCGGGTATAATTACTTCTTCCTGCCCTTCAATGGTTTCACTCGACTTAAATCGATCAATCCACTGATCCATGTTTTTGTTAAACTCTTCAAGTGGACGGAATCCATCAACACGGATAGCACCAACAAAATGCCCGATTCCTTTCCCCGGCATATCTGGAGCAAGTGGGAGAAATGAAACAAAAGGGGGAACCCATGGTCCATAGTTTGCTCCACTCAAAACACCACAGAAAATATCTACAAAAGCAGAGAGCCCATAGCCTTTATGACTACCCATTTCTTTAGTACTTCCCAAGGTTAACAAGCTTCCTCCACCTTTCAGGCCTTTCGGGTCGTTTGTATTTTTCCCTTCGTTGTCTTGTAACCAGCCCGTTGGAATTTCTTCTCCTTTCCGTTCAGCTATCTGCAACTTACCATTTGCAGCGGCTGAAGTCGCCATGTCTATAACAACGGGATCGCGCTCACCTGCAGGTATAGCGTAACAAATCGGGTTTGTACCTAAAAGTCTCTCTTTGCTAAATGTGGGTGATACCAATGGGCTGGCGTTGGTCAGAGACATCCCAATCATATTGTGTTCTAGCGCTTTCATTGCATGAAAAGCTGCGATACCAAAATGATTTGAATTTTGAATGGCTACCCAGCCGCTCCCGTGTACTCGTGCTTTTTCAATTGCAATGTCCATGGCCTTAGCCGCATTGGTTAGCCCAAGTCCTTCGTCACCATCCATCGTGGCGGTTGTGTGCGTTTCGTGAATGATGGTAGGATTCGCGTCTGCTTTGATTCGTTTGGCTTTCCACAATCTGACATATCCGCTCAGTCGCGCAACTCCGTGAGAGTCAATGCCTCTTAAATCGGCACTGTTCAGTACATCACTGGCAAGGACTGCATCGCTTTGCGATAATCCCATGGCGAGAAATACATCCGTAGTGAATTTATGCAGCTCCCGCGCATCAATTTGGTGATACTTGTTTGACATGACTGGGTGCAAATATAAGTAGCTGATACCCACTATGAAATCATTTTTTACTTTGTATTTAGCTGTTTTTCAGTTAATTATGTTGCTTCTAAAAAAAAATCTTTGCGGTGCGCAACGTTTTATTGTTGCGACGTGTCATACCAGTGAGCAAGAAGGAACAACATAGTAGTGTAGATCGGATGATGAGCGACGAAGAACTTATAGATGGTTGTATTCGTGAAAATCGCCAAGTCCAAGGGATGTTGTACAGGAAATATGCTGATAAGATGTACGCAGTTTGCTTACGATATTCAAATTCAAGAGAAGAAGCGGAAGACGTATTGCAAGAAGCGTTCATCAAGATCTTTGATAAGATTTCAAAGTTTCGACGAGAGGGTAGTTTTGAAGGGTGGATGCGTCGAATCATGGTAAATACCGCACTGAGGAGTTGGGATAAGCGGGCACGAAAATTTGAACCTGGCGATTTAGACCATGTTCAAGAGCCTGCACTAGATGCACGAGTGCTTGGAGAGATGGGGGCAAAGGAGATAATGAAACTGATTGAGCAGTTACCTGACGGTTACAAAGTTGTCTTCAACCTGTTTGCTGTAGAAGGGTATAGCCATAAAGAAATAGGGGAAATGCTAAACATTACTGAGAGCACTTCTCGCTCGCAATATGCGCGAGCGAGAAAGAGCCTCAAATTGATGCTGGAAAAATTGAAAGTGACTAAATGAAAATTAACGAATTTGAGAAAGGTATTAAGGACTTGCTTCATGATCACCATGAAGCGGCTCCGGACGTTCTCGGAAACATTTTCGAGAAGCGGACTCCTTTATATATCCTGAAAAACAAGCTGTTGCTGAATAAGTATAAACTTATTGCAGCTGCCGTGGTTACTGGTGCCGTAATTTGGTTGTGGCCATTCAATACCAGTCAAAACGCAGACAGCGAAGTGTTAGAAACTACAGAAACGATCCAAGGCCAAGACTATGTGTCCAACGACATATCGGACAACACTTCGATTTCTAACGATCATTCCGAGGGTACCGACATTTCAACCGAGACTTCCAAAACTGTGAATCCGGATGAGGAGTCGACAATAGTGAACTATGATGCGTCTATTGTTGCAGCAGATGTTTCTGTAACTCAGACTGCTTCTAGTCGCGATAAATCACGTGTGCAGAACGATGCGCACGTTTCCGATGAACCGACAAACACTGTTGAAGCATCAGATGCGATCACAGAAAACGAAAAAACTTCTGAAAATGAAGACGTTAATGACAAAATTGCCATGTCAGAAGGCGTAGACAACAATACTAATACTGAGACTAACTCTGTGAAACCGGTGCAGGAACAAACGGACAAGCAGGGCAAGAACCAAAACGATCTGAAAGAACAAATCGCTACAACTGAAGAAATGGAAAACATGGAATCTGCACCGGCCTCTTCCATGGATGAAAGCGCGGCGAGTTCCAATGATTATGAACTGCCTACTGTTAAGCCGTCCAAGTTATCAATTAGCCTACGCACAGGCCTGGGCTTGGGAGGACGAACACTTGAAGGTGACGGCGAAGCTCAATCGACAAACAAAATTGTAAATCGAATAGAGTCTGAAAAACAAGTGGTGTCACTTGCAGCAACTGCTCGTTTGCACTACCAGGTTTCTGGCAACCTTGAAGTCTATACTGGTGTTGATTACTTCAATCGAAGAGAACGTATGTCATTTGACAAGGATATACTGTTCAGTGAAACGACTATCAGAAGTAAAACCGTTATAAAACAACATCCAGTACTTGGACCACAACAAGTTACAGTACACGATACCACAACAACTTTGGGAGTTCGAAATAAACAAGCATCTCACCTGAACCAGTATACACACGTTTCGGTGCCACTGGGTGTTCAACTTACGTTATATGCAAACAACAAACTTGGGGTTTATATCTCCGGGGATGCAGGTCTAGAAGTATACACTCGATCAAAAGGCTTCATTGCCGACGATCAATGGAATACAATTGAATTAGGTAAGTCTTATGACCGCAGTACACTGGGTTACACCTTCGGTTGCGGCGCTGGAGCGTCATACCTACTTACCAATCGAATGAGTGCCATGGCCGGAATTCGCGGAACTTATTTCTTGACTCCTGTTAGTGAGAACAGAAATGTCCTACAATCAGACTATGGTTATGGGTTACTACTCGGGCTGAAGTTTGGATTGTAAACATACATGAGATTTCTTGGTGTCGTAGTCTTTCTTTTTCTCTCCTGGTCCGTGTGGGCTCAGCGAGATTCTGCATTGCTTTCTCCAACCTGGGGAGACATCGTAGTTCAATCTAACGGATACATTGGTGTTCAGAAAAACGGTAAACCATTTAGTCGAACCGGAGCGGAATCAGGTAATTATGTTGGTCTTGTAGCTCCCTGGTTTGTTGGATTGAGTGATACAAGTATTCACGCCATGCAAAACATCAAGATGGATGAGCCACAATTATGGTCAGGCCCAATTGATACGTTTACAAGACTCCCAAAAGACCCTGTTGAATGGGCTTCTGTATGGACGGTTACAAAGAGTGAAATTGAATATCACAAATGGCACTTTGAAGATGAGGGTTATGAAGTGCCTGAATCTTTGAGAAATTGGCCAGCTGCTCATAACGAGTCCAATGTGTCGCCTTATTTAGCCCCTTTTATAGATTGGAATTCGGATGGTGTTTACAATCCGGAGAATGGTGATTACCCGATTATTAGGGGGGATTTAGCTGCGTACTTTATTAGCAATGATTTGTACGGTGAAAACCAGTTAGCTCAAGCCAAAAAATTAGGACTGGAAATTCAAGGCATGGTATACGCATTTAACGATGTTGCGTCTCTTGAAGGGGTGTTTTTCGTGGATCAGTATGTTATAAATCGTTCGAAGAACGACTATGCTCCATTTTATATAGGGCAATATGTTGACTTTCAGATTGGTAGCGGCCAAAACGATCGTTTGGCCACCGATGTAAATCGGAATGCAATAATGGCATTAACTGAAGATACTAGCGGGCTTACTGGTAGTGGGTTTTCACATGTGCCAAGTGCTTCGGTGGTTTCTCTGTCTGATCCGATATATAGCAGTCATGCTTTCTACGGTGATCCTAACAGGGGATTGCCACTTACCTCAGGTTCTGCTCTTCAAGTTGTCGAGGGGAATTGGCCTGACAGTAGTGCCAAAACCAAATCGGGCAATGGTAGAGATGGAGTAGGGGCAGTTACAAAATATATCTATCCAGGCATGACTGACGGAGAAGAAGGGGATTGGCTTGACGAAACATCTGGTGATGATGCCGGGCACAGGACCGGTGTGCTTTCAATCAAGAAGAACAATTTGCTTTCAGGTGGATTCTATCGCCACGAATATGCCGTAGTTTTAAACAAGTCAGGTCTGTCAAGTATGCTCCAAGAGCAAAAAGCAAACATCACGACGAAGCTGGATGATGTTCAATCGTTTTACGACGCAAATCTGTACGTGGGTAAATTGAAACAACACGAATTGACATTTTATCCAAATCCTATGAAACAATCTGATTTCTTTTACTTGTCGGAACCAGTGGAACACTTGGAACTGTTGAACTTATTGGGAGAAAAAGTTGTTGAAGGAAAGAGAGATGAAAACGAAGAAAAAAAATATAAATGGTTGTGCAACGAATCGATTGCTCCGGGGGTCTATCTCCTGAACGCTTCAACAAAAGGCAAAAGATTCGTTCACAAAGTAGTTTTGACCTCTGATTGATGACAAAAAGAGTATTTAGCTTTAACACAAAATTGATTAGATTAGCACGTGAATTATGAGAATAGGTCTACAAAATTATACACTCAAGATTAAAAACTTGATTATCAGTTCGTTAGCTCTGTTTGGAATGATGGCATTTGCCAACGTTCAGCAAGCAAATGCAACACACGTAATGGGTGCCGATATCACTTACAAGTGTCTCGACACGTTGAAATTTGAATTTATCATCAAATACTATCGTTACTGCGGTGGTGTTCCATTTGGTAACCCGAGTAACATTACAAAACTAATTTGTACCAAAACTGGTGCGTCTCAAGGAGTGTCGTTAACGAGACAATCCATTCGTGACGTTACACCGGTTTGTGCAACTGCAACAAAACCGTGTAACCCGTCGAACACAAGTAGGACGGGAGACGGTATTGAAGAGCATTATTATAAAGTCACGATCGACTTTAACAAAGCGCCCTACAGTAACTTGGTGAAAAATGGTTGTTGCGAGATTCGCTTGGAGACAGGACAGTGTTGTCGAAACTCGAACATTACATCGGGTGCGGCCAACCAAAACTTTTACACGTATGCAACAGTTGACCTATGTAAAGCACCGTGTAACTCCTCCCCGGCACTGACAACAGAGCCAATCGCTTATCTATGTTGTAACCAGCCATTCTACTACAACAACGGTGCATCGGATACAGCTAACTTCGACTCGCTTTCATACTCGTTTGCTAACCCATTGAGAGGTTGGAATAACAAAATTGCTTACAGCGGTAACTACACGTACAAATTCCCATTTGACACGTACTACCCAGGTACGCTTAAGCCACCTTACAAAAACCCTAATGCAAACCCACCAATTGGTATTTCATTGGATGAAGAAACAGGTGACTTGATTTTTACTCCGGTAAAGTGTGACGAGATCACAGTAGCTGTGCTCCAAGTAACGGAATGGAGGAAGAATGCCAAAACCGGGAAGATGGAAGTCATCGGGGTCACGAGGCGGGATATGCAATTTATAACGAAACAGTGTCCCGGGAACAACCCCCCGGTCATCAAGGGTAAATTCTCCACCACCGTGTGTGAGGGGTCCCAGATATGTTATACGATAACAACCGAGGATAAGGTTAAGAAACCACCTCCACCATTACCAACGCCAGATCCGGATACGGTTACCATTAAATGGAACCGAGGTATTCCCGGAGCTTCATTCACTGTCTTGAACAAAAAAGCATTGAATCAGTCGGCGAGGTTCTGTTGGACACCACCAATTGGTAGTGCATCGGATATTCCGTATTCGTACACCGTAACAGCGCGTGATGACGCTTGTCCTTTGAACGCTGTAACGGTACGTGCATTCCAGGTAAAGGTAAACCCAATAGCGGAGGCAGATAGTAAGATTACCAAGCTAGACTGTGGTCGATATGCTATTGAATCCGAACCATTCCCCAACTTTAAAAACCCTGCGAGGTTTACTTGGCAGTTAAAGGATACGAATGGTGTTGTAATCTTCGATAGATCATATGGGTACTTTGAGAGTACGAATTCATACCTAAGCTCGAAACAGGTAGACACCTTGAAGTTTAGAAAAGGTGGAACGTACATCTTGCAACACACTATTAATAACAGCCCGAAGTGTCCGAATGATTACTACGACACTATCGTGGTGCCACCATTATTGGAGGTTGACTTGGCGTTTGGTCCTGATACGTTTATTTGTGCAGGAACAACTCTAAGACTACAACCAAAAATTAAAAATGGTGTGATGCCGGTTTCATATAAGTGGGGAACTGGTGACACAACGGAGTACATTGATGTTCAGGTTCCGAATAGAACATCTGACACATCGTTCTACGTTGAAATTAAAGATCAAAATAATTGTACGGCATGGGATACGACAGTAGTGTTCTTGAGAGAGAACCCACTTGTATTCATTGGTCCTGACCGTAGAATTTGTACTTACGATACCATTCATTTGTTCCCGAACGATAGTCTAGCTTATTGGGATGATCCACGTGATACATCAGAAATAAGAATTCGCCAGGGTGATACCTTATATAAAGAGTGGTATCGAGACACGGCGTTGATAAGTCGAGACACGGCATTGACTGGTGTCCATATTGGCGGGCAGTACATTATTAAAGTAGTTGATAGTATTGGCTGTTTCGCAACAGATACCATGAATCTATTTGTCAACGACACAGTTGTTGCAGATGCGGGAGCTGATCAAACTCTTTGTTGGAATGATTACTTAGAGTTAATTGGTAAAACACTGGATACCGCCGGAAACGATAAAACCGGTAGCTTTAGGTGGACCGACATAACCGACCCCAATAATCCGGTCGACTATGGAGGTAACGATACACTCGCCTACAACATACAGCAAACAACGGAGTTCGATTTATTACTCACCGTAACGGAGGACACGACTACGTGTTTCGACAACGATACGGTAGTTGTAACCGTGAACCCACTTCCAATTGTGAACATGCCATCAGACATGGCGATATGTTTTGATGCGGGAGTAATCAACTTGAGAACACTTGAAGATCAGAATGCCAAGGGTGGTGTTTGGAGTTGTAGAACAAAAACTTCAATGATCGACCAAGGTTATATCTTCCAAACCGATAAAGCGTTTGAAGAGTCTGATAGTTCAAGCTCTGTAGCTTACGATATTATGTATCAATATGTTGATCCGTCTACAGGATGTATCCGTGAAGATTCATTTGAAATCAAGGTGAATCCGCTACCTGAGGTAGTACTTCGTCCGGGTTACTTCTGTCAAGATAAAGAAGTGATTGATGTTGTTGATGATCGTATTTTCAGTCGTCCAGGCGGTGCTCAGCTAAACTTAGGTCGTCAGGCATGGAAGTGTATTGATTGCGGTACATACAACGAATCGAACATAATTGTGGATGAAGGAACCGGAACACCGGGAGCTCCTCAAGACTATAAGATTTACATCAACGAGAATGTGATGCCACTTGGAACGAAACAACAGGACTCTATAGTTATTGAGTTCGAGTTCCGTAACGTGTTTGGTTGCTTCAACCGAGACACCGGTACCATTCTAGTAACTAAAGTTCCAAAAATCGAGTTTACCGGTTTCCGTGACTTGTGTTGGGATGAAGGAATTGTTGATCTAAAAGTTGAAAGTAACGTAACACCAATCGACGGTATTTGGAAAGCGATTGATTCAACTGGATTTGACCCTGCAAGTGACTTAAACACTGCATTGAAAGGTGATACCTTGAATGGAGATACATTGAATACACTGGCTACTCCAGATCCGGGAGAAGGTGGTTCACGTACTTACGTGATGAGATACTTCCACGATCGCTCAGGATGTCCAACCTCTAAGGATACAACCCTAACGATTCGAGGTCTACCTGTCCCAATTATTAATGAAGGAGACCTGCAGAAATACCAAGGAACTGCACCTTATCCATTCTGTGAGTTAGACGACGATATCGCTCTTCAAGTAAACTATGCTGGTGGTACTTGGAGTTCTGATGACCCAAGTGCATTAAGTGGTTCTGATTTCAGACCTCAGAATGCAAGTAGCTACAATACTCCTTTCCATATTAATTATGACTATACGGATATCTATGGATGTCAAGGGCGTGATTCGGTTCAGGTGACGATACACCAAGAACACACCATCACCCTTCCTGCTGATACACAAATGTGTAGAACAGATAACATGACCATAAACGCGA
>Ga0181577_10003710_pt1 | contig 11831 bp, 11 predicted proteins | sample 101ome_21_FD_132468 | JGI IMG/M metagenome (GOLD analysis project Ga0181577, IMG submission 132468) | Coastal salt marsh microbial communities from the Groves Creek Marsh, Skidaway Island, Georgia - 101413BT metaG (megahit assembly) | ecosystem: Environmental > Aquatic > Marine > Intertidal...
AAGATGAAACCCCGAAACCAGGAAGTCAATAATGAAATTTCAAGCAGACCGTGAGGTTTTAATCGACGCGATCTCTTTTGTTGTTCGCCTGCTATCTCCAAGACCCCAGCTTCCTCAGCTATCTGGGGTACTAATTAGTGCCGAGTCCGGTAATGTCACGTTTTCAATCTTTGACTATGAAGTCGCTGCCAAGGTCTCAGTTGCAGCTGCGATCGAAACAGAGGGCAAGGTTTTAGTCCAGGCACGACTTCTTTCAGAAATTGTTTCAAAACTTCCAGGTGAATCGGTCACTCTTGATCTTCAAGACAACAGGATGTTGGTAACAAGTGGATCCAGTAAGTTCTCGCTATCGGCCATGAGCATGTCGGAATATCCGACAACCCCAGAGGCACCAAAGGGTTCAGGCAAAATCTCAGCTGAGAACTTCGCGGAATCAATCAGTCAGGTCTCAGTTGCAGCCTCTCGCGAAGAAGTGACTCCGGTTCTAACTGCTGTAATGCTGACAGTTTCCAGCAAAGTAATGTCAATGGTCGCAACCGATCGATTCCGAGTAGCTGTAAAAACGGTTCCTTGGCAAGGATCATCATCCGATAAAGAAGTGCTAATCCCAGCCAGGGTTGTAAATGAAATTGCTAAAACCTTCGCTCACGAAAACGAGATCGAACTTGGTTTCGCCGAAGGTGACAAAGAAATGGTCGGGTTCTCGGCTGGAAACAAAACCGTCACGACATCTACTATCAAAGGCAAATACCCAGCGGTTCTGGGACTTTTCCCATCAGAGAGCCCACACTTTGCAGTTGTAAGTACTCAAGACTTGCTCAGCGCCACCAAACGCGTGTCTCTAGTGGTAGATCGAGACAAGCCGGTGCGCTACAAGTTCGAGGCGCAAGAAGTGAGCCTTGAGTCAATCGGATCAGACATCGCGGATGCATCGGAACAAGTAAGCGCATCTCTAACAGGTGAAGACATTGTCGTTTCACTGAAGCCACAATTCTTGATTGATGCTCTCTCGTCTGTTTCTACTGACATGGTCCAGCTCGGTTTCACTGCAAACCCCACAAACCCAAACAAGCCAGGCCCGGTTCTTATTACACCTGTTGGTCAGAGCGACTATCGCTATCTACTGCAACCAAACCTCCTGGTTTCCTAGAGCAGTAAGGTGTGGCTGGCGGAAATTCAACTTGCCGATTTTAGAAACTATCGGCAATTGAGCCTCACCCTAAAGCCCGGATCCCATCTGTTTTACGGCGAAAACGGTGAGGGCAAAACAAACCTTGTCGAATCAGTTGGTTTTTTGGCAAACCTTGAATCCCATAGGCAGGGCCAGCTCGGGACTCTGATCAACTCATCAGCGGGCACGGCAACCATCGCCACGCGTGCCAACCACCTCGGTAGAGAGCTGTTGGTAGCTGCAGAAATAAACTCCAAGTCGGCCAACCGCTATTTTCTGAACGGAAAACAGCAAAAGCGCGCAGCAGATCTGCTTGGTTATGTATCAGCAGTGGTCTTTGCCCCGGAGGATCTGGACCTGGTCAGACGGGACCCTAGCGACCGCAGAGCTTTTCTTGATTCTTCGATGGCAATGCTTAAACCACGTTTGGCGGGCCTACGGATTGACTACGAAAGGGTTCTGAAGCAGAGAAACGCCCTTTTGAAATCAGCTCGAGGTGTGAAAAACCCAGACCTTGGGACACTAGACATATGGGACGACCAACTTGTAGAGCTAGGAAGCAAAATAACAGCGGCAAGATTGGAGCTGACTTCTAATCTCGAACCTCTGCTGCAGAAGTTCTACACCTCTTTATCTGGAACTAACGAGGAGATAAAGCTAAGCCTGGTGTCAATATCTGATGGGGAAGACTCCGAAGAGATAAATCAAACCGAACTCGCTTCTCAGCTTCGGAAACGCCTCACGGAAACTAGAGATCGGGAACTGGAGCGCGGAATAACCCTCGTTGGCCCACATCGTGACGAATTGATAATTGAAAAGGCAGGGCTCCTGGCCAGAACCCACGCCTCACAGGGCGAAGCCTGGTCTATTGCGCTCGGCCTAAAGCTTTCGCTTGCAGAACTTTTGCGAGAAGGGCCCGGAGGTGACCCGATCCTCGTGCTTGACGATGTATTTGCTGTTTTGGATCCGGGCCGTAGAAAGCGGCTAATTGAATTCGTTCAAGGGTTTGAGCAGGTCTTGGTTACTGCCGCAGATCGGGATAGCACCCCCGCTGTCGAGTGGGCGGAGGTCCACGAGGTAATTGGCGGTGAGATTAGGTGAAAATCAATTTCGACCTAGCCGACCGTTTTTACAGGCAGATGCTGGCTTCAGTGGGTAAGAAATCCCGGGATCAGCGCCGGCGTGAGAACAAAGAGAACTCATCAAAGCCTTTTGAGCCGGGCCGCGATCCGGTCAAGGCCGCCACGTCCATAGACGGGCTACTCGCCGATTTTGACTGGCTGGGAAAAGTGCAAAAAGAATCGCTTTTCTTGGACTGGGAAAAACTCGTTGGGAAAGAAAGTGCTGAAGCCTCGAAACCCGTTGATCTAAACGCTGGTGTCCTAACGGTTCAGTGCCGCTCAACCGCTTGGGCCACACAACTTCGCCTGCTTTCCGAGCAAATCCTGAACCGAATCAATCAGGAATATCCTGATCAGGACGTGAAATTTCTAAAGTTCGTTGGCCCAGCGGCACCAAGTTGGAAGAAAGGCCCGCGCTCTGTCCCCGGGAGAGGCCCGCGGGACACGTATGGATAAATGACTATATCCCGAGGCTTTTAGAGCCTCTGGGGTAGAATTATGGCGTTAGTAAACCCGAATCTAAGTCGGTGCTAGGCCGCATTTCAGTGGAGCTAACCCAAACGGGAAGTAACTGAATATGTCTGAAGAAAAAAAGAATTATGATGCTGGGGCTATTCAGGTCTTGGAGGGACTCGAGGCTGTTAGAAAACGCCCAGGTATGTATATCGGCTCCACGGGCCCCCGCGGACTTCACCACCTGGTTTATGAAATCGTCGACAACTCAGTCGACGAAGCGCTTCCCGGTTACTCTGACAACATTGATGTTGTAATAACTAAAGACGGCGATATAAAGGTTTCCGACAACGGTCGAGGCATACCCGTTGACATGCACCCGGTCGAAAAGAAGCCGGCAGTCGAGGTCGTGCTAACCGTTTTGCACGCAGGTGGAAAATTTGGCGGTGGCGGCTATGCGGTTTCTGGAGGTCTGCACGCCGTTGGTGCTTCTGTAGTAAACGCTCTCAGCACGAATCTTTCCGTAGAGGTCCACCGCGATGGAAAAATTTGGACTCAGAGCTATACCGTGGGTGTGCCAGACCATCCACTGAAAGAAGCTGGAAGCACCGACCGAACCGGAACCACAATCCAGTTCACGCCCAGTGCTGAGATCTTTGAGACCGTTGAGTTTGATTACGAGACCCTGCGCCAACGCTTTCAGCAGATGTGCTTCCTAAACAAGGGCCTCAAGATAAACCTGAAGGACGAGCGCTCGGGTCAAAACGACAGTTATCTGTATGAGCGTGGTTTGATCGACTATGTCGAGTATCTGAACTCAGCTAAAAAGGTCGAGACCGTTCACGATGAGGTTATCTCTATCGAGAGCGAGACGAAAGAAAAGAATCTCTCGGTTGAGATAGCGATGCAGTGGACCACCGGTTATAACGAGGGAGTCCACACCTACGCGAACACCATTAATACCCACGAGGGTGGAACGCACGAGGAAGGCTTCCGCGCGGCACTTACCTCTCTGTTGAACAGATATGCACGCGAAAAGGGTCTGCTCAAGGAAAAAGACGACAATCTCACTGGTGATGATGTGCGCGAGGGCTTGACCGCCGTAATCTCTGTAAAGCTAACCGAACCGCAGTTTGAAGGTCAGACCAAGACAAAGCTGGGCAACACAGAGGCCAAGGCCTTTGTTCAAAAGGTTGTCAACGACCAACTTGGTGACTGGTTGGAGCGTTTCCCGAATCAAGCAAAGGAAGTGGTTCGAAAGGCAATCCAGGCCGCTAGCGCGAGGCTCGCCGCCAGAAAGGCCCGCGAGGCCACAAGGCGAAAAGGCCTGCTGGAGTCCGGCGGCATGCCAGGAAAGCTGCGCGATTGTTCTTCCCGTGATCCGGTAGTTTCCGAGATCTACATCGTTGAGGGAGATTCCGCGGGCGGTTCCGCTGTGCGAGGGCGTGATCCCGAAACACAGGCTATTTTGCCATTGCGCGGAAAGATCCTGAATGTTGAGAAAGCCAGGTTGGACCGGGCACTCGCAAACACCGAGGTTCAGGCGCTGATTACTGCTTTTGGAACGGGAATCGGTGAGGAATTCGACATTGAGAAGATCCGCTACCACAAGTGCATTTTGATGGCCGATGCCGATGTTGATGGTCAGCACATCAGAACCCTGCTTTTGACCTTGCTGTTCCGCTACATGCGCCCACTGATTGAACACGGTTACGTGTACATGGCCCAACCACCACTGTTCCGCATCAAGTGGTCAAATGCCGATCACGAGTACGTCTTCTCAGACGCCGAGCGCGACCAGAAGATTGCCGAGGGTCAAAAGGCCGGAAAGCGTCTGCCGAAAGAAAATTCCATCCAGCGCTACAAGGGTCTGGGTGAGATGGACTACGACGAGTTGTGGGACACCACCATGAACCCGCAGACCAGAACCCTGCTTCAGGTGACGCTGGATGACGCAGCCTTGGCTGATGAGATTTTCTCAACGCTGATGGGTGAGGACGTCGAAAGTCGCCGCAGCTTCATTCAGCGCAACGCCAAAGACGTTCGATTCCTGGATATCTAAGGGGAGAAACAGAAAATGTCAGAAAACCAGATAGACAGAATCGAGCAGATCGACCTCCAGGTCGAAATGCAGCGAAGCTACCTTGACTACGCGATGAGCGTGATTGTCGGCCGTGCCCTGCCAGATGTCAGAGATGGCCTTAAGCCCGTGCACCGACGCGTGCTGTACGCGATGTATGACGGTGGTTACCGTCCCGACAAGCAGTTCTCCAAGTGCTCTCGTGTCGTCGGAGATGTCATGGGGCAGTTCCACCCACACGGTGATTCGGCAATTTATGACACTCTGGTTCGCCTTGTGCAGGACTGGAACATGCGCTACCCGCTGGTCTGGGGCCAGGGTAACTTCGGCTCCCCGGGTAACGACCCAGCGGCTGCTCCTAGGTATACCGAGTGCAAAATGGCACCGTTGGCCATGGAGATGGTGCGCGATATCGACGAGGAGACGGTCGATTTCCAAGACAACTACGATGGCCGCACCCAAGAGCCGACTATTTTGCCTTCTCGGTTCCCAAACCTATTGGTCAACGGATCTATCGGTATCGCCGTTGGTATGGCCACTAATATTCCGCCCCACAACCTTCGCGAAGTAGCCCAGGCGGCCAAGTTCGCTCTAGAGCACCCCGAACTTGCGAATGAGGAGCTAGTTGAAGAGCTAATCAAGATTGTAAAGGGGCCGGACTTCCCAACTGGTGCCCAGATTCTTGGTCGACGCGGCATCGAAGATGCCTATCGAACCGGCCGCGGATCAATAACAATGCGAGCGGTGGTAAACGTTGAAGAAATTCACGGCCGCACCGCTCTTGTTGTTACCGAGCTTCCCTACCAGGTCAACCCGGACAATCTAGCTCTCAAGATCGCTGAGCTCGTCAAGGAGGGCAAGCTAACCGGTATTGCCGATATTCGTGACGAGACCTCTGGCCGCACGGGACAGCGACTGGTGATTGTTCTCAAGAAAGATGCAGTTGCCAGGGTTGTGCTTAACAATCTCTATAAGTACACCCAGCTTCAGGAAAACTTCGGTGCCAACATGCTGGCTCTGGTTGATGGTGTTCCGCGCACCCTGTCTTTGGATGGCTTCATTACCAACTGGAATGCACACCAGATTGAAGTAATTGTTCGTCGCACCAAGTTCCGCCTGCGTAAGGCCGAGGAGCGAGCTCACATCCTGCGCGGATACCTTAAGGCCCTGGATGCCCTCGATGAGGTAATTGCCCTGATTCGCAGGAGCGCAACCGTTGATGAGGCCCGCGACGGCTTGATGGAGCTGCTGAATATTGACGAGCTGCAGGCCAGGGCAATCCTGAACATGCAGCTACGACAGTTGGCAGCGCTCGAGCGTCAGAAGATCATTGATGAGGCAGCCGAGTTGGAGAAGGAAATCAAGGGTTACAACGAGATCCTTGGTGACGAGAAACTGCAGCGCAAGATAGTGATTGACGAGCTGGACGAAGTCGTAACCAAGTACGGCGACGATCGTCGCAGTGAAATTCTGCTTGGCTTCGACGGTGATGTTTCGGTAGAGGACCTAATCCCCGAAGAGGAGATGGTCGTCACCCTTACCGCCGGTGGCTATATCAAGCGGACCCGCAGCGACAACTATCGCGTGCAGCACCGCGGCGGCAAGGGCGTACGCGGCGCCAGCCTGCGAGCCGATGATGTGGTGCAGAACTTTATTGTTTCCACCACCCACCACTGGCTGATGTTCTTCACCAACAAGGGCCGTGTGTATCGCTCCAAGGTGTATGAAATCCAGGAGGCCGGCCGCGATGCCAAGGGTCAGCATGTTGCGAACCTGCTCGCCCTGCAACCCGAAGAGCGAGTGGTTGAGGTAATTGACCTCAAGGATTACCAGCAGGCCCCCTACTTGGTGCTTGCCACCAGGAGTGGGCTGGTGAAGAAGACAGCCCTCGAGCTCTACGACACCCCCCGCACCGGCGGCATCATTGCAATCAAGCTGCGTGAGGGCGATGAGCTAGTAAACGCAATGTTGGTTAACGAGGCCAACTTTGTCTTGCTGGTCAGCAAGAAGGGCATGTCCATCTGCTTCACTGCCGACAACGACACCATGCGCCCAATGGGGCGCGACACCTCAGGTGTGGTCGGCATGAAGTTCCGCTCCGGCGATGAGCTCCTATCAGCATCGGTAATCGGAAGCGACGGCTTTGTCTTTGTCGTGACTGAGGGTGGCTATGCCAAGCGCACCTCAGTTGATCAATACCGCGTGCAAAACCGAGGTGGCCTGGGAATCAAGGTCGCAAAGCTCGACGAGAAGCGTGGCGATCTAGTCGGGTCCCTCATTGTGGATGAGACCGATGAGGTGTTGGTTGTCCTCCATTCGGGTAAAGTCATTAGGACCGCAGCAAGTGAAGTCCCGGCCAAGGGCCGCGACACCATGGGTGTGGTATTCGCACGATTCGAAGAGGGCGACCAAGTTTTGTCGCTTGCCAAGAACTCCGAGCGAAACCTAGAGACCAGTGAAGAAGGAGTTGAGGTTGGCGAATCTGTTCAATCGGAATAGGGGACCAAAGGAACCGCGCAAGCAGGTCCGACTAAAGCTCCGCGTCATTGACATCTGGTCTGCGACCAAGGTCGGCTTCTTCGTGGCCCTAGCCGCGGGCGTCGGAATCATCGTGGCAGCCTGGCTGATCTGGTCGGTTCTAGCAAACTCCGGTGTCTTCTCAGCCGTAGGTGGGCTGCTCAGCAGCATTCTGGGTGAGCAAAACTCGTTCAATATCGAGAGGGAGTTTTCGTTCTCGAACGTGATGACCACTGCCACCACTCTGGCCGCGCTGAACCTAGTTATCACCACAGCCTTGGCCGCAATCTATGCGGCAATCTTCAACTTGATCTCCAAGTTGATTGGTGGAGTTTCGCTTACCTTCACAAACAACTAAACTTAGAGTTTGTTATCGGGCAGCATTTACTAGTAATGTTGTGATGCTCTACGGGCCTATAGCTCAGGTGGTTAGAGCGCTTCACTGATAATGAAGAGGTCGGAGGTTCAAGTCCTCCTAGGCCCACGGTGATCTTCGCAAGAAGTGATCCATGGGGACTTAGCTCAGCTGGTAGAGCACCTGCTTTGCAAGCAGGGGGTCAGGGGTTCGAGCCCCCTAGTCTCCACAAAACCCCTCCTTCGGGAGGGGTTTTCAATTTCTTAGTTATTTATTTTTATTGAGAGATATAGCCTGAGTGATTAGCGAACAAAGCGTTCCGCCATCTATTTCCTGGCCTTCGGTGAAGTCAATCGCGCGAGCTGTCTTGCTCTCTAGGCGGGCGTTGAATAGACCTTCCGGATCAGTGATCGCAGCACCTTTGGGAAACGTCAGGCGAACAGCACTCTTGAGGTAGTCAGAAACGCACAGAATTCCGTTGACCTCCCAGGTAGCTGAACCAAGCGGTTTGGATGGCATCTTCCATTTGACGTCTTCCTCAATCTCGGGGGAGGCGTCGAGAATCGCATTGCGCAAGTCCGTTAACAATTTGCCCTTCCAATTCGGTTGCGACTCAATGAGCAGCTTGATTTGCTTGTCAACAGAACCTTTTTCGTTCATGCTGGGGCTCTCCTCCAAGAATCGTCTATCTAATCTTTGAATTTTCTGATTTCCTGAGGCCAGCCGCAGGCTTTTGCAATCTCGGCGCCCCAGAAATTGGCTTCCTCGTCAGTTTCAACGTCGACGATTGTCAACCCACCCAGGAACTCACCTTTTGTCGTGATTGGACCCGTCAGGTTCGCGGATTCATCAAATCCTTTGGCTAGCTCAATTTCCTCTTCTAACCCACCGGCAAAAACAAGAACTTCAGCTTCAGCCATTTGCCTGACTACTTCATTGGCAAGTGGGCCCCTCGACTCGAACCACTCGCTGCTGTGATCGCCCACCCACTGTTGGTTGAAATAGATGATGTACTTTGGCATTTCTCACCGTTTCTTAGAGCGCCCCTACTTGCCGCTCACATGCTTTGCAAAGTTGTTGAGAATCGCTTGCCAACCGTCTCGCTGCTGTTCTACCGAGTTGATATCTTCCGAATCAAATTCAACGGTTACTAGCACTCCATCTGAATTTTGTTTAAAGGCCACCGAAGCCCTCCTCTCGCCAAACTCATACTCAATCAGCTCATGACTCACAATGTTTGTGTAGGTCCCGGCAAAGTCAAAGCCCACGCTTCCATCCTTCGCTTCCATCCAGGATGAAAAATGACCACCAACACTGAGATTGACTTGCGAAGACGTGGTGTGCCAGTCGTCGGAAGCAAAATTCCAGTGAACGATATCCTCGGGGGAAACATAAGCATTCCAAACAGTTTCTAGCGGCTTATCAATAACTACAGACACAGCAATCTTCACTCAAAACCCTTCTTCTAAGTAGTAATTTATTGCAACTTGAACGTGCAGCTCGAAGAGAATTGGATTAGAGAGCTATCTGTTGACTTTTGCCCCTCATTCGCGGAGCCTTGTCCGAAACGGGGCTTACTTACGACCTAGCAGCTCCAGCAACAGTTGCTCGGTGGTCTCGAGCGGACTCTCACCTTTCATGCACTGGGCTACGGATTCAACCCGATCCTCTCTAGTGATGCTTTCCGCAATGGCTTTTTCAAGGCGGTCAACGGAGAGCTTCTTGGCTGGAACGGGCTTTGACCCGAGACCTCGTCGATGCAACAGCGATCCCCACCATGGCTGATCGGCGATAAATGGAACCACAACAGAAGGGACGCCTGCCCTGAGAGCTGCATGTACGGTACCTGCACCCCCATGATGGACGGCAACCTGAACTTTCGGCAACACGACGGCGTGACTGACCGAATCAACGAAATAGACGCCTTCCTGGGCCTCTAACTTCTGGAGGCCGCCCCAGCCCGTCACTATAAGTGCCTGAAGACCGTTGCGGCGAGCGGCTTCAATCGCCACTCGAGTTCTTTGCCCGGGATCCCCCATGGACATAGAGCCAAAACCAATGTAGGCGGTGGGTGCCTGATCTAAGAATTCCAAGAGCGCGGGGTCGGTCACCTCCGTATTGTTTGCGGAAGCCCATGGCCCCACCAAGTGCGTGGTCGCAGGCCAATCCTTGGGTCGCTCCAAGAGGCAGGAAGAAACAGGGCACATCGAGTAGTCGCTATCAATCGAGCTAACCCGCAGCTCTTCTTTCATGGTTCTTATTTCTTTCGAAAAGAGAGCTGATGCGAGTCCGACAATCTTGAAAGTAAGTCTGTTTAGTGGACCGTAGTCCCCACTGCCAATACCCGCGGCAGCAAATTCTTTTGTTGGGCTCAGAATGGGAGCCAGCTCGGCAACTACAGAAACTGCTCCCACGCTTCGCGCTGCAATAGGTGCGGCTATCAGTTTCGGATGATAAACCACAACATCAGGGACGTCTTGAACAATGGACTCTCTAACCTGCTCAAAGGCTTGAACCATCGCTGGTTTTATCTCGGTCTGAAATTGAGTCCGAGCTTCTTTGGGAGAAACTCCTTGGTTGCGGATCAGGTCCTGCAAATTGCCAGCAAGTTTTAGATGAGGGACTCCTGCCCCAGCAACTTGGTTGGCAAACTCGGCTGTTGTGCCAAGCAGCACCTCGTGGCCTCGTTTGCGCAGGAAAATAGCCAAATTTAGAAATGGTTCGAAATCTCCACGGCTTCCATAGGTAAAAAGTGAAACTTTCATCGGATCTCCTCCTCAGGCTTTCCAGATTACCCCCCTCGGCTTAAGCGAAGTTCAAAGGGCAGGTGCGCTATGTTTTTTGCATGTCAGAGAGCATCAAAGGACCGCAAAGCTACTTTCCCTCAATTGAAAAGAAGTACGGCCATCCGGTGGAGCATTGGTTTGGAATTTTGGACCAACTTAAATCAAAGGCCCATATGGAGATGGTCGCAGTTCTGAAATCAGAACACGAGCTCGGTCACGGGCATGCGAATGCCCTTGTTGCCTACTACCGGAAAAAGAATTCTCTTTAGCGCTTGGGTTTCGCCTGAAGATCCGCTAGTGGAAGGCGCTCAGCCTTCCAACCATTAATTGGGTGATCGGAGGGGTAGCCTAGGGACATTCCACAAACCAGCGCGTACTCTTCCGGCACTTCAAACTCGTTCTTGATTATGTCTGGATAGTTGCCGAGGTACCCCTGGGCGCAAGTGCCAAGCCCAGCAGCCTGAGCGGCCAACATCACATTTTCCATGTAGAGACCAACATCTAGAGTCCCGAAGTGGTCTAAGCCTCTGTGGGTGAAGAAAAACAAGACCACCGGCGCACCAAAGAATTCGTAACTGCGCTCTAGGTACTTAAATCTGGATTCCTTGTCGGCCCTGTCGATTCCGAGTGTGTCATAGATGCCCTTGCCAACGCGTTGGCTTCGCTCAAGCAAGCCCGTGGGGTACGGGATCTCGTGGGTGTAATCGGGATTGTTCCCCATGCCCGGTTGATCCTCGTTTTCGCGCAACCTCGCAACCAGTTTCTCGCTGATTCGATTCCGCTGCTCCCCGGTGGCAACGGCGACCATGAACGGCCTGGTGTTTGACCAACTAGGCGCTGTGATGCCGAGCTCAAGAATTTCCTGCAATAGTTCTGGGCCAACCGGATCTGGCAGAAAGTCCCGGGTTGATCTTCTGGCGGACGCTATTTCACTGAACTGTTCGAGGCTAGACACAGCTCGATGTTAGCTCAGTGCTGGGGTCGGCCAAATTTGGCAGAAAATCCAATGCGTTAGGGTAGTGGGGTCGGGTGAGTAGCTCCCCGAATCGCGATTTGCCTTTATGGCGCATCCAAAACCCCAACGAAGGCAAGACTTTGACCAATACCCTTTTGTCCAAAACGAACACGCTCGTCCGTGGTCAAGACCCAAGATACAAAGCCCGGCCAACGGTCTTGGAGGCGATTCGGAGCCCAAAGATATTGCTGCGCGAAGTATTGGCTGGTCTGGTAGTTGCATTGGCACTAATTCCTGAGGCAATCTCTTTCAGCATCTTGGCCGGCGTTGATCCGAGGGTTGGACTATTCGCAAGTTTTGTGATGGCCGTGACAACGGCGATTCTTGGCGGCA
>Ga0181577_10003712_pt1 | contig 11829 bp, 12 predicted proteins | sample 101ome_21_FD_132468 | JGI IMG/M metagenome (GOLD analysis project Ga0181577, IMG submission 132468) | Coastal salt marsh microbial communities from the Groves Creek Marsh, Skidaway Island, Georgia - 101413BT metaG (megahit assembly) | ecosystem: Environmental > Aquatic > Marine > Intertidal...
ATTCGTTGTACCCAGTGTCTCAGTCGTTCACCCCGCAGTTTGGCCTGCTTTGCGACAGCACCTACTGGGAGTCGACCTCCACGACCGACAACGTCATGGCGGGCGATTGGGATTGCGCAAACGTGACCATCAACAACGGCGCACCTGGTACGCAGACGTACACGGCGTACGCCACGAACAACTTTGGTTGCGAGTACTCCGAATCCTTTGACATTGAGTTTGTGCAATTCAGTCCTTCCATTGCAGCGTCCCAAGACATCTATTGTGGTGGAAGCGCTGTGGAATTGACTGTGACGGTGAACAACGACGACGAAGGAGAGGTGTCCTACACGTGGAACGAGAGCAGTTCACTCAGTTCGACGACAGATGCCGTGGTGTATGTCTCAGGAATGGACGAGCCTGAAACGTTTTACGTGACCGTCGGGCAAGAGTTTGAATCGTACGAGGGGTTGATTTGCGAGGCCACCACCCAAATCAACATTGGCACGTGCGAGATCATCATTCCCAACGTCGTGACGCCATTCTCCTCTTCAGGTGACAACGACCGGTTCTCTATCCCGGGAATCCAGTCTTACCCAGATGTGGAGTTGACGATTCTGAATCGTTGGGGCAACGTGGTGTTCTCCAGCAATGACTTTGCAGTTCAGCCCTATTGGGATTGTGCAGAAGACAACGCAGCCTCCGGTGTGTACTACTACGTGTTGAAGATTCCCGTTGATCAAGGGCCACTTGTCGTCACGGACATCAACGGTTCCGGCGTGGAATACGACGGAGAAGGCCCCTTTGTGTTCGAGGGCATTTTCCACATCGTCGACTGATCGCCAAGTCCGCCCATGGCCGACCACCCGCTGGACCTTCTCACTTCTTGGACTCAAGCGCTCCTCGCGGAGCGTGAAGAAGAGAGGCAGCGGCTTAAGGAAGTGCTTGCAAGCTCGTCCTTGAAGGTGCGACGGGCGGAAGGATTGACGTGGTCTCCCGTAGAAGTCACCGAGGCGTCGTACGCCTTTGGGGGAGCGAAGTGGAGTTTGAGCTGCCAAGAAGGAGGAGGGCTTCCGGGCATTTTTCGCGTGGGAAGCGCCGTGTTGTTGACGCCTGTCGGGAACCCCAAAGACGTTGAGGAATGGGGCACTTGGCCGGCTCGAGTGATGAGAATGCGCGGCATGGACATGGACGTGGTGCTCGAAGGAGATGGCCCGGAGGGCGTGGCGATCCAACACATCAAATGGACCGTGGATGCCCGAGCAGACGAGCGGAGTTACCAAGCCATGGCCCATGCACTCAGCCATTGGGTCAACGTCGAGTCGCCTGAGCTCAAAAGCCTTCGCGACGCTGCATTGGCCTTGGGGAATTGGCCTGCGTCGCCGCATCCTGAAGACGCTGTGCCAGGAAACCTAGTGGATTTGAATGCGGCTCAAGCCAACGCTGCGACGGCCGTGTGGTCACGCGCGCCTTTGACCCTCTTGCATGGCCCTCCTGGCACAGGCAAAACACGGACGTTGGTCACGGCCATCGCGGGCCTTGCCGAGGCGGGAGAGAAGGTGCTGGCGTCAGCCCCGTCCAACATGGCTGTGGACGTGCTGGTCGAGCGCCTTTCAGAGGTGGGCCTCAATGCTGTCCGAGTCGGGCATCCGATGCGTGTCAGCGACCACGTCCTTGAGCGAACGCTTGATGCTCAAGTTCAACAACAGCCGGAATACAGCCGGGTGGTCAAGACCAGGCAAGAGGCGGAACAAAGGCAGCGCGAGGCCGATCGCTACGTCCGAAACTTTGGGAGCGAACAGCGCGAAGCGAGGCGAGCCGCTCGTGCCGATGCCCGGGCGATGCGCAAGGAAGCGGAGGAATTGGAGGCTTACCTGGCTGAGAAGGTGATTCGCGAAGCGGACGTGGTGTGCGCGACGCTCGTAGGCTGCGACGATCGCAGGCTTCGTGGCGTGTCGTTTGACGTTGCGGTTGTTGATGAGGCTGCTCAGGCCTTGCCGCCGGCCACCTTGATTGCCATGCGCCGAGCTCCAAGGCTTGTGCTTTGCGGCGACCCTCATCAATTGCCTCCAACGGTGAAGAGCCTGAAAGGCAGGCCTCTCGAAAACACCATGCTCGAACGGTTGATTGGGGAATTTCCCGACCAAACCGTCATGCTCGAGGTGCAGCACCGCATGCACAGCCAAATCATGTCGGCGGGCAACGCCCACTTTTACGGCGGAAAACTGAAGGCTCATGAGGCGGTGGCCTCTCGGTCATTGGAAGGGCTCAAGCCTTGGTTGTGGGTGGACACAGCAGGCTGTGGTTTTGAGGAAGAGCGTTCGGAGGAAGGGGGCAGCGTGTCCAACCGGGAAGAGGCGCGATTTGTTGTCGAGCGAGCAACGGAGTGGTTGGGTGCTCACCCTGGCATGTCTTTGGGCGTCGTGGCGCCTTACTCGGCGCAGGTGGAGTTGCTTCGTGACCTGTGGCACGACCGCGTTGTTTCCGGCGAAGTTTCGTCTTCAGCGGACGTGACCATCCACACGGTGGACGGTTTTCAAGGGCAAGAGCGCGATGGCATGATTGTGTCCATGACGCGCAGCAACGACCGGGGTGAGGTGGGCTTTTTGAGCGAAAGCCGACGGATACACGTGGCACAAACCCGTGCCAAAATGGCGTGCATGCTCGTGGGAGACAGCGCTACACTCAGTGTCGATTCGTACCTCGGATGGCTCTTGGAGCACGCGCAAGACAGCGATGCTTACGACAGCGCGTGGAGCTGGATGATGTAGGGGGAAAGGACGGAATCCTTAGACCGCGTCGGCTTCGAACGGCGCCTCTTCTTCAGCGACGTCGTGTCCGACGGGCGCGTGAGTTTCCTCTTTGGGCTGCTCGCGCCCGTCCACCACTTGCCACTCGTCTTGAGGAAAGACTTCCACGATTTTCTGAAAGGCGATGGAAGGAATGACGTAGCCCACGCCGAGTTGGTTCATGTGCGTCGAGACCTTGTCGTAGGCGTCGCGCACGTCGGTCGCACTCAATAAAATGTGCTGGCTGCTTTCCTTCTCGGATCCGCGGTCGGCGTCGAAGGTGGTCATGGAAACTTTGACTCGGAACCACTTGTCGCACTCGGGGTAGCGGATGACCTCGATGAGGTTGGTTTTGGTCAATTGGGTGATCTCAAACGGACGGATGCCTTCGTACTCGCAGATGTGGGTCATACGCGTCTCCGCCTCCGTGTAGGTGTAGGCGTCCAAGACGAATTGCTCCACCTTCTTGACTTCCGCGCCTTCGCTGTCGAGCGCACGCGAGCTCACCTTGCAATTGAACCAGTGCTTTACCATGCCGCGAAGCTACTTGGCGGCGCGTGCGCTGTTCACCAATTCGATGTGAAAATTGCTCACAGGTCATGCACATTTGGCTTGAGTGGGCGGTGTAGATTGGTCGTCATGCAACTCCCGGAAGACACGTACATGCACAAAGGCCAGCGGCGCAAGCTGTTGGACGAATTGCGCGAGATGGGCATTGCGGACGAGCGCGTGTTGGAGGCGATGGATCGGGTGCCGCGTCACTTCTTCCTGGACTCGGCGTTTTCCCAATTTGCCTACACCAACAAGGCGTTTCCCATCGCCGCAGGCCAAACCATCAGCCAACCCCAAACCGTCGCCAAGCAGAGCGAACTTCTCGCGGCAAAACCCGGCGACACGGTCCTGGAGATTGGCACGGGAAGTGGGTACCAGTGCGCCGTCTTGTGCGCCCTCGGATTGAAGGTCCACAGCATCGAACGCCAAAAAGCCCTGTTCGACAGCGCTGGGCCGCTGTTGAAGGCCATGGGGTGGAAGCCCGCGTTGTATTACGGGGACGGCTACAAGGGCAAGCCTGTGTTTGCCCCGTTTGACGGCATCATCATCACGTGCGGGGCGCCTGACGTGCCGCAAGCCTTGCTCGGACAGTTGAAGGTCGGGGGGCGGATGGTCATTCCCGTCGGGGACGGCGAAACCCAACGCATGTGGACCATCGACCGCATCAGCGAGCGGGAATTCACCAAGAAGGATCACGGAAACGCGGCCTTCGTCCCCATGCTCACGGCACGCGCCCGGGACTGACCGTTTTTTTCGTGCTGAGGTTTTAGAACAGCCCGTCGATCGGGCCGAGGCCTTCGCGAATCACTTCGGGCTCGGAGCCGGTGCAGTCAAGGACCGTGGACGCTTCGATTTGGCCCATGCCTCCGTCGACGACCAAATCCACGATGTGCTCGTGCCGCTCCAGAATCAGCTCAGGATCCGTTGTGTATTCGAGCATCTCGTCGTCGTCGTGGACGCTGCTTACGACGAGCGGCTTGCCCAACTCCCTGAGGATGTGCTGGGCCACGGGGTGGTCAGGCACCCGAATCCCGATGGTCTTTTTGCTGCTTCGGTAGAGCTTGGGCACTTCGCTGCTGGCGGGCAACACGAAGGTGTAGGGGCCCGGCAACGCACGTTTCATCAGCTTGAACAGGGGGTTGCTGATGTGCTGGGCGTATTGACTCAAGTCGCTGAGGTCTGCGCAGAGCAAGGAGAAGTGGGCCTTGTCCGGCTTGATGCCCTTGGCGCGGGCGAGCCGGTCAAACCCCTTGGGGCTCCCAAGCTTGGCGGCAAAGCTGTAAACTGTGTCGGTGGGGCACACGATGAGCCCGTCACGTTCAAGGCAGTCCAAAACTTCCTTCACCTTGCGCGGATCAGGATTGCGGTCGTGGAGTTTGACGAGGTGCGCCACCGGTGCGTTCGAATGGGAAGGTCTGCTTACGCGTTGGACTTGGCGTGGTCGGCCAAGAATTGGGCCAGTCCGCTGTCGGTCAGCGGGTGCTTCATCAAGCCCATGATTGCGCTCAAAGGACCTGTCATCACATCAGCACCGAGCTTGGCGCACTCGATGACGTGCATGGGTCCGCGAACGCTGGCCGCGAGAATCTCCGTGCCGAAGTCGTAGTTGTCGAAGATGTTGCGGATGTCTTCGATCAAGTCCATGCCGTCAGAGCTGATGTCGTCCAAACGTCCAATGAAAGGGCTCACGTAAGAGGCGCCTGCTTTGGCCGCAATCAACGCCTGCCCAGGAGAGAAAATGAGCGTGCAGTTGGTGCGGATGCCGTTTTCCGTGAAGTGGCTGATGGCTTTGATGCCTTCAGGAATCATCGGAACCTTCACCACGATGTTTTCATGCAGGGCGGCCAATTCTTCCCCTTCCCGCACCATGCCTTCGAAGTCGGTGGAAATGACTTCCGCACTGACGTCGCCGTCCACAATCTCACAAATGGCTTTGTAGTGGGCCTTCACCGCCGCGTCTCCTGCGATGCCTTCCTTGGCCATCAAAGAGGGGTTGGTGGTCACGCCGTCGAGGATGCCGAGGGCTTGAGCTTCGCGAATTTGGTCGAGGTTGGCGGTGTCAATGAAGAACTTCATGGGAGGAGATTGGGGGTGAGAGAATCGTGGCGCAAAAGTAGCAGGACCTAAACACTTTTCTCCGCTCCGCGTCGTCCGAGTTGTCCCCGACCTGTTCACATTGCGTACCTTGAAGGCATGACCCCGGACGAGTTGACCCAAATCGTCGAACGTGCCAACCGAAAACTGGCGGACCTCGAGGAGCGCATTGCGGAATACCGTGAGCTCACCAAACCCATCCCGCCGAGCGAGGCCATTGGTCGTGTGAGCCGCATGGACGCCATCAACAACCGAAGCGTGAACGAAGCCGCGCTGCGTCAGCTCGAAGAAGAGAAAAGCCAGCTCGAAAAAGCCATGGAACGCATGCGCGACGAGAAGTACGGCAAGTGCATGCGGTGTGGGGACGACATCCCAGTAGGTCGCCTCATGTTGATGCCGGGGGCCTCGCGGTGCGTACGATGCGCGTGAGGGAGTACCTTCGCATGGCATGAAAGCGCCCAAAGCTTTGTCGTTGCCCCAAGTGCTCCATTCCAGGAGGAAGAACCTCACGCGCGTCGCTGTGGCGATGCTCGTCGTGGCTGCGGCGGGGTGCCAGACGGATCGGTGGGATTTGGGCGCGCCGGAAGTCCTTCGCGTGAGCGATTACGAGCTCGCCACCACGCCGTCCCAAGGGACGGCGGCGCACCGCGTGGAGGAGGTTTGGATTTACAGCACCACCGACGTTGTGGGGGTGTACCCGTTGCCGGCCACGGTGGCGCTTCCCGCAGGGGAGGAGGCCACGTACACCTTGGTTCCTGGGATCCGGGCGAACGGGGTGTCCGCCACGCGCCGAACCTACCCTTTTTACGAAGTCAGCACCGTCACGGTGGACGGCGACCCCACGACCGAAGAGGTGGTCGACTTTGCGGGAGGCTACGTGGACACAGAGGCGCTGACGACCAAGGTGATTTTGGCCGAGGACTTTGAGTCGGCGAATCGCTTTTTGGAAAGCGCAAACAGCAACGTCGAGGTGATTCGAATCACGGAACCCTCCGAGGTGTTTGAAGGGGAAGCCTGCGGGTACATCCGCATGGACAGCGCCCACACCCAGCTCAATGCGGTGACCCACGAGCAGTTCTTCGATTTGCCAGATGACCGACCGGTCTACCTCGAATTTCACTACAAGTGCGACATTTCGTTCATGGTGGGGCTTCAGGTGTTTGGAGGAAGTCAAGCGGGGAGTTTGCCGATTTTGGTGCTGAATCCCACATGCGATTCAGGAGGCACGTGCGTTTGGAATAAGATGTACCTCGATTTGTACCCCGCGTTGTCCTCCATGCCCGACGCCAGTTCGTTTGAAATCAGTTTGATCGCCAACATTCAAGCGGACGGGACCGAGGGCAACATTTGGTTGGACAACTTCAAGTTTGTGCACTTTGACGATTGACGTGACTGCCCCCAAGGCTCGGAACCACCAGCCGTGGGGCGGCTGGTGGTTGCGGTATTTGGTGACCGACGGCGTGGCCGCTGCAGCAGCGTGGGCCGCGTTGTTTTGGTTCCGGAAAAGCGTGATTGAACCTCGGCACTTTGGGGTGGAGGTGAACGTAGCGCCTGACGCAAACTTTTGGGCCGCCATGGTGGCGGTCCCGCTTTTTTGGTGGGGCGTTCACGCCTTGATGGGGATGTACCTCGACGTGCGCAGGCGCCATCGCGGGTTGGAGGTTCGCCAAGTGGTTCGTGCGGGGGCCCTCGGCGGGGTGGTTCTCTTTTTCGCTCTGCTGCTCGACGACGTGACTCGCACCCACATCGATCACTACCAATCTCTGGCCGTCTGGATGTTCGCGCACATTGGGTTGGTGCTGCTTGGCCGTTGGCTTTGGACCTCGCGTGTGGTCTCCAAAGTGCAATCGGGGGACTGGGCGTTTGCCACCATCTTGGTTGGCGCGGCCGAGGACAACAATCAATTCTTGCAAGACTTGGACGACACGCCAGGCCGAAAAGGGTGGCACGTGTTGGCCAGCATGAGTGTGTCAGAGCTGGAAGCGGATTTGAGCAAGCTCGGCCGGTGGCTGGACGACCACGAATTGGATCGGGCGGTCCTCACCACGACGGTGTCCAAGCAAGAGGCCATGCTGGGTTGGATTGCGGTGCTAGAGGGCAAAGGAGTGGAAATCCTGGTAGTTCCGAGCTCGTTGGATTACATGGCCGGCACCGTGCGGTCGAGCAACTTGTTTGGGGTGCCCTTGGTGAACCTCAGCCGCGTGGGATTGAGCCAAGGGATGCGTGTGCTTAAGCGCTTCATGGACATCCTCGGCAGCACCTTGGCCTTGGCCGTTTTGTCTCCGTTGTTGGCATGGGTCGCCCTGCGCGTGAAGCGCGATTCGGAGGGGCCGGTGTTTTACCGCCAAGAGCGATTGGGCCAACATGGGAAGCCCTTTCAGATCATCAAGTTTCGGACCATGGTCCAAAACGCCGAAGGACTGAAACCTCAGCTCAGCTCGGACGACGACCCACGCATCACGCGTGTGGGCAAGCGCTTGAGGCAGCTTCGGTTGGACGAATTGCCTCAGTTTTGGAACGTTCTGAAAGGGGAGATGTCGCTCGTGGGCCCCCGGCCTGAGCGCGCCTTTTTTGCAGACCAAATCGTCCAGCACAGTCCTCACTTCCTTCGCCTCCAACAAGTGCGTCCCGGCATCACGTCGTGGGGGCAGGTGAAATACGGCTACGCGGAGAACGTGAACGAGATGCGGCAGCGCCTCCGGTACGACATCATGTACCTCGAAAACATCTCCTTGTTGCTCGATGTGAAGATCCTCCTTTACACGGTTCGGACGGTTCTTCGCCGCGAGGGGAAGTGATTTACATAAAATTTCCGAAATTTGGGTATGATCGCCCTTGACCAAGTGACGGGTGCACTCCGAAGTGCGCGCCGTGCACTGGTGTGCCTTGTGCTCGCCGGATGCGCGGTTTTCGCGCAGGCACAAAGTCAGGGCAAGCCGATCAAGACGGGGAGCAAGGAAGGGACGTTGGTGGTCAATTACTATTCCTCAGCGCCCGATCCCGAGTTGGAGCAACTGCGTGGACTTGCCGTCGAAGCTTTGGGAGTCTACTTGCGAGGGGAGATGAAAGTGGACGGACAGGACATTGGCTGGGAGTCCTCTGTCAGAAGCGTCTCGAGAGACATGGAGCGGATTGTCCGTGACCTGATGCGCATTCGCTCTTTCGAAGGGCAAGAACCGTTCTCCGGTTTTTCAGAGGAAGTGGGGCTTTTGTTGCAAGACTTTGAGGAATTGGACATGCGCGACGTGGAGCGCATGAGGGGTGCCGGAAGCCGGAGCTTCGAAGAGCGCACTTACGTGTTGATCGAACAACGCATACAAGAATTGCTGCTGCAGTGTGGGGTGGAATTGGGGCGCTACGTGAATCACGGCCTCCTCGTCAAAATTGGAACCGTGGAACAAGAACTTCCCGTGGAAGAGCTCGAAAAGTGGATGAACCGAGATGACAATCCACTCGAGCCCTTGGAGCTCAATTTCAACTTGGAAACCATGTCCCTGTTGGACAGCCAAGACGGAAGTTCGTGGCCCGATGATTCCCAAGGATCTATGGAGGTGTCCTCTGAGTGGCAGGCCATGCAGGACATGATGCAGCGCATTTTGGACGTGGTGGAATCCCAAGAAGCTCGGTTGACGGCTTTGGAACGAGGCGCTCCATCAGGCGCAGGGTCGGGATCCACGCGTCGTGACTTGGCGGAACAAACGTGGTCGCCCTCCCGAAGCACGCCCTCGACCGACCCGGCCTTGCGCGACCTGAATTTGCCTGCTTCGTTTGACGTTCAGTTCTACGAAGGCAGTTCCAGACTGACCTTGACGGCCCAACTTCAGTTGAACGAAGTGTTGGAATACATGGGGTTGTATCCTCAACTGCGGGTGGTCTGCACGGGCCATGCCGACGTGACGGGGGATCGCTCTGCCAACCTCGCGTTGTCCAAGAAACGCGCCCAAGCGGTGCGAGCGCATCTGCTTGAGAGCGGGGTGGGTTCGACCCGAGTGGTCCTCAATTACTTTGGGGAAGAACGGGCTACGAACCAGGGTGCTTTGGACCGAAGGGTGGAGGTGGCGTTCTTTGTGAACGATTGACCCTTCCATGAAAATCATTTGCATCGGCCGCAACTACGCGGATCACGCCAAAGAGCTCGGCAACCAAGTTCCTTCGGAGCCCGTGGTGTTTCTCAAACCCCAAAGCGCAATCCTCAGCCACAAGCACCCTTTTTACATTCCCGAATGGACCAAAGACGTGCACTACGAGGTGGAATTGGTGGTGAAGCTGGATCGTTTGGGGAAAACCATTTCCGAGGACCATGCTCCGAGGTATTACAGCGAAGTGGCTTTGGGCATTGATTTCACCGCTCGGGACATTCAATCCAACCTCAAGGCAAAGGGGCATCCCTGGGAGAGGGCCAAGGCGTTCGACGGTTCCGCGGTCATTGGCCAATTCATGTCTTTGGAATCGCTCGGCAAATCGGTGCAGGATTTGCGCTTTTCACTGAAAAATCACGACGTCGTGGTTCAAGAGGGATACACTGCGGACATGCTCTTTTCTGTCGACCAATTGATCGCCGAAGTGTCCAAATTCATGACCTTGAAAGTGGGGGATTTGATCTTCACCGGGACACCCGCTGGCGTGGGTTCGATTAAATCTGGAGATCGGCTTGTGGGGAACCTCGAAGGGCACGACCTTTTCGCGGTGAACATCAAATGACCGGCGAATGCATGTGTCTCTCATTGGCTTCATGGGGTCGGGCAAGACCACCGTGGGGCAAGCCTTGGCGGATCGCTTAGGGCGTCCGTTTGTGGATACGGACAAAGAGGTGGAGCGCATGCTGGGCATGTCGGTCCGCGACATTTTTGACAACCTCGGCGAACCGGCTTTCCGCGAGGCGGAACAGGATGCGTTGTCCGATGCCTTGAGGCCGTTGGATCCCATTGTGTTGGCCACCGGAGGAGGTACGCCCTGCGCCGACGGCGCGATGGAATGGATGCGGCGGCGGTCGTTGGTCATCGCCTTGCAACCTCCGTTGGAGACCCTTTTGAAACGCTTGCAGCAAGGGCAAGAACACCGTCCCTTGATCCACGACAAGTCGGGGCCCGAGCTGAAGCGGGTGGTGGAGCGAATGATGCTGACTCGAGCGGCATGTTACGGTTCCGCCCACGTGACTTGGAAACAGGACTTGACGTCGGACGAGGCCATCGATGACGCGTTGGCGAGCATCCAATGGCGCTTGGAACCCTAAGCTGGCGGGCGTCAGCAGGCTTGCTTGCTTGAGTTGGGCGATTTACTCGGCGACGGCAGGACGCTCGAGGTGAACGGTGGCGTTTTCCGTGTCGCTCAAGTCCACGGCGATGTGCTCGTTCAAGTGGGTGCTGAGCGTCAAGCCGCAGTAGTCGGCACGGATGGGGAAGGAGCGGTGCTTCCGGTCCACCAGCACGGCGGTGTGCACTTCACGGGGCCTGCCTTGAAGCAAGAATTGGACGCCGTGGATCAGGGTGCGGCCTGAGTTCAAAACGTCGTCGACGAGCAAGACGATGCGGTCGTTGAATCCCTCTATGGGCACGTCGCATTCGATGGCGTGATCGAGGGGCAAATCTTTGTGCATCCGCAGCGTACCCACCACAATGTCGATGTCGGACAATTCCCGAAGGCGTCGAGCCAGTGCCTCACAAATCGGCACGCCCTGGCCGTGAACGCCGATGAGGACCAGGGTATCCTCTTGGTAATGGACTTCCAACATCTCGCGCGCCATGCGGTCCAGCTTTCGGACGATGGTGTGGTGAGGCATGACCAAATCTCGAATCGTGCTCATGCCTGCAAGTTCGGTTGAAATCCCGGGATTCGCTCAATCAGCGCCACGGCTTCCACGTGAGCGGTGTGTGGGAATTGATCGACGAGCTTCAGCGATTTCAGTTCGTACCCCTGCGCGCGCAGTTCCACAAGGTCGCGCGCTTGGGTGGCAGGATTGCAACTGACGTAGACCAATCGCTGCGCCCCCAGCCGCATCACTTTGCGCAGCGTCTTGGGTGAAATTCCGGCGCGTGGCGGGTCGAGGATGACCGTGTGGATTTTGCCCTGGTATTCCGGGTGTTCTAGAAGGAACTTCCCGGCGTCCGCTGCCACGAATTCCACTCCTTCCAAGCCATTCCGTGTGGCGGCGTCTTTGGCATCCTCGATGGCCTGCGCGACGATGTCCACGCCCACCACGGGCGTGTTTGCGTTCTTGGCGACGAGCTGTCCGATGGTGCCCGTGCCGCAGAACAAGTCCATGATGACGTCGTGGGGTCGCTCTTCCACACCGTCGAGTGCCAATGCCATCACTTCCGCGTAAAGGCGTTCTGCCGATTTGGGGTTGGTCTGAAAGAACGACGCCATGCTGATCCCAAACGACAACCCGTGGAGCACCTCAGTCACCACGCTTTCG
>Ga0181577_10003717_pt1 | contig 11819 bp, 10 predicted proteins | sample 101ome_21_FD_132468 | JGI IMG/M metagenome (GOLD analysis project Ga0181577, IMG submission 132468) | Coastal salt marsh microbial communities from the Groves Creek Marsh, Skidaway Island, Georgia - 101413BT metaG (megahit assembly) | ecosystem: Environmental > Aquatic > Marine > Intertidal...
CTACAAGACGCATGGTCAGTACCTCGCCGTCACTTGGTCGGGCTTCACGCTTAAAGAAACCACCAGGATATCGTCCTGAAGCAGCAAATTTTTCGCGGTAGTCTACAGTCAAAGGTAAAAAGTCTACATCACTCTGCTGGTAGTTAGAAACCACGGTACACAGTAACATACAATTTCCGGATTGAACTACCACAGAGCCGTGGGCTTGTTTGGCTAGTTTTCCGGTTTCTAGGGTGATCTGGCGACCATCCCCAAGGTCAATAACCTCTTTAAATACTTTAGGTATCATTTGTTTTTCATTTTTGCACCACTCAGGGTGCTTTTATTTGGTCTCTGACCGATTTTCGGTCAAAAGTTGTGTTGTTGTGGTGTTGTGTCGGACCAATGAAAAACTCAATACAGCTTTTTAAGCATTTTTGCGACGCGTCCTAAGTGATGGATCATGCCGCAAAAGCAAAAGGGACACCAACGGCACCCCTTTTGTGTTTTTATTTACGCAATCCGAGTTCTTTTACAATTGCTCTGTAGCGCATGATGTCTTTTTTCATCAAATAGTCTAAAAGTGATCGTCTTTTACCGACCATTTTCACTAGAGAGCGCTCAGTGTTAAAGTCCTTGTGGTTGCGTTTTAGGTGTTGGGTCAGGTGATCAATGCGGTAGGTAAATAACGCGATTTGACCCTCGGCAGTACCAGTATCAGTAGCACTTTTGCCGTGTTTTTTAAAAATTTCTTGTTTTTTTTCAGATGATAAATACATGCCAATATTATTTAAATGATTTTTATGTATGTTGATAACCTTGTGATTATCGAGCGGCGAAAATACGAAATTCAATCATTTTTATCTTTATAATTGTGATAAAATCCTGCGTGAGCTTGTTTCTACGCCTTAATCGAGGCGGATGGACAAAATTTTTCGCAAAAATCGAACCCAATGAAGTACACAAGCCAACCCTTGACCTTTTTATTCATTTCCATGTTCGCCTTCAGCGCCATGCTCACCTCCTGTTCAGGCAATGACGACAGCACTCCTGATTTGGAGGTCTCTGTGAGTGACTGGGCCCTATCGGCCAGAGCGGACGGTATAGTTGAAGCCACTCAGCATATTGTAGAGAGCGGTTACAACTACATTGAAGAACCGGATCGTCGGCCCAATTCAATTTTTGGGACCTCATGCCCGACCTTTGATGTCGCGGTTGATGGTACGGCGGTGACCTTAGTGGTCGATTTTGGCCCTTCTTGTCAATTGTTAAGTGGCCCAGAGGTTTCTGGGCAAATCGTTTTAGAATATGGTCCCCGCGTAGGAGGATTGAGAACCATCGATTATGTCTACCAAAATTTTGTTTTTAATGGTCATCAGATCAGTGGTGGGGGATTGATCATACGCGAAAGTGAAAATGCCAATGGCAACCCTCAGTCAAGTTTAAGCGAGAACGTTACGGTGGCTTTTAGTGGGAGTGATGTGACCGCCACTCGTGTCGGGACGCGCTATTCAGAATGGGTGGCCGGTGTCGGTTCAGGAACTTGGATTGACAATGTTTATAACATCTGGGGTGATTGGGAAACCAGCCTAAGCACTGGTTTTCAACGCGTCGGGGTGGTGGATGTTTCAACACCGCTTGTTCGTGGTATTGCCTTGTGTGATTACTTTGTTTCGGGCATAATGGCAGTTACCCAGAATAACCTTTCGGGAACCCTGGACTACGGGGATGGAACCTGTGATTCAGTGGCCATATTGACCATCAATGGCATAGAATTCACCATTAACTTAGACTAGGGACCAAAAGTGGTCTAGGGTCTAAATGCTCCTCTTAATTTAGTGGAATAAACTGCCGCGAACTAGGCTGATTCGACTTGGCGAACAGGTTTGTTCTGAATTAAATCCAGGTAAAGATTGATGTTCTTTTTTAAGTCCTTTCGATGAGAAATGAAATCTAAAAACCCATGTTCTAATAAAAATTCGGCCGTTTGAAACCCTTCGGGGAGTTCTTTTCCAGTGGTGTCACGAACCACACGCGGTCCGGCAAATCCAATTAAGGCTCCGGGTTCACTGATGTTGATGTCTCCCAGCATCGCAAAGGATGCTGTGGTACCCCCAGTAGTCGGGTCTGTACACAGTGAAATGTATGGAATTTTAGCCTGAGCCAGTTGAGCGAGTTTGGCACTTGTTTTGGCCAATTGCATCAGGGACAAGGCTGCCTCCATCATACGCGCACCACCACTTTTAGAGATGATCAAAAGTGGCGTTTTGGTTTTTAAAGCGTGATTTGCCGCTCTGGCGATTTTCTCACCCACAACACTACCCATGGAACCCCCAATAAAACGAAAATCCATATAAGCGACCACCAGATCTTCCCCCATGGATCGTCCAATGGCACACCGCACGGCGTCCTTTAGTTTAGTTTTATTCTGGGCGTCTTTTAGGCGATCTGTGTATTTTTTGGTATCCTCAAATTTTAACGGGTCCTTGGAATGCAGATTTTTATCCAATTCCTTGTATTTATTGTCATCGAAAAGAATTTCGAAATATTCCTTACTGCCAATTCTGACGTGATAACCGTCCTCAGGGCTGACATAGAAGTTTTTTTCTAATTCTTCCGCATCGACAATTTTTCCTGTTGGGGATTTATACCAAAGCCCTTTTGGGACATCTTTTTTTTGCTCTGTCGGGGTTTGAATCCCTTTAGTGGTACGTTTGAACCAGGCCATAGTATCGCTTTAGGATTACAAGGTATTTATATTGTTTAAATCTTCAAAGGCTTTTTTCAGTCTGGTTTTGAAGGTTGCTTCGCCCTCGCGCAACCACTTGCGAGGATCGTAGTACTTTTTGTTAGGCACATCCGCGCCTTCAGGATTACCAATTTGAGTTTTGAGATAATCGTGCTGACCCACCATATAATCTCTTATACCCTCTGTAAAGGCAAATTGCAAATCAGTATCGATGTTCATTTTAACCACACCATAACCGATTGATTCACGTATTTCTTCCAGTGTAGAACCACTGCCACCGTGGAAGACAAAATCAATTGGGTTAGGCCCTGTGCCGAATTTTTCTTGGATGTACGTCTGAGAATTTCTCAGAATTTTCGGGGTTAGTTTTACGTTTCCAGGCTTGTACACACCATGAACATTACCAAAGGCCGCAGCCACGGTAAACTGATCGCTCACTTGCATGAGTTGCTCGTATGCATAGGCCACTTCTTCTGGTTGAGTGTAAAGTTTTGAACTGTCCACATCGGTATTATCCACGCCGTCTTCTTCGCCACCGGTGATGCCTAATTCAATTTCTAAGGTCATGCCGATTTTACTCATGCGCTCTAAATAGCCTTTACATATTTCAATATTTTCTTCCAAAGGTTCTTCCGAAAGATCGATCATATGACTGCTGAACAGTGTACGACCTGTTCGGGCATGATGTGCCTCACTGGCCGAAATCAGTCCATCAATCCAAGGCAAAAGTTTTTTCGCACAGTGGTCGGTGTGTAAAATAACGGGGGTATTGTAGGCCTCTGCTAAGGCGTGAATGTGATGAGCCCCTGCGACGCTACCGGCGATTGCGGCACGTTGGTCTTCATTGGATAGACCCTTTCCTGCGTTGAATTGAGCACCGCCATTGGAAAACTGAATGATTACTGGGGCATTCACCTCTCGAGCAGTTTCTAATACTGTATTGATGGTATTTGAGCCAACGACATTAACCGCCGGCATGGCGTATTGATTGGCTTTTGCGTGTTTGAAAATTTCTTGAACCTCTTGACCAGAGGCTACTCCGGCTTTAATGGAATGGCGCATAACTATTTCTTTGATTAGGCGTCAAAAATAGAAAAAAATACCGGTTTAAAAGGGGTAGTTTATCCCGATGTTATACACAGCATTGGCGAAGTTATATTCTTTGAACCATCGATCATTTGATGGGCGTGCAGGATTGTGTGTTTTAAACCCTGTATCGAAGCGTATTACGAAAAATCCAAAGTCATAACGCAGTCCAAAACCAGTGGCCACAGCCAATTCTTTAAGGTCTTCCAGACCGTTAAATTGAAACTTAGGATCCAAGACGTCATCCTTGAAATTCCAAATGTTCCCCACATCGGTAAAAAAGGCTCCTTTGAATCCTCCAAAAATGGGAAAACGATATTCCAAATTAACGCTTAATTTAAAGTTTGCCTCGTTAAAGTCTAAAGTACTCCCACTTGAACCAGGCCCCAAATCATAGGCTCGCCAACCGCGAATATCGTTTGCTCCTCCTGCAAAATAACTGCGGGTGAACGGTATGGAAGAGCTGTTGCCAAAAGGCAGTGCCCAACCACCAAAACTCCTGAAGGCCATAATATTTTGATTTCCTAGGTCCCAGTGTCTGATGTAATCCAGTTCAAATTTTGCATATTGAGAAAAAGCCACCCCGAAGAGCTCTTGACGACCACTGGCGTCTTTGGTTCCAGTGAGTTGACTCAATTGAGAAAGTAGGCTACCGGCCAATTCGACCTTCCATTGAAACCGCGTAAAACTATTGTCATTGACCGCTTCCCGATTGTCCATTTGCCAAGTGAAATTTGAGGCTAAAATCAAGTTATTTTCGGTCAATCTATTTTTTCGCTGGGCGATGGCGTTCATCTCTCTACTGAGTTCTGGGGTAAAACTCCAGGGGTTTTGATCGTTTTGAGCACTGGCCAAAAATGCGTTGGCTTGATCGGGAATACCCAGTGTGGTTTCATCGCCATCAAAGGGATAATCTACTTCCTGAGCAATGTCGTTAAGTCTCTGGTAGGAGGCGCGATAAACATAAAAGTAGTTGGCTGCATTTAAATTACGCACGTACTGTAAGTTTAACACATCGAGCAAATTGGTTCGCGTGTTGCTCGGTCGCCAGCGGTAACTGAAGATGCCATTAAAGTTTTGTCGATCCAGTCCGATATTTTGTTGAGAGTTGAGCCCGGTGCTGATGGCCGTTGTCGGGGCCATGTATTTTGGAATAATGCTCTGGGTGTTTACGGGAAAGAGCAGTCTTGGAATGTTCAGTCGCGCGTCGATACCCACGTCAGAACTGTTAAAAAATTTACTATCGCTGATTGCATTGTCTTTCGATGAACCCACACTTCCGCGTGCAGAGATCTCTAAATTTTCCGCCCCTTTAAATACATTTCGAATTAAAAATGAGGTGCTGAATCCCACGCCAAATTGCTGAATGGTAGAGGTGTAGGCATCAAGATCTAGACCAAACGTATATTTTTTACGCGGGGTCAAATAGATGGTGCTGATCAAACCTGTTTCAGTGGTATCGCTGGGATCAACGCGGTAATGGATGGTGGGGTATTTAAAATTTCTCAGTTCGTTGATTTGGGTGTTGGTCACCGTGCGATCAATGTCTCGGTATAAAGCGCCCGGAATAAGGGCGATAGCATTGGTAAGGGCTTTGGCTCGATATTTTGCTCCACCATGACTGTAAAGTTCGTATCCATTGAACTGTATGGTGTCGGTAAAAGGTTGCATTTGATTTCGCGCATCGTGATCCGTAATGATGCGTACACGATTAATGGTGTATTGTTTGAACGGCGCTGTGGTGGAAATCGAATCTCCCTTGTTGATTCTTCGGTTTGGGATGATGTAATTGACATTTACGCGATGGTCAAGTCCATTGGTATCCGCCTCAAAAGTCACGTAGTCCTGATCAAAAAAATAAAATCCTGAATTGCGCATCTGCAGGGTAATTCGAGCGCGTTCATTATCAAAATTGGCCAGGTCGTAAGGCTCAGCTGTTTTGATGAAACTGGCGTCTTTTGTGGCTGTAAACAGCGAATCGATCAGTGGGGATTCGATGTCAATGCCGATGTCCCCGATGGCATAACGACGGTTTAAATTAAGTGCGTAGCGCAAACGCCCTCGATTGAGTTGAGTGGTATCTTTTAGCACCGTGTAACGCCCCTTTATATTGAAATATCCTTGATTGTAGAAGTATTTTTTCAGTTGATCGAGTGATCGTGATGCCTTAAGTGTGTCAATCACCACCGGGGCACTCCCCGTATTTTGTAACCATCGATTGAATTTGATTTTTGCGGTATCAATGGCTCGAATTTGCTTGGCAGAGAGCAAACGTTCTAATCTCTGGGCTCTTTTGGGCTTGGCGGTAAGCCATTGCTCAAAACGCTGGTGGGGATTTGGCTTAGCTAAGTTATGAACTAAAACCCCCAAAGGGACCCCGATGATGGGTAGTTTAGTGTTTGGTTTTTGGAGCAACAAACTAGAGAGTTCATCGTCCTGAGCCGTCTTTTCATCAATAAGGATTTCATTACTCACCAGCCATAGCTGGTCTTCACTTAGCCTTCGCGTAGGACTGCAAGCTTGAAGCAAGATAATTCCTAAAATAAGTGATATTTTTGTGACAGAGCGCCTCAAGAAGCCGTAGTTAATACCTCAAAAATAGGATAATTTTGATAAGCAAGAGCGAAATAAAATTAATAACGAGTCTACACCGTAAAAAGTACCGGAATCGTCATAATTTATTCATCGCAGAAGGCGAGAAGCTGATCAAAGACCTTGTGGGATCAGGTCTTGAGTTGACCCATTTTTACACCACAGAAACACCTGCTCAATGGGCGAATCAAGCCATAGAAATTTCTGAGCGAGACTTGGAAAAAATCAGTGCTCAAAAGCACCCCAATGGTTGGCTTGCCGTTTTTAAAAAACCGATTTCTTCTACAGATGATTCAGATTGGGTGGTCGCCTTGGATGAGGTTCAAGATCCCGGCAATTTGGGGACCATACTTCGGCTATGCGATTGGTTTGGTATGCCGAATTTAATCTGTTCAGAAGGAACAGTAGACGCGTTCAACCCAAAAGTGGTGCAAGCCAGTATGGGATCTATTGCCCGCGTAAATCTCCAATATGTGAATTTGAATCAGTGGTTAACTGCACAAACAAAGCCGATTTTTGGTGCCGTTCTGGACGGTGTCGAGGTCACGCAATTGACTTGGCCGGATCAAGGGGTTTTACTTTTGGGAAATGAGGGTCAGGGCATCGGTCCCTTTTCGGCTCAACACATCACAGATCGCATCAGTATCGCAGGACATAGCAAGCGTGGTGCAGAGAGCCTCAATGTCGCGATGGCTGCCGGTATTTTACTGCATGAATGGCAACGACATTAAAAAAATAGGGCTTTTTACTGAAACGTAAAATTGATAAACACGCCTCTTGTCTTCATAGAGGCAATGTTTGAGGTCCATGGGCTCAGAGGATTTCTGTCTCTGACCAGTTCATCGGTTGTGGCAAATACACCTCGAATGGACGGGGAAAATTTAAAGTAGTACAGGTAAAAATCAATGCCGAATCCCAATTCGTAATAATTCGTGTTTCGGGTCATGCGAAATTGACCAAAGTAATTGTCCTCAGGATTGTTTTCATTGCTCCCTAAATTGATCGACTTGGAGATACCAGCCACCACGAAGGGTTTAAAATTGTTCAATCGCTTGGTCGATACCTTCAGCAATAAAGGCAGGTGGACATAAGTGGATTTAACCTCTCTTAAATAGTCTGATTCTTCCTCAATACGAGGAAAGGTCAAGTTTCTTTGGCCAAAATAAATTCCTGGCTCAAAACGCAAATTGAGATAGTCATTAATGCGCATGTCTCCGATTAAGCCTACATTAAAGCCCGCCTGGGTCGCGACATCGATGTCCGTATTGTCATCATCAAACTGTCGATTATAAGTGAATTTAAAATCATAGCTGTTGAACCCGAGGAAATAACCCCATGACAGTGGTCTGCTGTCAAAAGTTTCCAAATTGGACAATCGTTCTTTACTAAAGAGCTGTCCGTGGCTCAGCCCAGTCATGCTCAAAACGATTGAAATACTCAATAAGAATCTAAAATGATTCATTTACTCGCATTATAAATTGTGGCTACCCCAAAGGTTTGAGGCCGATGCCGTTGGACTATAAACCCGATTTGGCTCAAAATATTGTTGAAATTTTGCCCGTATGGAAAGGCCGATGCACTGTCGCTCAGATAGCGGTAAGCCAATTTGTCTTTGGAGAACCATCGTCCAATGGTCGGCATGATGCCGCTAGTATACAACCGATAGCCCTGTTTAAACGGAAATTTGTCCGGGACTGAAGTTTCCAGGATCACTAGAAGTCCACCGGGTTTCAATACGCGATAGATTTCTGATAAGCCCTGTTCTAAATGTTCAAAATTACGCACCCCGAAAGAGACGCTGATGGCGTCAAAATAATCAGATCCAAAGGGCAGGGCCTCACTGTCGCCTTTGATGAACCTAAGGCGATGGGCATAAGCCTTGTCTTTCACTTTGACCACCGCTTGATTTAACATGCCTTGAGACAGATCGAGTCCAATAATTTCAGCCGCCTCAGTCTTTTTTGCAAAGGCGATGGCCAAATCTCCTGTTCCGGTAGCAATGTCAAGTAATTTATCTCCACCGTGCTGTGCCACCATACGCACTACTTTTTTTCGCCAGCGTAAGTCGGCGCCAAAAGAAATCACTCGATTCAGGTGATCATACTCGCCCGAAATGGTGTCAAACATTTGTTCGACTTGGGCTTTTTTGTCCAAATTGGACTCCGCGTAAGGTTTGATTTTTTTAGCCATAGGATGGGGGCAAAACTAATATTTTTCACGCAATTCATCCCCACCTTTTGTCACGGAATATGGACGAATAAACCCTTATAATAGCGCTTATTTTGTATTTTTGTTCTGAAAGTGTTTAGACTTTTCTATGAAAATTATCATTGCAGGGGCAGGTGAGGTAGGGTTCCATTTGGCGAAACTCTTGTCTTTTGAATCACAAGACATCACCTTGATTGACACCAATCGTGAATCGCTGAATTACGCTGACACCCATTTGGACATTCGAGTTGTTCGGGGGGATGCCACTTCAATATCGGTACTCAAAGATGCTCAAGTCGGTAAAACCGATTTAGTCATCGGGGTCACCTCCAGCGAAACCATCAACATTACAGCTTGTGTTTTGGCCAAACAACTCGGAGCCAAAAGAACCATTGCGCGAATTTCCAATACTGAGTTTATCGATCACAAAGACGAAGTAGGGTTCACAAAATTCGGAATCGACGAGCTCATTTCTCCTGAGGCATTGGCTGCAGTGGAAATTGAACTTTTACTGAATCAAAGTGCCTTTAACGATACCTATGAATTCGAAGATGGAGCCCTGACGATGATCGGCTTGCATTTGTCTCGAACGGCGGCCTTTGTCGGAAAAACGGTTAAAGAGGTTGGTGTGGTCTACCCAGAGTTACAGTATGTCCCAATTGCCATTCAACGTTTTGGGACGCAGTACACTGTGATCCCCAGGGGAGATACTCAATTTAAGGAGGGTGATCAGGTTTATTTCATTACCACCGAAGAGGGTGTGGATGAAATCTTCAAGTTAACGGGAAAAGTCCGAGATGAGATCAAAGACGTCATGATCTTGGGAGGAAGCAATATCGGTTGTAAAACTGCCCACGACCTGTGTGCCAATAAATTCAATGTAAAACTCATTGAAAACGACAAAGACAAGGCCTTTGAAATTGCAGATGACTTACCTAACTGTTTGGTTATCAATGGTGATGGAAGAAATGTAGAATTGCTCCAAGAGGAAGCCATTATTGATATGGACGCCTTTATTGCTGTCACTGGAAACAGCGAAACCAACATTATGTCATGTTTGGTGGCTAAATCAAAAGGGGTGAAAAAGACCATCGCCCTGGTTGAAAATATGGATTATTTTCAATTGTCGCACTCCATTGGTATCGATACCTTGATCAATAAAAAACTTTTGGCGGCCAATCATATTTTTAGGCACATTCGACAAGGCGAGGTTGTGGCCATGACCCGTCTGAATAACATGAATGCAGAACTGCTTGAATTTGTGGTTTCACCAACCTCTAAAGTATGCGATCAGCACATCAGGGACCTCGATTTTCCGCGTTCAGCAATTATCGGGGGTGTAGTGCGTGATGGTAAAGGATTAATCGCCTTAGGCGACTTTAAAATCTTAAGTGGTGATCGCGTGGTGGTCTGTTGTATGCCACAATCCATAAAAAAAGTCGAAAATCTGTTCATTTAATGTCTGGACTTTCTAAAATAAATCTCAAGCTGATCGGACATCTGATCGGTTTGCTGTTTTGCGTGAACGGAGGATTTATGTTTGTTGCCACGCTGATCAGTTATTTCTATCAGGACGGTGTGTTTAATGGAATGCTTCAGGCCAGTCTACTGGCGGTGTCCTTGGGTACATTCATTATGTGGATCACGCGGAACCATCGCAAAGAAATTCAAAAAAAAGAGGGATATATCATTGTTGCCTTTGGTTGGTTTTTTATGGCCTTGATCGGGACCTTGCCTTATTTATTGACCTCGGCAATTCCCAATTTTACTGATGCATTTTTTGAGACCATGAGTGGATTTACCACGACTGGAGCCAGCATATTAAGCGATGTCGAAGCCCTTCCTCAAGGGGTTTTATTGTGGCGGAGCATCACCCATTGGATTGGTGGTATGGGAATTATTGTTTTGGCCATTGCCATTTTGCCCTTATTGGGTATTGGCGGTATGCAGCTTTTTGCTGCCGAAGCACCAGGCCCAAGTGGCGATAAGTTACACCCTCGAATCACAGACACAGCAAAACGCTTATGGTACATTTATGTGGGTTATACCTTGGCTGAAGCCATTTTACTTTGGACAGCAGGAATGAGTCTTTTTGATGCGGTAAACCACTCATTAAGCACTTTGAGCACCGGAGGGTTTTCAACGAAAAATGCGAGTATTGCCCATTGGAATGATCAGCCAGTGATCCAATACATCATTATGTTATTTATGTTCTTGGCTGGGACCAATTTCGTCTTGAGTTATTTTGCCTTTAAACGGCGTTTTTCGAAGATTTTCAGGGATGAGGAGTTCAAACTATATTTGATTTTTATCGTCGGATTGACGGCCATTGCAACATTTTTTATCTATCAATACGCCAATCCGCAGAGCAGCAGCATTCATCACCCCATGGTTTATGGACCTTTTGAGAGTGCCCTAAGACATGGATTGTTCCAAGTACTGGCGGTAGTCACGACAACGGGTTTTGTGTCGGCTGATTTTACGGCATGGACGCCATTTTTGACAATCTTTTTCTTTGGTTTAATGTTTCTGGGTGGTTCTGCCGGTTCGACCGCAGGGGGCATAAAAATCGTGCGACATTTAATCATGATTAAAAATGGGGTCATGGAGTTTAAACGGACCCTGCACCCGAATGCCATATTGCCGGTACGCTATAACAGCAAAGCGGTTGGACAACCCATTGTGTTTAATGTACTCGGCTTTTTTATCCTCTATATGCTTTCTTTTATTGTCGGCGTTTTGGTCTTCTCTGCTTTGGGTTTGAATTTTGAGACTGCCCTAGGAGGCGCTGCGTCTACTTTGGGTAACGTTGGTCCGGCCATTGGTGACTTGGGACCTGCCATGAATTATCAAGCACTGGGGTCAGGAGCAAAATGGTGGGCGAGTTTTTTGATGCTTATCGGTCGATTGGAACTGTTTACGGTTTTGATCTTATTCACCCCTTTCTTCTGGAGAAATCGTTAGGCAGATCTCTAGGCCGCTTTTATTTTTTTTGATTGTCTTTGACCTCTTTTGAATTATTAGCCTCTTTTGGAGGTTTGTTGACCTCATTCAGGCCGGTTATTTCGATTTCGACCCTTCGGTCGAATTCATCACCTTGACCCAGAGGATATTTGTAGGCCATTCCCATAAATCGCATGCGTTTACGACTGATGCCTTTTTTTAGCAAATACAAATACACCGATCGTGCTCGGGCGTATGATAA
>Ga0181577_10003718_pt1 | contig 11818 bp, 14 predicted proteins | sample 101ome_21_FD_132468 | JGI IMG/M metagenome (GOLD analysis project Ga0181577, IMG submission 132468) | Coastal salt marsh microbial communities from the Groves Creek Marsh, Skidaway Island, Georgia - 101413BT metaG (megahit assembly) | ecosystem: Environmental > Aquatic > Marine > Intertidal...
CAGCCCCCGGCGCTCGCCCCTTTTTTGCATATAGGTCAAAAAGCCAAAAGTGACAAAACAGCGCAACGTCACCTGCGCGCAACGAATTATGAAAATGAAAAAGACATCAATCAAACAGAACACCACCGCGCAAACTTTTTGCAGCCGCACAAAGGACGTGCCAACGGACTCGCTCAAGCCGCACCCTAAAAACCCAAACCAGCACAAGGCCGATCAGGTTGCGTTGCTTTCAAAAATAATTGAAGCGCAAGGCTTCAGGAATCCGATTGTAGTGAGCGAGCGGAGTGGCTTCATTGTTGCTGGCCACGCGCGGCTTGCGGCGGCGCAAAAACTTGGCCTTAAGTCTGTTCCGGTAGACGTTCAAAAATTTGAAACTGAAGAGGCGGAGCTTGCGCACCTCTTGGCCGACAATCGAATTGCCGAGCTTGCAGAGATTAACAACGACACGCTGAAGAACGTGCTTTCAGAATTAAGCACAAGCGAGATTGACATGGATTTGACTGGCTTTGATTCAGCGGCCATCGACGAGATACTTGGACAAATCCAAGTTGAAGATGAAATTGACGCCGAGCCTCAAATTAACCGCGCTGATGAGCTGGCTGAAAAGTGGGGCACAAAGAGCGGGCAGCTTTGGGAGCTTGGCGACCATCGGTTGAAGTGTGGTTGCTCTAGGTTGAAGACAACAACGGAATCCCTTATGTCAGGGGCGTTTGCCGATATGGTTTTAACAGACCCGCCTTATGGTGTCGCCTATGTCGGGAAAACTAAAGACGCGCTCAAGGTTCAAAACGATGATGTGGACGAAAAAACACTGGCCGAAATGTGCAAGGATTGGTTTGACCGATCCGAAGAAGTTTCACGAGATGGCGCATATTGGCTTGCAACTGTTCCTGCCGGCCCGTTGCACGGAGTGTTCTTTTTTGACTGGAAGATGCGCGGGATACTGCGTCAAGTTATGGTATGGAACAAGGATTCAATGGTACTTGGGCACAGTGAATACCACTATAAGCACGAGCCGATTCTGTTTGGTTGGAAGGCGGGAGACCGATTAAAAAACTCAGACCGCACAAAAACGACCGTCTGGGATTTCCCAAGGCCCAAAGCATCCCGAGAGCATCCTACTATGAAGCCACTGGAAATGTGGTGTTACGCCATACAAAACCACACGCTCCCAAATGATACAGTTTACGATCCGTTCAGCGGGAGTGGCACTACGCTCATGGCGTGCGAAACGCTTGGCCGAAAGTGCCGCGCGATTGAAATTGACCCAAAATATGTTGCGGTCGCCATTGAACGTTGGCACGAAGCGACAGGCAAGGAACCAAAGTTGATCGGTTAATGCTAACGCCCGAACAAGTCGCGAAAATCAAGGATGCGAATCTGCGCAACCTTGTAAGGAAAGCAGCAGACGGAAAGACGTTGACGAAGGCGGAGCTTGCGCAACTTGATTCTGCTGCTGAAATAAAAGAGGAACCATTAAAAGCAACCGAGCTTGCGAAGAAATTAGGAATCACGAGAAAAACGTTTTACGAGTTGCGCAAGCAAGGCGGCCCGAAAGAAAATCTTTTGAGTGCGTGGAAGGCGTTTCTTGAGGAGCGCGCTATGACAACGCGCGACGGTAAAAGTGACATTCACCTGTCCGAAGAATTGCAGACTATAAAGCGTCGGCTTTTAACCGCCCAAGCAGGAAAAGAGGAGGCAGTTCGGAAGCTCAAGGAATTGCAGTTGCAGCGAGAACGCGACGGCCTTGTGCCAATGTCGGAGGCGCGCGAGGCAATCAACCGCACGTTGCAACCTTTGCGCCAGTTGCTCGATGCCTTGCCGAGAGCTGCGGCACTGGCGGCCAACCCAACCGAACCAGCGCACGCGGAGGAGGCAATTCGGGAGGAACTAGACAAGGTTTACCGCATGATCCAAGACGGGGAAGATGAGCAAGACGCTTGACGAGTTTGCTCGCAAGGTTTTTGCGTATCGCGCGCCGTTATCGGTCGAGGAATGGGCAACAAAATCGGTTGAGCTTTCCGAGCGAGTGACCGAACAGGCTGGCCCGTACACGACAAAAAACCATCCATACGTTTGCGAGATAATTGAGGCAATCCGCAACCCAAGGATCAACCGCGTGTCGCTTTGCTGGGGATCGCAGACCGCGAAAACGACAAGCTTTTATGTCATGCTCGGCTTTGTAATTGATCAAAAGCCGAGGCCGATTTTGTGGGTTTTCCCCAACGAAAAATTGTGCAAGACGTTTGCGGCAGATCGCTGGCTGCCATTCTGCCGCGAGTCCAGTGTGATCGCAAAACATTTGCCGCTCAACGGCGAGGGCGGGATTGATTCGGACAAGTTCACGCTGACTAAACAGGAGTTTTCACGATGCACAATGAACCTTGTTGGCGCGGGATCATCTGCGAACGTGCGCAGTTATCCGGTCAGCGTTTTGGTTTTGGATGAGATTGACGTGATCCCGGAAGGTACGCGCCGAGAGTGCCTAGACCGGACAAAGGGAAAGCAGGATTTCACGATCCTTCAAAGCTCGACCCCAATCAGCGAAACGGGCGGCATCTGGCAAGAGTTCATGGAAGGCGACCGCCGCCGCTTTCATATCCCTTGCCCGCATTGCGGCGAGCGTTTCGTTTTTCGCTGGCTGAATGATGAGGGCAAGCGCAATCTGCAATGGAGCGAGGAGGCAAAAGGCGAGGGCGGCGAGTGGAATATGCGAGAGGTCGAGAGGTCGGCGCGATACGTCTGCGAGCAGTGCGGTGAGCCAATCAGCGACATCCACAAGATGAAAGCACTGCGGGCGGGCAAGTGGATCTCTGGCAACAGCAACGCCGAGCGGGGCGTTCGCAGTTATCACCTAAACAGCTTTTATTCGCCCGTGTTGACCTTTGGCCGAATCGCTGTTGAATACCTCAAGGCTTCAAAAACAATCGAAGGCGAAAAGGCTTTCACAAATGGCTGGCTTGCCGAGCCTTGGCGGCCAGACGTAGAGGCGCCAGTTGATGCCAAAGCGTTTAAGGGATTAGAGGGCGAATTTGAGAGGGGCGAAATCGCTGGCGAATATCGGTTGATCGCTGCCGACGTTCAACGCGATCACTTTGTTTGGATTGTGCGCGGCTTTGATCGGGACGGGCGCAGCTATTTGATCGACAACGGGCTTGCTTATACGTTTGAAGATTTGCACGCAATCGGCCAAAAATACGAGTGCGCAAAAGGAATTATTGATACCGGATACCGCACCCAAGAAATTTATGAGGCCATTTTTAACTTTCGCCCTTTCTGGTTTGGCGCAAAAGGCCAGGACAAAATGCAAACCAGTTACCGGATCAACAACCTTGACCCGTTCGCCCATGACCAAAGAAACGGCAAGGCCACGATCGTTTTGTGTCACCTCAATAAAGACATCTGGCAACAGGAGATGTTGCGCAAACGATCGGGCGCAGCAATGAATTGGCACGTTTACAAGGGGTCAGACTCGGAATATATCCGACAAATGCTTTCAACAAATTTAGTCGAAAGCACAAACAAGCGCGGCCAGATTGTTCGCGAGTGGAAGGTTGCGGGTCACAAACAGGATCACTTTTGGGATTGCGAGACGTATTGCCTTGCGTTGGCCCACATCTACGGATTGACCGGAGCCAAAGCCAAACAGCGGGACGAAGCCGACAAGGTTGAAAGGACAAAGCGACGCGCGCCGCGTCGGCAGTCTCAAGACGAGGAAAGTATTTGGTGAAATGGCACTACCTTTAGCAGCAGCGGGGCGGGCATTGTTAGGCGGCGGCGGGCGTGCCGCTGGCGGCGCATTGGGCGGCGGGAAAAAACGATCGCAAGACGCAAAGATTGATTTCAAACCTTTTTACAAGGCACTTGAAAATCTCAAGAAGCAGCTTTCGCCGAAGGTGACAGACAAGGACATGCTTGAGGTGACCAGGGTAATTGCTGGCAGGATTTTGGGGCAAACTGCTAACGGAACCGGAGTAAGCACGCCAAAAGGCAAGTTCAGTAGCTCGCTGAGGACGGGCCGCACTCACATCAAAAGAAAATACAAGTGGCCCGCACCAGCGACGCGCGGAAAGAACAAAGGCAAAATTCCTCCGGTCAATCCGTCTGTTGTTAAATCCATCAAATACAATCGCAAAGTTTACACCTATTCTGGCTGGGTCACTGGCAGAATTTACGCCAACCGAACGCGCAACGGCATTCGGTCGATTGTTCAAAAGGGATTGACCAAAGCAAAAAACCGCGCGCTCAAAAGGTTGGGGTCAGGCAAGGCTGCATGGTACGCGATCGCAAAAGCGCACCGTTTACCAGTTTCATCGTTCAAAGACAAGGGCCAGCTAGGGATTGCATTGCGCGCAGTCACGGGACGGTACAAAAACGCAATCAAGTCGCGCCAGATTAACGCGAGCGGGCGAACGGGAATTGAGTTTACCAATTCAGTGTTTAACAGCTTGAACCCGCACACTCGCGGCCTTGACGCCTTCCGAAAGTCAATCAAAGGCCAGTCAAAACAGGTCGCTGTTTTAGTACGGAAAGGGTACATAACAAACCTAAAGACAGCCTTTGCGCACTTAAAGCATACCGCAAAATAACCCTGTTTTTTCAGGCTCAAAAAAAAATAAGATTTTCTCTTTACACGCAAGCGGTTTGCCTTTAGATTGACACCAGATGAACGACAGCAGCAAACAATCAAGGGCGAAGGCGGGCGGCGAAATCGGAATCAACGGCGAATTTTTTGAGGGCGGTCAATTCCTGCCGTCAACAACAATGCCAAAACGTGAACGCGAAAAGATCGAACGCGCGGCAACAGGGCGCGAACAATTTGAGCGCGGCTTTGGGGCTGAGAACTGGCAAGTGCCGCCTGTCGGCAAGGCTCCGATTTTGCGTCATTTTTCTACGTTTATGAATCAGCGTTTTATGGATCACATGGGTTTCAACGAGGCCGAGCTTGAGCAGTTCGCAGCACTAAAAAAAATGTGGGAAGCTGGCGAGCGTTGGTTTGATATTAACGATTTCCCAGACATGGCAAACTTTGCCGATAAGGCAAGGATCATCAAATCCCAAGACCCCAACCTCTAAACGAAAACAAAACAATGACAGGGAATGAATTTACATATCAGGAATTACTTAAAAAATTCGGCGTCCGGCTTTTTGATACAATGGGCGATCCGAGGGAGTTCACTCCGTTTCAGTTGGCTAACGGCTGGCAATGGTGGGCCGATCAGCCATTCAATCGCGAAGGATACGTTTGCGAGATCGCGACGGGGAATCTTTACAGGCTAACGAGCAGGGTTGAGATTCGGGGACGCCTCAAGTTTCGCATATACATAATCGGCACTGAGATTGAGAGCGACCAAGAAAACTGCACAAGTTTTCCTGCAAAAAAATAAAATAAACCGTTGACACGCAAGCCGCTTGGCTTTAAAACAAGACTCATGCAAGCGAGCATATCAAACCAAATCGGGGTTGGCGCAATCGTTACACCAAAACAAACTCAAATCGGTTCGATGATCCCAGAGCGCGAAGGTCAGCGCGGGGTTGTTGGTTCTCGCGTTTACCCATGCGGCAAGCACGAGTCAATCGTTGCTTGGTTTAACGGTGGCACGACCATATGCCTAACGCGCAGCCTAAAGCGGGTAGGATAAACCCACCCAAACACGCCCGCCAAAAGGCGGGCTTTTTTTGTGCCCTAATGGGACAAACTCGCCAAGAATACAGTGGCGGCCAACCTGACATTGACCCAGATGAAAACGTTGCGGGATAATCTCGTGACGGCATACACGACCCTCAGTGATAACCCCACCAAGCAATATTTACTTGGTGATCGGCAATTTATTTATGAGGATCGCGCCTCAATCTGGAAAGAGATTGGCCACTTGACGCGCTTGATCTGTCTGCTTGATCCGACCGAAAAGGCCAAGGGGTCGAACCGCGCTGATTTACGTTATTGGTCATGAGCAGCATAATCGACAGAGCAAAGACGGCGGCCCGCGTGCTGTTCGGCTACGAGGCAATAGCAAACACCCGTTACCGCCGCACGCGCGGCGTTGATCCGTTGCGCGGAGAAGAGGTCGAGCTTCAGGGGTATGACCGCGATCGCTTGGTTTCCACACTGCTAAACCTGAAGCGCAATGATCCAGTTGCCAAGGCAATCTCGCGCCTGCGACGCACTGACGTTGTTGGCGGCGGGATAATTCCGCAACCATCGACGGGCGACGATTCGCTTGACGATCAAATAAGCGAAATGTGGGCGCAATGGTCGGCAATGCCAGAAGTCACTGGCACGATGGACATGACCCAAATGCAGCAAGAGATTGCGGACGCGCCTCTTTTCTTTGGTGACATTGGCGTGCTGCTGACTCGCGGCGGGCGCGTGCAGCTAATCGAGGGCGACCGAATCGGCTCGCCTACGCTTTCGGCGTCGGAAAGTAACCCCAACAAAAATGGCGTAATCGTTGGCCCAGCTGGCAAGCCGCGCAGCTACCAGATCGGCGACCGGATCAACGGCACGCTGAAGAATTTTAGAGACGTTCCCGCTCGCAATTTCCTTTTGTTTTACAAGCGGATAAGGCCGCAACAATGGCGTGGCGTCCCTGAGCTTGCGCCGTGCGTTAATTCATTGCAGGACGTTCGCGAATACGAGGGCATTGAAATGATTTCGGCCAAGGTCAGCGCGTCCCTGGCTGCCGTTATCAAGCGACAGGATTCCGTGCAATTTGAGCTTTCAAACCGCCTTGACGCAAGTGATCAAGATGACATTGGCCGCCTAGAAAGATTTGAGACAGGCAAGTTTCATTACCTTGAGCCAAACGAATCAATCGAAACAATCAGCGCGAACGGTCGGCCAAACGTGGACGGCATTGATTTCGTGATGTATCACCTGCGCAAAGTCGGTGCGGCGGTTGGCATTCCGGTTGAAATGATTATGTCAACAATCGGCCAATCGTCTTTCAGCGCGTCGCAAGGTTTGATTCTGCAATACCAAAGCGCGATTGAGGACAACCAAAGACAGGTTGCCGCATTCCTCAATCGGATTTATCGATGGAAGATCGGCCAATGGGTTGCGAATGGAATGCTGACTCCGCCGCAAAATGTGAAACTGTTTTCCTGCCGCTGGCAGACCCCAGCCTTTCGCTGGGTAAACAAGGCCGCCCAGGTCAAAGCAGACGCCGCCTATGTTCAAATGGGTGCGCAATCGCTTGACGATGTGGCGAGTCAATTCGGGTACACCGCCGAGGCGTCAATGCGCCGCAAAGCGCAAAACATTCGGCAAGCTCAACAGATCGCTGAAGAGTTTGGCCTTGATGATTGGCGCGACCTGTTCAACCAATTTAACACAACCGCACAAGTAAACTTGACCGAATTGACACAATCCGGAGACGAATAAAATGCCACGACCAAAAGTTGAGAAGTATATTGAAACCAAGAGCGCAAAACTTTGGGCGCAGTTAACGACCTGCGAGCAAAACGCATTGCGAAAGAAAAACCTTGCGCCAGATTCGGCGAAAGAAAAAGAAGAGCGCAAACCCTTAAAGGTTGAGCCGCCCAAGGGCAAAAAATAAGTGCCGCCGTTCTATCCAACCGACGCAATGGCTGAAGAGGCCGAGCGCGGCCTTGCTTGGCGCAAAGAGTTCAAGCGGGGCGGCACTCGCGTCGGTGTGACACGGGCAAACCAGATCGCGCGCAAGGACGGGTTGAGCCTTGAAACCGTCAAGCGCATGAAAAGTTTTTTTGCGCGGCACGAAGTTGACAAACAAGCCGAGGGATTTGATCGCGGAGAAAAAGGTTACCCAAGCGCGGGGCGCATCGCTTGGGCCTTATGGGGCGGTGATCCCGCGCAATCTTGGGCCGAGCGGATCGTTGAAAAGGAAAACAAAAAAATGAGTGAAGAGAAACAGAAAAGATTTACCTTTCAAGTCAACGTTGGAAACGTAGACCGAGAAAACGGCGTTTTGCGTGACGTTGTGATTATCGAAGCGGGCGAAGCGCGCGGCCATCGCATGATGGTATCCGAGCGCACGCTTGACGCAGCGGCTAACCTTTTGGCCGATGATATTTTGCCCGCCTACATCACGCACAACGGGGCGTTTCAAGATCGACTCTTGAACGAGATCGGAGCCTTTGAGGGATTTTACCGGGATGGCGACAAGATACGCGCCGAACGGTTTGAAACGCTGCAATCGTGGCGGAAAGCCGAGCCGGAGAAATTTGAGCGGCTTTTTGACTTGGCCGAAAAAATGCCCAAGACGTTTGGAATCAGTATTGTTTTCGAGGGAACCCTAGCTTGGGAGACAGACGGGGGCGAAGTTCCTTTTGCCAGTCTGAACGAAAAGCCAGAGGATTCGCTTTTTGACCTGCCAACAATCACGCCGTCAAAAATACAGTCGGCTGATTTCGTTGACACGCCCGCCGCCACGTCGTCGTTGTTCGCGGAGAATTGGGACAAACCCGCAAACGATGAAGAGGCTTTTATCATGCCCGAAGATATTGAACAACAAATTGAGGTCGCTGCGAGCGAATCGGCCAGCGCGGAGCTTGAGCGACGCCAAGCCGAGGAGGCTCCTGCCAGCGAGGAACCCAAAGCCGAAGCCGCTGAAGAAAAGCCGAAGCGCAAGAAAAAGCTGGAAGAGGCCGAGACTTTAGAAACCGAGCAAGTCGAGCTTGAGGAAATCGAAGAGGAGCAGACCGAAGTGATTGAAGAGGTCGAGCTTTCCGAACACGCCGCGCAACTTAACGAGCGCGACTCTATGATTTCTGAGCAGCAATGCAGAATTGCCGAGCTTGAAAACCAAGTTGCCACGCTGAAGGCAGTGTTTGGCGGCGAGGAGGAAATTGCTGACGACCTGGCTGCCGAAGTGGAACCAGAGAAAACAAACGACCAACTCAAAGCCGAGTCGATCGAAGAACATTTGCGAGCCAATCCGCGCGATTCACGCATGACCGCCGTGCTTGCAGTCTACAAAAACAAGCCTGAGTTATTCAGCGCAAACTAAAACGAAAAAATGGGTGATACTACATACAACGACGGGACGCGGACGTTTCAGGCGACCGCAGTCGCAATCGCTGCCCATGCTCTTGTTGCCGTTGATAGCAACGGCAAGATCAGCGTGGCAGGAGACAACAACACCGACGCGCTGATTGGCGTGACGCTTGAGGACGTGGCTGCCTCCGGATACGGCGCAGTCAAGTTGCTGAACGCTTCCGGCACGATTGAAGTGCTTGCGGGCGGCGACGCGATTGCCGTGGCCGATAAGGTCTACACTGACGGCGCGGGCAAGGTGGGAACCGACAACACCAACCACTTGGTTGGCTACGCGCTCGGCGCGTCGTCTGCTGATGGTGACGTGATCGAAGTTGCCGCTCAATTCTAACAATCAAAAAGGAATAAGATAAAATGAGCTTTTTCGCATCATCCGCCGCCAGCTTCCAACCCGTTGTTGGCGAAGCAATCAACGAAGTCGATCGCCAGCAATTTGTTGGCGCGCAAATCCTGCCGCTTCAGGGCGTTGCCTCCAAAAAAGGCACTTACGTCAAAATCAAAGCGTCGCAGTTTGATAATGACATCAGCAAGCCGCGCGCCGCTGGGGCGAGCTTTGCCCAAACATCCAGCGAGTATGAGAGCGCAACCTTTGAGTGCGTCGAGTACGGCGTCGAGAATATGCTCGACGATCTCGACGTTGCCGAGGCTGAGACCGACGCGCTGCTTGACATCGTGACCGTGACCAGCAACCAGCTTGCCGACAACATCATGGTGGGCCATGAGATTCGCGTTGCCAACGCTTTGAGCGGCGCGAGCTTCAACAGCACCGCAGCCACTGCGGCGATGAGCAGCGCAAGCACCGCAACGCCGATCGCCGACGTGAATAATGCCGTGCAACGCCTGAACGGCAACGGCATCTTTGGAAACATCCAGTTGGTGATGGAGGCGAGCCTCTACCAAGAGATGTTGCAAACTGACGACATGCGCAACCTCATCAACGGCAGCGGCGCGCTTGCTTATAGCCAAGACCAAGTTGCCCGCGTGTTGGGAGTTGACGGCGTGATTCTTTGCAACTCGCGTTACAACTCGGCAAAGAAGGGCCAAACCGGAAGTCGCACCAAAATCTGGCCGACCTCCAGTTACTACGTTGCCAGCATCGCAAACGGCCCGCTGTCCAACGGTGGCATCGGTCGGACGCTGTTTTACAACGCCCGCGGAAACGGCGCGTTCACGAGCGAAACCTATCGCTCCGAGCAACCCCCCGCCAACGTTGTGCGCGTTCGCTCGAACCTTGATGAGTTAATCATCAATGAGTTCGCTGGCGAAAAGATCACTGGAGCCTAAAGCATCCGCAGAGGGGTGGAGAAACAACGGGGCGGGTGCAAATGCGCCCGCCCCTTTTTAGGATTTAAGAAATGGCAAGCATAACGCAAGCGCAACTGTCGGCGGATATGAATCACGCCCTTGAGGATTTCGGCGTGACGCTGACGGTTGTGCTGCCGTCCGGATACACGGGGACGACATTCAGCGCAACACGCGCGTCAATCACCCAAGGCTTTATTTTGGAGACAAACGGGCGCGATGTTCAGATTGATTCTGCCTTTTATCTTAACCTCGTGAGCCTGTCGCCCGTACCGGAAAAAGGGTGGATTGTTAACGATGGCACGCGCGATTTGAAAATTGCAATGACCGACAAAGACCCTAGCCGCAGCAGCTTGAAAATTGACTGCGTTCGGAGACACTCAAACTAATGGCGGCCACAAAACTTTGGGAAGTGTACGACATAGAAACGCCTTTTGAAAAATCGGCGGTTGCGTACATGACAAACATTTTTGCCGATGACCTTGGGCAGTATTCGATTGTGCGAACAATCAATGACGAAACGCTATTGACGCCGCGCATCGAGGTCAGGTTTGAGCTTGGCGACGCAATGGAGCCGATCCCGCAGCGCGGCGGCGGGGCGGCGGCGTCAACGCTTGATTATCGCAATTTTAACGCTGAGTTTTTCGCTCGCGTCGTGACAGACAACGCCCAAGACCAAGAGGACGATCACCACAAGGCGCGCGGCACGGTGCGCCAATGCCTCGCAGTTTCAAGTGATATTTTCAGCACAACAGGGTCAGGGGGTGCGCCGCAGTTGACTGGAACAGTTGACGGCAACACCGCGTTGTCAAACGTGCTAAACGGAAATCTCACGGAGTTCAGCGACGAGCTTGCGGTTGGCGACACGATCCGGATCGAGTCGGGGGCTGGCAACGAGACTAGAGTTGTGCAGACAATCAACACCAACACGCAGTTGCTTGTGACAAGCGATTTCTCGCTGAACCATGACGGAGGCAACATCTTTCGCGTGCAGTCGTTCACATACGGCCCAGCATTGGAATTGTTCACAGTGAACTACCTAAAGCCGGAATCAACCGTGTACGAAGCAGACGGCACTTTTAACGTGTCGGAGTTGACCTATAACATGGTAATCGGAATTCGGTCGGACGCTTGGCCAGCGAGTTAATGGGACAAACTGGCAAAGTGTGAGATATGCGCCGAAAAGGCCGACCCATAAACCTAAACTTGGAGGAATAGAAAAATGGCAGTTACAAGCGACGGAACCCAATCATTTGGCATTGAGGTTTCCCCCGTGACAATCAATAGCGTTGACTATGTTGCGGAAGATTTTAGCGTGACCTATGCGGGCAACCGCGTGGACATCAACGACAGCAACGGCGAGCCGCTCGGATCGACGACCGTGCCGCAGCGCGTCGAGTTCAGCGCAACCTTGCAATACGCAACCGGATCAACTGCCAATCCTTCCATCGGTCATGAAATGACCCTTGCGACCGGACG
>Ga0181577_10003722_pt1 | contig 11815 bp, 8 predicted proteins | sample 101ome_21_FD_132468 | JGI IMG/M metagenome (GOLD analysis project Ga0181577, IMG submission 132468) | Coastal salt marsh microbial communities from the Groves Creek Marsh, Skidaway Island, Georgia - 101413BT metaG (megahit assembly) | ecosystem: Environmental > Aquatic > Marine > Intertidal zone...
ACTTGACTACAAGTGCCGGAGCCTTGACGTTGGACGGAGCTGGTGGTGTGAACGTCGCGGGCAACGCTGCAGAAGTTGACGTTACAACTACAGGAGCTGTGGATGTTAACGGCGCGGGAATTACGATTGATGCCTCTTCTGGATTGAGCATGGACGCAGCCGCAGCTTCGAACTTGACTACAAGTGCTGGAGCTTTGACATTGGACGGAGCTGGTGGTGTGAACGTCGCGGGCAACGCTGCAGAAGTTGACGTTACAACTACAGGAGCTGTGGATGTTAACGGCGCAGGAATTACGATTGATGCCTCTTCTGGATTGAGCATGGACGCAGCCGCAGCTTCGAACCTGACTACAAGCGCCGGAGCATTGACCTTGGATGGTGCTGGAGGTGTGAACATCTCGGGCAACGCGGCTGAGGTAGATGTGACGACGACGGGTACGGTAGACCTGAACGCGAGCACTTTGGATGTTGACGCTACGACCATCACAGTTGACGCGACCACGACCACGTTTACCGGCAAGGTAGAGGGTCCGAATGCTACTGCAAACAACCAGTTTGCCACGTATTATCAATTGGATTCTCTCGCGAATCGTGCGCCATTTATTGAGTTTCTCCGTTACTACAAACTCTACAATGGAGGTTCATTCGCTGCTCAATCTGTGTCAACAGGTGGTGCAAGGCGTGTCTCTCTAACAGACCTTGGCATTTTTACAGAAGAATCTGAACCTGTAGCTTCACCCGCTGTGCCTGGGGATTACCCATATAGCTTGCAATTCGAAACTGTAGCTGGAACTGATGATTATTTGTTGGTAGCTGATCCCGGTATCTATGAAGTAACCTTGACCATGGAGTTAGCTAATCCAAATGCGGCAGATGCATTTGTCAATGTGTCTATAGTGAATTACGACGCGCTAGAAGTGGTGCTTCCGTCGACGACCCGAACGCTGGTTACAGAATCAGAGGTGGTTTACGGCACGGCCCATGCCGCATTCGCTAATAAAAGTTCTCACGTAAATCTGTCCATGATCTTTGAGGCAGACAACAGCAACGAGCGAATCTACCTCGAAGCGACTCCATACGTTGTAGGTGTTGAGATTCGCACCTTTGGATTCGCAATCTCACGAGTTGGTGAGCAATAAGAATAATCGATTTGAATCATTGAAAAAGGCTTGGATATTCCAAGCCTTTTTTCATTCCTAGGATTAGCTGCGCTTCAATTGTAGCTGTGCACCTAGCGTTTCCAAATCGTCAAAAAACTCAGGATAGCTCTTCGCTACACAATCAATGTTCATGATGTCTACGGCATGATTTCCTGCTATCCCTAAAATGGTTTGAGCCATCACCATGCGGTGATCACCCTGAGGGTGTAATGCAGCAGAAGGAGGCAAGTTAAGGGGGCGAGGGTGCACGATCATCGAATCAGATTCTTGGTCCAAATCCACTTGGATACCCAGCTTCGTCCATTCGGATTGAATGGCTTTGGCACGATTTGATTCTTTGTGCACCAACCGATGAATGCCAACGAGCGTCGACGGTTTTTTGCCATGAGCAGCGAGTGCCGCCATCACTGGGAACAAATCGGGAGATTCGGTGAGATCCACGCGAAAAGGGCGAACCGGTCGCCGAGCAACTTGAATTCCGTCCTCGGTGCCAGATAGTGCGCCCCCTGCGAACAATAACGCGCCCCGAATCGCCTCATCGGCTTGCGTGTACTGGTTGTCCAGGCCAGAAATTTCGATGGACGATTCAGCGCACAACATACCGGCTACCGCGAGTGCGGCCGCCCCAGACCAATCTCCATCAACAACGGTTTGAATTGGGGAAAACGTTTGGTTACCGGGTAACATGAAGCGTGTGAAGTCGTCCGCAGCATCGATTTCTATTCCGAAATCTGCCAAAACCTCAAGCGTTAATTCGATGTAAGGTTTACTGGTCAGGCCAATGACATCAATGGAAGAGTCAGATGGGGCAGCGGGTAGGGCGGTCAACAGACCTGTGAGAAATTGTGAAGACATTTGGCCATCCAATTGGCAAGTGCCGCCTTGAAAGGGACCATGGACGGCTATTGGAAAACTACCATTGGTGGTATGCATGCCGCCGCCTAGCGTTTCAAAAACCGATTCAAATTGTGACATCGGGCGACCTTGCAGTGATTTCTCGGCGACCATTGTCATCTCAGACCTTGCCAAGGCCGCTATGGGCGTGAACAGTCTCGCTGCCAGCCCCGATTCTCCAGGAGTCAGTTCTTTGACCCTTGGAGTGATTTTGCCCGCTGTCCCTTTGATCCGGATAGCATTTTCACCCACCTCAATTTCTCCTCCAAGTTGGGAACACAGCAACAATGCAGAGGTGCAGTCATCCGACTGAGAAACGTTGTGGATTTCACTTACGCCATCAGCGAGCAAAGCTCCGGCGATGAGGCGCTGCATTACAGATTTTGAAGGAGGGGCCGATACGTGACCCGTTAAGCGAGAGGGGAAGACCGTGATGTTCACTTGATTCCGGTGTAGATGCTCGCGATTCCACCGGTCAATCGGATGGATTTACACTCCCGGTATCCGCTTGCCTCCATGATGCTAATGAATTCATCACCTTCTGGAAACGCTTGAACACTTTCAGGAAGGTATTCGTAAGCCGAGGCATCCTTTGACACCAATTTTCCCATGGTGGGCATCAATGTGTGAAAGTAGAATTGGAAAATTTGCTTCAATGGAAAATGCTGCGGTTTGGAGAATTCGAGCACCACGCCCAATCCGCCCGGCTTCAGGGTGCGCAACATTTCTTCCAACCCACGTTCCAGGAATTCAAAATTTCGCACGCCAAATGCTACCGTGTAAGCATCGAAGGTGTTCGATTCGAAGGGCAAGTCAGCACTATCGCCTTCCATCAACGTCACCTTGTCGTCGAGGTTTTTTCGGCTTACTTTTTTCCGCCCTATTTCCAACATCCCCGGGGAGATGTCTACTCCTGTAACCCGCACATTGGGAATGCTAGAGCGAGCGGCTTCGAGCGCAAAATCAGCCGTACCGGTAGCCATGTCCATCAGGTGGATGTCGTTTTGGTCATTCGCACGGGAATGGGCGAGGTGCTCTTTTAGGATTCGCATGGCTCGCTTGCGCCACAACACATCAATCCCCATTGAGAAGAAGTGATTCAAGAAATCGTAGCTGTGGGCAATGTTGTCGAACATCCGTGCGACTTGTTGCTTCTTCGATTCCTCTTCGGGGTTGGTGTACGGAGTAATGCGTGTTCCCATGGTTTTATCCGACCATTGTGTGGCCTTCCGGGTATTTTGTGTGCGTTTGAACGGTTCGGCCTCCCAAGGCATACGCTACGGTCAACGTTCCGACTCGTCCCACAAACATGCTCAACATGATGATGACTTTGCCAAGCGGGCTCAAGAGCGCCGTGATGCCCGTGCTCAATCCCACCGTCCCAAAGGCACTGACCTCCTCGAAAATCAAATCCATAATGCCGCGGTTGTCCATCGCTAAAATGTGCTGCTCTGATATGGATAACATGAATATCGCCAAGGTGTTTCCCACCAAGAAAAATAACAATACGCTGTAGGCACGTGATCGCAAGACCCCTGGCACGGTGCGTTTAAAAAGCTGGACGTGATCCAAATTTCTCACGGTCCGCCACACATCCGCCATCACGATGGAAAGGGTGGAAGTTTTGATTCCACCTCCCGTTGAGCTGGAAGATGAGCCGATGAACATCAGAATGACCAACAGAAAGAGCATGGGCACTCCGACGGCGCCGATGTCGACCGTATTAAATCCGCTGGTTCGGGTGGCACTTTGGAATACGGACGTGGTAAATTGACCGAAAACACTCATGCCTTTGAGGGTGCCGTTGTATTCCAATGCCCAATATGCTCCAGCCCCGATGACCACCAAACCGATAGAAAAGTAAAGTGCAATCTTGGTGGCGAAGCCAATTTGCTTCCACGGTTGATGCATGCGCTCGCGAAGACGATTGACATCAAATAAGTCGAAAATAGCCACCATGCCCAAAGCACCAAAAAATACCAGCAGGGTCACTACCCAATGCGTCGCGTAATGCTCTGAAACTGCGGGATTGGCAAACCCATCGGTAAACAGCGAGATGCCAGCATTGTTGAAAGCGGATACCGAATGGAACAAAGAATAAAACCATTGGCGTCCTATGCTGGAGTTGGGCAAGGCATTTCCCCAAGTCAAGTGGATCGCTGCGGCGCCAGCAACTTCAATGGCTAGGCACCAAGTCAGCACCTTGCTCAGCAATCCCGAACTTGCATTGAATGTGTCCCTGTTCACAAAGTCCTCGATGACTTCATGTTGTCTGATGCCGAGCCCAAACTTTGAGGCCAAGACCAAAAAAGAACCGAAAGCAATCAAATTCAATCCACCCAATTGGATGAGGATCAAGAGCACGACTTGGCCCTTAAACGTAAAATACGTCACGGTATCTACCACCATCAATCCGGTCACACAAGTCGCACTGGTAGATGTAAAGAGCGCATCAAGAAATCCCATGCTTCCCGCTTGAACGGTCATTTCGGGCAACATGAGCAAGACCGTTCCGATGGTGATGATTCCCAAAAAACTCATGATGAAAATGACCGCTGGGTTCAGCCGAATTCGAGGCAATACCCGTCCGCCACGAAGCAACTCAGCCGCGACGATGGTGAAAAAATACCCCTGTATAAATATTGTGTAAAAGTCTGATATTGAATTAAAACCAACCGATTGTATAAATCGACTTATAAGTAAATCTCCGGTGAATAAATCGCTGACACCCTCGATGACCAATACCACCATGACCGCAGCTTCAAACCAAGTTTTCCGGATGAACTCACGGGGTTGGAAATCGTACAAAATCCGCGTGACATATTGCAAGACGTAAAATCCAAACGTGATCTTCACAAAACCAAGGAGCCGACTTGCCGTTTCCGATTCATACGGAAAGCCATAATACAAAGCCAAAACGAACAACGCCGAAGCTGAAACAACGAGGTTCAAACCCCTGAGGATACCCAGAACACGGTCTTTCGACCCATACAGCATCACATTGGCCCGCTCGCGAAATTCTTGAAAATTCATGGTTCGACTAAGCGCGATTCCAAATCCATTCGGTGCGCATCCCACTCGGATTGTAATTTGCCTAAATCCACCGGGACTACACCAACTTTTTCGCAAACCAAGCCCCCAGCCAAATTCGCAACGGCGGCAATCTGCCATGCGGGAACGCCCAAGGCAAGCAACGCGGATGCGACGGCAATGACTGCGTCACCGGCTCCACTCACATCTGTAATTTCACGTTCGAAAGCTGGAATTCGTTGATAAGGAAGTTCTTGTCGCTCCGAAGCGAAGCAAACCCCCCGTTCACTCAAGGTGACCATTGCGAGTTCAGGCTTGAGCGCTTCACACAATTTTTTCACCGCCTGGGCTACACTGGTGTCTGATCCTTTGTGAATGGCAATGCCCAGCCCCTCCTGCAATTCCTTGAAATTGGGCTTGAAGAGCGAAACCCCTTGGTAGGAGTGGAAATGCCTGAACTTGGGGTCTACTGTGGTGCGAACCCCAAGCGATTGACACGTGGATAAAATCGCTGAAATGACTCGGTCTGTGAGCACACCTTTGTCGTAGTCCTCAAAAATGACCACGTCAATTTTCTGCGCTTGAAGTACCTTGTTGCAAGCTGCAATAACGGCCGATTCCAATTCCGGATCGATATCGGATGCCATTTCCTCGTCCACGCGCAGTAACTGTTGTCCGTTGCTGATGACACGGGTTTTCACGGTTGTGGGGCGGTTTTCGTCAGTGACTAAAGCGTCCGTACCCACCTGCAATCGTTCGAGAATCTGCTTGATTTCGGTACCCGCTTCATCCGATCCGATGACTGCGGAAACTTCCACTTTCGCGCCCAAGGCGATGAGGTTTTTGACCACGTTCGCGGCACCTCCAAGCCTGCGTTCGCGTTTTTGGACGTCCACGATTGGAACAGGAGCTTCGGGTGAAATGCGATTCACATGCCCGACTAAATACGCGTCGAGCATGACATCACCAACGACCAGAGCCGTGATTTCATTTACCCGTTGCAAGGCTGCTTGAGCATCCATGCCACGAAGGTAGTTCGCCGCAAGTTATCCTAGTGCAGCGACCGCGCGAGAAATGCGCTGAATCGCTTCTGCCAATTGGGCTTCAGATGCGGCGTAAGAAAGTCGAATGCATTCCGGAGTCCCGAACGAACCTCCACCTACCGTGGCAACATGCGCTTCTTCGAGCAAATACATGGCCATATCCTCGGCGTTATGTATCACGCGGCCATTTGCTGACTTACCAAAAAGTTCGCTGACATCCGGGAACAAATAGAATGCACCCATCGGCTTGTTTACCTTCAACCCCGGTATGCTGCGGAGCCCTTCGATCATTAAGTCGCGTCGTTTCAGGAATGCTTCGCGCATCTCGTATGCGATGGATGGATCGGCTGAAACGGCTGCGCCAGAGGCGACTTGCGCAATGCTGCACGGAGCAGAAGTCACCTGCCCCTGAACCTTTGAACATGCCTTTGCAATCCATGTAGGCGCGCCGATGTAACCCAACCGCCAGCCGGTCATGGCAAATCCTTTGGAGACTCCGTTTACTGTGATGACGCGATCTTCCAAGCCTTCAACGGTGCCAATGGAACAGTGCTCACCGGTAAAATTGATGAGCTCATATATTTCGTCGCTGATGATGTAGACATGCGGGTGTCGGAGCAAAACCTCAGCCAGCGCCTCGATTTCAGGGCGAGTGTACACCGATCCCGATGGGTTACACGGCGAAGAATAGATCAAGAGCCGTGTTTGCGGAGTGATGGCAGCTTCCAACGCTGATGGTTGGATTTTGAAATCATCCTCAATCCGCGTAGGAAGGATTTTTGAAGTGCCACCCGCCAGGGCGACCATATCCGAGTAGCTTACCCAGTACGGCGCGGGAAGGATGACTTCCTCACCGGGATCAACCAGTGAAAGAACAACATTGGTAATGCTCTGCTTGGCCCCATTCGACACCACAATTTGGTCGGGGGTGTAGTTCAGTCCGTTATCGCGCTTGAATTTGGCGCAAATCGCCTCCCGCACGTCAGCCAAACCCGGCACCGGTGTGTAATGCGTGATGTTGTCTTCAATGGCCTTAATCCCAGCGGCTTTCAATGGTGCCGGCGTGTCAAAATCAGGTTCGCCGAGGGAAAGCGAAATGACATCGACACCTGCTGCTTTTAATTCTGTGGCTTTTCGGGCCATGGCAATGGTGGCAGACTCAGAGAGTCGATTGAGTAATTGGGAGGTGCGCTGTTCCATGACGTGGAAGTCGATAAACGTTCGATTTATTTAGAAAGCACAAAAATACTTCCCGTGTTCACAGGGACGTCAATTCCAGAAAAAAATAACGCTCAATTTTTCCTTGGAAGCATGGACAATCCGAAGAATGTGATGAACCCATTGATCGGCAATAAAGCAAAGCCGAAGCTGAAATCGAATTGCGTTTTCAATGTCCATTCCAAACCATAGCAAAGGATGGGACTCATCAGAGCGACCCAGGGGATGAGTCGGTCCGAAGGACGAGTCTTCGTCGCTAAGCCGAACGCAAACAACCCCAAGAGCGGGCCGTAGGTGTAATTGGCAGCTGTAAAAATGGCTGAAACGACACTGGTGTCTGCGGCACTGCTGAAGAGCATGATGACCAAAAACAACATCAACGCCACACCCATGTGCACCTTTTTTCGCCATGAAATGGCTTGTTCCGCTTCACGCGATTCGGTTTTCAGGATATCCACACAAATTGAGGTTGTCAAGGCGGTCATGGCGCTATCTGCACTGCTAAATGCGCTCGCTAACAAACCGATGAGGAAGATCAATCCAAGCCCCCAACTCAACGATCCTCCCAGAGCGACTTCCGGGTACAAGCCGTCGGCACGCGCGACCTCGATTCCGGTGTGTTCTGCCCATAAATAAAGCAGCACGCCAAGCGCAAGAAACATCAAGTTGACAAAGACCAAGACAATGGAAAAAGACCCCATGTTCCAACGCGCCTCTTGCAAATTGCGGCAAGCCAAGTTTTTCTGCATCATGTCCTGATCCATGCCTGTCATGGCCGTAGCAACGAAAGCTCCGGCGATGAAGTGCTTCACTGCATGATTGGGAGCCCGCCAATCTTCCCAGACCCACATATCGCTCATTGGGCTTTCTTTAATCTGCACCAACGCTTCAACGAATGTCCAATCCATTGCAGACACAATGGCTGCCGCAGAGACCACAACAGCAATGAGCATCGCCGCCGTTTGCAAGGTGTCCGTCCAGACAATGGTGCCCAATCCACCCTGGCGTGTATACGCCCAAATCACAGCAATGATGGCAAAAACAGCCAACGCATAGCCTCCGCTATGATCCCAACCAAAAGGCTCGAGCACAAACATTTTGAGCACCATGGCGATAAGAAACAAACGAAATGATGCCCCAATCGTGCGGGAAAGAATGAAAAAACTAGCCCCGGTGAGGTAAGCGCGGTTGCCAAAACGTTCAGCGAAGTAGCCATAAATGCTGGTCAATCCCGCGCGGTAATACAATGGAAGTAGAACGCCCATGATGAATCCATAACCCACGAGGTAGCCCAATACCATTTGCATGTAAGAGAATCCCTGTGAAGCGACCCAACCTGGTACGCTGATGAACGTGACGCCGGACAAGGAGGCTCCCAACATGCCGAAGGCCACCGCATACCACGGTGCTGATTTACCCGCGACGAAGAAGTGCTGATTTTCGCCCGAATCTCCCGATCGTCGCGACGTCAAATGGGATATCGTGAGCAATAAGATTACGTATCCCAGAAAAATGGAGAGCACCAAAGTTGGATTCATATGCCAAAGATGCGGAACCCCCTGTAAATTTGCTCCATGGAAATTCCATCGAGGTTGATTGAGACCGCCGTTGACCAAATGGCATCTTTGCCCGGAGTCGGTCGGAAAACGGCGCTCAGGCTCGTTTTGCATTTGCTCGGCAGAACCGACGAGCAGGTGGATTCGTTTTCAGAAGCCTTTGTCCAAATGAAAAGTGGCATTCACGCGTGCACGGAATGCCACAATTTGACCGAATCCACCGTTTGCTCTATTTGCATGGATGCCGCGCGTCTGCAGGATTCCATTTGCGTGGTGGAGGATATAAGGGACTTGTTGGCCTTGGAAGCGACAGGACAATACCGAGGGAAATACCACGTTTTGGGGGGTGTAATCAGCCCGATGGATGGAATTGGTCCGAACGATTTGCACATTGGAACATTGGTGGAGCGATTGACAACAATGGATGCGTTAAAAGAAAAAATGGAGGTCATTTTCGCCTTGCCAGCCACCATGGAAGGGGAAACAACGGCTTTCTATCTGTACCGAAAGTTGGCTCCTTTGCAGGTACAAGTGACCGCCATAGCTCGAGGCTTAGCCGTGGGGGAGGACCTACAACATGCCGATGAGGCGACACTCGTGCAGAGCCTACGCCAAAGGCTTCCTTACGCAACGTAACTTGGGGCTGTGGACGTTTCCGTCATCATTGTCAATTACAACGTAGAGCATTTCCTTTCGCAGTGTCTCGAATCTGTGCGACGCGGTATTGCCCACTTGGAATCGCACGGCAAAAGCGCCGAGGTTGTGGTCGTTGACAACCACTCATTGGACGGTTCGTGTGCCATGGTGCGGACGCAATTTCCTGAAGTGAAATTGCTTGCGTTGAATGAAAACCTAGGGTTTGCGAAAGCGAACAACTTGGCCATGAAAGACGCGCTAGGCCGTTGGGTATTGTTGCTCAATCCCGATACCGTAATCCAAGAATCCACCCTGCTGCAATGCCTGACCTATGCGGATTCCAATCCAAAACTGGGCGGAATGGGCGTACCCATGGTCGATGGCAATGGGCGGTATTTGCCGGAGTCAAAGCGCGGAATTCCAACACCCGCTGCGGCATTCTGGAAAATTTCTGGGTTGTACAGAATGGCTCCTCGATCACGTAAACTCAACCGCTACTATCTCGGTCACCTCCCGAAAGATGAAACCAATCAGATAGAAATTCTGAGTGGTGCGTTCATGTGGATGCGGAAGCAGGCATTGGATCAGGTCGGTCTGCTTGACGAGCGATATTTCATGTATGGAGAAGACATTGATTTGAGTTGGCGCATCCTTAGAGGAGGCTGGGAGAATCATTTCTTTGCGGATACATCCATCATTCACTACAAAGGCGAGAGCACAAAAAAAGGTTCGTTGAACTACGTGTTGGTATTCTACCGAGCCATGCAAATCTTCGCTAAAGCACATTTCTCAGGGCCTGGAGCTCGGGCCATGCACGCATTGATCCAACTAGCGATCTATGCACGGGCCAGTCTAGCCATTGGAGCTCGGGTTTGGCGCACTGTACAATTGCCTTTGTTGGAATGGGCCTTGATTTGGGCTGCACTTACCGGATTGCTTCAAGGTTACGGAGCATGGCAATCCATTGCCTATCAATGGGAATTGACCACGCCCGCTATGGCATTTTATGCGCTGACTTGGCTGGTGTCGGTCAAAATCCAAGGAGGGTATGATCGCCCCTGGAGATGGGGAGCACTCGCGAAAGGGGTCATTACAGGATCGCTGGTTTTATTAGCTACGTATGGGCTTTTGCCAGATGGATTGCGATTCAGCCGAGCCATCTTACTCCTAGGAACCTTGACTGTACCGTTGATTTTCCTCTTCACCCGTGCGGTAATTCCCGCACTTTTTGGCAGCCAATCAGATTACAGGCCAAGCAGGTTGTACGTGGCAAGTTCGACTGAGCTGGAGCGAATTCGGGAATTGTTACGCAGCCAGGATGTGCTCGAGCCCATTGAATTGGGCCCCATTTTTGCCTTGAATCCCAATGATGATGAGCTTCAGGATGTGCAAGGCTATCGTTGGTTAGGTGGTGTCGCGGATTTGCATGAGGCTATCCGAGTGCATGGTTTTAACGAAGTCGTCATGAGTGGTCGGGAGGTGTCGGCCACCCAAATGATTCAGGCCATGAGCGCTATAACAGACCGAACCGTTCGCTTCCGGATTGCTTGGACAGATGGCGGTCAAATTGTGGGGGCGGGTGGTCCCGAGAGGGGAAGCATTACGGAGCATCAGCATGCCATATTTACCCCACGTGCGCGCAGGCAGAAACGCCTGATGGACATTACGGTTTCCATCGCCGTTTTGATGGCAGCGCCCGTATTTTTGATTCGGCGACAGTTGTCTTGGTTGGTATGTGCGATGGAAGTGCTGATGATTCAGAAAACTTGGGTGGGGTATGCGGTTCCATCTGAATTGCCTGGAGCTCCGCAGATGCGATCATATGTTTTTCAACGGGTTGAGCATGTGAGAGATAGGGTCAATCAGCGAAAGCTATTAACCTACATTCGTGATTATCGATGGACAATCGACGTTCAAGTCATCTGGGAAGCCTTAATTTCGCATCGCGCAATACATCGCCATGGCCATAATTGAAATCCTTTTACCAAAGATGGGTGAAAGCGTGGCAGAAGCCACGATCACCAAGTTTGTTGTCAATCCAGGAGAACGGACGGAGGCTGATGAGCCGCTGGTTGAAATAGCCACGGACAAAGTCGACAGTGAAGTTCCCGCGCCTGAAGACGGTACTTTGGTGGAATGGTTAGTCGGGGAAGGCGATGTGGTTGCTGTGGGGCAAGCCATCGCTCGTTTTGAATTGGATGGCGATGATAACGGGGCAAATGAAAAACCGGATGCTCCAGCTGCCGCGGCGGCTCCAGCTCCAGCTCCAGCTCCAGCT
>Ga0181577_10003723_pt1 | contig 11814 bp, 5 predicted proteins | sample 101ome_21_FD_132468 | JGI IMG/M metagenome (GOLD analysis project Ga0181577, IMG submission 132468) | Coastal salt marsh microbial communities from the Groves Creek Marsh, Skidaway Island, Georgia - 101413BT metaG (megahit assembly) | ecosystem: Environmental > Aquatic > Marine > Intertidal zone...
GGTCTAATCTCTCATCAGCAGATAGTCTAGTTGAATATTTCGCAAGTCCTTTCTTTCTAAATCTACCAAAAGGATTCTCCATTACTAGCCTAGGGTTGTTTCTTGGGATGCTATCAAGAATTTCTAGCGCGATGTTGTCGAATTGTCCTTGCTTAGTGATAATCCTCTTATCGAAACTCATCATCTTACTACTACGGATATGACTTGGGATAAGGCTACTTCTTCCTCTTGCTTCTTGTGGCGACATATCTCCGCGTCGAATAAGGCGTTGACGGATAAACTCGGGGCTTTCACTTGGCTCAAGATAAACCGTGTAAGAGTTGGGGAACATCTTCGATAATCGATTAACGCCGCTTAAGGTGGCGTCAACGATAATATAATCTGCGGACATAAAGTCGCTACGCTTACGCCCATAATGGAAGCCATTCTTTTGCAAAGCGGTTTCGGCAAATTCGCCGGCTTTTTCCATCTCCTTCAATTGCTCTTTCGTGACGAATACCTTCTCACCCGCCTTGTCACTCTTACGCTTGGGGCGCGTGGTGTAAGTTGGAACGGTTTTGCTATTCGGTAACGCCTTCAGCAAGTTACGAATGGTGGTGGACTTGCCAGAGCCGCTTGGTCCGGCTATGAGGATAACTTGAGATTGTTGACGTGGGTTAGAAACGGTAGTCGACCCTACTTCTTGATCTTCCGTTGGAATGTTAAGGCCGTATTCGTTTAAGCGGTTAACAATGGCTTGGTAAGTTTCCATCGCTGCTTTATCGGTATCTTCAGGGATAGGGTGTCCTTTTGCTGGGACAAAGATCTGCAAGTTTCCTGTGCTTGTAGGCATCATCACCGTGTTCGTTGTGCCGCCTGCGGGGACTCGCATGTTCAGTTTATTCTTGCCTGTGATAAACGGGCTACCAACATCGTAAGGGGCATATTGCTCAAGCGCTTCGGTAACGACGCCAGCAGCACTTAGGTATTCTGGCGGAATGAATGCGGAGTATTCACTTTTTTTTAACGTAGCACCTGGATTAAGGCGAAGCGACTTCTTGCCTCGATTAAACTCGCGCTGGTATTTTTCTAGTTCAATATCGATTGCGTTAATCGCTTTTTGCTTAAGTTGGTTGTAAACTTCAAACTTAGCATACTCGGGTGTTTTCGTTCCCGCTTTGACCTCATCCATGATTTCGACCGCGCGATGACACAAGTCGACGAGTAGCAAAATAATGTAATAGTCGCCTGCAAGCGTCTTTGCTTCATCGGTATAAGGCCCCATCATGCGGGCTTCTTCGATCACCTTCAAGTTATCAAGCACTTCTTCAGGTATCTCCATTTCTTGACCCATGTCTTCGAGTCGGGACTTAACACCTCCGCCATCGGTGACTTTCATGTCGTTACGCATGATATCGATGTGAAGGTTAAGGAGGTTCATCATGTCATAGTTTGAATACTCACTCGTAACCTTTTGATCAAGATAATGGTTGATTGCTCGCAGTCGGCCAGGAATTAGTCCCAACTCTTTTGATCGCTCGCGAACCATTGTTGCAGTTTCGTTCGGGGTTTCAGCCATCGCCAAAAGTCCTGTTTGGCGTGAAAGGTCTTCCTCCATGAAGTAATATTGACCAAACCAATACGCATATGCTTCTTGCGGTTTCTTATCCAATTCCGATATAGGCCATGAGTATTCTCCAGACTTAATGTCAGCGATTGCTTTTGCAAGGAAGGTATCTCCCATGTGCAAGTCAAGGTATTCTGGTTGCGGAGGGTTTTGTCGGACTCGATAGTAGCAAGTGTATTTGATGGTGACATACTTACCGTATTTCTTATTCAGCCACTTGACCGTTTCTCGCGTGACCTTTTCGCAGAAGTTAAGACCTCCCATCTTATCCATTGGGTAAGCATCCGTATATTTTTCCATCAATTCGTCGATTTTGGCATCGACTTCGTCAATGAAGTTATCTTCGCCAATACGAACATAGTTTCCTTTGCTATCTTTCTTCGGGGTGATTTTGAAGTAATCGATTCGATCCTTCATGATCGTATAGAAATTGCGAATACTACGGGGTTCGTAGGACAAATCAAAGTAAAGCAGATAATCATCTGGAGAAGTTAGTGACGGTTCGTCTTTGCTTGGGTGCGTATGATAAAAAGTGTCACAGCCCTCAACTGCTTTGGTGATTTTAATTTTCGGCGCAATAGTTGATGCGCGACGGTGATAGAGGTGATTCTTATCGCAGTAGCCATAACTTTCACCCATATATCCTACGAACTTCCAAAGTCGCTCGCGGTGTGCAGGACCGTGCGGACTTCTTAACTCAAATTGCCTAAACCACTTTTTCGGGTCGATTTCGGTCATTTTAGAATAGTGTTGGTCGAAGTCTTCTAGTGGGGATAGTTTGGTTCCTGGGTTGCTACGAATAACTGGAATGATGTGCATAGAAATGTAGGCAACTGGACCATTTCGCGTCGGGACTAGTTCAAAGTGCTTTGAAGTAACGACCATGTCGCCTTTGTCGGAGTTGAGCATGTGGACGTTTAGCAACTCCATAAGTGCGGCTTCAACATCCTTGCGCTTAACGCCTTTTTCGATTTCAATCCCTATCGTGTAGTAGTGGCGGTCGGTATCTCGAACCTTGACGCTCTTAATTTTCTTGCCAGCAATAACCGCGCCGACTTTTGGAAGCGGTAGCGCGTTAGCAACCTCCGCTTCACTCAATCTCGGCATCGGTCCCTGCATCATCTTCGTCCACTTCCTCGTATAAGTCAGATAGCATACTTTCCAACAAGTCCCCTGACATTGGCTCACCAAATCGAGAGTTGATGGCGTCAATATCGGCTTCGCTTAGTCCATAGGCAGTATTCGCTTCTCTAAGTAATCTTTGCTTCTCAAGTAGGGGCAACTCCCATGCTGCGAATTTAGTTTGTGCGACCATTTCCCAGGGTTCCTTGGGGTCTTCTCCATCTTTCCATACCTCGTATTCGCGAGCATAATCGCTAACCCGCGACTCCCATGCGTCTTGTTTGACGGGCGGATTGGTAAGTAATTCCTTAGATACAAGCAACTTCTTTATGTCTTCCTTTGACATTCCCTTTGATTCCATAGACTTCTGCAACTTAGCATTCACAGCATCAATGGCCTTGACGTAATCTTGGTCATATGCACGATATCCGAAAACACCTTGCTCTTCCGAATTGGGGTCGCCAGGAACAAATCCAGTTTGAGTTGCGAGTATTTTCGTGTCTTCAATCGCTTGCTCTCTATTTGCTGCGCGATGTGTAGCAAGTTGATCAGCGTAGTTTTTGATATCTTCAAGTTGCCCGTTCATGCTAGAAACCCTAAACCCGTCTTGCCCTTGTTGTCGCGTATCGTCAACAGCAGTTTGGAACAAAGGTCCGAGGCCGCTAATCGCGTAATACGGTTCTTGCGCGCTGAATGTGGTAAGTGAGTAGTCATCGACGAATACACTATGTCCTTCCTCTCCCTTTCTATAGCGGTCGTATGCTCTCGAAAACTCCCCTGGTTCTTTGCCGTCTTTGAACAAGTGGACACTCGCTTCGCGGCCACCTACAACGGTATTCGTTTCAGGGTCGAATATGCCGTCGACTTTGATACGACGTGATTCTGGGACTCCGAAGAATGCGGGATTGCGACGAGGATTGGGTAGCACATCGAGTAGCGAAAGTCCTTGTGGTGGCTTCTTTCCACTTACCGCTAGCAATACATCTTGACTAATGTCAATATCACTAGTCCTCCTAGGGGAGATATCTTTTCGAATACCTATTACTCTTGCACCAAGAATTGGTGTAGCAAATTGCTTTTGCGGAACCGCACGATAAAATGTTCCCCGATCAGTCTTACGATAATGGAATGGTAAGGCATCGGTCATAACTGGGCCAATGTCCTCATATTGAACCTCCACAACTACCTTTGGTTCAACGATTTCGATTTGCTCGGCTAAGGTATCGACGCGCCCGCTAAGTGGAATGGTGTTTGCGTAAAACTCGTATGGATTACCTTCTCGATCGGTCTTTTGCACTTTTTCACCAAGGACGAGTTGCTTAAGCATCTCACGTTCCTCTTTTGGTAGCGCAATCTCGGCTTTCGCTACGATGTAGTAAATCGGGCCGTATTTCGAGTGGCGCTTAGTTACGGCTAGGAATACAGGTGCGATGGCTTTCGCGTCGGTCTGCCAAAGTGTGCTTCGCTTGTCAATTCCGACAATCGTCGCAAGGATTGTTCGCTTCGATGTAATCTTGTAGGTTTCTTCTCCGACTGCGATAAGCGATCCAACTTTGCGACCAACAAGTAGGGATTTGAAAAGTCGTTTTACTTTTGCGACGACGGGTGCGGATATTTCTGGGTAAAATAAAGTCGGGGTGATTCGGGAAGTCTGAATCTTCTTCAACTCTTCAAGTTGGTTTGTAAGTGAAAGTTTACCTACACTACCATTGAAGTCACCAAGTTTGTGCGGGGCGAAGGTAAGCAAGCGTGCTTGCATTGGGTCGATGCCTTCTTTCTTTTCTAGAATCGATCGAACGGCTTGTGACCCAAGGTTGTTGCCTGCGATATCGCGCTTAACTACGGTTCCTGCAATAGTTAGGCTTGTAATCCCAGCCGCTTCGCAGTAGCGCTCAATATCGCGGCAAATGTAGTCATCGTGAATGACCGCGCCACCACTTGTAATCAAAACCGCTTTTACGGGTTCGGTTTCGACCTTTACTTTCGTTTTCATCTTTCGCTGTCGGATCGACGCGAGAACTTTTCCTCCAGCGCGAATGTTTCCCGTGGCTTTGTAGTGCAATACTGCGGGGACACCGCGCTCTTGAACATAGCAAACTAGGTTTTCCTCATCTTGAACCATCGCGCTAATCTGATCGCTTGGAACTTGAATCATGTCTTCCTCGGATAGCAATTCGAGAAGTTTATGCTCGCGGTCACGCTTTTCTAAGCGATTACATGGCGGAGTGGACTCGATTTCATCTTCGTTTTCGTAATCCTGTCCAATCTGGACGGTATCGAAAAACATCGAGACGATCGAAGCATATCGCTTAAAGTGCTTTAGCACGGCTTCGGGGTGCGCGTTGCTAAGCGGGTCGAATTTGCCCAAGTCGCCAGGCATAACAGGAACGGCGGCAAGTCCAGAATACGCTTTGCTTTCTTTATCGCCACTCGGATAGTGAAGGCTGAAAAACATCCGTATTGGTTGGGTTGGGCGATATACGGACTCATCGATGTGAATGAGTTTGTTATCCACTGCTTCCTTTCGGCTAAATGCTACTATCTCGGGATTATACAATAGGGACTTTACTAGAGTTCTTGCATCTCGAATGCTACCGAGGGTTCCTCCTTCGACGGGGCCGAACCACACTTGATAGTTGTTCCCTGTAAACATGATGAGGTTAGGATGGCCTGCATCCGTCAGCGCCTTTACGACATGGAGGACGGCTTCCTTGATTTTGCTAGAAGACAGCCCTGCGGGGTTGTCGATATCCACCGCAGCCATCTTGATATTCTCGCCGCTTGGCGATGGCTGGAACCAAATATAACGCAAGCCATCATGTAAGGCCCCGGGGAATCCGCCGACGTCAGCGGACATGAGATACTTCTGCAATTCCTCTTCGGAGTTAATTTGAAACGGCTCACCTTCGGTGTTGCGGGCCACAAAGGACTGTCCTGTCTCGGTGACGTAAACCCCTGCCGTTAGCGGGTGATACATTGTTTTGCGGAGAATGAAGGGTATAACTTCTTTGTTGTAAGCCTTGATCCTCGACTTAATTTTAGCCAATTCCTTAATCGCGTTAATCGTTGCAGGATGGCTTCGCTTTTCGGTTCCACTCATTTTCTCCCACTTGCTTTCGCTTACGCCAGAGTCGATTGCGTATCGCTTAGCCAAGTCCATTTCGGAAATAGGTTCGGGGTTCCAAACATACGCCTCTTCAACATCTCCCATTTTGTTATAGACTTCTTCGACTTTGTCTTTCAAAATAGGGACGATTTCGGCAAATAATTCTTTGAACGACTCCCCCGACTTTTCCATGACCTTGCGACCAGTTTCTTTGTTGACGAAGTTTGAAGAATAGATGTAAGCGCCGCCTCGCCCTTCTGGGTAAAAGAAGCCATATGCTTCTAGCAGAAACTTTTCAGCGAAGTAATCAATGTCCGATTCGGTAGGAACCCGTCCTTGGGACTCAACCAAGTTGACGAAGTTGCTGAATTGCTCAAGCATCCCCGAGTAATCCCGCATGGTAACTCCTAACCGAGCGCTATAATTCAATCAATCGGCTGGAGTGATTCCTAGCAAGTGAATGAAAGGCCTTCCCGCTTTTGCCTCTTCCATAGCAGCAATACACCGTTGCCGCCAAGCGAAGTCCAAGCGATCGCTTTTCTTTAGCATGTCCTTGTCGACCTTTTCATCTCTAGTAATGTGGGTTAACGCAGTTACGAAAGAGTTTCTCGTCCAGTTGACAGCCTGGTTTAACGACCAATTGTTAGAGGGGATAGCGGCAGCAACTAGGTCCGCGTTTTCGTCTTCTTCGACTAAGGGCTTCAAGTCTTCGAACTTTTTGTAGTTGAATCGCTTTCCTGCTTTCTTGAATAGGGATGGGAGCGTTTCGAAAACCAATTCTGCATATTCCCTTATTAGTTCGACAGGGGAACCTTCTGTCGCTCCTTTGACCTTTTCATGGTGTTCTTCCATCTCTTCGAACACTTTATCGTCAATTTCTCCGCCCATCATCCCATCGATATTTTCTAAGACTGGTGGGGCTTCTGCAAGTAGTCGGTCTAGCGTTTGCGACAATCCTTCCTTCAAAGCCTCGGGAATCTTTGCTAACTCTTCGGTTGCTCGTTCGTATGCTTGTGAAGCGGCTCCGAAGTTTTCACTTGCACGCTCAAAAGATTGCGCGGCAGATTCGAATGAATCTGCTGCCCCATCGACTTGCTGACTTAGTAGCCCCATTTTTGAGTTCATGTTATCCACGGATTGTGCGAGGTGATCGACATCCACTGATGCAGCGTTAATTTCTCCGGCTATGTTGGCTGTGTTCTCTACGAGGCTTTCTAGATGTTCATTCGTTTGCCAGCGCTGGATTGCGGGGAGTTGCTCTTTTGCGCTCATGCTTTCGTGCAAAACCGTATCAGCGACGAATCCTTTTTCTTCTCCGCCGTCGTCGATCGTATATCGCATTGGTTCGACTACTTCTGGAACTTCTTCTGGAACTGCTGCCATTTCTTCACCACTAAAAGATAATACTCCTCGACTATCTTCTTTCAAGAATCGCTTTAGTTCAGAAATGTCGCCTCCGAAAACCATGGTCCCACTCTTAGATAAGGCATCCATAGAAGAGTCAATTTTTTCGAATTCTAGACCGCCTTTGACCTCTTTAGTTAAGGGTGTCGTGAATAGGCTTTCGGAAAAAGTTCCTTCTTCTGGCACGAAGGTCATGCCTCCCATCACTGGCTCTATGAATTTCAATGTGCTAGGATTTTTAAAAACACCACTCGCTGGCGTGTAAACGTAATTGGTTGGCTCATATTTATTGGTTAGATACTTCTTATAGATGATAGATGAATAGTCAGTTAGGTTGCTACTAGGGATAATTTGTAATGGGAAAGTTAGTCCCTTGTATTGAACTTCGAAAGGAACCCCTAGTGTTTCACGGAAATGCGCTACAACGGAAGGGTGAGCGCGGTCATCTCTTCGCTCTCGGCCATCCCAGATTTGTTCGCTTCCTTTCCAATCGATGGGTAGCACTGTGAATGAGGTATATGGTGCGAGAAGCCGCTTTTTCAACTCTAGGCTTTCGGCATCTGTTAGTCCGCCTATCCCCGCTTTGATATGGATTGCATTCGTGGGCCACTTAGGATCGAGAGGATCTCCAACAATGCTCTCAATGTAGCGGACGACCTTTGGGTTGCTTTTGTTTAGCGTTTCGCCTGGGCGCGGATAATAAGGTGGAACGGGCATGTTGAATGGGTTAGGTAAGCCGTAAAGTGCGCTTTCTTCGTCGACTTCGACTTCTTTTTCCTCGAACTCGGGATGGTCTTTTGGTAAAACTATAGGAACCCCACTAGAAGTGAATGTGTCTTTGATTCGCATCTTTTGCTCTTCATCTAACTTGTTTGCGACGTATTCTTCTCGGTATCGAAGCGGGACGTCGATTTCGCTACGCATAACTGCGATCACCGTTCTATAGGCATCAAAGACGATACTTGTTCCCTTGATTTGTGGCTTACTTGCTTGCGACTTAATTCTCGCAAGGAAGGAATCTCGTAGCGTTTGAACATCGGTTTCGGACTGGACAATCGTTTCAGTGATGGTCGTCAGAATGCGAATCGCAACGGTCGCGTTTGACTTGTAAATCAACTTAAGGTGACGAATATACTCGTCCATGCAGTCAGAATAAAACTTGGTATCCAACTCTTCACCAAGGACTTCGGGTGCCGATTGGAGTAGCGTAATTGTATTTGTTCCGACCCACTTTGGGGGGAAGTTGTCACGAATATACATCGAGCCTAGCGACAACCTCTCCATGTTTCTGAACAAGTTAGCGAATAGCAAGTGTGGTTTTACGCCTGGGCGATTGACGATTTCTGAAGACCTTCGCTCAATCGAGCCCCAAACAGCAGAAGCAAGTTCAGCGATTCTTGCGCCGCCTTCTCCTTTTTTGCTTCCACCGCCGCCTCCACCGCCGCCGCCTTTTTTCTTTTTCTTCGGCTTAGGCACGAAGGCGTTTTGGACGGTGAACTTGATGAATTCCTCGTCGTATTTCATAATGACGTCCTTCAAGATTGGTGAGTCGATTTGGTAAAACACCGAAGTTGGCTTAACCGAGGCCTCCGTAAGATCGACGCTATCCCCCACGCCCTTCACTCGGTATTGCATTTGCGCTAGAAGGTTGGGAATCTCCTTCTTTTCGTAAATGACTTTACCTTCTTCCGTTAGCGCGCTAGCAAGCCACTTTACCTCGGCTTCTCGCAAGTCTTGGCGATAAAACTCTTCCATCGTGCGCGAATCGGTGACGATCTTATCCATGTTGGCGATGTTGGCGACCGTATGTTGTAGCCGAACTTCGGCAAGAAGTTCCAATGTCGCTAGCGATTTGTCGATTTGGTTCTTATCGTATGGAGGCTTTTTGGGGTTAAGAGGGATTACTTCTCCTATGTGCCCTACCATGTTCGGATAGTGTTTAGCCGCTTGCTCTTTCTTGAGTTGGATGTTAACGGTTGGGGAGATAAGGAAATACTTAGATGGAACAGCACATACCGCTAATAGGGCTTCAATAGAGAAGATAACATCTAGGGCTATTCTATGGAATACAAGGATAGAGGGATGCGTAAACTTCTTTGGCCCTTTCTTCCCTGCTTTGCGGGCTTCTTCGATAATTAGGTCGTCTTCGAAATCACCTGCCGTCACTTGCAATTCCTTTTCGTCGACGTCGGTGATAACGAATTCCTCTCCATATTCGGTTTCGACACGGATATCGTAAAGATTGTTTTTACCAACCCTGCGACTTCCAGCGATGACATAAGATTCAGAAAGTAATAGGGCTTCTGCGTCGGCTAGCGCCATATTCCCATCCACGACCTCTGGATATCCTGGCGCGGCTGCAGCGATTGTTTTCGCCCCTCCGCCCCCTGACTTGAAAGTTACAAGGATTCCAGGAACAAATAATGCCGAGGTCATTTTCATCAATTCTTTTGCAAAGAAACTTGCAGCCGAAAAATAGTCGCTTTTTTTGTAGGCGCTCTTGGCTAGGCCGTTGACTACAGCAGGGGTCAAGACCTCATTGTAGTTCGATTGAAGTTCGATGTATTCTTGGTTGAGCGTGATCGCTTTGGCGATGTGGAAAATCAATGGGTTCTTTTGCAAACTTTCGTCTTGACAATGGCCGGCACCGTAAATAGCATCTGCATCAAAGGGCGCTCTCAAGGCATCTGGTAGCAACCGCTTATTGTAATCGACAGCCTCCATCATCTGCTCTAGGCTTTCAGCGAGTGCTTTGCTAATCTTTTCATTGACGTTAGTGTGGGTGTAATTTGCAACGGCCATTGTTCCGAGGCTTGGAAGGTGGAACTTCATGGCTGAACTACCAAAAGCCAATTCGCGCACAAACCACTCCGTTTCCGCTAACTCCATACCCCTATCGCCGGTGACGCCATTAAGCAAATCGAATTTTTCATTTGCAAGATTGGTGCTTAGATAGTTGAGGTCGGACATTGTCCGAACGCTACTGACGCCTTGAGGTTCACCTGTCTTGTATCGGAGAACGGTGGTGTCTATGTTCGTTTTAAGAAACTCAGGGGCGCTAGCCGAAGCATCTGGAGCCATGACCAAGCGGTAGTCGCCGTAGGTATGGTAGTGTAGCAAATCCACGACGCTCATATTGCTAGGGTTAACCGATCCGTCACGGTTTAGTGTTGGAAGATTTTGTGCCGCGTGTAGTCCATAGTGAACGGCGATGTGATTCCTTAAGTTGTTCGCAAAGCCAACGGCTTTGTCGACCGCATCGTCAGTCGCTTCAGGATAAAGAAGCGGTGACGCAACATCAAGGAGTCGAGCCATGTAATCACTTTCTTCGGACTAGCCCCAAACCATCGAGCGGTGCTACTCCATCAAAGCGAAGATAGTCTGGCAGACGGTTTTTATTCTTGGAAGCGAAGTATCCAGCGATGAGAATACCGCCAACAATAACGGTGTTACGCACTTGCTTTCTTTGCATTCCGCTTTGCTTTGCTAGTTTCTTATAGACCACGTTGTTCGGGTCAAACGGGTTCCATTCATCAGCCATGCTTCATCCTCCTATGCGGTCAATAATGGTCGTGCTAACCAAAGAGGCTGTCCCGACGATCAGCCCAAGACTCACTAATTCTTTAACTTCGGGTATCTTAAATGTGAATTTCTGCTTACTTGCTGCAGAAATACCCACATTGTAGTGAATGAGTGCTTCGGTCATAAAGACAGCAAAAGTTACCAAACCTACCTGCTTCATACTTGCTGCCATATTACCACCTAGAATACATTTCTTATATCATTGTAGCCTTTATAGACAAGTCCTCGACCTGGGAGTAATTGCTTATCATCAGGAATCTTATGAACTTCTTCGTATGTGTCGATAGCACCATGAAGTAATGTGAATGCCCAAAGAACAGTAGATACAGTATCAAGATAGTCCCATGCGCCCTTAGATAGTCCAAAGTTAGCATTTTGCATAGTTTTATTCTTGCCTACTCCAAATAATCCATGCTCACCAAACATTTGAATCGCCCTACGAGAGATTACACCTGTGAACATAATTGTGGACACAGCATCGACCTTTGTCCAAGTATCGGCTTTTACGCCGAATAGCGGTCTAAACTCTTTTTTTGCCATAAAATCACCTCAGTCGTAAATCCAAGCAACGCCTTGGTCATCGGTTTTTATCTTCCATGTTCCACCTTGAATAATTAGCATAGGCTTACCTTTGTCGGGCATGGTTGCGTAAAGTTTCGGGAAGTCGCCATTCTTGGTTTCTTCATTGAAGTGGTGAACGTATTTTTGCGAAGATGATCCCGTTTCTTTGCCAGACATGTAGCCGATTTGCCAGCAACCACCTTCACCGACTTGATACCAAACATCACCCATGTCGAGGACTTTCATTTCCGTCTTGTCGGGATCTTTGCCGTTCATGTGTTTATACAACTCCTTACCCTTCTCGACTTTGGACTTTGGTGGGTTTGATCGAGGATTATCTGCGACATAACTCAAAGCATCCGACAAGTTATCGGCTTGGTCTGCGGTTACACTCATCTTACTCTTCCACCATTCAGGAACTTCGAGTCCCTCA
>Ga0181577_10003728_pt1 | contig 11812 bp, 5 predicted proteins | sample 101ome_21_FD_132468 | JGI IMG/M metagenome (GOLD analysis project Ga0181577, IMG submission 132468) | Coastal salt marsh microbial communities from the Groves Creek Marsh, Skidaway Island, Georgia - 101413BT metaG (megahit assembly) | ecosystem: Environmental > Aquatic > Marine > Intertidal zone...
ACGAAATGGGCTTCCCGTACTTCCTCCTGTGCTATCACGGTGAAACCTTCCTTGACGAGGGGGACGACGGAGCTGACTGTTCCGGCTTTGGCGAGACATGGGGTCCGGGCATCGGCCCCCCTCCAGCCGGCTGTGAAGGTGGCGGCCAGGCCGGCCAAATATCCGAAGTCTCGCTTGTCTCAGCCTCGACCTTGTCGCCTCTTGCTTTGATGTGGATCTTGGTATTCACCCTGCTTTTCCTCAGGCAGCGACGGAGTTGAGTGCCCTTTAAATTCAATGTTTATGAGGCTTTAAAGCCATTATGCAGCGTGCGAAGGTGCAATCGTTGCAATATGCCATTTTGCTGATTAAGTCTATGTTTCAATCATGGATTAAAGGCATGCGTGAGAAGATGACCGGCGGTCAAAATAAACCCAAGGACCAAATCGGGGGAAAAGAGATACCCCTGCGGTACAAGGAGGACGGCGAAGGCGAGGAAGATCTCTGTGACGATAATAGAGGACATGACCCAGTGCTCCTCGATATGGTCAAAACCGCTTTTATGATAATTCCGAAGCATAAAAAAGGCGACTATGTCAACTATGAGTTCGATGAAAATACTCGCAATGATGATGATTCGAGTGGACTCTACGCCTCCAATTTGGACGTAGTAAGCATACATTTTATCGGTCAGTTGTGCGACAAATGAAACTACAATGAGGAGCATGACAATGACATTGAAGAAAAAAATGAAGGCTAGGTAAGCCTGTTCGGAAAACCTGCTGGACGAATTGTCCGTGAGCATTTTTGGCAATACCGTCGTTGAAACCGCTGCAAGGGATAGGAATAAGTATGAGATGGTCATAATGCCAAGCAAAAAATATGAGGGTTCGTTTTCACTCGTCCAACTTCCGAGGAACGCGATAAGGATGACCAAAACAGCGAACATGAGTCCAGAAAAAAACACAAGAGCATACCGTTCCTCGACATCATCAATGTCCCCGAATTTGAAAAACCTTTGAAGCATAGAACCAAGCCATGGCTTCGCAAGTCCACCGCATATTTACCCTTATTTGTCCAAAATTATGACTCAAATATAATGAAATATTGTTTAGTTTACCGCTCAGCATGGGAAAGGTTTCAGCCATATTCCTTTCCCTTTTTCTTGGCTGTTTGATGCTTAGTCCTCTAACTACAGCGGAAGTGACTACCTCCATTGCAGAAGTTCCTTCACCTTCCACCTTCACTCTTGATGGCTTGGTGGTGTCCGGCTCCGCAGAACCTGGCGTGGAAACCGAAGGGAGAGTATGTGACCCTGACTGCGATGATGGGCGGTGGGATCCATACGACTTTTGGCGCCTCAATGTTTCAGTGGGTGCTCGTTTTGCTCTTTCGTTTGACGCATTGAATGAGCCCAATTGGGTCAGCCTTCGTGTGGAGTATTGTGTTCTTGATTTGCAATTCTACCTTGATTATCATTGCCGGTTCTGGTTTGAAACCGACGATCAGACGAACACCGTATCCGTTAGCAAAGAGCTTGATAATGTATTCGGGGAGCTTGCCCTCCGCATCGTTCCCATCGATGGACTTGGTGGCGATGATTCGAGGTATCGATTCGAATATCATGTTCACGATAGTGCCCAACCGATTCAATCAATTTTTAATCAAGAGGTCGCTGAAATCTCCACAAGTATCAAGACTTACGATGATTCAGTATGCTGGTTTGATTGCCCAGAGGACAACAGGATGGACATGTACGATGTTTTTCTGATTCAGGGCGATCAGGTGACCGTGGAGTTGGAGAGTCGCTATGATGGAGGGGTTGAATTTGATCGGGGAATTCTTCACTGGTGGTTTATGGAAGTAAACTCTCTGTATACGGAGAGCAGTTATCTTAGCTACCGAATGAATGAGCAAGATTCGTGGAGCATCACCTTGGAAAATGTCTCAACCTCTGTTTACAGGTTCAAATTTTACATCGAGGAGAATTCAAACAGCGGTGATCACTTCGGATATTCTGTTCAGTTTTCAGTCAACAAGGAATATCGTAATCTCTTCATTGACTCGGATGAGGACGGATATTCTGACCACCACGAGATGGAGTGCATTGTTGATCTAACCACGCTTTCACCTCATCTTCCCCCTTGGTTGAATTCAAGTCAAACACCGTCGGATTATGATTCAGACTATGTTTGCGATCTTATGGATTCTGATATTGATGGAGATGGCTATAGCAACGACGATGAACGGTACAATTGCGGCGTATTCTCTGACCCGAACGATCACACATCAATGCCGGCTGACATCGATGATGATGGGTTGTGTAACTTGATTGATTCGGACCGAGATGGAGATGGCGTATTAAACTGGGATGACGATTTTCCTTCCGACCCCCTGGAACACACCGATACCGATGGTGATGGTGCTGGCAATAATGCAGACGAAGACGATGACAACGACGGTTACCTCGATCCGGATGATACATTTCCATTGGACGCCAACGAGCAACATGACACCGACAATGACGGGGTTGGAGACAACGCGGACTACGACGATGATGGCGATGGTTACGTCGACGATGACGAAATTGAATGTCTGAGTGATCCTCTTGATTTCCTCTCAATCCCTCCTGACATGGATTGGGATTACGAACCGGATTGCATGGATCTCGATATTGATGGAGATGGATATTATAATGATGATGAAGCTTGCGGGGGCGACGCTCTCGATTTCCTCTCAATCCCCCCCGACATGGATGGGGATTACGAACCGGATTGCATGGATTGGGATGTTGATGGCGATGGATGGGACTACTTGCAGGAGGATGAGTGCTCTTCCTCGGATTACGACCCTGTTGATCAGCCCTCGGATTACGATGGAGATTTATGGTGCGATGCTGTTGACGACGACGATGATAACGACGGCTGGCTTGATGTTGACGAAGTCCTTTGCAACACTTCCACTCAAGATCGTTTTGAACGGCCGGATGATATGGACCGAGATGGGACATGTGATTCGCTGGACAGCGATATTGATGGTGACGGTGTCATCAATGCTGAGGATCCATCTCCGAGGGACCCGACAATTTGGTCATTGGAAACAGAGCAGTCCAACGATGAAGAAACCACGGGCAGTGATGAAGGCATCGTGCCTTCGAATCAAGAAAGCGTGGCGGACGGGTGCTGGTTTGAATGCTGGTTCGACAAGACGTTCAAACTTGGTGGCGAGCGTCTTTCTGAGGCCACAAGGCCCGGGGGTGGCGACCCTACCACCATGGCGTTTTTTGGCCTCCTGCTCACGTTTGTCCCGACCGTTGTCCACCTTGGCCTCACACGTCGCTTGCTCATGATTTACGACAAAAAAGACAAAGCCTCCAGAAAACTCATGAGAAGAGTCGGCCAAGATTGGTATTACTACACCCCCGAGTTTGGTAACGGGTATAATTATCGGGCCCGAAACACCATTCTTTGGGATTCACACCTACTTCTATTGAGTTTTTTTCTATTGGTTTCTCGTGAACTCTTGCTTGTTTACCTCATCGGTTTCATCATGTATTTTTCCTTGCATCCGCTCTATTTTTCCATCCCCGAACACAGGGCAGCAAGGCAGTTCCTCAGGAGAGAGAAAAATGGCCCTTCAAGCGCTGGAAAATTGGTGAAGAAACCCCTCGCGCCTGCCGCAAAAGACGCAACAGGAACAAGGCCAGCCATTCCAGCATCCTCATCAACATCTCCAGCCCCCTCGATTTCGAGTCAGGCTTCGCCGGCTACCCAACGAAACTCCAGCCCTGTTGGTACCTCACGGGGCAACGATACCATGGTCTACGCTCCACCTCAAACGGCCTCAATGTCTTCAAAAAACTCAGCCTCATCCAAACACCACTTCATTGAAATTCACACCACGCAACTGAGTAAACTCTCTCGGCATGTTTCTGAAAACATCATGCGCAAGGAAGCCTTGTCTGACTTAGGAAAAACAACGCTTGCCAACGAAGTCAAAATTCTAAGGAAATTGCAAAAAGCGGGCCTTCCGTATCAAGTACTCGGAAAATCCAATCAAGGTCTCAAAAACCCACTTCTCGAGATGCCAGTGCTCGGTTCAGACAACTTGCTGGACGTCGCCAATCGCCTCACCAGCGCCGACCGAAAACCGTTGATAGCGAACGTTGCCTCCGCAATTACCCAATTGCATTCTGCCGGTGTGGTTCACAGGGACCTCAAATTAGCCAACATCATGATCACCGAAGATAAAAACGGGAGAATCTCTTTCACATCGTTAATCGATTTCGGGTTGGCTATGAAAATAGGTGCTCAGCAAGACTCGCATGTCTTGGGAGGTACGAGGCCATTCATGCACCCGTCTCAAGAAACGGTCGGCATCAAGGCCCATGTTGGTCAGGATTGGTTTGCTTTTTCCCGAATCATGATTGTGCTCTCGGGGGCATGTCCTCCCGAAGCGTTGGATGCGAAACTTCGCCTCGGTCAGCACGTGTCAATCAAGAATGAATTACAAACGCTCGGCTTCACCTCAAAGCAACGCACAGTTTTGGATGAATTCATCATCGCTTCAACAACGAGGTCATCGACATCAGCAGAGGCTTTGGAATTGATTGCTGAACGAGGGATAACCGCATCCTCCGCCTTGGTTCGCTAGGCCAAGAAATCCGGGGGAAACCAATTTAACCAACCCCGTACGTGGATTCCTTTGTGTTTATTCACGGTTCCGATCTCTCCTCCGTTTCGTGTGTCGATGATAAGAAGTTCATCCTCAAGGTAGCAGGAACCGACCCATTTGCCACTCAATGCCTTCGTAGAGAGGTGGAGACACTCCAGTACCTGAATGAGCGAGGGTTGGATTTTGGCTACATCAAGCACGAACCGGATTTTTCATCCCTTACACTCCGCCGGCATGGGACCCACGATTTGAGTGATGCTAATGTTGATTTGGATCGGCGTCAAATGTTCTCCATTCTTTCAGAGGCCGGCATGCAGCTCCAAGCATTGCACGGCCAAGGCATCGTCCACCGGGACCTCAAGCCCGGGAATATCATGCTCGAGCGAAGCCACCACTTGTACCGATTTTCCGGCATCATTGATTTTGGTCTGAGCCTTAAAGCCCAACGATTGCAAACCGACGATGGGGCAATAGGTGGCACGAAGGTCTTCGCACATCGTAGCCAATACAACAAACAGGCGAGAGCGCATCCAGGACAGGACTGGTACAGTTTTGCGATGATTGTGCTTAGCCTGACGCGCGGCCGGGCCCTTTCTGTTGAGGCAGAATTGAAGCAACGAGGGGGAGAAATCACGTTATTCTCAGAAACAGAACGTGCAGCCATCGGCGATCCCCAAATTCATGCAATGGTGGATTCCCTGGAAACCTTGGTAGCGGAGGCAGGTGCCATTCGTTCGGCAGGGGAGCCTGATTTTTCGGCCATCGTTGTTGCAGGTACGAACTTCGTCGAGCATGCAAGAGCCTTGGAAATGGTCCTCAGGGAACCGTCAAACTGGAATACCTCTGATTGGATGACGTCAAACTGCATTACCCATTCGATGAAAATCAAATCTCATGATGTCTTGCTCATCATCGACGAAACAGGGTCGTTAGCAAGTCACATGCCCAACATTAAACAAGTCCTCAGTGAATCAATGGAGCAATTCAAGAACGCCATGGATTTAAGGGTAGATATTTGGGCTGTACGAGACTACGCAAGGGCTGGAGATTCGAATCATGAAACCGTTCGTAAGGTTGGCTATCGCCTCGTTGGAGACAGCGTGTTCAGAGCGGTTGAACTCCTTCGCGCAGATGCTACGCAACACGACCATGCCGAGGCGTACGAACAAGCCATGGAGGAAGCCTATTTGCGCTCAGAAAAAGACCTTTCAGAATGGAAGCCAAGGAGGAATGCACATCGAACCGTTCTGTTGATTGGTGACTCCTACGCACACGGATGGCTGCGGAAGCCATGGTTGCCTTACATGCTTGCCGATGTCAAACGCCTGAAAGAAGGGACACTTGACCCAGAACGCTCCGATCCATTGGTGGTCGCCAAACATAGTGAACTGAAAAACAAATTCACGGCGGATCACCCGGACGCGCTGAGTCGCAATCAAGAAGATCGACAAGAGCGAGATCGTTTGATTTCTCGTCATTCTCATCTAGATGATGAGTTCGGAGCGAAGATTCAAGAAGTCCCCGGTTCAAAAGGGAAAACCAAAAAGCGCGCCAACCTGCAGAAAGCCATTGAACGATTGAGGGACAACCAAGAGTGCGTCATTCACACCATCGGTCTCAACCGCCATGTCGTATCGGAATACTACATGATTTTCGTCGCCATGCTTGGAGGGGGGGTCTTCATCAACGGCAATGACAGCATCGGACACAAACTCATCGGCGTGCTCGCATCAGCCGACCCCGCCTTGTTGCAGAAGTTTAGGGACGGATGGGTGAACAGCGGGAATCAATCGGCCTCCGACGACACAGAAGTGTTGAATACCCGCTCGGGAATGGGATTCTGAAACATTTTTATGCAATGGCAAAAATCCCTAATCTATGCCAACCGTGACCGCTTCCCTTCAGAAAAACAAAGCCCTCGCCAACTCGAAGCTTCTGTCCAACGGGATGATAGAAATCTCCCCCGACGCGAACGCTACAGCCCTTCCGCTTGATATTGTGATGGTGCTCGATGTTTCGGGTTCGATGAGAGGTAGTGGAGTCCAAGTTGTCATTGATTCTGTTGTTCATCTTCAATCAATGCTAGGGGCTCAAGATCGCTTGGCAATCATCACCTTCAACAATTCAGCACAACTTCACTGCAACTGGGTTGGAAAAGGCGACCACATCCCTGCTATCACTGCCGGCGGCGGAACCAATTTTGGCGCTGGTATCAATGAATTGCTTTCCTTCCTTGGAAGCCACGGTGGGGATTCTGGACGCGCAGGGATTGCGTTGTTCATGTCCGACGGGCACGCTCAGAAAGCGGCCGATAGCAACGTCGAATCTATCACATCGTTTGGATACACGATGCACTGCATCGGTGTCACCAACGGCGTCAACCCTGACGAACTGGAACACATGGCCGAATTGGCCCGTGGCCGCTATTTCAGTGCGCCCACGTTCAACGACGTCAAGCAGAAATTCACTGCCTTGTTCAACTTTGGCAAGACCGTTTGGTATTCTGCACCGACCATTCAAATCGAAGTGAAGGATGGCGTCATCTTGAGTGAAGTAATGGAAGTGAACGGCCTTGACCTGTGCAATGGGCAACCGCTAACAGCCGGCCAGCATACTCTCACCCTCGCCAATTTCACTCAAGGCATGCTCTCTCAGGTTTCATTCAAGGTTGAAGTCGCCAACGTGAGTTCCGGTCAAAACGTTCTTGCGGCGGTCAAGTTTGACAATCTCAGCACCAACCTTGAAGTGGAAGGCGTTTCAGACACTACAGCGATTCTTAACGCCCCGGTCAACAATTCCGTGACGGTCAGTCGGACCACGGCCCAAGCGACCAAGGCCTTGAAGACCGGCGACCAAGCCCTCGCCACAAAGATGGTGACAAAACTTGACACCATCGGGAAAACGGTGCCAACTGCAGCGAACACCTCAACCATCCTCAAGACGGTCGTCACCGAAAAGGACAAGGGGGCCGTTCACGAGGCCATCGGTAAAGTCGCCGTGAACACCAAGGGAGAAACGGTCTCTCGAACTGACTGAGGTGAAAAACGGTGGCAAATTGCGCTGACTGCGGCAAAGATTTGGACGAAATGGACATGGCCATGGGCGCCTGTCAGGGTCAGGACTGTGGCGAGATGCTCACGCCTGATACCATCCAAGTGTTGCGGGAAGCCTTCGGCCAGGTTCAGGTCAGCCCCGACATTGCTCCTCCGCCCGTTGCTGGGCCCGACATTCCTGACGGTGTTGTCTGCGAAAACCCGGACTGCGGCATGGATTTGATGGGTGACCAGATGGCAGCGTACGAAGCAGGCCAACCATGTCCCTATTGCACCGTGGCAAAAACCAGCGCCGCTGCGCCGGCTCCGGTACAGGACCCAACTGCATGGCCCGAGCCGCGGCAGCCCCCTTCTGCAGTATCCGTCGGGACGCCTCAAAGTTCCACGGCTCCGGTTGATTTGTTGGTCAACTCGGGCCCGCTTGCGAAGCACAATGTCACCATCACGCTCCCTACAGATCAGATCATTGGTCGGAGCGTTGTCAAACAACAACTCCATGATGCCTGTGCGCAGTACAATGTTTCAACGGGTTTCTACGACAAGGCCATCAGCAGAATCTCCCGTGAGCACTGCAAGTTGTACCTCAATCCAGCCTCTGGAAACCTCATCGTTGAAGACATGGGCTCTACCAACCACACATACGTCGACCGAGAACAAGTGGTCGCTGGGACCTCGGTTGAAATTGGTCACCACCAGATGCTTGTTTTGGCCGGCAGGCTGTACCTCATCCGGCCCGGCCAATTGCCCATCATTCATACAACTACGGGCGTTCGTTTGTTCTTCGTGGGGCCTCAAACCCTCCCCCCGAGTATCTCAAGCCCCGCAGCCATTCACTTGGGTCGTCTCCAACTCGATGGCTCCCATGAAACGTTTGCGAAAGCCATCATGGAAACAATGGAAGACGATCCTGCGCTGGATCCCGACGATTTTCGAAGGGTATCTCGACGCCATGCCACCCTTGCCTTGAAGGATGGCGAGTACACGTTGACCGTAGAAGAGGGTAAAACTGGGAAAGTTATTGAGTTTCATCCCTCTGTAACAGGAGATCCCATCACCTCCACCGTCGATTCATCTCAGCCCAAGTCTTTTGCTGCATGTCAAGGCGGGGTATCCATTGTTTTGGGCCGAGAAGAATTCAGAATCGAATGAATCCATTCAAAGGGTTTAACGCCTTCAATTCAATGCGAATGTGAACCGTTAAAACCAACGGGGAGGGAGCACAAACCATGCCGGAGGAGCCCAAGCCTAATGAAGCAGGATCCGCCGTGTCAATGGACGGAGAGGATTCGGTTCCGGCAGCATCCTTAGGTTCCTCCGAGAATCCAATCGCCGACGGCGATCAACATGGCGTTGAGCTGGTTACTGAACCGGACGAAGCGTTGGAATCCATCGCATCCACCGGTGAGGTTCCAACTCAAATTACAGACAACGATGTAGGAAACAGCGAGCGTGTGCCAGAACTCCAAACCGTTGACGCTGAAACTCATGATGAACAGGATACACAAGAGGCGGTCAATTCTATTGAGACAGGGAAGGATTCTGGCGAGGACATTGACGATGAAACCGCCATCATGAACCGCGTCGATGCCATTGATTCAACCCCTCAAACCCCCGAACTTGGAACGCTGCACACAACACCCATCAACAAAGTCCACTCACTCGGCGATCTCCATGGTTGGGCGCCTGGTCTAATCGCTTACTTGATTCACCATCAGCTCGCAGAAATCGAAATTGATGGATACCCCATGCAAACCGAAAGCGGTGACCTGCATGTTGACAACCTCAATGCGACCTTTCAAAATCCCGTTCTAAGATGGCACAATCGACCGAAATCAGGTCTCAAGGGCCACCCAGGGGGCCAATGGTACGGCGCTCAAAACGAGGGCCACGGAGCCATCAAGGCTCGGTGGATTGCGGACCCAAGTGTTGCTTTTGTTCAAGTCGGTGACATTTTTGACAGAGCTGACCACAGTGAACTCGCAGCGGAGATTTTGCGTCAACTGATCGTTGATGCCCCTGGCCGAGTGTTCGTGCTTGTTGGTAATCACGAGCAATTCATGCTGGAAAACGACTTTTCCAATTGGGCACACAACGAAATCCGTAGTGCCTACACCGACCACATTGCCCCCAAGAAAAACGAAAGGGCGCACTTCCGGTTTTACAGCCCCGGGTATGATACGGACGAGATGATGGAAGAAGTGTTTTATCGATATAAATCATCAGTATGGACGCTGTTCCTAACGCAGGGTGCCGTCCTTAAGGAACTTGGGTGGCTTGAGAAGCATCTTGCAAATACTTGGGATTTCAGCGGCATGTTGGACACTGGTTGGTCACCTTACGAACATGCGGACACACTTCGAAAAAAGGTCAAGAAGGGAGATTCAATCCCAGGGGCCATCAGTGCATTAACCATGAATGATATCCTGTTTCACCATGCTGAACCTGCAGCCCACCAAGCAGATAGGGACGGACATCTTCTCGAATTGCACAGAACCATCTCCTCGCAGCCCCATCCAGCATTGAATGAATTCAAGCTTCAAATGTATCGGTATGGCGGTGAGTCATTGCACGGGTCCGATGACCAGCGGTTGCTTTGGGCACGTGGCTCCTCTTCAGGAGCCAACTCTGGCAATCCAGCAGCTCAACAACATCTCGATGACTTGGCGAACAACTGGCCAGGTCTTCACAGAATCGTTCACGGCCATACGCCAACGGTAGGCTTGAGTGAATTTAACACGGTGACATCAGGCGAATCTCGCCCGGTTTCGTACAATGCCGATGCAAGCCATCACCAACCCTCCAAAGGTCGAGCAAACAAGGTTCGTGTTCACAACATCGACGAGGGGATGTCACCGGTTTACTTCACCCACTCAAATGACGACCCCTATGATCCCTGTCGCGTACCAATTGGCCTTCGAATGGAATTTGATTCAGAATCTCAAGTCGAAGCAAACCACGATAGAAACGAACATGTTCAAATCATAGAAAAAGCCTCCATGCACATTGACCGGCGTGAACTCTGGAAATGGCAAGAAGGTCAGTGGAAATCGAACCTTCCCGCCGTTTTTGAAAACCTCGATGATCGGCTTTTTGTTGGGGATGAACAAGACGGTTGGCGCTGTTTGCTTATCATTGAAAATACAACCGAGCAGGCGGAAACCAGTAGGCAACTTTCACGAAGCGTCGGTGGGCGAAAGGTAGGGTCCATACTCATCAATCGTTGTTTGAACAAACTCGTCCATGTCAAGAAACAGGAAACTCCCCCAGCTTTTGAACATGTGAAACCCATTGGTTCTGGGTTACTGCAAGGAAAAACCCTGAGCATGCTTTCATCCAATAACATCAGTTTCATCGCGGCGAAGATGATTGGTAAAACCCTCGAGTTGCATGTCGTGAATGGTTTTGAAAAAGCCTTCGACTGGGAATTCACTTATGCTGCGGACTTGGAAAGTAAATCAAAAAAGGTTGAAATCTCCGTTCCAATCCATTCTCATTCAACTTATTCCGTAGAAAATGCAGGCGTGGTAAGCGTTGGTCCTCCCGGGCGTTCAAAGCCCGCCATCAAATTCTTTAGAGCCCAAGAGGGGGACGGCGTAACCACCAACGGCGTGATGGCCTACTATATTTCATCCACACGCACCGGTAAGACGCCCACCCACAAGGTGAAAGAGGAAGTTTACATAGTCCCGCAACCCCAAACATCTCACTTAAAAGCCGATCACAACAACAGGGGCTCCCAAGGAAATAACTCTTCAAAAGGGAGAGCGGCTAACCGGGAAAGTAAATCAGGTGGTGTACACGGCCAATTTAGAAACGGTAAAAGCAACGAAAAGTCAGTTCATGACCAACATTCTGGTGGGGCTGATATGGGAAAAGGAGGCTCATCAGCCGCTTCAGACCGAGCCTCTCAGGCCTTGGCCTCAAAATCAAGCGCATCCTCAAACCGAAACGAAAGTGAAGGTAGTTCAATGCAAGGCCAAGCCCAAACCAACAACCATACAGGTTCAATGCAAGGCCAAGCCCAAACCAACAACCATACAGGTTCAATGCAAGGCCAAGCCCAAACCAACAACCATACAGGTTCAATGCAAGGCCAAGCCCAAACC
>Ga0181577_10003730_pt1 | contig 11810 bp, 9 predicted proteins | sample 101ome_21_FD_132468 | JGI IMG/M metagenome (GOLD analysis project Ga0181577, IMG submission 132468) | Coastal salt marsh microbial communities from the Groves Creek Marsh, Skidaway Island, Georgia - 101413BT metaG (megahit assembly) | ecosystem: Environmental > Aquatic > Marine > Intertidal zone...
AGCCGTTTGGAAGTCTGCGTTGACTGAGAGGTAACCTTGGTCAGTCAACGTGACTCCGGTATTTTCTAAACCGAGTTGGGCAATGTTGGGCCGTCGACCTGTGGCATACAGCACTGTATCGACAGTGACATCACCGTCAGAAAGCTCAGCGGAAATCGCGCCCGACGCGTCGCGTTTCAGCGCTTCCACGTGATGATTAAAACGCAGGTCGACACCTGCTTTTCGCATCTCGTTTGCGAGAAAGCCCCGCACGTCCATGTCGAAGCCGCGCAAAAACACATCGCCTCGGTAGCTTTGAATCACACTGCTACCGAGGCCTGAAAAAATACTGGCGAATTCGGTTGCGATGTAGCCGCCGCCGACAATCAGCAGTCTCTCGGGGAGTTGGGGTAAGTCGAATATCTCGTTGGAGGTCAGCGCAAGCTCAATGCCCGGGATCTCTGGCAGGGCGGGCCAGGTGCCCGTCGCGAGCAGTATCTTTTCTGCTCGATAGTGTGTGTCTCCCACCGAGACTTCGTGCGGATCGGTCAACTTGCCGTGGCCCTGAATGATGTCAACGCCGGGCGCCTCCAGGAGACGCTCATAGATAGCATTCAAGCGGGCGATTTCCTTCGTTTTGTTATCCCGTAGAACCGACCAGTCAAAAGTAGTGCCCTCTGACCGCCAGCCAAACCCGGTGGCCTCTTCCCACGCGGCGGCGTACTCGCTCGCATACACGTAAAGTTTTTTGGGTATGCAGCCCACGTTCACGCAGGTGCCACCCAAGGCCGACTCTTCGACAACCGCGACGCGAGCACCGAATTCGGCACTTTTCCGTGCTGCGCGAACACCGCCTGAGCCTGCACCAATCACCAAAAGGTCGTAGTCAAAAGTTTTCGTCATGAATTCACCAAGAAATCACACTCTTATGTCGCGCTGTGCAATTCAAATAACAGAGTGCTTGGCTTAGAGTCCGCCACGTCATTTCGATTGCTGGATGCGACACTGAACAATGCTGGAATATCGATTTTTAGGAAGGATACACCGAATCCTTGCCATCGGACTTTTGCTTGCGCTGACCACTGGAGCGGTACTTGCGGACTCGGATCTTCCCGAAGCGGCCGGTGTCGCCTCCGCCAAAATTGAATTGGCTGATGGCTCTGTGATCTTAGGGGAGGTGTTGGACATCAGCGACGGCAGAGTGTGGGTGGCGACGGAATTTATGGGTGACGTCGATATGCCACTCAGCGCCATATCGCGTCTCCAGTCAGATCAGTCCATTGATTTGCTCACTACCGATAAAGAGTCGCTTGCGCTTTCCTCATTGAGAGTCGTTAACGGTGAAGTGGTTTTGGATAATGACCATCGCTTATCAATAGATGAAGTGGACGTTGCCAACCCTGAGGAGTGGGAGACAGGCAAGGGATATCACATCACTGGCCGTGTCACGAGCGCCTTTGAATTTAACCGGGGTAATACGGATACCGATCAACTCAATCTCGATTTAGAGACGATTCTGGAAAGCCGCCGCGATCGCATCACGGTTCGCGCCGACTACGAGGACACCAGCTCAATTGTTGAAGTGCTCGACGATTCGGGTGCGGCCGTGTCCCAGAGCCAACCTACCGCGGACAACTGGCAGGTTGTCGGGAAGTACGACTATTTTCTGGAGGATCCCCGCAACTATCTTGGCGTCAATCTTGGGTTCAGCCACGATCAGTTTGCAGATATTGATCGACGTTCCTATATCGGCCCGTATTTTGGGCGCAAACTCCTAACAAGAGAGGATCTCAAATTCGATGCGGAACTGGGTGTCTCTTATGTCGACACCGATTTTCTGACGTCGGAGGACGATTCGTATACGGGTATCAACTTGAACCTGACCGGCGAGACCCAGCTGTTTGACGGTGCGCTGAAGCTCTACTTTCGGCAGGTGAACATCTTGAATTTATCCTCCATGGAGCAGTCCATTTATCGCACGACTGTTGGTATGCGCTTCCCACTGTTGTTCGGACTTGAGGCGGCCGCAGAGGCTTCAGCGGATTACGACGGGGGTGCCGCAGAGGGTAAGGACAAGCTCGATGAAGCGCTAAAATTCAGGGTCGGCTATACCTGGTAAACCACACCTCCCATGAACGCCTCTCAGCGCAGTGACATCACCTTTCTCCCGCTCGGCGGTTGTGGAGAGATTGGCATGAACTTCAACCTCTTCGGGCATGATGGGCAATGGATTGCTGTGGACTGCGGCATTACGCTAGAGCAGGCCCCTGGAGCAGTGCGTCCATCGGTTCAAATGCCGGATCTTGGGTTTATCGCGGCGCGCCGTGAGCATTTAGTCGGACTCATCGTCACGCATGCCCATGAAGACCATCTCGGTGCACTCCCCTACTTATGGGAGCAGCTACAGTGCCCGGTTTATGCGACACCCTTCGCGGCCGCCGTTTTGCGGCATAAGACACGGGGTCGCCGCGGCACGCTCCCTGAACCGCTGATCGAAGTAGAACCTGGTGAGACCACCGGTCTGGGGCCCTTCTCTGTGGAATGGTTGCCAATTACGCACTCGACTCCCGAAACCTGCGCGCTCAGCATCACGGCGGGTGATTCACGCATTGTGCACACTGCTGATTGGAAGATTGATACTGACCCGGTGGTGGGAGCGGCCTGGTCGGCCAGGCGCTTTCAAGAGCTGGGCGATGCGGGTATTGACGCCGTCATATGTGATTCTACCAATGCGTTGCAGGCCGGACGCTCGCCCTCCGAAGGAGAGGTCGCTGAGGGTCTTGGCCGCGCAGTGGCTGCGTGTCAGGGCCGTGTCGTTGTCGGCTGTTTTTCAAGCAATGTCGCGCGCATGCGCACGCTGGCGAAGATTGGCGTAGAGACCGGGCGGTACTTGGGCGTACTAGGCCGCTCTGCATCGGGCATGGCGCGTTGCGCACAGCAGGTGGGGTTATTGCCGCCCGAGTTTCGGCCTATCCACGCGGAGCATCTGGGATATCTGCCGCCTTCCGAGGTGCTGGCCGTGGCAACGGGGAGTCAAGGCGAGTGGGGTGCGGCGCTGCATAGGTTGATGACGCAGACCCATCCTGATCTGTCATTGGACGCGGGCGATACGGTCATTCTCTCGTCGAAAACCATTCCCGGTAACGAGGCCTCCGTGACACGGCTCGTCGAGGGCTTTCGCGCCCGCGGTATTACGGTGCTTGCCGCCGACGAATCTACTGAGCCGTTGCATGCCTCCGGCCACCCGTGCCAGGGTGAGCTCACAGATTTGTATCAGATACTCAGGCCTGCTTTGGTCATTCCGGTACATGGGGAAGCGGCCCATATGGCGGCGAATGCGCAAGTAGCCAAACGGGCCGGTGTGGGTGCGACCCTAACCGGTAGTAACGGCGATCTGTTCTACTTAAGTCCAACCCCGGGCGTGCGTCGCCGCTTTGCCGAAGTGGGGCGGTTGGAGTGGTGTGAGGAAACCGAGCGTCTCACTACCGTTGCGTGATTTGCGGCCTAATCCTCGATTCCTGAGGCCCGTCTAGCTGCGGCGCGCTCTGCATCCGCCGCGTTGATCCAACGGTAGGTCAAGTAGTACTTGAAGATGTTGCTGACATACTGGACCGTCTCACGTCCCACCTGCTCGGCGACGATGACTTCGACGTTATCAAACCATTTGTTGGGATCGTAACCACGCTCCTCCGCTACCCGGCGCAACCGCCTGATGCGCCCTGGCCCTGCATTGTATGAAGCGAGAGCCAGCAGCGAGCCGTTCAACTCATCGAGCTCGGGGCCAGTGAAATACCGCTCCTTTAGGAAAGCCATGTATTTTGCGCCTGCCTCGATGTTGGGTTCCAATTCATCGATGTTGGGTATGGCAACGTTCTTGTCTTTGGCAGTGCTGGGAAGGAGTTGCATAACGCCAATGGCGCCAACGTGGCTCCTCATGCTTTGATCGAGGCGTGACTCCTGAAACCCCTGTGCCGCGAGCAAAGTAGGGTCCATACCGTAGTCTGTCCCATACTTTCGAAACAGTGCTGACAGAGCGCGATAGCGACTGAGTTCTGCCGCGCCGACGGCGTTTTCGGCCCAGTTAAAATCGCGAATGTAACGGTTGCGGATAATGTTGCCGAATAGCGTACCCTCGCGATTTTTCTCGAGGAAATTGTTGAGAAATTCCTTCAGTTGAGGGCTGTTCGGCCGGATTGCCCACGCCAATTTTGCCCCCTCACGCAGAACCAGGTCTTCGCGCACCGAGACGCGGGTGAAGACGGCTTGCCACATTTGAGGTTTATAACTGTCGACAATTGCCCAGGGTAGTAGACCGGCGTCTACCATTTCGATCAGGTCCTCGTCTTCCAGTGATTCATCGATTGGTTCGATTCGAATCCCGGCCTTGCCCTGTTCTGTCAGTCTCGCGCTAAACCGACGCGCGCTCTCCGCGTAGCTGCTCGATAAGCGCACGTGCACCGTTTTGCCGGACAGGTCCTCCAGACGCTTTAGCGTCGGAGCGCTGGGGCCGGTGATAAGAATTTCACTGAGCGGCTTACTCACCGGGTCGGTGAAATCGACTCGCTCTCGCCGGCTATCGGTAATGGTCGTCCCCGCCATGACGATATCGCCATATCCGGCTTTGAGGGCAGGGAAGAGCTGGTCGCGTGACACGGGCACCACGACAACCTGCGCAGTCAGCAGTCCGGTATCGTAAGTTGCGTTAATCGTTTTCTGCAGTTTTTGAGCATATTCGTGGACGATGCCACGAGGGCCATTTTCAAGGAAATAGCGGCCTGGCCCGAAGACGGTCAAGACGCGGATAGTTCTGCGCTCCACCAGCGTGTCGAGGTCACCAAAATGCGGCATCACCCCAAAACGTTTCAGATTGCTGGGGTTCGCTCGGGTTTCTCTGTCCGGTGGCCTCAGAGCTTCATCGGTCTTAACTGAGGCACTCGCGTCCATGATGCTGTGCGATGCAGGGGTGTTGTCGGGATCTACGGCCGACAAGGTCTGATAGATCGTATCCCCATCGGGGGGAGGCGCCGAGCCGCCCGCTACGCCCTCACCGCCGCAACCGGCTAGCGCTGACAGAAGGACCATCGCACTCATCGTTGCGAGGTTGGCAGATCTGTCAGCTAGGAGTGGACGCATGTCATGTAAAAAACACTTTCCGATCGATTGGCGGTCTGAGCTGCCAGTTTTGAGCGGTGTCTTAATCCGTTCGGCAATCGAGCACCAACTTACCAAAATGTGTTCCCAATCGCATATGTTCGTGGGCGATCAATACGTCACTCAGCGGATATGCCGTATCCACGATGGGTCGGATAGCGCCAGACAAGACGCTAGGCCATATGCGATCACGAATGGCGTCAAAGCATCGCGCCCGCTCCGGTGCCTCCAGCCGCCTCAGCGTGCTACCTGTCAGGGTCAGGCGTTTCATAAACAGCGTTGCGAGGTTGATTTCACTCTGCATGCCGCGCATGACACCGATAGAGACTATCCGCCCATCGGGCGCGGCCAGATCCAGATTCGTCTGCATCAGGTCACCCCCGGCGATATCCAAGATCACGTCGACTTTTCCCGCAAACCCGGCCGATGCAAACTGTGCGAGGAGATCGTTTTCACGGTGATTGGCCACGAACTGCGCGCCCAGTGCTTGCACCGCTTCACAGCGTTCTGCGTTGCCAGCAGTGGAGAGCACGGTGGCGCCCATGACCTTTGCCATTTGTACCCCGATCGAACCGATACCACTGCTGCCGCCGTGAATAAGGACTGTCTCACCCTCCGTCAGTCGGCCGCGTTCAAACACGTTGTACCAAACGGTCAGCAGCGCCTCGGGCAGGGCGGCGCCCTGTTCGGTGCTGAGTGTGTCCGGCAGGGTGAGGCAGTGATCTTCGCGCGCAATGGCGAGGGATGCATAGCCTCCACCGTGGGTTAGCGCACAGACGCGGTCGCCTTCTTTCAGGTGGGCACAGCCTGAACCCATGGCAACCACCTCACCCGCCACCTCGAGCCCCGGTATGGGTGAGGCATCCTCCGGTGGGGGGTAAAGGCCAAGTCTTTGCAACATATCAGCGCGATTAACGCCCGCGTGGTGCACTTTAACCAGCACTTCGCCAGCGCCCGGCGTTGGTGCTGCATCATTGACCACCTCCGAGGTCTCCGGGGTGGTGAAGGCAATGTAGTATCTATTCATATTCTCGCTTTACCTGCTGTGTTGAGATGCGCTACGGGGTGTCACTGGCAATAGGGTGTCGCTAGACTACCCGAACACGGGGTTTCTTGGAGCTTTCATCATGTTGCGTTCGATGCCGGTCAGGCGATTAAAGCGAGGCTTCAAATTGGGGCTGATCAAGCTGTTGATTGGTAACAAAGCAGCGGGCGTTCATCTCTCTTATGTCGGTCAGGGTTCCGCCCGGGACTTATGCCGACGCGTTGCAGACATAGGCCATACCAATGTGCTCGTGGTGACGGATAAGGCGCTGAAAGAACTTGGTCTGGCTGAGCGGGCTTTAAGCGGGTTAGTTGAGGCTGGGGTGAATCTCCACTGGTATGCCGGAGTGGAACCCGATCCCACCTTTGCACATGTCATCGAAGGACGCCAAGTATTGAGGTCCGCGGGCTGCACCGCGATTGTTGCCGTTGGCGGCGGGTCGTCAATGGATGCCGCTAAAATCATCGCCTGTACCCGATCCAGTGATGAGTCGCCAGATCAGTGGGTAGGGTTGAATAAGATCCCGGACGATGTCTTGCCAATCTATGCGATTCCCACGACCTCGGGAACCGGCAGTGAAGCCACGATGGGTGCTGTCATTAAGGACCCCGAAGAGCAGCTCAAGCACATCATTGTGGGAGACGGGTTGCTGCCTCAGGCAGTCGCACTCGACCCCGATCTGTTGCTGGGATTACCCGCTCCTGTCACGGCGGCTACTGGCATCGACGCGCTGACACACGGCATTGAGGCCTATATCTGCATCTGGGATCGGGGGACACGCAAAGAAAATGGTCGGCTGGCCATACAGGGTGTATTCCGGTGGCTTGAGCGGGCGGTTAATCATCCTGATGACGTTGACGCGCGCCAGGGGATGGCGGTGGCTGCCTATCATGCAGGCATTGCGATCAATCAAGTTGGCGTCGGAAATGTTCATGCCATTGCTCATCAACTCGGCGCGCGCTATGGCATTCCACATGGTCAAGCCAATGCTATGGCGCTGCCCCATGTTTTGAGAGTCTGTTTGGCTGAAGCCGAGACGGCACTCGCGGAATTGGCTGTGGTCACAGAGGTGTCGGACGCAGCGTCACCTGCGGCTCGCGCGCAGGCTTTTGTCGACGCGGTCATCGACCTCATCGCCAAAGTTGGCATTGCCGACACTGATGCACGGATTCAGCCAGCAGACTGGACAGCGATCGCCCACGCTGCGATGGATGAGAGCGATGGCTACGTCTCGCCGAGACTCCTGACAAAAACCGAAATGATGGATACCTTGGAGCGCATTACCGCGCGCTGATCTGTTGTATCCACTCGGCCGCCAGCGACATGAAGCGCTCGTGCGCGGGGGTCGGTCCTTCGGAACAGGGAAACCCATGGGCTTCCTCGAGAAAGTGCTCGTGCTGCACGTTCACTCCGGCTAATTCCAACGTTTTAGCGAGTCTTCTGCCGTCATCCCGCAGAGGGTCTTTCTCAGCGGTAATCAGGAGTGAACGTGGGAATCCGTGGAGAGGCGTGCGCCGCCCGGGGAACATGATTTCAATGGACGGGTCTGCCGGCGCCATGCCGTTTAGGTAGGTATCCGTAAACCACCGCATGATGGGCGTCGTGAGAGGCCCGCTTTTCGCGTGTTCAACATAGGAGCGCACCTCAGCGTGGTAGTGCTGTGTAGCGGGATAAATCATCAGGCAGCCCCTCAGACGGGGTTCGTTCGGCATTCGCGCTGCAGTTGCCAGCGTCAGATTACCGCCGGCACTGTCCCCCGCTAAGACGACCTCGCCATTGTTTGGCGCCAGCGCATTGAGGTTATCAATAATCCATCGCGACGCGGCCATGGCGTCCTCATGGGCAGCAGGAAAGGGATGCTCCGGCGCCAACCGATAGTCGATAGACATAAGTGAGCAATTTGTCCGCGCTGCCAAGAGGTGACAAAAGGGATGATGGGTCTCCAAGTCACCTATGGTCCAGCCGCCGCCATGGAAATAAATGACCAGAGGGCGTTGGGGCGAGCCATGATACATCCTCGATGCCAGCGTGCATTCGGGGAGGGGAAGCTGAAGAGAGCTCGTATTGATTTCGGGAAGCTGCGTATTCTCCCAAGCGAGCCGGTTCATTCGCCGGTAGTACCAGCGAAAAGCGAGGGCTTTAAGTTGGTTTATGAGTGTCGCCAAAACTCATTACTCTGCGTCGATATACCGCGCTTCCGGATCCGATTGATACTCGTATCGGCCATCAGAATTGATACCGCGTCTGATGTTACCGCGGTGCCACAGATAATTCAGGTGCGCCACCGTCTCGCCAGTCGCCATTTGGATTTCGTCATCACCAATCTCACGCCCAAACATGCAGTTGAAGCATTCGGGGAGAACCTTCGGCTCCATGAGTAAGTCGTACAAATTAGCCAGCGCGAGACGATGGCTGTCAATGATCTGATTGAGCCTGACCCGCACACCCGTGAAGGGCGCCTGGTGCGCGGGTAGCACCAATAAATCCTCGGGCAACATACCGAGCAGTCGTGTGCTCGAGGCCAGCCATGCTTCAAGGGGGTTGCCATCGGGCTCGGTGGGGAACACGGACACGTTGGGCGTGATGCGCGGCAGAATTTGATCGCCGGCAATAACCAGTTGCAGTGCAGGGCAATAGAGGCAGGCGTGCTCCGGAGAGTGGCCTTGTCCGGTCACAATCTGCCAGTAACGACCCCCGATGGATAACGTCTGTCGATCACTCAAGCGTTGATAGTTGTGAGGCAGCGGCGTGGCAAATTGGCCAAAGCTGCCGAAGCGCTGGCGGTAGTTATCCAGCTGTGCATCGGAAAAACCGGTGCGGTGGTAAAAAGTCGTCGCCGCGTCAGGTGCTTGTTCGCCGGTATAGCCCATGATGAGGCTGCCGGTGAGAAATTCGGCCTGCGTCATGTGTAAATCGCAGTTGAATCGCTCACAGAGCCAGCCTGCCAGGCCAATGTGATCTGGATGCATGTGCGTGCAGATAACCCGTTTGACGGGTTTACCTGCCATGAAGCCGTCAAACAGGCTTTCCCATTGCGCTTTGGCGGAATCGAGGTTGAGGCAGGTGTCGACAATGGTCCAACCATCGCCATCTTCAAGCAGCCACAAGTTGATGTGATTCAGCGGCCCGGGCATGGCAAACCGCACCCACCAGACCCCTGGAGCGACCTCAAAAGGCTCGTCGCCCGGGTGCTCCAGTCTGCCCCACGGATACACGAGCCCGCGGTATTGTTCATCGACGCGTTGCAGTGACATAGGCCCTCACTTGGTGATGCGGAAGTGTGCGCGTCAGCGGCCGCGCTGTCCAGAAACCTCTCCCTTTGGGGTTACTGACAGCAACAGCATCGGGTGTGATACTCAAGGCAGCTAGATAATTCGCGGCGTGCAGTCTCTAAGGTTGGCACGTCGCCACAGCAGCGCCCGTTTCGATTGCGCTACCTTTAGCTGCGCCAGACAGTGTTTAAGTGTCGGCGCAAAAACCTTATGACAGAGCAGTTTGCTCAGAGGAAAGCACCATGACCGCGACGCTCGATACGCAAGCACTCAAGAAGCTGGATCAGGCGCATCATTTGCACCCCTTCACCGACTTTGAGGACTACGCGCAGCACGGTGGGCGTATTGTGAGTCGCGCCGAGCATATCTATATCTACGATTCTGACGGCAACAAAATTCAGGACGGCATGTCAGGCTTGTGGTGCTGCAATCTTGGATACAGCCAGGACCGCATCAAGCAGGCCGTCGCGGAGCAGCTCGCCGAGTTGCCTTTTTATAACAACTTCTTCAGATGCTCGAACCAGCCAGCCGCAGAGCTGGCGGCACGGCTATGCGAGGTCACGCCAGAGCGTTTCCAGCATGTTTTTTTCACGAATTCCGGTTCTGAGGCTAACGACACCCAGATCAAATTTGTGCATCGCTACTTTGACTTATTGGGTAAACCTGAAAAGAAACTGATTATTAGTCGGCACAATGCGTACCACGGTAGCACCATCGGTGCATCGTCACTGGGCGGCATGTCAGCGATGCACAAGCAAACCATGGGCCTCGACTATGTACACCATATTCAGCAGCCGCATTGGTTTGAAGAGGGCGCTGACCTGGATCCGGACGCATTCGGTATTGCTGCCGCGCGTGAGTTGGAGCGTAAAATCGATGAGCTCGGTGAAAACCGGGTGGCCGCATTCATTGCCGAGCCTGTACAGGGCGCCGGCGGCGTCATTGTCCCCCCCGAGTCGTACTGGCCGGAGGTCAAACGCATTCTCGATGAGCGCGACATTCTGTTGATTTCCGATGAAGTCATTTGTGGTTTCGGCCGCACAGGTAAATGGTTCGGTTTCGAAACCTATGGTGTTGAGCCCGATCTCGTGACTTTTGCCAAGGCAGTGACCAATGGCTACATGCCGCTGGGCGGCAGTCTGGTCAGCAAGAAGATTTCCGATGTGTTGCTCTCGGGCGGTGGAGAGTTTGCCCACGGACTGACGTACTCAGGGCACCCCGCGTCTTGCGCCGCCGGATTGGCGACGCTGGATATTCTCGAAGAGACACGCATCATCGAGCAGGGTGTTGTCGAGTTGGCGCCGTATTTTGCGAGTCGACTGAATGAGTTGGCTGATCATCCCATTGTCGGCCAGGTGCGCGTGAAGGGATTGTTCGCCGCTGCCGAGCTTGTGCGCGATAAGTCATCGCGGGAGCGACTGGCGCCCGATTCAGCCGCAGCGGTTCATTGCCGCGATACTGCGATTACGCAGGGTTTGATGGTCCGCCAAACAGGTGACGCGATGATCATGGCGCCGCCCTTTGTGACCGAGCGTGCCGAGATTGACTTCCTGGTTGATCAATTGGCGGTCGCTCTCGACCGGACCGCCCAGCACTATGGTGTGATGCCTACTGCCGCTTGATCTGGGCCCCGTGGGGCCTCGTATCTAACCCGCTATGAAGCTGGTTGATCGATTCTGGTTTAACGCCGCGTGGTTTCAGGCCACGTGGTTTTGCTGTGTGCTGGGGCGCGAGCCCTGGGTGCCTGTGGCGCTCTTATCTTTAGCACTGCATTTTTTTCTCGTTGAAGACCGTATGGTTGAGGCGCGCAGGCTCTTGCCGGTTGCGGCCGCAGGCATCGGTGTTGACGTATTGCTGACGCTGGCAGGCGTGTTTGATTTTGGCGTGGCGACCTTGGTGCCGCTTTGGCTGATTGTCTTGTGGTGGGTTTTCGCTGCCGCGATTTATCGAAGCTTTGCCAAGATCGGACAGTCACTGTGGCTCGCGGCAATCCTTGGCGGCATCGCGGTGCCGTTCAACTATATGGTCGGTGCAGGCTTCGGCGCGGTGTCACTGCCACTCGGCACGAAGGTCAGCGCGGTGGTGCTGGTTGCCGTATGGGTTGCGCTGTTGCCTATCCTCTATCGCATCAGTCATCGAATGGCACCGGCGCAGTGAGAGTCGTTGTGTGGATCCCGCTTCTGCTGTGTTGGGTGAGCAGTCATACGGTTGCCGATTCCTCGCCTATGTCAGCCTCGTTTGAATCAAACGGCGTATCGGTATCCTCAGTCAGCGTTGCTATAGCGGACAGCACGAACGCTCGAGTCGCCCAAGCGACTGATGATGCGTCCCCGCAACATGCGCCTCCCCTGGCTATTGATGAT